>NNBU01000197.1_pt1 | contig 298321 bp, 297 predicted proteins | sample 1173781 | NCBI WGS metagenome assembly NNBU01 (sample SAMN07173937, study PRJNA388173) | plant metagenome | biome: Plant school; feature: Soil; material: Symbiotic tissue of Blasia pusilla L.; isolation source: symbiotic tissue sample KVJ2 | host: Blasia pusilla | place: Norway: Troms, Kvaloya...
CCGCGCGCGGTGAGCGCCTGGCGGAACCAGTCGCCGTCATAGCCCTTGTCGGCGATCATCGCCCGAGCCTTGGGCAGCGCGTCGAACATCAGCGCGGCACCCTTGTAGTCGCTCATCTGCCCTTCGGTAAGCAGCATGACGAGGGGACGCCCGTGGCCGTCGCAGACCGCGTGCAGCTTCGAGTTCAGGCCGCCTTTGGTGCGCCCGATACGTCGGGGAACAGCCCCCCTTTTAACAGGCTGGCGGCGGTGCGATGCGCCTTCAGATGCGTGGCGTCGATCATCAGCCGGTCAGGCTTGCCGCCCTTTGCCGCAAGGCCCGCGAAGATATTGTTGAACACTCCCATCCGGCTCCAGCGAATGAACCGGTTGTAGATCGTCTTGTGCGGACCGTAGGCAGCCGGCGCATCACGCCATCGCAGACCGTTCCTGATCACGAAAATGATGCCGCTGATGATCCGACGATCATCGACCCGCGGCACGCCGTGCGACAGCGGAAAATGCGGCTTGATCCGGCGCATTTGCGCCTCCGACAACCAGAACAGATCACTCATGACAGCGCCTCCTCGCGCCACCATTGAATCACATCGCAACCGCCTTGTGAATCCCCTTAATGGGTCCTGAGCCTAGGGTTGCGTGTCGGCGGCGGTTTTCTCCTCACCGTCGCCCGCGTGGCGGTCGACGGCGGAAGCCAGCGCCACATCCATGGTGACATTGCCGAGCGTGCGCATCAGATCGGGCATCATCTCCACCGCCACCAGCAGGGCAAGCGGACCGATCGGGACGCCCATCGCCATCGCCACGGGGCCGATCGAGATGATGAAGCTGATCGTGCCCGGCAGGCTGACCGAGCCGATCGCGATCACGAAGGCCACCGCCACGCCGGCCGCCAGAGCCGGCGCCGTCAACTCCACGCCGGTGAGATGCGCGACGTAGACGGCGGTGGCCAGGTTCATCGCCGGGCTGGTGGCGCGGAAAATGGCGACGGCGAGCGGCAGCACGAACTCGGCAGTCTGCTCGCGCAGCCCGAGGCGCTGCGCGCTGTCGAGCATCGCCGGCAGGCTCGCCAGCGAGCTCTGGGTCGAGAGGGCCACGGTCTGCGAGGGCAGCATGGCAGCGGCGAATCGAGGCGGCGCGATCCCGCCCGCCAGCCAGGCAAGCAGATATCCGGCAAGGAACACCACGGTGCCGGCGGCGACCACGATCAGGATATAGTGCCCCAGCGTCGCAAAGGCCGCGCCGCCGCTGGCCGCTCCGACGCCAAGCGCCAGCGCGAACACGCCCACCGGCGCGACCCACAGGACCCAGCCGATGATCAGCAGCATGGCATTGGCCAGCGCGCGGAAAAATCCGATCAGCGTATCGCGCTGCACGGCGGGAAGCCGCGATACAGCCAAGGCAAATGCCGCCAGAAACAGCGTCAGCGGCAACATCGCCGTTTCCGCCGCCGCGGCGATCATGTTGGGCGCAATCAGCGATTCGACGAAAGCGGCGAGCCCCGGCACCTGCTGCGCCGGGGCGCCGGCAGCAATCACGCTGGCCGATCCGCCGGGCGCGGGGAACAGCGACAACAGGTACGGCGTCAGCAGCACGCCCGTGAGGCCCGAAAACACCAGCACGCCCGCCACCCAGCCCAGCATTCGCCGGGCAGCGACGCCGGCCTGCGCCGCGAGCGCCATCTGCGAGATGCCAATCACCAGCAGCCCCGCGACCAGCGGCACGATGGTGGCCTGGAGCGCGCGCAGCCACAGCGCGCCGATCGGCGCCGAGACCGTCAGCACCGCGTCGGCCATCGGCGTACGCGCCAGGAGGAGCCCGCCGGCAAGCCCCGCGACCAGGCCGGCCAGCGTCAGCCCGGCGGGAATTTTCACGGTTACGAGCTGGCGGTCGGCGCGAGGCTGGGTCGTGATCATCGCCGCCGCCATAGCGGCTTTGCCCGCACAGGCTAGTGACATCGGGCCATCGCCGCGCCATGAGCGGTCCTCGCATGCCAAGAGTTGTCATCAGTCCATGAGCCGCCGGTATTTCGGCACCGACGGTATCCGCGGCCGCACCAATGCCGACAAGCTGACCGCCGAGCTCGCGATGCGCGTGGGCCAGGCGGCGGGGGCGCATTTCCTGCGCGGCGACCACCGCCACCGCGTGGTCATCGGAAAGGACACGCGCCTGTCGGGCTACATGATGGAAAGCGCGCTCGTCGCCGGGTTCACCAGCGTGGGCATGGATGTGGTGATGACCGGGCCCCTTCCCACCCCCGCCATTGCCATGCTGGCGCGCGAGCTGCGCGCCGACCTGGGCGTGATGATCAGCGCCAGCCACAATCCTTACGAGGACAACGGCATCAAGCTGTTCGGCCCCGACGGCTACAAGCTGTCCGATGCCGACGAGCTGGCGATCGAGGCGCTGATGGACCAGCGCGTGCCGCTGGTCGATGCCAGCGAGATCGGTCGCGCGCGCCGGATCGACGATGCGCCCGGCCGCTACATCCACGCGGCCAAGCAGTCGATTCCCGCCGACGTCCGGTTCGACCGGATCAAGGTGGTGCTCGATTGCGCGCACGGCGCCGCCTATCAGGTCGCGCCGGCGGCGATCTGGGAGCTCGGCGCCAGGCTGGTGACCATTGGCAACACCCCCAACGGCACCAACATCAACGCCGGCGTCGGCTCCACCTCGCTCGCGGCTGTCCGCGCCAAGGTGGTCGAGGTGGGCGCCGACATCGGCCTCGCGCTCGATGGCGACGCCGACCGGCTGATCGTGGTCGACGAGACCGGGGCCACGGTCGACGGCGACCAGCTCATGGCGCTGATCGCCACCGAGCTCCACGCCTCGGGGCAATTGCGCGGCGGCGGCGTGGTGGCGACAGTGATGTCGAACCTCGGCCTCGAGCGCTATCTCGGCAGCATCGGCCTGACGCTCGAACGCACCCGGGTCGGCGACCGCTACGTCCTCGAGCGCATGCGCGAAGGCGGCTTCAATCTCGGCGGCGAACAGTCGGGCCACATGATCCTCGCCGATCACGCCACCACCGGAGACGGCCTGGTTGCCGCGCTCCAGGTGCTTGCCGCGCTGGTGCGCTCGGGCCGGAAGGCAAGCGAGCTGTTGCATCTGTTCGATCCCGTCCCGCAGCTTCTCAGAAACGTGCGCTACGGCGCCGGCGCGCCGCTCGAGAACGCCGCGGTCAAGGCCGCGATCGCCAGCGCCGAAATGCAGCTCGCGGGCAGGGGCCGCCTCGTCATCCGCGCCTCGGGCACCGAGCCGCTGATCCGGGTGATGGCCGAAGGCGACGACGGCGCGCAGGTCGAGCGTGTGGTCGACACGATCTGCGAGGCGGTCAGGGCAGTGGCCTGATGCTCGCAATGCGCCCCGATTGCGAACGCTGCGGCGCGGATTTGCCGGCCCCGGCGCCGGGCGCCTTCATTTGCAGCTTCGAATGCACCTTCTGCGCCGAATGCGCCGAGGCGCTCGACGACCGCTGCCCCAACTGCGGCGGCGAGCTGATGGACCGGCCGACCCGCGCCAAGGCGCTGCTGGAGAAATATCCGGCCAGCGGGGAGCGCGCGTGCAATGCCGGCTCCTGATGCTTCGGCCCGCGCCGCGCCATGACCAGGCCCCCGCCCCGCATTCTCTCGATCGCCGGTTCCGACAGCTCCGGCGGGGCCGGCATCCAGGCCGATCTCAAGACCATCGCCATGCTGGGCGGCTACGGGATGAGCGCGATCACCGCGCTCACTGCGCAAAACACGCTGGGCGTTCAGGCGGTCGAGACACTCCCGGCCGCCTTCGTGCTGGCGCAGGTCGAAAGCTGCCTCGGCGATATTGGCGCCGACGCGGTCAAGATCGGCATGCCGGGCTCGGCGGAGATCGCGGCCGGGCTGGCGGCGCGGCTCGACCGCTTCGCCGGAGCCGTCGTCTTCGATCCGGTGATGGTGGCGACGAGCGGGGCGGCGCTCGCCGATGCCGGGACCATCCGCGCCTTCGCGGCGCTGATGGACATCGCGACGCTGGTTACGCCCAATCTCCCCGAGCTGGCGGCGCTGACCGGAATGCCGCTCGGCTCGGTTGACGAGATCGGCGCGGCGGCGGCCGCGCTCGCCGCGCGGCACGACACCAGCGTGCTTGCCAAGGGCGGGCATGGCGAGGGCGCGCGCGTGGTCGACATTCTCGTCGCGCCCGGGGGCGAGGCGCTGGTGTTCGACGATGCGCGGCTGCCGGGCGGGCACACCCACGGCACGGGCTGCACACTGTCGAGCGCGATCGCGACGCTGCTGGGGCATGGCCAGGCGCTGCCGCACGCGATCAGGCTGGGGCGGCAGTTCGTCCGCGCAGCGATCGAAAACGCGCCGGGCTTCGGCCGCGGCATCGGCCCGCTCGGCCATCAGGCGGTGCGTTCGCTCGCCTAACGCTCCAGCTCGTAGAACGCGGCGATATGGCCCCAGGCGTCTTCGGCGCTTTCGCACCAGGTCACCAGCTCGATGTCGGCGCGGCCGATCACGCCCTCTTCGACCAGCGCGTCCCAATCGACCACGCGCCGCCAGAACGCCTCGCCGAACAGCAGGATCGGGATCGGCTTCAGTTTCCCGGTCTGGATCAGCGTCAGCAGCTCGAAGAATTCGTCGAAGGTGCCAAACCCCCCCGGGAACACCGCCACCGCCTTGGCGCGCAGCAGGAAATGCATCTTGCGCAGCGCGAAATAGTGGAACTGGAAGCTCAGATGGGGGGTGACATAGGGATTGGGCGCCTGCTCGTGCGGGAGGACGATGTTGAGCCCGATCGATTCCGCCCCCGCGTCGCTCGCGCCCTTGTTGGCCGCTTCCATGATCGAGGGGCCGCCGCCCGAGCAGATCACGAACTGGCGCTGGCCGCGCTCGACGATCCCCTTCTCGCCGACCATCCGGGCCAGCTTGTAGGCCTCGCTGTAGTATCGCGCCTTGGCCGCGAGCCGCTCGACGATCCGGCGGTCGGCCTCGGGCAGATCGGCCGCCCCCGCGAGGGCGGTTTCGACTGCCTCGGGCGGCGGGATGCGCGCCGAGCCATACATCACCAGCGTCGAGCCCACGCCGGCCTCGTCGAGCAGCATCTCGGTCTTGAGCAGCTCGAGCTGGAAACGCACCGGACGCAGCTCCTCGCGCAGGAGGAAATCGGTGTCGCGAAACGCCAGCCGGTAGGCCGGGTTGCGCGTCTGCGGCGTGCTGGGAGCCTGCTTGTCGGCGAACTCCGCCTCCTTGTCGGCGGGATAGAACTTGCGGTCGGTAAGCCCGCCCTCGTCTTGATCGGTCATGTCCCGTGTCCGTTAGGTGCCGCGGGGATGCGGGGCAAGAGGGTTGCGGGCGCCGCCACCGACGCCGATTCGGGCGAATTCACGCTTCCCGCGGCGTTTTTGACGATCGATTCACGCCCGGACCCCGGGTGGCTTCACGGGCAGAATGCGAAAGCTCCTGTGGTCCGGCGATGGTCGCCGGGCAGCAAGACGGGAGTAAGATACCATGACCAGGAACGTAATCGCCCCCCACGCCGTCCGGGCCGGTCTGGCCGCGCTGGCAGGGCTCGCGCTGGTTTCGGCGGCTGGCGCCACCGCGCCAGAGCGGGCTCGGGAACGCGTCGCCTATGGCGATCTCGACCTGACCAGCGAAGCCGGCAAGGCCACTCTGGACAAGCGTATCCGCGCCGCGGTGAAGCGCGTCTGCAACCGCGACTTCGGCACGGGGAGCGACCTGATCGAATGGAAGAAGTGCAAGCGCGAGAGCCTGGCGGGCGCCAATCTCCAGATGGACGTGGTCATCGCCAGGGCCGGCTCGACCCGGCACGGCATCGCGGCCAACACCGCGCAGATGAGCTATCCGACGGGAAAGCGCTGACTCCACCGCGGGTCGCCGGAGAACCTGACGGAGGGCGCGCGCACGCCCTCCGTCTTGCCGCAGGGGTCGCAAAAATGGCATGGTGTTGCTTCAGACCGATTTTTGGACTGCCGGGCGGCGGATCGCCGCAAAGCGGCGGCCCGGTCCCAAGGCAGAGGGGTGCCGATGCAGCCGATCGCCGTCCAGACCGCGCGCTTCGAGCTGGCGCTGTTCGGGACCTTCCGGCTTTCGGTCGACGGCGCGGACATTGCTCTGCGCGGGCGCAAGGCCTGCGCCCTGCTCGCCTATCTGGCGCTCGCCCATTCGCACCGCGCCACGCGCGAGACGATCGCCGATCTGCTGTGGACCGACCGCGGGGCCGAGCAGGCGCGCGCGAGCTTGCGGCAAACGCTTGCCGAGCTGCGCGCAATCCCCGGCATCGACGACATGCTCGTCATCGAGCGGACCATGCTTTGTCTGCTGGAAGGGGCGGTCATCAGCGACCTTGGGCGCATCCTCGCGGCGAGCGCGCGCGGCGATCTGGGCGCGCTGTCCGCTGCGCTCGTTCCGATCGAAGGCGGCCTGCTTGACTCGCTCGGCGATGTCTCGCCGCGGTTCGACGAGTGGCTGGCGAGCGAGCGGCCGGCGCAGGTCGAGCGGGTCGTGGCAAGCTGCCTCGCCAGCGTGGAGGGGGCCGGCATGACTCGCCCCGAAGAAGCGCTGGCGATCCTGAGGGCGCTCGACCGGATCGACCCCCTCAACGAAGGCGTGGCCCGCATGGGCCTGCGGCTCGACCACGCCATCGGCGACAGCGCTGCGCTCCACCGGCGTTATCGCCGGCTTGCCGACCAGCTGCAAAGCGAGTTCGCAAGCCCGCCCTCCGAAGCGACTCGAACGCTCTACCAGCAGCTTGCCAGGGCCCGCGCGTCGAGCGAAGCGCTCGCCAGCGCGCCCGCGCCCGCGCCCGTTCCCGCTTCCCCCGCCAGCGCCGCGGCGCCCGCCGGAGACGAGCTGATCCCGGCGGTGATCGTCGCGCCGCTCCAGCTGCTGGGCGAGACCGGGCTGACTCAGGCGCAAGCCGAGTTCTGCAGCGACGACATGCGCGTGGCGATCAGCGCGATGAGCGGCATCCGCGTGCTCGCGGCCGATGCCGCCGACGTCGCGAGCCTGGTGACCGGCAGCACCGATACGCTCGCGCTCTACCTGCTCGCCGGCACGGTCCGCGACCCCGGCGGCGGCGCAGTCGCCACGCTGCAGCTTTCGGACGCGCGGAGCCGCGCCATCGTATGGTCGGCGAGCCTTCGGCTGGGCGGGGCCGCCGACCCGCTCGAGAGCATCGTGGCCAAGGCGGTCGGCGCGCTGATGCCGGCGATCGACCGCGATCTGGAGCGCGTGCTGCGCGCCTCGCCGCAAGAGCTTGGCGACGAGCGCGCGATGTTTACTCGGGCGCGGCTGGCGATCCGCGGCGCCGCCGATCTTGCCGAGACGCGCGCCGCGGTGGACGCGCTCGAGCGGCTGGTGGCGGACAACCCCCGGCATCTGGGCGCCCGGCTCCTGCTGGGGCGGATGTACAACACCGATTTCTGGCAGCAGCTGACCGGTCACGACATCGCCGCGATGCGCGAGCGGGCCGCGCACCATCTGGAGATCGCCGCGGGTCTCGCCCCCGAGCGAGTCGATGTGCGCGTGCGCCGGGCCTGGGTGCTGTTGCGGCAAGGGGCTTATGACGCCGCGAGGCGCGACTTCGACGCCGCGCTCGGCTTGCGCCAGCTCGATTCCGACATCCTCGATCAGTGCGCCTTCGGGTTGTGCCATCTGGGCGATCTCGACCGCGCGGCCACTGTCATGCAGCAGGCCTTCGATCTCAATCCCTTCGCGCCCAGCGATTATCACGCGGATTACGCGGTGATCCAGGCGCTGGCGAGACGTCACGAGGCGGCCGAGGAGCACTTCCTGGTGTCGGGCGAATCGGGGCTTCTGTATGATGGTGTCCGGATCGCCAACTTCTCCGCCTTCGCGGCTCCGCCCCCCGGCGCGGCCGGGATCGAGGCCCGCTTCGCCCGCAAGTTCGTCGCCGCGTGGCAGGCCGGGGGGGCGCCCAGTCCGCGCGACGTTCTCGATTGGATCGGCCATACGCTCCCCCTGCGCTTGCCCGAGCACCGCGATTTGGTCACCCAGGGGCTGAAACAGCGCCTTCCCGCGTTCTGGCCAGCAGCTTGAGATAAAAGCCCGTCGGCGGCGGTTCCGGCCCAGCGGGCGGGCCAGCATCCGCGCTCGCCGCCTGCACCAGGCGCGCGACCAGCAGCGCGGCATCCGCCTGCTTGAGCGAAGGGTGCCGCGCCAGAGTTTTCGCGCTCGCCGGAAAGGCGCGGCCGGTGCGGCGGCGGTAGAGCGCGAGGCAGTGGTCCCAACTTCGCTCGCGCCACGGCACCGTCCGCACGATGCGCGTCATCATGCGCCGCTCGCCCGCCTCGCAGGCCGCCGCGCGAAGCGCGCTTTCGGCGTCGACCAGGGGAACGGTCAGCGGCGCGAAGCGATAGTCCGCGGGCGCATGGAGCAGCATCACCGCATCGTCGCGCACGATCGACCCGGCGCGATAGGCGGCGGCGATCGCCCCTACGCCTTCCATCCCGGCCTCGGCGAGCTCCGCCGCGCGGATCGCGCCGATGCTCGCCGCGCCGAGCACGCGCACGCCGCGCGCCAGCAGACCGAGGATTTCCTTGTGCCAGACAGTGGGGGCGAGCCCGAAATATCCGTCCACCAATCCCACCGCCCGCGGCGGATCGCCCAGCAACCGCGCGAGGTCGCCGCACACCGCCGGCGGGCGAAGCTCGATCGCGGGCGGAATGGCGAGGCCCGCAATGCTGGGGCCCGCGAACATGACGCAGCGGCCCCGCCCGCCCGGACCGCCCGAGACAGGACAGGCAATGCGCCGCCGCGCGCCGCCGCCGCTCTTTCCCGCCCGCCGCTTGCGGGACCGATGGCGCAGTCCGGGCGCGAGCGCGTGAACGATGTGAAGGCCCGCCACGGGCGGCGCGTGATCGTACACCGCCACTGCGAGCGGGGTGAGCAGCGCGATTGTCCGCCGAAGCTGGTCCACGGCGTCGGCCATCGACCGGCAGGGGCGGGCCGGCACCTGCGCCCATGGCAGGTGCCCGTCCTCCCACGCCAGCGTCGCCATGGCGAGCGCGCGCGTGCGCTTGCCGCCTTGGGTGTAATGCGCCGGCGCGATGTCGTCGCGCGCGCCGGCGACCAGCGCGGCGCGTCCCTGAACCGCTTCGCGCAGCGCCGCCAGAGCCGCTGTCGCGGGATCGGGATGACAGGCGGTGCCGGCGGCCGGAATCATGCCGTCGAACATCGGTTCGGGGGGAAACAGGATGCAGGCGACCGCCGGGATCCCCGCATCCTGACCCAGGCTCCACAGCCGCGGCGTGAACCCGGCGGCGCTCACCAGGCCAAGCTCGCGCCGCAGCCCGGGGTGCGCGATGCCGCCGACGGCGATCTGGAGCGCGCGGCGCTCGCGCGGGCGCAGGCTCTCGAACCGCACCATCAGCTCGTGCTCGACCAGCTCGCACAGCGCGCCAAGGAGCGCCTCGTCGCGGGTGTTGCCAGTCGCGAGGCCGACCGAGCTGGCCGCGAATTCAAGCGGAAGGCGCGTGAAGTCGAGCGACAGCAGATCCCAGGGCATCGCGATGGGCGCGCCCGAGCCGAGCACTTGCCCTTCCACCCAGCCGCGCGCGCGCCGGGGATCGAGATCGATTGCCAGTGGCGGCCGGCCGCCCGCCCACAATCGGCGCACCGGTTCCGGATGGGCGCTCAGCGGCGTCGCCAGCCCCGGCCGGGGAAGCGCTTCCGCGGCGGCCAGCTCGGCTGCTTCGAGCATGGCGGAGATTTTCGCCGCCAGCGCCGTGCCGCCCTTGCCCTGTGCCACGGTGAGCGACCGCGCGAAGGGTCTGACCGCCTGGAACACCGGCAGTCCCATCCCGGCCAGCCCGCCGATATCCGCCAGCCGGGTGACTCCCGCGCGAAGCCCGGCGGCGCGGGCCAGGGCCCAGGTTTCCCCAGGTCCCCGCGCCCGCGGGACCGTCACTCGTTCTCGGCGCCCAGCTCGTTCTGGCCCGACTGGGCCATGAACATGAGATTGTCGAGACCGCCCGCATCCCCCCCCGAGACCGCGGCCGCCGCCAGCGCCTGTTCCGCGACGAGCTCGGCCACCGTACGCCCCGTGCCTGGCAAACGGCGGCTGCCTTCCACCGTTCCGACCCGTTCGCAGATCGCGAAAGCGGCTCCCTCCCCGTCCCCCAGACGGACGACGAAGAGCGATGGTCCGCCGGTGTCCTGCGGTTCGTTCGCTGCGTCATCTTCGATCATGGCCGATCCCTCCCTGTCGCCCCGAGCCCGGCATAGCACGGCGCGGGGGCCATTCCTACGCTCCGCGTGGCGCCGACGGCGCATTCCCGCGCGCCAAATTGCGCCGATCATCGGCAGCATCGGGCAAGTCTGAAACTTTTGCCGTGATCGAACGCTGTGCGCTCGAGGAAGGAGCTTCGGTCATGGCAGCACGCGCCTATTGGCAGGGACAGATTCGTCTCGCGCTCGTATCGATCCCGGTCGAGGTCTATCCCGCCACCAAGAGCGGCGCGGCCATCAGCTTCCGCCAGATCCACGAGCCCAGCGGCAAGCGCATCGCTTACGAGAAAGTCGTGCCCGGGATCGGGCCGGTGGACCGCGATGAGATCGCCAAGGGCTACGAGATCAGCCGCGGCAATTATGTCCTGCTCGAGGACGACGAGATCGAGGCGGTGAAGATCGAGAGCCGGCGCACGCTCGAGCTGGTGCAGTTCGTCGATGCCGACGAGATCGACCCGCTCTATTTCGAGAAGCCCTATTACGTCGCGCCGCAGGACGATCTGGCCGAGGAAGCCTTCATCGTGCTGCGCGAGGCGCTGAGGAAGGCCAGGAAGATCGGCCTCGGTCAGATGTCGGTGCGCGGCTCGGAAAAGCTGGTCGCGATCAAGCCGTGCGGCAAGGGGCTCCTGCTCGAAACGCTGCGCTATGCCGACGAGGTCCGCAAGGGCCAGGCGTTCTTCTCCGAGATCGGCGATGCCAAGCCCGCGCCCGAGCTGCTCGATCTTGCCACAACGCTGATCGACAAGCGCACCGCGCCCTTCGACGCGAGCGAGTTCAAGAACCGCTACATCGATGCGCTGCGCGCGCTGATCGACAAGAAGGCCAAGTCGAAGACCGGCAGGAAGATCCTCGAGGATGTCGGCGAGCCGGCGAGCGCGAGCGGCTCCAATGTCATCGACCTGATGGCGGCGCTGAAGAACTCCGTCGGCGGAGAAGCCGCGCCCGCGCGCAAATCGCCGCCGGCGAAAAAGCCGGCCGCCGGCGGGAAGGCCGCGCCCGCGAAGAAACCGGTCGCTGCGCGGCACAAACGCGCCTGATGGGGCTCGACGATACCGCCTTGGTCCACCGGGCCGGCACGGCGCTGCTCTTGCGGCCCGGCGGGGCCGAAAAGCACTTCGTTCGGGAAGGGGACACGAACCAGTGAGCAAGCACGATCCGCTCGCCGCCTACAACGCCAAGCGCGACTTCGCCAGGACGGCGGAGCCCGCCGGCAAGCGCGCGAGCAGCGAGGCCGGCAACCGCTTCATCGTCCAGAAACACGACGCCACCCGGCTGCATTGGGATTTCCGCATCGAGGCCGACGGCGTGCTCAAGAGCTGGGCAGTCACCAAGGGCCCGAGTCCCGATCCCGAGATCAAGCGGCTGGCGGTGCGCACCGAGGACCATCCGCTGTCCTACGCCGAGTTCGAGGGCACCATCCCCAAGGGCGAATATGGCGGCGGCACGGTGATGCTGTGGGACCGCGGGACCTGGGCGCCGGTCGAAGGCAAGAGCTGGAGGGACATCGACAAGGGACACCTCCATTTCACGCTCGAGGGCGAGCGGATGAAGGGCGAGTGGCTGCTCATCCGTCTGAAGCCCCGACCCGGCGAAAAGCGCGAGAACTGGCTGCTGCGCAAGCTCGAGGACGAATTCGCCGAACCCGGCGATGGGTTGGTCGAGCGGGGATTGACCAGTGTCCTGACCGGCCGCTCGATGGCGGAAATCGCGTCCGACCAGGCCGGCGCCTTTTCGCTCGCGGGCAAGAAGGATGACGCCTTTCTCGACCAGATGGCCAAGGCCGCGGCGCACAACGCCGGCAAGCGCAAGGTGAAGGCCCAAAAGCGTTCGGGGCGCGACGCGCCGCTGCCCAAGTTCCGCGCGCCGCAACTCGCCACGCTCGTCGACAGCGTGCCCGCCGGCAACCGCTGGATGCACGAGATCAAGTTTGACGGCTATCGCGCGCTGATCGCCGCCAAGGGCAAGACCGTGCGGGTCTACACCCGCAACGGCAAGGACTGGAGCGACAAGTTCGGCCCGCTGGTCGAGGCCGTGGCCGCGCTCGACCTGCCGAGCTGCCTGATCGACGGCGAGATCATTGCCACCGACGCCAAGGGCAATCCCGATTTCTCCACGCTTCAGGGAGTGCTCAAGCGCGGCCATGGCGCGCAGAAAGCCTCCGACAAGCTCGAATTTCACGCCTTCGACCTGCTCGAGCTGGCGGGCGACGACTTGACCGCGCTGCCCAATATCGAGCGCAAGGAGCGGCTGGAGGCGCTGCTCGGCGGCGCCGCGCCGCCGCTCCATGTCGCCGATCACGTGATCGGCGCGGGCGAGAAGCTGTATCGCGCGATGTGCGCCGCGGGGCAGGAAGGGATCATCTCCAAGACCATCGACGGCGCGTATTCGGGGCGGCGCGGCAAGAGCTGGGTCAAGGTCAAGTGCACGCTGCGGCAGGAATTCGTGATTGCCGGGTGGAAGAAGTCCACCGCCAGGGGGCGCCCGTTCTCCAGCCTGCTGCTCGCGCAGAACGAGGGCGGCCGGCTGGTCTACAAGGGCAATGTCGGGACCGGCTTTAGCGCCGACACGCTCGCCGGACTGGCGGAACGCCTCAAACAGCTCGAGCGCAGGGAGCCGCCGGTCGAGGTCGATCGCGCCAGCGCGCGCGGAGTGACCTGGGTCGCGCCCGAGCTGGTGGCGGAGATCGCCTTTGCCGAATTCACCGCCGACGGCAGCGTGCGCCACGGCAGCTTCCTGGGCCTGCGCGCCGACAAGGCAGCCGCCGACGTCGCCCCCGAGATCGCCGCCCCCGCCCCCGCCCCCGCTGGCGAGAGCGCGGTGGCGATCAGCAACCGCGAGCGCGTGATCTTCCCCGAAAGCGGCCAGACCAAGGGTCAGCTCGCCGATTACTACGCCGCCATCGCGCCGCTGATGCTGCCCTTCGCCGGCCAGCGGCCAATCAGCCTGGTGCGCTGTCCGCAGGGCCGGGGGAAGAAGTGCTTCTTCCAGAAGCACGACAGCGGAAGGTTCGGCAGCAGCGTCCACCAGATCCCGATCCGCGAAAAGGACGGCGGCAACGAGGATTACATCTACGTCGAGGACGCCGCGGGGCTGCTGCAATGCGTGCAGATGGGCACGATCGAGTTTCACGGCTGGGGCGCGCGGACCAGCGACGTCGAGGCGCCCGACCGGATGGTCTTCGACCTCGACCCGGATGAAGGCATCGACTTCGGCGATGTAAAGCGCGCCGCCGAGCACATCCGCGACCGCCTCTCGGACCTCGGTCTCGTCAGTTTCGCGATGCTGTCGGGGGGCAAGGGGGTCCATGTCGTGGTCCCGCTCGACACCGGGCATTCGTGGACGGCGCACAAGGACTTCGCGCGCCGCTTCGCCGAGGCGCTCAGCCTGGCCGAGCCCGAGCGCTTCCTGGCGACGATGAGCAAGGCCAAGCGCAAGGGAAAGATCTTCATCGACTGGCTGCGCAACCAGCGCGGCGCGACAGCCGTGCTGCCCTATTCGGCGCGCGCGCGCGAGGGCGCTCCGGTGGCGGTGCCGATCGCCTGGGGGGAGCTCAAGGACATGGCGCACGCGCATCCGTTCTCGATCGCGGATGCCAAGCGGCTGCTCGACCGCGCCCGATCGAAGTCGCTGGCAGGCTGGGGGTTCGCGCAACAGTCGCTGCCTGACTTTTAAGCGCGGCTTTGACAGCCGCCGGCCAGCGGCTATGCGCGCAGGCGTGACCACCGATCCGCTCGAAGAGGCCGCCCGCTACCCCGCCACCGGGCGTTTCCTGCTCGGCCGGCTCCGCGATGCGATGTCGGACGACGAGAAGGCCGCGCTCGAGAGCATGGTCGAGCGGACCGAGTGGATCGACCGCCCGACGCGGATCGTGGCGCGCGGCGCGCGGCCGGATCGCTCCACCATGCTGATCGAAGGCTTCATGCTGCGCACGCTCGACGGACGGGACGGCGGCAAGCGGCACGCGGTGAGCTTTCATGTGCCGGGCGATTTCGTCGATCTGCATTGCTTCGCGCTCAAGCGCCTCGACCACAACATCGACACGGTCGGGCAGGTCAAGGTCGGCTATGTCCCGCACTCCGCGATCGAGCAGGCGATGCGGACCATGCCGCATCTCGGGCGCGTGCTCTGGTTCTCGACGCTGCTCGACGCCGCCATGCACCGCGAATGGATCATGACGCTGGAGCAGCTCACCACCCCGCGCCGGATCGCGCATATCGTCGCCGAGATCGGCCGCCGGCTGGAGATGGTTGGGCTTGGCGGGCCCGGCGGGTTCGCCACGCCGCTCACCCAGGCCGATTTGTCGGAGATGTGCGGGGCGACGCCGATCCACACCAATCGCGCGATCCGTGAGTTGCGCCAGCGCGGCATCGTCGATTTCGACCGCGGCCGGGTCTCGATCCCGGACCGCGCGGCGCTCGAAGGCTACGCCAGTTTCACGCCCGACTATCTCTACGGACCGTGGTCGCTCGCCTACGATCACCGTCCCGGCGATCCGATCTAGCTGCGCGCGATTGTCCCGAAGCCGGGCAAAAGGCGATTTTGCTTAACCTCTGTCAATAGACCCCCACGCCGCCCGCACCTAGGTCCGGGAGCATGGACGTGGCGGCCAGCTTTGCCGAATATCCGCTGACCGGGGCGTTCCTGGCCGGGCGGTTGCGCGACGGGGTTTCCCCCGCCAGCCTGGCGCAGCTCGAGCGGATGCTGGGCCCGGCGCGGACGCTCGCCGATGGCCAGCGGCTGGTCGCGCGCGGCGAGCCGGTGCGCGAAGCGTCGATCCTGATCGATGGCTTCATGCTGCTGGCGAGCTTCCAGCACGGACGCCGGTTCATCGTCGGCGTCCACGTCCCGGGCGATTTCGTCGACCTCCACGGCTTCGTGCTCAAGCGGCTCGATCACGATCTCCTCGCCGTCGGGCCCGCGCGGATTGCATCGGTTTCGCATGACCGGCTGCGCGAAGCGACCGAGCAGCACCCCGATCTGGCGCGCGCGCTGTGGTTCGCCACGCTGCTCGATTCGGCGATCCACCGGCAGTGGATCTGCAATCTCGAAGCGCTCGAGGCGCCGCAGCGGATCGCGCATCTCTATGCCGAATTGCGCCACCGGCTGCGCCAGACCGGCCGCGGCCAGGGGCGAGCCTTGCGGACGCCCTTCACGCAGGCCCATCTTGCCGACATGTGCGGCGTGAGCGCGATCCACGCCAACCGCGCGGTGGCGCGGCTGCGGGAAATGGGCCTTGGCGAGATCCGCCGCGGCGATCTCTACATCGGCGATTGGGCCGCGCTCGAAGCCTATGCCCGGTTCGATCCCGGCTATCTGTACGGGTCGGAGGCCTGTCCCTATCAGGAACACTCCCTAGTCCGCGCTTCATCTCGCGCCTGACCCGGCGCATTACAGCCAGATGACATGAGGTGGCTGCGAGCCTCTCGCGGGGGAGCACGTGCCGTTCTGAAACATCTGACCTGGATCGTGCTGCTGCCGGCGGGATGGGCCGGCGCCCCCCTGGCCGCAGGCACGGCGAGCGGCACGATGGCCATCACCGCGACCGTGCTGCCTGGCTGCACTGTCGATGCCGGCGCCATGGCGTTCGGGACGCTGACCGGGGAATCGGCGCGGGGAGCCCCGAGCGCCCAGGCTGCGCTGACGCTGAACTGCACTCCGGGAACGGCCTATTCGGTGGCCCTCGACGACGGGCTGAACGGCGACAGGCGGATGGCCGATCCCACCGGCCAGGTCTATCTCGACTATGAAATCTATCTGGATCCGGGAGCGACGCGGCGCTGGGGCAGCGGGGGGGAAGCGGCGGCCGCCGGGATTGCGCCGGCCAGCGGAGCGGTCGTCCTCAACGCCTACGGGCGCATCACCGCGACGCAGCTCGTGCCGTCGAGCTATTCCGACGTCGTGACGGTCGTCGTCGCGTTCTGAGGGGGAGCGGCGGGGGAACGGCCGGCCCGGTCAGAAAAGCCTTAATCCAACGGCAACGCATTTTGCCTAGGATCCGCGCTTCCATCGGGCAGGTGCAATTTTCTTGTTTCGCAAGCGACATCTCTGGACCCTGTGGGTCCTGGCGGCACTGCTGCCCGCGCCTGTCCTCGCGCAACAGACGATGGATATTCGCGCGACTGTCGTGCGCAATTGCCGCATCGATGCCCTGCCAATGATGTTCGGGACCGTGTCCCTCGTCAATCCTCTGGCAGATGCGACGGCGGCGCTGTTCGTCGAATGCACACCGGGCACCAGCTTCACCGTGACGCTCGACGACGGTCTGAACTTCAAGAACGGCAGCCGCCGGATGGAAAATCCGCTCGCCAACGGCGCGCGGCGCTTTCTTGAATACGAGGTCTACCGAAACGCGGGCCGCACGCTCAGGTGGGGCGACACCGCGGCCACGGGGATCACCCAGGTGGCGCCCACAAACGGCAAGGTGACGCTGACTGCCTATGGCCGCGTCGACGGTCGCCGCGCCGCCGCCAGTCCCTACGAGGACACGATCGCCGTCACGATTGCGTTCTGAAGCGGGCAGGCGCTGGATGCCCCGCGAGGATTCGAACCTCGATTGACGGAGTCAGAGTCCGTAGTCTTACCTTTAGACGACGGGGCATCGGCGCGGTGGCGCTGAGCGCCCGCGGCGAGCTATTTCGGCTCGGGCGGGGCAAGGCGCGCGCCTTAGGCGGGGCCGCCGGCGAGGTCAAGGCTGGCCGCGCGCCTCTTGCCGCCGCCCTCCAACCGCTTTAGCATCGGCGCCAAGTCCCCGTGCCTTCAGCACCTTGCACGGGAGGAAAAGAGAAAGAACGGCTTATGGCGGATCTCTCTCCGCCGGACTTCTACCGGGGGACCGGCGGAACCAGCGCGAAGCGGGGCGGCGAGGCGAAAGGCAAGATCGCCGATTTCCGCTACAAGCGCCCCGCGCCCGCCGATTCGCCCCGGCGCGGCGACAGTCTTCAAGCGCCCGCCGGGCTCGGGGAAGACAGCACTGGCGAGCGCGCGCTCGCCCCGCGCCGCCGCCAGGCCTTCGCCGCGCTCGATCTCGGCACCAACAACTGCCGGCTGCTGATCGCGCGCCCCTCGGGCGAGCATTTCACCGTCATCGACGCCTTCAGCCGCGTCGTCCGGCTCGGCGAGGGCCTGGCCGCGACCGGACGGCTGTCCGAGGCGGCGATGGACCGCGCGCTTGGCGCGCTCCACGTCTGCGCGGAGAAGCTGAAGCGACGCAATGTCCATCTTGCCCGTTCGGTGGCCACCGAGGCCTGCCGCCGCGCCGAGAACGGCGCCGATTTCATCGCCCGCGTGCGCGAGGAAACGGGCATCGCGCTCGACATCATCTCCGCGCAGGAAGAGGCGCGCCTCGCGGTGCTGGGCTGTCACATCCTGCTCGAGGACGGTGAAGGGCCGGCGGTGGTATTCGACATCGGCGGCGGCTCGACCGAGCTGGTGCTGATCGAGCCCGGAGGCCCGGTTCCGCGCATTCTCGATTGGCTGTCGGTGCCGTGGGGCGTGGTCTCGCTCACCGACAGCGCGCCACCGCCCGACGGAACGCAGCAGGGCCGCGAGCGCCGTTATGCCCGGATGCGCGAGCTCGTCTCGACCGCCTTCGCCCCTTTCGCCGAGCGCATCGCGCCGGTCGCGCGGGGGCAGGACCGCATCCGGCTGATGGGGACCAGCGGCACCGTCACCACGCTCGCGAGCGTCCATCTCGAGCTGCCGCATTACGACCGGCAGGCGGTGGACGGGCTCATCGTCCCCTCGCGATCGATGCGCGAGGTCTGCGCGCGCCTCGCCACGATGAGCGCCGCCCAGCGCAGCACCCTGCCCTGCATCGGCGATGACCGCGCGAGCCTGGTGGTGGCGGGCTGCGCGATACTCGAATCGATTCTCGACATCTGGCCCGCCGAAATGCTGGGGGTGGCCGACCGCGGAATCCGCGAGGGCATCCTGCGCAGCCTGATCGCCGCCGACGCCAGAGCCGAGGAAAGCCGCGCCGAGGCCCTTCGGCGGCGAAGCTTCTGATGGCCCCGCCGCGCCGATGAGCCGGGGCCTCAAGGATACCGGCAAGCGGGTCAGGACCGCGAAGGGCCGCACCGCGAGCTCGGTCCGCTGGCTCGAGCGCCAGCTTAACGATCCCTATGTCAAGCAGGCCAGGGCCGAGGGCTACCGCAGCCGCGCGGCCTACAAGCTGCTCGAGCTCGACGGAAAATTTGCGCTGCTCAAGGGCGTCGAGCGGGTGATCGACCTCGGGATGGCGCCGGGGGGATGGAGCCAGGTGGTCCGGCGCACACGGCCGCAGGCCATGGTGGCGGGGATCGACCTGCTGCCGGTCGAGCCGATCGAGGGGGTGACGATCCTGCAGATGGATTTCATGGATGAGGCCGCGCCCGCGGCGCTGGCGCAGGCGCTCGACGGGCCGCCCGATCTGGTGATGAGCGACATGGCCGCCAACACCGTCGGCCACCGGCAGACCGATCATCTGCGCACCATGGGGCTGGTCGAGGCGGGTGCGTGGTTCGCGATCGAGACGCTGGCGCCGGGCGGGACCTACCTCGCCAAGGTGCTTGCGGGGGGGACCGACACCGAGCTGCTGACGCTGCTCAAGGCGCATTTCCGCGCCGTGAAGCACGCCAAGCCGCCCGCGAGCCGCAAGGGCTCGTCCGAATGGTATGTCGTCGCGCAGGGCTTCAAGGGGCGCCCGGAAACGCCGGGCCTGCGCTGACCCCTGGGTCCTGACCCTAGTTGCTGTGCGGGGCGTTCGCGGTCGCACCCTGCCGGGTGGGCGGGGGAATATCGGCCGCCTGCGCGCCGGCAGCCGCGGCTTCTCCGGGCTCCTCGCCCGCGGTCGGCGGCACGCCGGTGGCGTCGGCCGGGGGCGCTTGCGCACCGGCGGCGTCCGGCGCCTTGGGCGCGGGGAACTCCGGCCCGCCGCCGTTGGCCTTGAGGTAAGCGATCAGCGCGGCGCGATCTTCCGGCTTGGAGAGGCCGGCGAAGCTCATCTTGGTGCCCGGCGCGAAGCTCTTGGGGTTCGCCAGCCAGAGGTCCATGTTCTCATAGGTCCAGGCGCCGCCGTGCCCGCTGAGCGCCGAGCTGTAGGCAAAGCCGGCGGCATGCTTGCCGATCGGCTTGCCGAGCACGCCGTTGAGATTGGGGCCGATGCCGTTGGCGCCGCCCGGGGCAATGGTGTGGCAGCTGGCGCATTTGGAAAACAGCTTCTCGCCCGCCGCCGGATCGGCCGCCGCGAGCACCGTGCCAAGGTCGTAGGCCGGCGCGCCGTCCTGCCCGCCTTCCTTCGCGCCTTCGATGAAATAGCCCATCTTTTCAGAGTGCTCGGGCTTGTCGGCACGGAAATAGAGCCCGCTCGCGATCGAGGAGCCGAGCGCGACGATGCCGGCGAACAGGACCCAGCCGGCTGCGGTGTTGAAACGGTCGTCCATGCGTCAAGGGTTCCGCGGGGGTTGTCAGGTAAGGCGAGTTGCGCGCCGCTCTAGTCAGGCGGCAGCGCGGGCGCAAGGGTGCGCGCGATGGCGCTTGCTAGGGCCGGGCGGCGCCGATAGCAGCGGGGCCCAGATGCGCAAATTTCCCCAGCCCGCCCTCGCTCTGGTCGACGCAATGCGCGCCGCCGCCGAACGCGATCCGGCGCGCGCGATCGCGTTCGGCGGAGCGCCCGGCTCGAACTCGCACCAGGCGACGATGGCCCATGCGCCCGCCGCGCTGCCGCTGCCCTGCTACGGCTTCGAGGACGCGCTCGACGCGGTCCATTCGGGCGCGGCCGGGGCAGCGATGATCCCGATCGACAATTCGCAGGCGGGGCGCGTGTCGGACATCCACTTCCTGCTGCCCGAGAGCGGGCTCCACATCGTCGCCGAGCAGTTCATGCCGATCACCCATGCGCTGATGGGGCTGGGTCCGGGCCCGTTCGAGGGCGCCTGGAGCCACCCGCACGCGCTGGCGCAGTCGCGCCGCTTCCTCGCCGAGCGCGGGATCGCGGGGTTGAGCTATGCCGACACCGCCGGCGCAGCGGCGCTGGTGGCCGAGCGCGGCGATGCGGCCATGGCCGCGATCGCCCCGCCGCTCGCGGCCGAGCTCTACGGCCTGCGGATCGTGGAGCGCGAGGTCGAGGATGCGCATGACAACACCACCCGCTTCGTGGTGCTGGCGAAGGATGCGCTCGACCCCGCAAGCCTGGCCGGCGCCGAAGCGATGACGACCTTCATCTTCGAGGTCCGCAACGTGCCCGCCGCGCTTTACAAGGCGCTGGGCTGCTTTGCCACCAACGGCGTCAACATGACCAAGCTCGAAAGCTATCAGCAGGGCGCGAGCTTCGCGGCGACCATGTTCTACGCCGATATCGAAGGCGCGCCGGGCGAGGCGCGAGTCGACGCGGCGCTCGAGGAGCTGGCGTTCCAGGCCAACGCGCTGCGGTTGCTGGGAAGCTACAAGCGCGCGCGCAAGCGGGGCTGAATCCTTGTCGGCCTGCCGTTTCGCCGGGTGAGTGCGTTACCCCTCGTCCTTGTAGATCGCCACCTCGTTCACCCCGCCGCTGGTCGCGCGGCCGCGGTACATGCCGCTCGCTTCGATGGCGAAGACCGCATCGCCATTGGCGCCGACCACGATCGCCCCGCCGTCGCCGCCCAGATTCTTGACGTCGGCAAGCGTGGCGTCGGCGGCGGCCTGCGCGCTTTCGCCCTTCATGCTCATGCGCGCGCAGATCGTGCGGGCGACGCCGACGCGGATGAAATACTCGCCCCAGCCCGTCGCCGATACCGCGCAGACGCCGTTCTCGGCATAGGTGCCCGCGCCGATGATCGGGGCGTCGCCGATGCGGCTCCAGCGCTTGCCGGTCATCCCGCCGGTCGAGGTGCCGGCCGCAAGATTGCCGTGCGTGTCGAGCGCCACCGCGCCCACGGTGCCGAACTTGACGTCGACGTCGAGCGCGGAGACCTTGCCGGTCTTGACCTTCTTCAGCGCCTCGAGCCGCTCGGGCGTATCGAACCAGCTGTTGGCGACCTGCTCGAGCCCCTTTTCCCGGGCGAACTGCTCCGCGCCCCTGCCCGCCAGCATCACATGCGCGCTGTCCTCCATCACCTTGCGCGCCAGCAGGATGGGGTTGCGGACGGTCGTGACCCCGGCCACCGCGCCCGCCGCGCGGGTGCGCCCGTCCATGATCGCGGCGTCGAGCTCGTGCGTGCCGTCCCAGGTATAGACCGCGCCCTTGCCGGCGTTGAACTTGGGGTCCTCCTCCAGCCGGGTGATGACCGCCGTGACCGCGTCGAGCGAGCTGCCCCCCGCCTCGAGCACGGCGCTGCCGGCGTCGAGCGCGTCCCGAAGCGCGGCGCGATAGGCGGCATCCGTCCCGGGCGCGAGGCTGTTGCGTTCGAGCACGCCCGCGCCGCCGTGGATCGCGATTGACCAGCGCGGCTTTGCCGCCGGCTTCGGCTCTCCCATCGCAGCACTTCCCCATGCCATTGCCGCGAGCAGCGCCGCGATCCGTCCGAGACCTGTTTTCATGGCTGCCTGCTTAGCATCGCGCGCGCGCGCCACAAGCGCCCTTCCCAAGCGCCGCCGGACGCGTCAGAACGCAAGGCGCCATGCAGCTCAGGCCCGCCACGCCCGACGATGTTCCCGCGCTCGCGGCGCTGGGCCGCGAAAGCTTCACCGCGGCGTTCGGCCACCTTTACCGGCCCGAGGACCTTGCCGCCTTTCTTGCCGAGACGCACGATGAAGCCGTGGTGGCGGGCGAGGTCGCTGGCGCGGTGTGCCGGCACATGCTCGCGGTGGGCGATGACCGCGCGCTGCTCGGCTATTGCAAGCTGCGCCATCCCAGCAAGCTCGCCGGGCTTTCCGGCGCGGCCAATCCGCTCGAGCTGGCTCAGCTTTACTGCGCCGGCGGCGCGACCGGGCGCGGAGTGGGCGCGGCGCTGATCGAATGGGCGCTGGCCGAAGCGCGGCGCGGTGGCCACGATGCGGTCCAGCTTTCGGTCTACAGCGGGAATCGCGGCGCGCAGCGGTTCTACGCGCGCTATGGTTTCGCCAGGACCGCAGACACCCAGTTCAAGGTCGGCGAACAGCTCGACGATGAATATCTCTACGAGAAACCCCTGCCAGGAGAGCACGCATGAGCCAGTTCGGATTCGCCAGCACCGCCGACGAGGTGCTCGAGGGCAAGGACCTCGCCGACCGGACGATCCTCGTCACCGGCGCCTATTCGGGGCTCGGGCAGGAAACCGCGCGGGCGCTCGCGGCCAAGGGCGCGCATGTGATCCTGGCCGGCCGCGATGCGACCAAGCTATCGGCCGCCGCCGACGAGATCGCCACCATGACCGGGGCCAGGGTGGACACGCTGGTGTGCGATCTCGCCTCGCTCCCCTCGGTCCGCGCCGCGGGAGAGGAGGCGCGCGAGCGGTTCGGCCACCTCGACATCCTCATCAACAATGCCGGCGTGATGGCCGCGCCGCTGAGTCGCACGGCGGATGGCTTCGAGACCCAGTTCGGCACCAACCACCTCGGCCACTTCGCGCTCACCAGGGAGCTGATGCCGCTGCTCGAACGCGGCAGCCGCCAGCGCATCGTCAACCTCTCGAGCCGCGGACATCACCTCGCCCCGGTCGATCTCTACGATCCCAATTTCGAGCGTCGCGCCTACGATCCCTGGATCGCCTACGGCAATTCGAAGACCGCCAACATCCTGTTCGCGGTCGGCCTGGAGAAGCGCTTCGGCGGCAAGGGGATCCATGCCTACGCGCTTCATCCGGGCGGCATCGAGACCAATCTCGGCCGTCACATGAGCGAGGCCGACAGGGCGGCGCTGATGGAGCGGATTCGCAAGAACGCGGCCCGGAGCGGCCAAGCGCCGCAGCCGTTCAAGTCGATTCCGCAAGGCGCGGCCACGACCTGCTGGGTGGCGACGGCCGAGGAGCTCGAGGGGCGCGGCGGGCTGTACGCGGAGGATTGCCATGTCGCCGCCACGGACGATACCAATCCGACCGGCGGAGTGCGCTCCTACGCGCTCGATCCCGAGACGGCCGACCGGCTGTGGACGCTGTCCGAAAAGCTGACGGGCGGGCCGTTCCCGGCCTGAGGTCGCCTTAAAGCCAGTGGCGGCTGCGGAAGATCCCCAGGATCGCCAGCGTGATGACCAGGCAGGCGCCGACCACGCCCCAGAACGCCCACGGCTCGTCGTCGAACGGGATGCCGGTGACATTGCTGCCTAGCAGGCCCGTGAAAAAGGTCAGCGGCAGGAAGACGCCGGCCATGACGCCCAGCTTGTAAGTCGCATCCTGGCTGTAGGCTTGAGCGCGGGCGCGCAGCTCGTCCTGGAGCACCACCGCGCTTTCCTTGCTGATGTTGATGTCGTCCAGGTGGCGGCGCAGCCGGGCGATCGACTCGGCGATCTCGCGCCGGTCGTGCGGCTCGAACCAGTCGGGCGCGTCGCGGCTGACCTGCTGCAGCGCCTCGTGCTGGGGCGAGAGATAACGCTGGAGCGCGAGGCAATCGCGGCGGATCTCGGCGATCCGGCGCGCGCGCTCCTCGAGCCCGTCGGGCCCCTCGCTTGCTTCGAGCGCGTCGATCTGCGCGTTGATATCGACCACCGCGCCGCTCAGATGATCGATAATCAGCCCGGTGAGCGAGGTGATGACTTCCCCCGCATCGCGAGGGCCGATCCCCCCGTCGAGCGCGTCGCGGACCTCGTTCGGGCTCTGCTGCGGCGCGCCGCGAAGCGTCAGCACACGCTGCCCGTCGCTCCACACCTGCATCGCGATCATGTCCTCGGGCTGGGCCCCGGGGTTGAAATTGAGGTCGCGCAGAGTCGCCACCAGCGCATCGCCCTCGCGGAAGGCGCGCGGGCGCGATGCGCCCGAGACGAGAAGCTCGGCGGTGGGCTCAGGCAGGTGGAGCTTGAAGCGCAGCCAGTCCTCAAGCCCCGGAGAGGCGCGGTGAAGGTGAAGCCATAGCACCTCGCCCGCGTGCGCGGGGGTCCACCCCTGAGCTTCCTCCCAGCCGACTGTCCGGCCCCCCCCGCTCCCGTCGAGCACACGCCCGAACAGGAGCGGGCAATCGGTGCCCGAGAGCGTGGGAGTGACAGAGGCGCGCGCGTCCACCCCGCCCCTATGCCAAAGCCTCGCGGGCGTGCCTATCGCATTCGGTCGGATCGCCGCGCCAGCGGCGGGCGCGGTCATTGCCGGGCCGCGCGCGGGGGTCTATATCGCGGCGCATGTCCTCCTTCGGTTCCGCAATCCGCCCCTGGCGCGCCGTCCAGCGCCGCCTCAGCCGCCAGATCATGGTCGGCCGCGTGCCCGTGGGCGGCGACGCGCCGATCAGCGTACAAACGATGACCAACACCCCGACCGAGGACGTGGCGGCGACAATCGACCAGATCCGCCGCTGCGAGGAAGCCGGCGCGGACATTATCCGCGTCTCCTGCCCGACCGAGGAATCGACGCGGCACTTCGACCGGATCACCCGCGCCAGCGCGATCCCCGTCGTCGCCGACATCCATTTCCACTACAAGCGCGCGCTCGAGGCGGCGGACAAGGGCGCGGCCTGCCTGCGCATCAACCCGGGCAATATCGGCAGCTCCGAGCGGGTCGCCGAGGTGGTGCGCGCGGCCAAGGCCAACGGCTGCGCGATCCGCATCGGGGTGAACGCCGGCAGCCTCGAGCGCGATTTGCTCGAGAAATACGGCGAGCCCTGCCCCGAGGCGCTGATCGAGAGCGCGCTCGACCATATCAAACTGCTCCAGGACCACGATTTCCACGAGTTCAAGGTGGCGGTGAAGGCGAGCGACGTGTTCCTCGCGGTGGCGGCCTATCACGGGCTCGCCGAAGCGGTGGACTGCCCGCTGCACCTCGGGATAACCGAGGCGGGCGGGCTGATCGGCGGCACGGTCAAGTCGAGCATCGGGCTCGGCAGCCTGCTGTGGGCCGGGATCGGCGACACCATCCGCGTCTCGCTCTCCGCCGAGCCCGAGCAGGAAGTGCGCGTCGGCTTCGAGATCCTCAAGGCGCTCGGCCTCAGGACCCGGGGCGTGCGGGTCGTCTCCTGCCCCAGTTGCGCGCGCCAGGGGTTCGACGTGATCCGCACCGTCGAGGCGCTGGAGGAGCGGCTGAGCCACATCAAGACGCCGCTCTCGCTCTCGGTGCTCGGCTGCGTGGTCAACGGCCCGGGCGAGGCGCGCGAGACCGACATCGGCCTCACTGGCGGCGGCGGGGGCAAGCACATGGTCTATCTCTCCGGCCTCAAGGACCACCATGTCGAGGACGCGGGCATGCTCGATCACATCGTGGCGCTGGTGGAGGCGAAAGCGGCGGAGATCGAGGCCGCGAAGATCGAGGCCGAGATGAGCGACGCAGGACAAGCGGACATCGTTGCCGAGGCCGCGGAGTGATCCGAAACTTACTGCAAGACTTCCTCGCCGTGCTGCGCGACGGGTTTCGCATCTGGTGGCTCGCTGCGCTGGTGCCATTGCTGGTGGTAGTTCCCGAGGCGATCCAGCATGTCGCTGAGATTCGGATCGGCATGTTCGAGAGCCGCGACATGGCGCGCGCGGTCGCGGACGATCCGCGGCGGATGGTCTGGGGCTATCTCAAGATCGCGGGGCTGGTGCTTGCGATCCTCGCCACTGTCCGTTTCTGGGGTGCGGCGGCGCGCGGTGAGCGGTGGTGGGACCTGCGCAGGCTGGCCTGGCGCCCGCTCGCGCTCGGGCTGGCCGGGTCGGCGCTTGCGGCTCTCCCGAGCCTGCTGCTCCAGCCCTTGATCGGGGAGGAGCGCTCGGGCTGGCTGGACATGCTCCTGACGCTGGCGACCTTGCCGATCTTCACCTTGATCGCGGCGGGTCTGGCCGGGGACCGGACGCTGACGCTGAGACGCGCCATCACCCAAGGGTGGCTGCCTGCGCTGCGCATCCTGCTGTTCCTCGTGCTGACATGGGCCCCGCTCGCCCTGCTCCACGCCTACAACCACCGCTGGGCGATGGGCGCCGCCGATCCGCTGGTCTGGCTGCTGATGACTTTCGATGCGCTGGTGGTGGGGCTGCTGGCGACGATGGCCGGAACCGCGATCCATCATGGCTATGCCGCGCTCAACCGCGAGCACGGCGAGCCCCGCCCGATCGCGTCTGAATAGCGCGCTTTACGCCGATTTAAGCAAGCGGCGGCTAGAGCGGGGCGATGCGCGACGCTTTGATCCTCGCCGGCCTGACCATCGGCGCCATCGCGGCGCTGTTCCCTGCCGCGCGCGATCCCGCGCCGGCTCCGCAAGCGGTCAAGCAGGTTCGGGCGGCCGCGATGCGCCCTTCCGCCCCCGCCGCGGCCCCGCGCCCGCCGACGCCCGGCGCCGCCACCGAGCTGCGCCGCGCTGCCGACGGTCACTTCTACGCCGGAGTCGAAATCGGCGGGAAGCCGATGACCATGCTGGTCGATACCGGCGCCAGCGTCGTCGCCTTGACGGGGCCCGATGCGCGCGCCGCCGGGCTGCACTGGAACCCCGCCGAGCTCGCGGTGGTGGCGCAGGGCGCGAACGGGCCGGTGCGCGGAGTGGCCCGGACGCTCGACCGGGTGGCGCTCGGCACTCACCAGGCGCGCGCAGTGCGCGCGGTGATCATTCCCGAGGGGCTGCCGATCTCGCTGCTCGGCCAGTCCTTCCTTTCCACGATCGAGCCGCTCCGCATCGAGAAGGACCGGATGGTGCTCGGGAGCGACTAGGCGATGGATGCGTTCATGGCACGACAAGACCGTTGCTGATAAAGTGGAACCGATGAACCGCCGCCAGTTTCTCCGCTCCGGAACCGCGGCCGCCGCCAGCCTGATGCTGCCGGCGCGGGCGGCCTTCGCGCAGGTCAATCCGGCCTCGGCGCGCGACGCCGCACTGCTCGCCATCGCGCGCGAGCAGGTGGCGCGCGCCGGGGCCAGGCTGTGGCACCGCGACAGGGTGGCAATCGCCGATTTCGGGCTCCACAGCGCCCGGCGGCGCTTCCACTTCGTCGACCTCGTCAACAACCGGGTCGAAAGCTTTCATGTCGCCCATGGCGACGGCTCGGACCCGGACCACGACGGCTGGCTGAAGTGGTATTCAAACCTCGAAGGCTCGCACTGCACCAGCCGCGGCGCCTATCTCACGCGCAGCTGGTATGTCGGCAAATACGGCACCTCGATCCGGTTGGAGGGGCTCGATCCCACCAATTCAAACGCCCTGCCGCGCGCGATCGTCATGCATCAGGCGGACTATGCCCGGCCCGAGCAGATCGCACGTTACGGCAAGCTCGGCCGCTCCAACGGCTGCTTCGCGATGGGGCCCGAGCAGTTCGACCGTGCGCTGATCGATCTCGCCGGCGGGCGCCTGCTCTATGCCGCCAGCCTCGGCCTCGCCGAAGACGGCATCCGCGTGATGCCCCCGGTGGCGCAGACGGAACTGCTGGTCAGACCCTATCCGCAGGGGACCTTCGAGCGGACCAATCCAGGGGTTTATTAAGTTGATGGCTTTCCGCACGCCCGTCCGGGCGCGCGAAATCCTCGCGCCTTCGGCGCTGCGGGCGCGCGTTCGCGCTTGCGGTCGGCTGGTCGCCGACCGGGGTTAGCGCTTGTTGGCGCAGTCAGAGATGGATCGGGTCGCGACCAGCAACCCGCAAGGCCAAACGGCCGCCCGCAGCGACGCGACCGAAGGTCGCATGAGCGAGGACTTCGCGCGCCGGAGGCGTGCGGACAATCAGGAAACCTTAAGATCGTCCACGATCTCGACCACCGCCTCGTCGGTCTTGCGCGCGCGGTTGGCCTGGCGGGGCTGGTCGAAGCTCGCCAGCACCGGCGCGTCGCGGCCGTAGATGTCGGCGAAGGCGGTCATCTTGCCGTCGACGTCGGACGCCATGGTAAAATAGGTGAGATAGACCGGCCACTGGTTCGCCAGCGGGTAGCGGGTGTATTTGCCGCTCTTGGTGATCTCCGAAACCTCGGCCTGGATGGCGGGAATGTCCTCCTTGGTCTTCATGTTGCCGAGCATCGACATCGTCATCGCCACCTCGCGCGCGTTCTCGACCCGGATGCAGCCGTGGCTGAGCGCGCGGTTCTCCTGCGCGAACAGCTCGCGCGCGGGCGTGTCGTGGAGGAAAATCGCGTGCTCGTTGGGCATGTCGAGCTTCATCAGGCCGAGCGAATTGTTCGGCCCCGGCTGCTGGACGACGTAAATCACCCCATCGGCGCCCCTGGTGCCCTTGTACCCGGCGGCCTTGGCCCAGCCGGGGTTGCCCAGCACCTTGGCGCCCAGCCCCTCGCCCTTCACGATCGACTGCGGCACGGTCCAGGTGGGGTTGTAGATCACCGCTTCGACCATCTCGGCAAGCTGCGGCGTCGCGGTGCGGCCGGGCTTGCCGACGATGGTGCGGTAGCTCTTGATGATGCGGTTGCCCACCGTCAGCCGCAGCTTCTGCTCGGGGATATTGGTGAGCAGGTAATGCCGCCCGAGCGCCTGCGGCAACCACCGCCAGCGGTCCATGTTGGCGCGGATCAGCTTGCGCCGCGCGGGGTCGGTGGCCAGCGCCAGCTCGGCCTTGAGCCGGGCGTAATCGGGATTGACCGGGTTGAGCCCCGCGAGGACCCTGGCCGCGCCCTCCCCGCCGACCGCCCCGCCGACCGCCCCGCCGACCGCCCCGCCCACCGCGCGGTCGAGCAGCGCCTGGGTCGGCATCCGGTCGGGATCGGGATCGACCACGAACCACTGGCGGCGGTCGGCCATCGGGGTGCGCCCGTCGCGCAGATCTTCCACGAGATATTGGAAGGTCAGGCTGGCGGCGCTATTGAGCGCGGAAGCGTCGTTCCCGGCGATCGCGGCCTTGAGCTCGGCGAGCTTGTAGTCCTTGGGGTCCAAGCCCTCGACCCCGATACCTTCGGCGAAAGTCATCAACTCGCGCGCCTGCGCCTTGGTCCACGTCGCGAGAATGGGCTTGGGCGGAGGCGGCAGCGGCTGGACGACCGCGCCCGGCTGCGGCTTGGCGAGGTCGCCGAAGGCCTGATCGACCGATTGCGGCGGGCCGGGACGCGGCGCCGGGGCGGGCGCGCTCTGCGGCTTGGGCAACAGGTCCTGCGGAGCCTGCTGCGCCAGGCCGGGCCCCGCGCCGAGCGCGCCGAGCGCTCCGGCCGCTGCCGCACCGAGAAGAAATGTCCTGAGAATCATGCGGTCCACCAATTTGCTCCCGCCCGGAAACTGCCAGGCGCATCCCTAGGGATTTCAGGCCGCCTTTTCCACCGTGCCGCCTGAAGCAACGGTGAATTGTTCGTTGCCGCGCGGGGAGGCGCGCCCTAGCGCCGACCGCATGACCCGCGCTCCGCTTCCCCTGCCGGTCCTCTCGGCGCTGTTCGCGGTCGCCCTGCTGTCGCTGATGGACGCGCTGATGAAGGGGGCGTCGCTGGCGGTCGGAGCCTATAGCGCCGGGCTGCTCCGCGCAATGTTCGGCGTGGTGCTCATCGCGCCGGTGTGGCTGGCGCGGGGCGGACGCTGGCCGGCGCGCGCGGTGCTGCGCGTGCATCTGCTGCGCGGGGTCTGCGGCAGCTTCATGGCGCTGACCTTCTTCTATGCGCTGACCAAGCTGCCCCTGGCCGAAACCATCGCGATCAGCTTCATCGCCCCGCTGGTCGCGCTCTATCTCGCCGCGGTTTTCCTGGGCGAGACGATCCGGCGCGAAGCCGTGGTCGCCGCCATCCTGGGCCTGGCGGGGACGCTGGTCATCATCGGCGGCAAGATCGGTCGCGAGCCGATGGGCGCGGATGCGCTGTGGGGCCTGGCTGCGATCCTGTTCTCGGCGCTGCTCTACGCGGTCAACCTGGTGATTTCGCGCCACCAGGCGCAACTCGCGCAGCCGCTCGAGATTTCCGCCTTCCACAGCGGCGTGGCCGCGCTGGTGCTGGGTCTGGCGGCGCCGTGGCTGCTGCGGCTGCCGGACGGGCAAGCGACGCTGCTGATCGCCGGGTCGGCGCTTCTCACCGTCATCGGCATGGTCGCCTTCGCCTGGGCCTATGCCCGGGCCGAGGCGCAGGTGCTGGTGCCGATGGAGTATTCGGGCTTCCTGTGGGCGAGCCTGTTCGGCTGGCTGTTCTTTGCCGAGACCGTCACCCCCACCACCGTGCTGGGCACCGCGCTGATCGTGCTGGGCTGCTGGCTGGCGGCGCGGCGCAAGGAGCCCGAGCAGATGGTGGTCTAGGATCAGGAATCTGGCGGGGCGGTCGACCCGGCCGCCGCTTGATTTTCGCCGGCATTGCGAGCAGGGCGCGGGCACATTCCCGCCGCGCCCGTTCTCGCCCGGCCGGCGGCTCCTGACAGAAGGACACACGCCCCCATGACCGAGGTCGGCAAGGACACGCTCGAAACCCGCGCCACGCTGAGCGTGAACGGCAAGGACTACGCCTATTATTCCTTCGCCAGGGCGGCGGAGAAGATCGGCGACATTTCGCGCCTGCCCTTCAGCCTCAAGGTCCTGCTGGAGAACATGCTCCGCTTCGAGGATGGCGGCTTTACCGTGGGCGAGGACCACGTCCGCGCCATCGCCGCCTGGCAGCACAACCCCAGGACCGGCCGGGAAATCCAGTATCGCCCGGCGCGCGTGCTGCTCCAGGATTTCACCGGCGTGCCCTGCGTCGTCGATCTCGCCGCGATGCGCGACGCGATCGCCCGGCTCGGCGGCGACACCGCCAGGATCAATCCGCAGGTCCCGGTCAACCTGGTGATCGACCATTCGGTGATGGTCGACGAGTTCGGTCATCCCAAGGCGTTTCAAAAGAACGTCGAGCTCGAATACGCGCGCAATGCCGAACGCTACGACTTTCTCAAATGGGGCTCGAAGAGCTTCCGCAATTTCTCCGCCGTGCCGCCGGGCACGGGCATCTGCCACCAGGTCAATCTCGAGCATATCGCGCGCTGCGTGTGGTCGGGCGAGGACCAGAACGGCGCGCTGGTCGCTTATCCCGACACCTGCGTCGGCACCGACAGCCACACCACCATGATCAACGGCATGGGCGTGCTCGGCTGGGGGGTTGGCGGGATCGAGGCCGAGGCGGCGATGCTCGGCCAGCCGGTCTCCATGCTGATCCCCGAGGTCGTGGGCTTCAAGCTGACCGGGGCGATGGGCGAAGGCATCACCGCCACCGATCTTGTGCTCACCTGCACGCAGATGCTGCGCGAGGCGGGGGTGGTGGGCCGCTTCGTCGAGTTCTACGGCCCGGGCGTCGCCGAGCTGACGCTGGCCGACCGCGCCACCATCGCCAACATGGCCCCCGAATATGGCGCGACCTGCGGCTTCTTCGGGATCGACGCGAAGACCATCGATTATCTGCGCCTGACCGGCCGGGACGAGGATCAGATCGCGCTGGTCGAGGCCTATTCGAAGGAGCAGGGGCTGTGGTTCACGCCCGAGAACGAGCCGGTGTTCTCGCGCACGCTCAAGCTCGACATGGGCACCGTGGTCCCCAGCCTCGCCGGGCCCAAGCGGCCGCAGGACCGGGTCGCGCTGCCCGCGGTCGACGAGCTGTTCAACGACCAGCTGCGCGATCTCTACAAGAAATCCGCGCCCAGGCGCTGCCAGGTCGAGGGCGCCGAGCACGACGTGGGCGACGGCGATGTGGTGATCGCCGCGATCACCAGCTGCACCAACACCTCCAATCCGGATGTGCTGATCGCCGCCGGGCTCGTCGCCAGGAAGGCCAACGAGAAGGGGCTGAGACCCAAGCCGTGGGTCAAGACCAGCCTCGCGCCCGGCTCGCAGGTGGTGACCGATTACCTCCAGAAGGCCGGGCTGCAGGAGCATCTCGACGCGCTGGGCTTCGATCTGGTGGGCTATGGCTGCACCACCTGCATCGGCAATTCGGGCCCGCTCGCGCCGCCGATCAGCGCGGCGATCAACGGCAATGACATCGTCGCCGCCAGCGTGCTTTCGGGCAACCGCAATTTCGAGGGCCGCGTCAGCCCCGACGTGCGCGCCAACTTCCTCGCCAGCCCGCCGCTGGTGGTCGCCTATGCGCTGAAGGGCACGGTGACCGAGGACATGATCTCCACCCCGATCGGGCAGGATCGCGGCGGGGCGGACGTGTTCCTCAAGGACATCTGGCCCTCGAACGCCGAAATCGCCGAGGTCCGCGCCGGCGCCATCGATCGCTCGATGTTCCAGGCCCGCTATGCCGACGTCACCAAGGGCGATGCGCACTGGCAGGCGATCGACGTCACCGGCTCGGACACCTATGGCTGGCGGCCGAACTCCACCTACGTCGCCAACCCGCCCTATTTCGAGGGGCTCGCAATGGAGCCGGCCCCCATCACCGACATCGCCAACGCCAGGCCGCTGCTGATCCTGAGCGACAGCGTCACCACCGACCACATCAGCCCCGCCGGATCGATCAAGGCCGACAGCCCGGCAGGCAAATGGCTGCAGGAGCGCCAGGTAAGCCCGGCCGATTTCAACTCCTACGGCAGCCGCCGCGGCCACCACGATGTGATGGTGCGCGGGACCTTCGCCAATATCCGCATCCGCAACGAGATGGTGCCCGGGATCGAGGGCGGGATGAGCAAATACGAGGGCGCGATCATGCCGGTCTATGACGCTGCGATGAAGCACAAGGCGGACGGCACCCCGCTGGTGGTGATCGCGGGCAAGGAATACGGCACCGGCTCGAGCCGCGACTGGGCCGCCAAGGGCACGATGCTGCTGGGCGTGCGCGCGGTCATCGTCGAAAGTTTCGAGCGTATCCACCGCTCCAACCTGGTCGGCATGGGCGTGCTCCCGCTCCAGTTCCGCGACGGCGAGACCCGCGCCTCGCTGGGGCTGTCGGGCGACGATTGCTTCACCATCCGCGGGCTCGCCGAACTCGAGCCGGCGCAGGAGGTGATCGTCGAGGTGACCCGGTCCGACGGGCGGCGCGACAGCTTCACCGCGCTGTGCCGGATCGATACCGCCAACGAGATGGAGTATTACCGCAACGGCGGCATCCTCCACTATGTCCTGAGGAAGCTCGCCGCCTGAGCCTGCTGGCGCGCATCGGGCTCGGCCGGGCGGACGAGAAGGCGGACCCGGCCCGCCTCGCCGCAGTGGGCGAGGCCGTGCGGGCGCGGCTGCTCGCCGATCCCAGAGCCATCCCGCGCGGCGGACACGCGGCCGATCTGTTCGCTGTCCCCGGCTTCGTCTCGGCGCAGCGTTGCCGCGCCCTGATCGCGGCGATCGAGCGCGAGCTGGCGCCCTCGCAGCTGTTCCACGACGGCGGCGGCGGGGCGGGCATCCGGACAAGCGCGACGCATTACTTCCGCGACGATCCGCTGGCCGAGCGCCTCGGGCGCGAGATCGACGCGCTGCTCGGTCTCGCGCGCGCGCAGGCCGAGCCGATGCAGGGCCAGCGCTATCGGCCGGGCGAGGAATACCGCCACCATTCGGATCATTTCCGCCTCGACCGGCCGCACTGGCAGCGCGAACGGCTGCGCGGTGGGCAGAGGAGCTGGACCGCGATGCTCTACCTCGCTGCGGTCGATGCCGGGGGCGCGACCGATTTTCCCCGGCTCGGCCTGGCGGTCGCGCCCGAGCCCGGGCTGCTGCTCGCCTGGAACAACATGGACCGCCGCGGCCGACCCAACCCGGCGCTGCGCCACGCCGGCCTGCCGGTGAATGCGGGGACCAAATATGTGATCACCCAGTGGTACCGGCTCGAGGAGTGGCGCGCTTTCCCGGCCTGACCGTGTGCGGGGCCCGCTGTCTCGCCTGTCCCGTTCTGAAACATGCGTCCGTTTCTAACCGGTTACCACTGATGCCGGTTCTGTTAAGCTGGTGCAGTTCCGGCTGAGGGCCGGAGATGGGTTACACTTGGGAAGGGGTTCCATGATCAGATCGTTTTACGCCGCCGCCGCGGCGGTAGCACTCGTGCCGGCTGTCGCTTATGCAGGCAGCGGCCAAGCCACCGGTGTTGCCGCCAACGGCATGCAGTGGAAGGCGAAGTCCAACATCATCGGGCAGAACTCGACCGCGATCGTCTCCGCCGGCGGCAATCCGCTTTATCTGGCGCACAATGTCCCGAAGTTTCGCGCCGTGGTCCAGCTGCGCATGGATTACGGCGCCGCCGGCGCGTTCGTGTGTTCGGGTGCGCTGATGTCGAACGGGCGGATCCTCACCGCCGCGCACTGCATCAGCTCGGGCTACAAGAACAACGTCAATGGCCGCGACCCCGCCCTGCTCTCCACCACCGCCTATTTCTACACCGGCACCGGGCAGGGCGACGATCCGCTGATGCAGATCGGCGGCGTGCCGCAGGCGGGCGTGATCGCCAGGTCGGTCATCAGCTACAGCACGAACTTCGGCTATACCGGCGATGTCATCGATCAGAACGATATCGCCGTGCTGACCCTGGCGGGCGGCGCTCCGCTCGGCTTCACGGGCTATGATCTCTACACCGGCGGCGATCTCACCGGCGCGGACTTCAACGTGGCGGGATACGGGCTGCGCTCTCTCACCGGCGGCCAGGATGGCTATGGCAACGGCCAGGCGCTGGGCACAGGCCGCCTGCGCGAAGGGGACAACACCTACGATTACCGCTTCGGCGATCCGGTCTTCGGCGGGTTCTTCACCGCTCCCGATGCCAATGGCGACAACTGGTTCGGCGGCAAGGCGGCGATCGATTTCTCCTATGTCTCGGACTTCGACAACGGCAACGCCGCGAACGACGCCAACTGCCTCGCGGTCGGCTTCTGCGATCTGGGGCTGGGGATGCGCGAGGTGTCCATCGCCGGCGGCGATTCGGGCGGCCCGGGATTCATCAACGGCCAGCTCGCCTCGGTCAACTCCTACGGTCTGACCTTCGGCTCCGATTTCGGCGATGTCGACGATGCTCTCAATTCGAGCTGGGGCGAGCTGAACGGCTTCGTGCCGACCTTCATCCACGCCGCCTGGATCGCCAGCGTGCCCGAGCCTTCGACCTGGGCGCTGCTGATCCTCGGCTTCGGCGTTGCCGGGGCCGCGATGCGCCGCAAGAAGGCCGAAGCGCGCTACGCCTTCTGAAGCCGGGGTTGCGAATCGAAAGGAAGGGGCGGCCGGAAGCGGTCGCCCTTTTTCGTCGGGCGCCTCGCAGCACGGCTCAGCTCTCGTCGAACAGGCTTGTCTGCGGCGCGCTCGGCGGGGCCATGCCGAGATGGCGCCAGCCGCCGTCGTTGAGGCAGCGCCCGCGCGCGGTGCGGGCGATCAGGCCGAGCTGGATCAGGAACGGCTCGATCACCTCTTCCACCGTGTCGCGCGGTTCGGAGAGCCCCGCGGCGAGCGTTTCGACCCCCACCGGGCCGCCCCTGTAAGTGGTGGCGATCATGGCGAGGTAGCGCCGGTCCATCGCGTCGAGGCCAAGCGCATCGACTTCGAGCCTGGTCAGCGCCGCGTCGGCGACGGCGCGCGTGATCGTCGCGCTCCCCGCGACATGCGCGAAGTCGCGCACCCGGCGCAGCAGCCGGCCGGCGACGCGCGGCGTGCCGCGGCTGCGGCGGGCGATCTCGCGCGCGCCCCCCTCGTCCACGCCCATGCCGAGCAGCCCGGCGCCGCGCGTCACCACCTTGAGCAGTTCGTCCTCGGTGTAGAAATTCAATCGCACCGGGATCCCGAAGCGGTCGCGCAGGGGCGTGGTCAGCAGCCCCTGCCGCGTCGTCGCACCCACCAGCGTGAAGGGCGGCAGCTCGATCCGCACCGAGCGGGCCGAAGGACCCTCGCCGATGATCAGGTCGAGCGCGCGGTCCTCCATCGCCGGATAGAGCACTTCCTCGACCACCGGATTGAGGCGGTGAATCTCGTCGATGAACAGCACGTCGTGCGGCTCGAGATTGGTCAGCAGCGCGGCCAGGTCGCCCGCCTTGCCGATCACCGGCCCGCTGGTGGCGCGAAAGCCGACGCCGAGCTCGCGCGCCACGATCTGCGCCAGCGTGGTCTTGCCCAGCCCGGGCGGGCCGAAGAACAGCACATGGTCCATCGCCTCCCCGCGTGCCCGGGCGGCGGCGATGAACACGCCCAGGTTCTCGCGCGCCGCCGCCTGCCCGACGAACTCTGCGAGCGATTTCGGCCGCAGCGCCGCGTCCGGGTCCTCAGGCTGGCGTGACGGGGCGTGAAGGGGAATGGGGTCGGTCATGGTTCGAGGTGCCGGGCAACGTCGCGCGAGTGATGCAGGATGCGCTGGATCACCACGGCTCCGGGTTCAAGGCGATACAAGATCCGGTGTCCGCGTTTGGAAAAAACGCGAGTGCCGGGGATCGACTTCGAGAACTCCGCTCCCGCGTGCGGATTATCCCGCAGGAGCGCGAGCACACGCTCGAGATCGTCGTTAAGCCGGTCGGCGGCATCCGGTCCGAATTCGCGTAGACCGTACCGGCGCAGCTGGATCATGTCATTCCGAGCCAGGGCGAGAAGCCGTAGCCTAGCTCTCGCCATCGTACCTCCCGGCGCGGAGCTCGGCGAGGAACTCGAAGGGATCCTGGTCGCTGAATCCGGACGCCTCGCCCTCGGCGATTTTCTCGCGCACCCAGGCGACGTATTCGGGCGGTTCCTCGACATGGTCCGCGACCAGCCCCTCCTGATCGCGACGTATCAAATCGCGGACATAATCCTCCGCGTCGGTGTAACGCCCCTCTGCTACGCGCATCTCGATCCAGCTCTCAAGATCGGGAGGGAAGGTGAAGCTCATCTCGCCCATGCGCCGACTCTAGCCTCTTTCCCGAGGCGTTCCAAGCCGCCGCTCACACCTCGATCTCGTCGAACAGCCCGAGATAGGTCTCGCGCCGGCTGAGCTCGCCGACTTCCTCATCGAGCGCGTCGTAGGCCTCGGCGAAGGCGCGGAAACCAACGGCTGGGCAATTGTCGCCCTTGCATATGCTGGGCTCAACCTGCCGCCCTCCTCAGCGCCACCCGGATCAGCTCGCCCTCGCCCGCGCCCTCGCCCAGCTCGGCCAGCGCCTCGGCGACGGCGCGGCTGGCGGTGGCGGGTTTGAAGCCGAGGTTTTCGAGCGCGCTGAGGGCGTCGGCGCTGGCGCCGCCCCTTGGTGCCGTAGCAACCCCCGCCACGCCGCCCGGGATCGCGCCGGCCCAAGAATCAACCTTGTCCTTCAATTCGTTGACGATGCGGCCGGCGAGCTTCGGGCCGACGCCATTGGCGCGCGCGACCATCGCGGCGTCTCCCTGGGCGCAGGCAGTGGCGAGATCATGCGGGGTGAGCGCGGAGAGGATCGCCAGCGCCACCTTGCTCCCCACGCCCTGGACCTGCGTCAGCAGCCGGAACCAGTCGCGCTCGGCCGCCTCGGCGAAGCCCAGCAGGCGCATGTCGTTCTCGCTGACCTGGAGGTCGGTGAAGACCGTGCACGCCTCGCCCGAACCGCCCAGCGCCGCGAGCGTCTTGGCCGAACAATGGACGAGGTAGCCCACGCCCGCGACGTCGATCACCGCCCAGTCGGCGCCGGTGTCGTCGAGGAGGCCGCGGAGCTTCGCTATCATCCGCCAATCCTGCCTTCGCCCACAGGCTTTGAACAGGGGTGTGCCGCACTGATCCCCCGCGCAGGCGGGGGTCTCAGGCAGGGGCGCGCCATCCCGATGGAGGTCCCCGCCTCCGCGGGGACTCAGCCGCTCAGCTTTCGAGTTGCCGCAGCAGGCTGCGCACATCGCCGTCCATGTCGGAATCGCGCTGGCGCAGGTTCTCGATCAGGCGGACCGCGTGGATCACGGTCGAATGGTCGCGCCCGCCGAACTTGCGGCCGATCTCGGGATAGCTGCGCGGCGTGAGGACCTTGGCGAGATACATCGCCACCTGGCGCGGGCGCACCACCGCGCGGGCGCGGCGCTTGCTCGACATCTCGGCGCGGTCGATGCGGTAGAACTGGCAGACGGTGCGCTGGATCTCGTCGATGGTGATGCGCCGGCGATTGGCGGAAAGAATGTCGGTGAGCTGCTCCTCGGCAAGCTGGAGGCAGACTTCCTGCCCGGTGAGCTGGGCATAGGCGATGAGCTTGTTGAGCCCCCCCACCAGCTCGCGGATATTGCGCGTGACCGTGCGGGCGAGGAAATCGATGACGTCGGCGGGCACGTCGAGCGGAGCGAAGCGGGTGAGCTTGGCGTCAAGGATGCGGCGCCGCAGCTCCATGTCGGCGGCGGCGATGTCGGCGACCAGGCCCATCGACAGGCGGCTGAGCAGCCGCGGCTCGACTCCGTCGAGCGCCTGCGGCGCGCGGTCGGCGGCGAAGACCAGCCGCTTGCCCTCGGCCAGCAGCGCGTCGATCGTGTAGAGCAGCTCCTCCTGCGCGCTTTCCTTGCCGATGATGAACTGGATGTCGTCCACCAGCAGCAGGTCGAAGCTCCTCAGCCGCGACTTGAACTCGAGCGTCTGCTTGGTTTTCAGCGCCTGGACGAATTCGACCATGAAGCGCTCGGCGCTGCAATAGAAGATGCGCGCGCGCGGGTGCGCCAGCAGGAAGGAATGGCCGATGGCGTGGAGCAGGTGCGTCTTGCCCTGCCCGGTGGCGCCCTTCAGATAGAGCGGCGCGAACTGCGGCTTTTCGGGCGCGGCCATGCGCTGGGCGGCATTGGCGGCCAGCACATTGGCCTCGCCGGTGACGAAAGCGCCGAAGGTCAGCAGCGGGTCGAGCCCGACGCTCGAGGTGAAGCCGGCCGCGCCGATGGTATCGGCGGCGATCGCCATCATCGAGGGATCGGCGCCGTCGTTGGCGGGGCGGCGGCCATCGGTGTGAAGCCGCAATTCGGTTACCTGGCGGCGGCCGGGCAGGACCGTGATGTTGACCTGGCGCACTTCGCTGCTGGCGATCTTCCAGGCGAGCGCGAGGCGGTCGGCGAAGCGGTCGCGCACCCAGTTGGCGCTGAACTCGGTCGGCAGATAGAGCTCGAGCGTTCCCGTCTCGGGGCAGCGCGGCCCCAGCTGGATCGGCTTGATCCACTGGCTGTGGAGCTGGTGCCCGAGGTCCTTGCGCAGCCCCTGGCTGATGTCCGCCCAGTCGGCGGCGAGATTGACCGCTTCGCTCTCGTCGCTCGTCTCGTCCCGCATCCTGCGCCCTATGCCTGGTTCATTGTTCTTGGCCATTGTCGTCAAAACCACCCCTGCCGAGCGAAGCATGCGCTCGCCGGCCCGCGTCCCGTTTCGTGTTTCGAGGTTGCGGCACAGCGCAGCCCTGCCCGAAAAATCGCCTCCCGGGGCCTACCTTGTCGCAACCAGATTGTGCGCGCCCGGGCTGTCCCGTCCCGGTTGCGGCACTGTGTTAAGTCGGGCGGGAGACGAGTCGCAAGGGGCTGGCTTGCAAAAAAACTGAAATAAACAAGTTGACTCGCCGCTACCCCGCAGACCTGCGTTCAAGTGCCTGAATTGCTGCGCAAAACAAGATAGATCAAGCGCGAATCGCGGGATTTGCGTGGTTCGTTGCAATGCAGCAAGGCAAACCCGTTTCGAGACCGAACCCAACAAGCAAGAACGGCCCGCCGCGCGGGGCGGCGAGCCGACTGGAAACCCGGCAATAAAGCGGGAATCAGAGCGCGGCGACTCGCTTGCTCAGCCGGCTCATCTTGCGGCTGGCGGTGTTCTTGTGAATCACCCCGCGCGCGACGCCGCGCGCCAGTTCGGGCTGCGCCCCCGACAGCGCCGCCCGCGCCGCATTCTTGTCGCCGCTGTCGATCGCGCTCTCGACCTTCTTGAGGAAGGTGCGGATGCGGCTCATGCGCGCGCCGTTGATGGCGGCGCGAGTCGTGTTGCGGCGGATGCGCTTCTTGGCTTGCGGCGTGTTGGCCATATGCGGTCTCTGGTCTCGTTCTTCTGGCGGGCCGGCGGCGGCCCGGGCAATGTGCGAATATCGTGCGAAAGTGCGGCGCCACGCAGCACCGGAAGGCGGCGCACATACGGAGCGATCGGCGAATCGTCAAGCAGCGTCATGCGCGCCCCGCTGGCGCTGGCACCTGGGGCACAGCCAGGTGCTGCGGCCGCCCTGGACGATCCGCCTGACCGTGCCCCCGTCGCCGCGGCGGCACGCGGCTCCTTCGCGGCCATAGACGTCGAAGCGGCTGGCGAAATAGCCGAGCGCGCCGTCGGGCTGCGCGAAATCGCGCAAGGTCGAGCCCCCTTGCGCGATGGCCTCCCCCAGCACGTCGCGAATCGCCGCGACCAGCCGCTCGAACTGCGGACCGGTAACCTTGCCGCCCGCCTTTCGCGGATCGATCCGCGCGCGCCACAGCGCCTCGCAGACGTAGATGTTGCCCAGCCCGGCGACGATTCGCTGGTCGAGCAGCAGCAGCTTGATCGCGCTTCTGCGGCCGCGGGTGGCGGCGCGCAGCGCCTCGGCGGTGAGCGCGTCGCCGAGCGGCTCGGGACCGAGCGCGGCGAAGGCGGGCCAGGCGTCGAGCGCAGCCTCGGCGACCAGATCGACCGAGCCGAACCGCCGCGCGTCGTTGAGCGCGAGCCGGTGGCGGGCGGTCTCGAGGACGAGGTGATCGTGCTTGCCCAGCGTGCCGGGATCGATTCGCCAGCGGCCGCTCATGCCCAGATGAAACACCAGCGTCCGGCCGCGATCGGTATGGACCAGGCCGTATTTGGCGCGGCGCGAGAGCCCGGTGACGCGCGCTCCGGTCAGCGCCTGGACGAGGTCCTCGGGAAACGCGCGCCGCAGGCCCGCCCGCCGCGTCTCGACGCGCGCGATCCGCTCGCCCTCGAGGATTCGCGCCAGCCCGCGCACGGTGGTCTCAACTTCGGGCAGCTCGGGCATCGCGCCCGCCCTAACACCCTTTGCCGTCCGGGCAATTGTCCCTAAGGCCGCGCGCATGAGCGAGACGGTTTCCTTCGGTTACGAAGACGTCGCCCCGGAGGAAAAGACCCGCCGCGTGGGAGAGGTCTTCTCCGCGGTGGCGAGCAAATACGACGTGATGAACGACGCGATGTCGCTCGGGCTCCACCGATGGTGGAAGGACCGCTTCGTCGCGCGGGTCAAGCCGCGGCCGGGCGATGCGATTCTCGACATGGCGGGGGGCACCGGGGACATCGCCTTCCGCATGGCCGAGCGCGGCGCCGAGGTGACCGTGGCCGACATCAACCAGGACATGCTTGACGTCGGCGTGGAGCGTGCGCTCGAGAAGGGCCTCACCGGCCTCACCTGGTCGTGCCAGAATGCCGAAAACCTCGCCTACCCCGCACGCCAGTTCGATGCCTACACCATCGCCTTCGGCATCCGCAACGTGACTCACATCGACAAGGCGCTGGCCGAGGCGCACCGGGTGCTGAGGTTCGGCGGGCGGTTCTTCTGCCTCGAGTTCAGCCGCGTCGAATGGCCTGGTTTCGACAGGGCCTACGACCTTTATTCCGCGCAGCTGGTGCCCCGGATGGGCCAGGCGATCGCGGGCGACGCCGACAGCTACCGCTACCTCGTCGAATCGATCCGCCGCTTCCCGCCGATGCCGCGCTTCGAAGCGATGATCCGCGAGGCAGGGTTCACCCAGACCAAGGTCGAGCCGATCCTGGGCGGGCTGGTGGCGATCCATTCGGGGTGGAAGGCGTGAGATTGCGGCAATGCAAGCCTTCCCCTTTCAGGGGATGGGCCCGTAGATGACCCGCCCCTCTACCCATATCTGGCGGCTGGGCAAATGGGCGCGGATCGCCGCGCGCCACGGCGCCCTGCGCGGGATCCAGCACGATCCCAACACGCCCGCCCCGGTCAAGCGGCTGATCGCGCTGTTCTCGCTCCTCACGGTCAAGCGCCGCGTGCCCGATTACGCCGGCGCCTTCCGCGCCATCGGCCCGGCGGCGATCAAGCTCGGCCAGACTCTCGCCACCCGGCCCGACATCGTCGGCGAGGAGGCGGCGCTCAATCTGCTCACGCTCCAGGACAGCCTGCCGCCCGAGCCCTTCGACGAGATTCGCGACAGTATCGAGTCCGGCTTCGGCCAGCCGCTCGGCGCGCTCTATGCCGCGTTCGATCCGGTTCCCGTCGGCGCCGCCTCGATCGCGCAGGTCCACCGCGCCACCACCACCGAAGGCCGCGATGTCGCGGTCAAGGTGCTGCGCCCCGGCGTCGCCAAGAAGTTCGCGCGCGACATCGACACGTACGAATGGGCCGCGGCGCATCTCGAGGCGCTGGGCGGCGAGGCGGCGCGGCTGCGCCCGCGGCTGACCATCGCCAACTTCAAGCGCTGGACCAACCGCGAGCTCGACCTGCGGCGCGAGGCGGCGAGCGCCTCGGAGCTGGCCGAGGCGATGGTCGGGACCGCGGGCTATCGTATTCCGGCGATCGACTGGGACCGCACCAATGGCCGGGTGCTGACGCTCGAATGGGTCGAGGGCGTCAAGATCGCAGACATCGACGCCCTGCGCGCCGCCGGGCACGATCTGCCCGCGCTCGCCCGGCGGCTCGTGCTCGCCTTCCTCAAGCAGGCGATCTCCGCGGGCTTCTTTCATGCCGACATGCACCAGGGCAACCTGTTCGTGCAGGCCGACGGGACCCTGGTCGCGATCGACTTCGGCATCATGGGCCGGATCGACCGGCGCGCGCGGCAGTGGCTGGCGGAAATCCTCTACGGGCTCATCACCGGCAATTACCGCCGCGTCGCTGAAATCCATTTCGAGGCGCAATACGTCCCCAGCCACCATTCGGTCGACGAATTCGCGACCGCCCTGCGCGCGGTGGGCGAGCCGATGCGCGGCAAGCCGGTCAGCGAATTGAGCGTGGGCCAGATGCTCGACGGGCTGTTCGCGATCACGCGCGATTTCGACATGCAGACGCAGCCGCACCTGCTGCTCCTCCAGAAGACGATGGTGATGGTCGAGGGCATCGCCACCAGCCTCGATCCCGCGATCAACATGTGGGACGTTTCCGCCCCCTTCGTGCGCGAATGGATCCGCGACGAGCTGGGGCCCGAGGCGGCGCTCGCCGAGCGGCTTCGCAAGGACGCCGAGACGCTGCTGCGCGTGCCGGCGCTGATCCGCCGGCTCGAGGAACAGTATCCCCCGCGCGGCGGCGAGCCCGATCCGCCGCCGCTGCCCGATGTCGAGCTGGTGTGGGAGCGGCGCGGGCGAGGCGAGCGCCGGCCCTGGCCAGGCTACATCCTCGCCGCGGCGGGCGGGGCCGCGCTGGCGTGGCTGGGAGCGGCGTCGGGTTACCTCTAGGCCCGCGCATGCGGTGAGCCGAGCAGGATTTTCACACGAAGACACGAAGAGGGCAGCGCCAGCAGCGAAGCTGTTCTGTCATTCGAGCGCTCGCGGGTTGGGCAGATAGCCTGCGGCGCGCGCTCCGCTCTTCGTATCTTCGTGTGAATCCAGAAGGCGGCCAGCGCCCGCCCACACGATCAAGGAAACCAAATCCTAACGCGCTGCGGTTAAGGCGGCGCGAAGGATTGTTACGCATTGGCCCGGACCGGCACATTCGCGCCGGTGCTGGCCAAGCGCGCTTTCCAAGTACCTTGGGGGGCGCTAGCAGCGCGGGAATGAGCCGATGGGAATGCACGCACCGGTCGCGGCGACGCAGCGCACGAGAGCCGCACAGGCGATGAGCGCCGGCCCGCGCATCCTGCTGATCGTCGGCGGGGGCATCGCCGCTTACAAGGCCTGCGAGCTGGTGCGGCTGATCCGCCGCTCGGGGGGCTCGGTCACCTGCGTGCTGACCGAGGGCGGGCAGCAGTTCGTCACCCCGATGGCGCTGGCCGCGCTCAGCGGCAACAAGGTTTACACCAGCCTGTTCGATCTCAAGGACGAGGTCGAGATGGGGCATATCCAGCTCTCGCGCGAGGCGGACCTGGTGGTGGTCTGCCCCGCGACCGCCGATCTCCTCGCCAAGATGGCGGCCGGAATCGCCGACGATCTCGCCACCACGCTGATCCTGGCCACCGACAAGCCGGTGCTGACGGTGCCGGCGATGAACGTGCGGATGTGGGAGCATGCCGTGACGCGCCGCAATGCGGAGTGGCTGCGCCAGGCGGGCGTCAGCGTGATGGACCCCGACGAGGGCGAAATGGCGTGCGGCGAATGGGGCGCCGGCCGCCTCCCCGATCCGGTCGCGATCCTCTCCCGGATCGCGCGCGAGCTTTCGCTCGAGATCGCCTTGCCCGCGCTCGTGGCCGAGCCCGTGCCCGAGTCATTGGCCGAGGCCCCGGCGCTGGCCGCGCCGCAGCGCGCCGCCGCCAAGCCCGCGCTCGACGCGGCGGCGATCGAGGCGCTCGAGCCCGAGGAAGCCGGCGAAGAGGTCAGCCCGACCGCGGGCCGGCTGTCGAGCCTGCTCTCCGCGATCATTCCACGCTCCACTGCCAGGCGCAGCCACGAGGACATCGACGCCGCGCTCGACGAGGAGCTGGGCGCGCTGCCCGAGCTCGATCCCTTCGATGCCGAGGGCCTGCTTCACGGCACGCCCGTCGAGCCCGCGCCCGATTTCGCGCCGCTTGCGGGCGGGCCGCTGCTGGCCAGGAAGGGCAAGGCCGCCTCCGCCCCGCCGACCGACCGCGAAGCGATCAACCACGAGGTCGCACGGCAGGACCCGAGCGCGCGGCCGCAGCCGATCCCGGGCGATCGCCAGCCAATCGCGGTGGACGGCGCCCCGCTCGCCGATCCGCTTGCCGGACAGGTCGAGTTCGACGCCGATCCCGACCACCGCCCGCTCCACGGCCGGCATGTCGTGATCACCGCCGGGCCGACCTGGGAGCCGATCGATCCGGTGCGCTACATCGCCAACCGCTCGAGCGGGAAGCAGGGCTATGCGATTGCCGCGATGGCCGCCGCCGCGGGCGCGCGCGTCACGCTGATCTCCGGCCCGGTGAGCCTGCCGACTCCGCTGGGCGTCGACCGCGTCGATGTCGAGAGCGCCGAGGAGATGGCCGAGGCGGTGCGCCGCGCGCTGCCCGCCGATGCCGCCTTCATGGTCGCCGCGGTGGCCGACTGGAAGAGCCGCCATGTCGCGGCGGAAAAGATGAAGAAGCGCGGCTCGGCCCCGCCCGCGCTGATCCTGACCGAGAACCCCGACATCCTCGCCACGCTGGCCGGCGCGCGCAAGCGGCCCAGGCTGCTGATCGGATTCGCCGCCGAGACCGAGAACGTGATCGACAACGCCAAGTCCAAGCGCAAGCGCAAGGGCGCCGACTGGATCGTCGCCAACGATGTGAGCCAGGCTGGGGACGGGTCCGGGGTCAAGGGAGGCGTGATGGGCGGCGAGCGCAACCAGGTCCACATCGTCACCTCGCAGGGGGTCGAGGCGCTGCCCGAGATGAGCAAGCACGAGGTCGCGCGCGAGCTGGTGCGGCGCGCCGCCGAGGCGCTGGCCGAGCAGCCCGCCACCGCCGAAGGATGATCCGGGGCGAGCATGGCTGAACCGGTCGCGGTTCGCGTCCGCCGCCTGCCCCACGGGCTCGGGCTGGCGCTGCCCGCCTATGCCAGCGCCGGGGCCGCGGGCATGGACGTGCTCGCCGCCGAGGAGCTGACGCTGGCGCCGGGCGCGCGTCATGCGGTGGCGACCGGGCTGGCGCTGGCGATTCCGGCGGGGTTCGAGATTCAGGTCCGCCCGCGCTCGGGCCTGGCGCTGAAGCACGGGATTTCGCTGCCCAACACGCCCGGCACGATCGATTCGGATTATCGCGGCGAGCTCAAGATCATCCTTATCAACCACGGCGCCGAACCCTTCGCGATCCGCCGCGGCGACCGCGTGGCGCAGCTCGTCCTCGCTCCCGTGGTGCAGGTAGCATGGGACGAGGTCGAAACGCTCGACGACACCGCGCGCGGCAGCGGCGGGTTCGGCTCGACCGGGGGGCACGAAGGGCTGTCCTAGCGACTGGTTTGGGCGCGCGCGCCGCGGACGCACGAATATCCGGGCGCGACCCCGGACCCGGGCCGCGTCGCGCGGCCGCGTGGGAAACAGGCAAGAACCGCGCGGCAGGAGCGGCGCCAGTCGGCGTGCGCCCGAGATTGGAGCGTGCGGGCAACGGGATCGTTCGCGAACGGCCGGGGCGCGCCCGCTGCGGCGCATATCCGGCTCGGCCCGAGGTTTTTGTCGTCTCCGGATCGCTCGACATTCCGGGAGGGGCTCGCGGCTCCCGAGGTCGGAAAACACGGGTCAGCCCAACGAGGGGCGCTCTTCCCGCGACATGCTGGCGACAGTGAACCAACCCCGCATCCGATCCGCCGGCGCCCCATGGGCCCGGGTTTCGCCGCGGAGAAGCGCGCCAGCGCTCGATCCGGCGACAGCCGGCGTGAGGTTGCATGTCGAGCTCGACGGTTGACCTTTCCGCCCGCTCCCCGCGCACCCGCGCCTGCCGCGCTGCCACCCCGCTCCACAGGAAGCGAGGCGACAAGGAGGAGGAGAGCCGGTCTCGCCCTCCCCCGGTCCTTCCGGCTCCGTCCGAAGACGGAACCGATTCGCTCCACTATCCCATTTGGTTTTTCATGTCAAGTCAAAAGTGACCTTGCAGCAAAAAAAGGCGAGCCTCCCGGCCCGCCCTCTCTTAGCGTAACAGTTTGAGATATCAGCGGTTTGCCGTTCTTTCGGGCGCCACCGAGATGCGCACCGTGCGGCCGGATTGGCCCGGGAAGTCGGTGAACATGGCCTCAACCAGATTGGGCACCAGATACTGGAGCCGGTTCGAGGTCGAAAGCGCCTCGGCCCTGCCTTCGAACAGCCGCGCCTTGTCCGCGGCGCGGTCGATCTTGAGCCCGATGCCACTGGTGTAGACGGTGTAGCTGTCATAGCCGCCGGCGAAGAACGGACCATGGAAGCCGAAGGCCCACGGCCCGCCGCCGTAATATCCGGGATAGCGGCCATAGCCGATCGGACCATGGCCGAACCCGCCGCTATAGCCGAACGGCGAATAGCCGTACCACGGGCTGTAGAACGGGTCGGCGAAGCCGCTGCGGCGGACGCGCTCGCGTCCGCGGTCGACGCCGTAATCGAACCGCACCAGCAGTGTGGCCGCCTCGGGCGAGGCGGCGGGCGTGTAGCCAAGCCGCTGCATCTGCTGCGCGACGAGCGCTGCGTACTGGCTGAACTCGAGCCCGCCGGCGAGCGCGGGATCTTCGGGCACGACGGCGAAGGTCTGCCCCTGCGGCGCGGGAAGCTGCGCCTGATACCGGGTCACATCGGCGTTGAACGGTGTCGCGCAGGCCGCGAGGCCGGCAAGGAGAACGGGGATCGAGGCGAGCTTCAGACGGCGCCCCCAATCCGATGCACGGATGGTCATGTCTGGTCCTTTCGTCTTTCGCTGCCCTTGGCCTCGCCCCTTCGGTGTTGGAACCGCGGGCCGCAGTGTCGGCGACTGTGTTCGTTCATATAACCCAAAGGTCTGAACCGCGATTGAATAGCGGCTCTGACGAATGTTGAAAGGGGGCAGGCGGCGCGGCGCGCCCGGCGCTCGGCAGGGTCCCGATCCTAAGGCTGCGCGACCACCCAGCGCAGCGGCCTGTCGCTGGCCTCGGTGGCGAAGCGCTCATTCGCGGTCCACAGCGTCCACGGACGGCCGGCATAGGCCGGCTCGGCGCGGCTGCGGGTCAGCCACAGCTTGCGCTCGATTCGCCCGCCGACGCGGTAGAGGCGCTCGAACTCGGCGCTCGGCGCCAGGATCGCGGGCTTGCCGGCATGCGCCTCGATCTGGTTGACCAGCGTCATCAGCTCGCTCTGGATCGCCGCCTCGCTGACCGGTTCGGAGCAGAACTCGGCGGTGCGCTCCATTGCGATCGCGGGCGGGAGCAGCCTCCGGTCGCGCGGCACCGCGATGACGAAGTTGGCCGATTGCCGGTCGGCCGGCAGGCACGGATCGAAGACATGGACCGCGCCCGCCGCCAGCCCGGCCGCGCGCGCGGCGGCGAGATTGGCGATGAAGTCGCGGTCGCGTCCCCTGGCGCCGCGGCTGGCCTCGAGATAGGCGAAGCTGCCGCCCATCCCCTTGACGATGCCGAAGCGGACCGGCCCGTCGCTCTCGCTCACCCGCACGCCCTGCTCGGGATAGCGGGCCTCGCTGGGGCGCCAGCTGCGGCTGCGCTGGTGCCACCATCCCGCCGCCAGCACCCCCGCCAGCAGCACCAGCGCGAGGACCGGCAGCTTCCAGCGGCGCCGCGTCCTCCTGCCTGTGCGCTTCTTTCCCGCCACCCGCTCAGCCCTTGATATGGAGCACGCAGATCAGCGTGAACAGCCGCCGCGCGGTGGCGAAATCGGTCTCGACCTTGCCCTCGAGCCGTTCGAGCAGCAGCTCGGCGGCGCGATTGTGGATCGCGCGGCGCGCCATGTCCACGGTCTCGATCTCGGCCGGCGTGGCCTTGCGGATCGCCTGGTAATAGCTGTCGCAGATCGCGAAATAATCCTTGATCGCCCGCCGGAAGCGCGCGAGCCCGAGAATCAGCTCCTCGAGCAGCCGGTCCTCGTGGTCGGCAATCGCCAGCGCCAGCCGCCCGTCCGCCACCGCCAGGCGCAGGCGGTAAGGCCCCCGCGCCCCGCGCTCGGCCGCGCGCAGCGGCTTGAAGCTGTTTTCCTCGATCAGATCGTAGATCGCGATCCGCCGCTCCTGCTCGACATCGGCGCTGCGCCACAGGATCGTCGCCTCGTCGAGTTCGATATGCGCGATGCGGTGATCGCTGGTGGGGGGCGGGGCGGATTCGGCCATGGAGACGCGCCGCCTTCGCAGATGCGCGAGGGTCGCGGCAAGGGGGTGCGGGTTTTGCGCGCAATCCGCGGGCGCGATAAAACCGTCCCCGCTATCCACAAGCCGCGCCGCCTCGCCTCGCCGCAAGCCCGCTTGCCGCGCTGTCGAGGCTCCCGCATGGAGAGCGGATGGCTGTCACCGATCTGCTCTCCCGCCTCGCCGCGCCCGCCGATGCCGCCGCGCCCGCGCGCCTGCTGCCCGCCAACCTGGAGGCCGAGGCGGCGTTCCTGGGCGCGCTGCTGATCGACAACAAGGTGCTGGAGGAGCTTCCTTTTCCGCTCGCGGCCGACCATTTCTTCGAGCCCGTCCACCAGCGCATCTACCAGCGCATCCTGACACTCGCGGACCGCAACGCGGTGGCGACGCCGGTAACGCTCAAGCCCTATTTCGATGCCGACGAGGGTTTGAAGGAGCTCGGCGGGACGACCTATCTGGCGCAGCTGACCGCCGACGGGCAGGGGCTGCTCGCCGCGCGCGAGCTGGCGCAGCAGATCTTCGACCTCGCATTGCTGCGGCGGCTGGTGGGGGTCGGCCGCGAACTGGTCGAGACCGCGTTCGACACCGCGACCGAGATCGAGCCGCTCGAGAAGATCGCCCAGGCCGAGGCCGCGCTCTACCAGGTGGCCGAGGGCGAAACCGGCGGCGCGCAGGCGACCGACTTCCGCAGCGCCTCGCTCGCCGCGCTGCGGATGGCGGAGGCGGCGATGGCCTCGGGCGGGGGGCTTTCGGGCAAGACCACCGGGCTTGCCACCATCGACGAGAAGACCGCCGGGCTCCACAACTCGGACCTCGTGATTCTCGCCGGGCGCCCCGGCATGGGCAAGACCTCGCTCGCCACCAACATCGCCTTCAACTGCGCCGAGGAGCACCTCAAGCACCTGGCCGACGGCGGGCCGTTCAACTACGGCGCGCCGGTCGCCTTTTTCAGCCTCGAGATGAGCGCCGACCAGCTCGCCACGCGCATCCTCGCAGAGCAGGCCGAGATCAGCTCCGAAAGCCTGCGCTCGGGCAAGATCACGCGCGAAGAGTTCCAGAAGCTGTCCTTCGCCAGCCAGCGCCTCGCCGAGCTGCCGCTCTATATCGACGACACCCCCGCGCTCACCATCGCCGCGCTGCGCAGCCGCGCGCGGCGGCTCAAGCGCCGCCACGGCATCGGGCTGGTGGTGGTCGATTACCTCCAGCTCCTCCAGGGCTCGGGCCGCGCGGGCGACAACCGCGTCAACGAGATTTCCGAGATCAGCCGCGGCCTCAAGACGCTGGCCAAGGAGCTCGAGGTGCCGGTGATCGCGCTCTCGCAGCTGTCCCGCGCGGTCGAGCAGCGCGAGGACAAGCGGCCGCAATTGTCGGACCTGCGCGAATCGGGCTCGATCGAGCAGGATGCGGACATGGTGTGGTTCATCTTCCGCGCCGACTATTACCACGAGGCCTCGCGCCCCGATTTTCCCACGCCCGACAGCTCGCTCGACACGCAGGAGAAATACCGGGTGTGGGAGGAGAAATATCTCGAGCTCAAGAACAAGGCGACGCTGCTTGTCGCCAAGCAGCGCCACGGCTCGACCGGGCCGGTGCCGCTGCTGTTCCATGCCGAGATGACCAAGTTCTCGAGCCCGTCCAAGCGCGACTACAGCGACTGGGGCTACGAATAGGTCACAGACCCAGATTGAGCCGCCGGCTGACGGTGTAGTCGATCACCGAGACCAGCACCCAGCCCAGCCACCAGCGGAAGCGATTCCAGGGCGTCGCCCGCGCCTTGTGAAGCGCCGGCGTAATTTCCTCCGAAGCGGCGATGTGATCGGTCACGAACTGGCGCATCCGCTCGGCAAGCGCCACGTCGCGGATCTCCAGCATCAGCTCGAGGTTCAGATAGAGGCTGCGCATGTCGAAATTGGCGCTGCCCAGATAGACGACATCGTCGAGCACTATCAGCTTGGTGTGCAGCTTGGTGGGCGTGAATTCCCAGATCATCGCCCGGTTGCGCAGCAGATAGCCATAGAGCGAGCGGCTGGCCCCAAGCGTGGCGGTGTTGTCACTCTTGGCCGCCATCACCAGGCGGGTGCGGCCCTTGCGCGCAATCTTGCCAATCCGGCGGAGCAGATGGCTGGGGGGCGAGAAATAGGCCATCAGCATGTCGAGCTGCTCGCCCCTGACCATGTCGCGGGTGACGCAGCGCGCCCAGGTGGACAGGCCCCGCGTCGGCCCGCCCACCAGCCAGCGCGCGCCGCCATCCTGCCAGTCCCAGCGGGCGACCGTGCGCGTGATGGTGCGGAAGCGGGGCGAGCCGTCCTCGTCGGTCCAGCGCCTCAGCTTGTCGAACCACTGCGCGAGGCCCGCGACCGCCGTGCCTTCGACGCCGATGGCGAGATCGTTCCAGCCGTTGTCTTCGGGCGAGGCGAAATAATCGTCGGCAATGTTGAACCCGCCGAACATCGCGCGCGCGTCGTCGGCGATGATCATCTTCTGGTGGTTGCGGACGAGATAGCGGGGCGTCCAGCGGGCGCTGAAGAACTGGCAGGTGCCGCCCGCCTCGCGAATCGGGGCAAGGAAACGGTCGCTTGCCGCCGAGCCGAAGCGATCGATGATCAGCACCACCTCGACCCCGCGCCGGGCCGCCGCGGCGAGCGCGTCGCGCACCTCGCGGCTCACCGCATCCTCGGCGAAGATGTAAAACGAGAGCTTGAGCGAGGTCTTCGCCGCGCGCAGCATCGCCAGCATCGCCTCGCGCCGGTCGCGGCCGGCGGGATAGAAGGTCAGGCGCTGCCCCGCCGCCTCGAGCGCGAAGGGCTCCGGATTGCGGAACGGGGCAGGCGCGCAGGCGCTGTCGGCTTCGGCCATGCGCCTGCCTAGAGCGCGCACGCGCCAAGAGCAATTTCTTGACTCGCGCCCGCCCGCTGCCTATCTGCGCGCCCTTCCCGACAAGCAAGCTCATCTGCGGAGTGAAGAATGGCGCGCGTCACCGTCGAAGATTGCGTCGACAAGATCCCCAACCGGTTCGATCTCGTGCTTCTCGCCGCCCAGCGCGCGCGCGAGATTTCGGGGGGCGCGGAGCTCACCATCGAGCGCGACCGCGACAAGAACCCGGTGGTCGCGCTGCGCGAGATCGCCGAGGAGACCGTGCGCCCGCACGAGTTGCGGGAAGCGGCGGTGGTCAATCTCCAGAAGATTCTCCCCGACGACGAGGACGAGACCGACGAGGTCGGCTCGCTCAGCCAGTCGGCCGAGGCGCTGCGCATCACCGCGGCCGCGCCGGCGCGCAACAATTCGGTCGGCGGCGATTACGAGGGCTGATCCGCCCGCCCGCCTCCCTCCTCCCCTTTTGGACCTACGAAGGCCGCCCCCCGGGGCGGCCTTTTCGCTGGCTCAGGCCCAGCCGCTGTTGCTGCAAATCCTGGTGGTGCTCGGCGGGCGTGACAAATGGCCTCGCTCGCCACGCTCATGCCATGTCACGGATCTCGGCCGGCAGCAGGTCCGGCCCTATCCGGGCAGCTCGCCCCTACCCCCGATCCCATGCGGCGCGCCGGACCTCGGCCGGGGCTCCCGTCAGGCCCCCTGAGGCGCGCCCCCGCCTTCGCCGACGCCGCCGAAGCGCCTGCCCGCCTTGGGGACGGCCGAACCGCGTACCGGCTGGACCACGGTGGTGGCGCCCTTGTCGGAGTCGCGGTCGATCTTGCCGTCCTTGATCAGCGCGTTGATCTCCTCGCCGGTGAGCGTCTCGTACTCGAGCAGCGCCTGCGCGAGCAGGTGCAGCTTGTCCTCCTGCTCGCCCAACACCTGGCGCGCCCGCGCGAGGCCGCCTTCGACCAGATCCTTGATCTCGGCATCGATCAGCTTGTTGGTATCGGCCCCGCCCATGGTCCGCATGGTCTGGCCCATGCCCAGATAGCCTTCCTGGCTGGCCTCGTACTGGAGCGGGCCGAGCTTGTCCGACATGCCCCATTTGGTGACCATGTTGCGCGCCAGATCGGTCGCGTACTGGATGTCGCCGCTGGCCCCGCTCGAGACCTTGTCGTGTCCGAAGATCAGCTCTTCCGCCACGCGCCCGCCCATCGCCACGGCCAGGTTGGCGTGCATCTTGTCGCGGTGATAGGAGTAGTTGTCGCGCTCGGGCAGGCGCATCACCATGCCCAGCGCCATGCCACGCGGAATGATCGTGGCCTTGTGGATCGGGTCCGAGGCGGGCTCGTTGATGGAAACGAGCGCATGGCCGGCCTCATGATAGGCGGTCATCTTCTTCTCGTCGTCGGTCATCACCATGCTGCGCCGCTCGGCGCCCATCATGACCTTGTCCTTGGCGTCCTCGAACTCGCGCATCGCGACCATGCGCTTGTTGCGGCGCGCCGCGAGCAGCGCGGCCTCGTTGCACAGATTGGCGAGGTCCGCGCCCGAGAAGCCGGGCGTGCCGCGGGCGATGGTGCGCGGATTGACGTCGGGCGCCAGCGGAAGCTTCCTCATGTGGACGGCGAGAATCTTTTCGCGCCCGTCGATGTCGGGCACCGGCACCACCACCTGGCGGTCGAAGCGGCCCGGGCGGAGCAGCGCGGGATCGAGCACGTCGGGCCGGTTGGTCGCGGCGATGATGATGATGCCCTCGTTGGCCTCGAACCCGTCCATCTCGACGAGGAGCTGGTTCAGCGTCTGCTCGCGCTCGTCGTTCGAATTGCCGAGGCCGTGACCGCGATGGCGGCCGACCGCGTCGATCTCGTCAATGAAGACGATGCAGGGCGCGTTCTTCTTGGCCTGCTCGAACATGTCGCGCACGCGGCTGGCGCCCACGCCCACGAACATCTCGACGAAGTCGGAACCCGAGATGGTGAAGAACGGCACCCCCGCCTCGCCCGCGATGGCGCGCGCGAGCAGCGTCTTGCCGGTGCCAGGGCTGCCCACGAGCAGCGCGCCCTTGGGAATCTGGCCACCCAGCTTGGCGAAGCGTTGCGGGTCCTTGAGGAACTCGACGATCTCCTCGAGCTCCTCGCGCGCCTCGTCTATTCCGGCGACATCGGCGAAAGTAACCTTGCCCTGCTTTTCGGTCAGCAGCTTGGCTTTGGACTTGCCGAAGCCCATCGCGCCGCCCGCGCCGCCGCCCTTCTGGACCTGGCGCAGCGCGAAGAACGCGATGCCGAGGATCAGGATGAACGGCAGCGATTGGATGAGGACGTAAGTGATGACGCTCATCTCTTCCTTGGCCGCGCCCGAATAGGCGACCCCGCCCTTGTCGAGCAGCTCGGTCAGCTGCGGATCGTTGCCGATCGGCACGGTCGAGAATTGCTTGCCGTCGGTGAGCGTGCCGGTGATCCGCTCGGGCGAGATCTGGACGTCGCGCACCGCGCCTTCGGCGACCTTGGCGCGGAACTCGGAATAGCGGATCGCCTCGCCCGGCGCCTTGGCGCCGCCGCCGAACACCGATACCACGACCAGCAGAGCGAGGAAGATCCCGCCCCAGATCATCAGGCTCTTGATCCAGGGGCTCAGGCCCCCGCCCTCCGGATCGCTGCCGTGGTTCCGATCGCTCATGGTCTCGCCTGCGTCCTTTCGTGCCGCTGCGCTTATGTAGGCGCGAGGGCGTGAATGACAAGTTGATCGCGGTCGCGCTTTGTCGCGCCGCTCAGGCGAGCGAGCGCGCGATCAGCCAATAGGCGCCGGTGATGCCGATCGCATAAGCCGCCGCGCGCAGAAACAGCGGCTTGCGGGGCGCGGCGAACCGGTCGAGCCCCGCGACCAGCGCCAGCACCGCGGCGATCACCGCGAGCTGCCCCGCCTCGACCCCGAGGTTGAAGCCGACGAGCGCGGTGGGGACCTCGCCCTCGGGCAGCCCGATCGCATGCAGCGCCGCGGCAAATCCGAAGCCATGCAGCAGGCCGAAAGCGAAGGCGACCGCCCACGGCAGCCGCCGCGCCAGGGTGCCGGCCTCGCCGCGCGCCAGCTCGAGCGCGAGGAAAACGATGCTGAGCGCGATCAGCGCCTCGACCGGGCGCTGGGGCAGGCCGGCGTAGCCCAACGTCACCGCCGCCAGCGTCAGCGAATGGGCGAGCGTGAACGCCGTCGCCGCCGCGACGACTCGCGCGGGGCGGGCGACCAGGAGCACCAGCGCGATGACGAACAGCAGATGGTCCCATCCGCTCAGGATATGCCTGACGCCGAGCCCGAAATAGGTCCGCGCGACCTGCATGGCCGCCGGGGTCCGGGCCACCACCGCCGAGGGGGTTTCGGCGCTGAGGCGGTAGCTCTGCGCGGCCTTCCCCAGCGGCGCCACCCGCAGCAGGGCATCGCCGCGGCCCGTGACCCCGCGCCAGCCGATTCGGCGGCCGGCCACGGATCCCTCGCAGCGCACCCGGGCATGGCCGAGCAGCGCCAGGGGCGCGAGCCGCCGCGCCGGCACGCTTGCAAACCGGCAGTTGGCGGGAAGATCGGGCACGACGAGCGCCGCCGCGCCGCGCGCGGCCAGCGGCTGCTTCCACGACAGATCCCATGCCCCGGGCGCAGTCTCGACAAAGTGGACCGCGCCGGGGCGAAGCTCGTCGGCGCGCGCGGGCGCCGCGAGAAGTGCGAGCGGCCCGAGCAGCCAGCGGATCATCGCGCGACCGTGACGCGGTAGCGATCCCGCAGCGCGCGATAGGCGGTCTCCTGCCGCGCGAGCATCGTCGCGCCGCGCCAGTCGGCGAGTACGCGCGGGCGTATCGTCTCGAACGGCGGCACCGCGCCGGGCAGGCGTGCGTCGAGCCGGACCGCATGCCAGCCGTAGCCCGATGGAATCGGACCTTGCCAGCCGCCCCCGGGGTTCAGCCGCGCCAGCCCGGCCGCGAATTGCCGTCCGAAGCGCTCGCGCAGCTCGCGCTCGGGAAGTCCGCCGACCGTGGCCGGGAGCGCGCCCCCGTCGCCCCCGGCGTCCTGGCCGCGCCGCAGCACCGCGAGCGCGGCGCGCGCCTGCGCCTCGGAAGCGAACAGCCGCTGCGAAAAGCGCAGCACCGCATCGCCGGCAAAGCGTTGGGGATGGGTCGCCAGCCAGCCGCGCAATTCCGCATCGCTCGGCTCGGCGGCTTCGGCGCCCGCGCTCGCGGCTTCGGCCATCTTCGTCGCGAGACGGCGGCGGACAACGGGATCGTCCTGATCGAAGCCCAGCCGCAACGCCTCGCGGTAGAGCACCTCCTCGCGCACGTCGCTTTCGATCAGCCCGGCGAGCTCGCGCTCGGTCGGGCGGCGGCCCATGAGCTGCGCGTAATTGTCCGCCAGCGCGGCCTGGCGCGCGCGGCTGACGGCAATCGCGCGGGCGGCGGGGTCCGCGGGTTCGCCAGCCAGGCCGAGGAGCGCCCACAGGATCGCTCCGCCGAGGAGGAAATGCGCCAGCGGATCGCGCAGCAGGCGGCCAATCACGGCGCGGGTTTGGTCCCGGTTTTCGCCACCGGCCGCGCCGGTCGCGAAACCGCCGGGTTGAGCCAGACCGGCGAGGAATAGGCGCGCTCCTGCGCCACTGCCTTCGCCATCACCTCGGGCGGAAGCGTCAGCCGGAAGCGCAGCGCATCGAACAGGACCCATCGCGGCGTTGGAATCTCGAGCAGGCGGACATAGTAGAAGGCGCGCTGGCCCGGCCGGTAATCGGGATCGGTCCAGGCGGCGCGCAACTGCGGCGTGCCGATGGTGTTGGTGTAGCGCGCCCGCGCCCGGTCGACCGTGTCTCCGACCGGGGGAATCCTGCCCGCGACGCGCCGGCGCCCCCCGTCCATGTCGGACCAGGCGACGTCGTAGACACGCTCCTGCGCCGTGCCGGTGCCGTCGATCCAGCCCTTGATCACCTGCACGCGGTCGAGATTGGCGCCGTCGGGGTCCTTCATCGCGTTGATCAGCAGCGTCGGGGCGCGGCCCGTGTCGGCCAGCTCGCCCCCCATCGGCACCCCGCGGGCATAGCCCGTGCGCACCCAGTCGCCGGTCCAGTCCGCGGCGCTGAAATCGTGCCCCGCGAACAGGCGCAGCACCATGCGCGGGCCGGTGGTGGCATAGACCTCGCGCCGCTTGAGCGCGTCGAATATCTCGCCGCGCGTGTTGGCGCGGGCCCACACCGCGGCATAGCCCCCCGCCAGATAGTTCCAGCCGAAGCGGCCCTGGTCGGTGCCCAGGTTCTGCGGCGCCAGCGCGCGGGCCGGCTGCGGCTCGTTCCCGGTGTGCTTGCCGAAGAAATTGTCCTCGTCCCCCGTGGCGAGCGCGGTGTGGCTGTCGGTCGAGCCGATCAGCCCGAATTTGTAGGGGTTGGCGCCGCTGCGCGCCTCGATCGTCAGCCCGCGCTTCAAGGCTTCGCGGACGTAGTTTCCGCCGAGCATCTCCGGCGTGGTGCGCTGCGTCAGCGGGAGATTGCCCAGCTCCCAGCCCTCGACGCCGAAGCTCGCAAACTCGTCGTTGGGTGACAGATAGCCGTGCGCCTCGCCGTCACCCTTGATCTGGGTCGCTTCGACCACGGGCTCGAAGCGCGCCCGGCGCCGCGCATGGTCGGCGGTCATCGGCCCGCCCCCGGGCATCGTCAGCGCGAACATCATGCCATTGGACAAATTGCCGTTGTGCGGAATCGCCAGCGCCTGGCCGCCAGTGCTGCGCTCGTACGCCGCCATGTAATCCCACAGCTGCTCGACTCCGTTGCCCACGCCCACGCCGGGGAACGGCACGGTCTTGCTGGTGCGCTCGTAGCCGTCGCGGAAGATGACGTTGCGGTGCAGATTGTTGCCACCGGGCATCAGCGTGTATTCGAACCCGGCGAGCGCGGTGAACACTCCGGGCCGGTTGTAGCGGTCGATGGTCTTGAGGTGCTTGTCCCAGATTTCCGCGGTGGCCTTGCGCTGGCGTTCGGGGTCGCGCAGCGCCTCGGGAAGCGTTCCGTTGGCGGCAGCGGTGATCAGCTCGGCGATGGCGCGCTGCGAGGACTGCGGCCCTTCGTGCATCAAATCGTGCCACCGCCGCAGCGTGGCGTCGCGGATCAGCAGCCGCGGGGCGTCGTAAAGCCGCCGGGTCGCCCCCAGACCGTCCGAATGGTCGGTGATGACGAGGAAATCGAGCGGCCGGGCGAGCTTGGCCCTGATCCCGGTGGTGGCGGTGACTTCCTCGCCGCTGGCGAACTTCAGCGCCGCCTCGGGGCCGAGCCGGACCCCAAACCCGAAGGCGTCGATCGAATTGTCGGTGTGGACGTGGGTATCGCCCCAGAGCGGCCGCTCGGGAAACTCGGCGAGCGCGACCGCAGCGCCTTCATCCTCGCCCCGCGGGCCGCCCTCGCCCGCCGTCATGTCGCAGCCCGCCAGCGCCAGCAGCGCCAGCCACGCGATCCCCGCGGTGCCCCTCCCCATCGCTTTCCCCCGATCGTTGCGCAGCGAGACTGCGCCCGGCTCGCGCCAGCGTCAAGCCGCGGCTGGCGAGCCCCTGAGGAGCGCCGCGCGCTCGCAGCGGCAGACCGTCTCGCCGCGCTGGTTGAGGCATTCATGGAGGAACGTCACGATGCCCGCGCCCGGCCGCGACTTGCTGGGCTTGAGCGCGATTACCTCGCTGGTGGCGCGCAGCGTGTCGCCGATGAACACCGGCTTGGGCATGACGAGCTTGTCGTAACCCAGGTTGGCCACCAGCGTGCCCAGCGTGGTCTCGGCGACCGACAGCCCGACCATCAGCGCGAAGGTGAAGGTGCCGTTGACCAGAATCTGCCCGAACTCGCTCGCTCTCGCCGCCTCGGCATCGAGATGCAGGGGCTGCGGATTGTGAGTCATCGTCGAAAACAGCAGATTGTCGGTTTCGGTGACGGTGCGGCGGATTTCGTGCTCGATCCGGTCGCCGAGCGACCACTGATCGTAGAACCTGCCCGCCATCAGGCCGCGACCTTGCCGGGTCCGGCTCCCATCACCGACTTGACCTCGAGAAACTCGTGGAAGCCGAACACGCCCCATTCGCGGCCATTGCCCGATTTCTTGTAGCCGCCGAAAGCCGCGTTCAAATCATAGCCGCCGTTGATCGCCACCCGGCCGGCGCGAATGCGGCGCGCCAGCCGGGTCGCGGTGGCGATGTCCTGGCCCATGATGTGGCTGGCAAGCCCGTATTCCGTATCGTTGGCGATCGCGATGGCATCGTCGTAATCGCGATAGCCCAGGATGCAGAGCACCGGGCCGAAGATCTCCTCGCGCGCGATGGTCATGTCGTTGGTGACATCGGCGAAGACCGTGGGCTTCACATAGTGGCCCGTCTCGAGCCCCTCGGGCTTGCCCGGCCCGCCCGCGACCAGCGTGGCGCCCTCTTCGATGCCCTGTTCGATGAGGCCCTGGATCCTGTCCCATTGCGCCTTGCTTACGACAGGCCCGATCGCGGCGTTGCCCCTGGGATCGCCGGCGACGACGGTCTCGGCCGCTTCCTTGGCCGCGGCCTTGGCCTCCTCCATCCGCGCTGCGGGCACCAGCATCCGGCTCGGCGCGGTGCAGGTCTGACCCGAATTGCCCATCATCGCGGCCGTCCCCTTCGCGACCGACTTTGCCAGAGCGCTGTCGTCGAGCACAATGTTGGGGCTCTTTCCGCCCAGCTCCTGCGCCACGCGCTTCACCGTGGGCGCGGCATTGGCGGCGATGGCGATGCCCGCGCGAGTCGAGCCGGTGAAGCTGACCATGTCGATGCCCGGGTGGCCGGAGATCGCGGTGCCGACGCCCGGCCCGTCACCGTTGACGAGATTGAACACGCCTTTCGGAACCCCCGCCTCGTGCATGATCTCGGTGAAGATCGCGGCGTTGATGGGCGCGATCTCCGACGGCTTGAGGATCATCGTATTGCCGGTCGCCAGCGCGGGGAAGACCTTGCAGGCAATCTGGTTCAGCGGCCAGTTCCACGGCGTGATCATGCCCACCACCCCGATCGGCTCCCACAAGTGGAGCGTCTCGCCATCCTGCCGTTCGAAGGGGAAGGTCTCGAGGATGGCGATCGCCGTCTGGAGGTGCCCGGCGAGCAGGTTCACATGCGGTCCGTTGGCAAGGCTCATCGGCGCGCCCATTTCGTCAGACACGGCGCGGGCGAGGTCTTCGCGGCGGCGCTCGATCCCCGCGCCGATGGCCTTGAGCAGAGCGAGCCGCTCGGCCCGGGTGGAGAACTGCCAGCTTTCGAAGGCGCGGCGTGCGGCGGCGGCGGCCTTGTCGACATCGGCCGCGCTGCCGAGCGAGATGTGACCGATCGTCTGCTCGGTGGCGGGGTTCTCGACCGGCACGGTCCTGGCCGTCACCGGATCGACCCAGACGCCGTCGATGTAGAACTGGGTGTGCTCGTACATGGGATTCTCCTCGCGCGGGGGATTTAGGCGTCCGCGGCCCATCGCGCCACCACAGCTTCGCCATCGGAGGCGCTGTCGCGGATGGTCCCGGGCGTGCGGGTGAAGCGCGGCGCGGGCGCGGTGTGCCAGCGTCCGCCGTGTTCGAGGTAGGCCGCCCGCGCCTTCATGTGGGGGTGGTCGCGCGCTTCGTCGAGCGGGACCACCGGCGCGAAGCAGGCATCGCTGCCTTCGAGCAGGGCGCACCATTCGGCCTGCGTCCGGGTCGCGAACAGCGCCGCCATGCGCCGGGCATGGCCGTCCCAGTTGGCCGGGTCCATCTGCCCTTCGCGCAGCTCTGCCGGCGCACCCGCGCGCTCGCACAGCTCGGCGTAGAACTGCGGCTCGATTGCACCCACGCTGATCTCCCTGCCATCCTTGCAGGTGTAGCAGCGGTAGAAATGCGCCGCCCCGCCGAGCAGCCCGCGCCCGCGCTCGGTGGTGCGGGCGGCGCTTGCGGGGAGCCCGAAGAAGAAGCTCATCAGGCTGGTGACGCCATCGACGATCGCCGCATCGACCACCTGGCCCTGGCCCGAGCGCTGGCGTTCGTAAAGCGCCGCGAGAATGCCGAGCGCGCAGTAAAGCGAGCCGCCGCCGAAATCGCCGACCAGGTTCTGCGGCGGCACCGGCAGCTCGCCGGCCCGGCCGATGGCGTCGAGCGCGCCGGTCACCGCGATGTAGTTCAGATCATGCCCGGCCGCCCGCGCCAGCGGCCCGTCCTGCCCCCAGCCGGTCATGCGGGCATAGACCAGCCGCGGGTTCGCCGCGAGCAGCACTTCGGGCCCCAGCCCGAGCCGCTCCATCACCCCGGGACGAAATCCTTCGACCAGCACGTCGGCGTGACGGCCGGCCGCCAGGCAAAGGGCGCGGCCGGACTCGCTCTTGACGTCCACCTGGACGCGGTGGCGGGCGCGCTCGACCACCATGTTGGTCGGCCGCGATCCCTGCCGCTCGATCCGCACCACTTCCGCGCCCATGTCGGCGAGCAGCATCGCCACGTGCGGCCCGGGCCCGATGCCGGCGAATTCGACCACCTTGAGCCCCGTCAGCGGCCCGCGCGATTGGTCTGCCATGCCAGTCTCCTCAAGAAATCGAATGGCGCGGGCGGTGGCCGCTTGGCAAGCGCAATCAGGCCAGCGGCATGTTGTCGATCAGCCGCGTGTGCCCGAGGCGTGCGGCCACGAACAGGCGGGCGCCGGCGGACGGGCCATCGAGGAGCGCGAGGCTCTCGCCGTCGCGCAGTTCGGCGTAGTCGATGCTCCCGAAGCCCGCGCCACGCAGGCGATCATGGAGAAGCGCGAGTGTCGGCGCGACCGGCGCGCCTGCCAGGATCGCGGCGATCGCCTCGCGCATCGCGGCCGGCAAGGCGCCCGCGGCATCCCGCTCCCGCGCCGAAAGATAGGCGTTGCGGCTCGACCTCGCGAGCCCGTCGGTCTCGCGCGCGATGGCCACCGCATGGATCGCATCGGCGCGCGGCTGCGTCAGATCGAGATCGCGCGCCATCCGCCGGATCACCGCGAGCTGCTGCCAGTCCTTCTCGCCGAAAAACGCCATGTCGGGGCGGACCTGGTTGAAGAGCTTGAGCACCACCGTGGCCACGCCGTCGAAATGCCCGGGCCGATCGGCGCCGCACAGCCCCTCGCTGGCCCCCGCGACGCTGATATTGGTCGCGTAGCCCTCGGGATAGATTTCGCCCGGCTCGGGCGCCCACAGCAGGGCCACGCCCTCGGCCTCGAGCAGCGCGCAATCGCGCGCAAGCTGGCGCGGATAGGCGCCGAAGTCCTCCTTCGGCCCGAACTGGCGCGGGTTGACGAAGATCGAGGCGACCACGTGATCGGCGCGCGACCTGGCGGCCCGCACCAGCGAAAGGTGCCCTTCGTGCAGCGCGCCCATCGTCGGCACCAGCGCCACGCTCGCCCCATCGCGGCGCAGGCGATCGAGCGAGTTTCTCAACACGCCCAGCGTCGTCACGGTTTGCACGCTTACGGCACCTCCGATAGGGGACATCCTGCCCTAGCGACCTCCAGCACCCATCGAAAGCGCCCTTGTGACCACCCCCGCCCCGCATCGCATCACCTTCGCGAACGAGAAAGGCGGCACCGGCAAATCCACCACCGCGGTCCATGTCGCGGTGGCGCTGGCGTTCAGCGGCCAGCGGGTGGTCGCCTTTGATCTCGATCACCGCCAGCGCACGATGGACCGCTATTTCGAGAACCGCGCGGCTACCGCCGCGAGGCGCGGGATCGAGCTGGCGACCGCCGCCTGCCACGTCGTCGCCGATCATTCGCCCGAGGCCTTCGAGGAGCTGGTGGCGCGCGAGGCGGCGGAAGCGGATTTCGTCGTCTTCGACACGCCAGGCCGCGACGATCCGCTCGCCCGCCACGCCGCGGCGGAGACCGACACGCTGGTGACGCCGATGAACGACAGCTTCGTCGATTTCGACCTCATCGGCCAGGTCGAGGGCGAGAGCTTCAAGGTCAGGAAACTGTCGTTCTACGCCGAGCTGATCTGGGAAGCGCGCCTGAAGCGCAGCAAGGCGACGCTGGAACAGCAGCGCCGCCAGATGGATTGGGTCGTGGTGAGAAACCGCACCGGCTACACCGAGGCGCGCAACATGGCACGGATCGAAAAAGCGCTCGGCGAGATGTCCAAGCGCGTCGGCTTCCGCGTGGCCAGGGGCCTCAGCGAGCGCGTGATCTATCGCGAGCTGTTTCCGAGCGGGCTCACGCTGCTCGACAAGGGGCAACTGGGCGACCTGGGCACCAGCCACCTGGTTGCCCGCCAGGAGCTGCGCGGGCTGATCGCCAGCCTCAACCTGCCGGGGCTCAAGCAGCCGGCGGACAGCGAACGGGAGGCCGCGCAATGATCAAGCTGCTGGTGCTGGCCGCGCTGGTCTCCCTCGCCGTGCGCTGGGCAACCGGCGCCTGGCCCTGGACCTGGCTGGGCAGCGGCAAGAGCCGTCATGCCGAGCTCGCCCGCGCGCGCCGCCTGCTGACCGTCTCGCCCGGCGCCGGCCGCGACGAGATTTCCGCCGCCTACCGCCGCCTCGCCGCCGAGATGCATCCCGACCGCGGCGGCAGCGACGCGCGGCTTGCCGCGCTGACCGAAGCGCGCGACCTGCTTCTCGCCAATCTGCCGGAGATCCGCCGATGAGCCACCGTTTCGATCCCACCGTGCTGCGCGAATATGATATTCGCGGCATCATCGGCGAGACTTTGGGCCCGGACGACGCGCGCGCGATCGGGCGCGGGTTCGCCAGCCTGCTGCGCAAGGCGGGCGGGTCCAGGGTCGCGGTCGGCTACGACGGGCGGGTGAGCTCGCCGATCCTCGAGCACGCACTGATCGAAGGGCTGACCGCGAGCGGTTGCGACGTCGTGCGGATCGGCCTTGGCCCAACCCCGATGCTCTATTTCGCCGAGGCCTCACAAGACGATGTGGACGGCGGCATCCAGATAACCGGCAGCCACAATCCCGCCAACTACAATGGTTTCAAGATGGTCTTCCAGGGTCGCCCGTTCTTCGGCGCGGACATCCGGACCATCGGCCAGCTCGCGGCGACGGGCCATTGGGTCAGCGGCGCCGGCCGGGTCGAAACCCGCGCGATCGAGGACGCCTATGTCGCACGGCTGCTCCAGGGGCTCGACGGCGTCGATCCCGCGGCGCTGGCCCGGCTTCGGGTGGGATGGGACGCCGGCAATGGCGCGGCCGGCCCGGCGCTCGAGAAGCTCGCCGCCAGGCTGCCGGGCGAGCATCACCTTCTCTACACCGAAGTCGATGGCCATTTCCCCAATCATCATCCCGATCCCACGGTCGAGGCCAATCTGGAGGACCTGCGCCGGCTGGTCGCGGACAAGAAACTCGATTTCGGAATAGCTTTCGACGGCGACGGCGACCGGATCGGCGCGATCGACAGCGAAGGCCGGGTGATCTGGGGCGACCAGCTTCTGTCCATTTTCGCCGAAGATGTTCTGGCGCGTCACCCGGGCGCGACCATCATCGCCGATGTGAAAGCCAGCCGCGCGCTGTTCGACCGCGTCGCCGAGCTCGGCGGCAAGCCGCTGATGTGGAAGACCGGCCACAGTCTCGTGAAGTCGAAGATGAAGGAGACGAAGAGCCCGCTCGCCGGCGAGATGAGCGGCCACATCTTCTTCGCCGACGGCTATTACGGCTTCGACGACGCGCTTTACGCCGGGGTCCGGCTGATCGCGGCCAGCGCGCGCACCGGCCGCTCGGTCACCGAGATGCGCAGCGCCATGCCGGCCATGGTCAACACGCCCGAGCTGCGTTTCCAGGTCGACGAGAGCCGCAAGTTCGCGGCCATTGAGGAGGTCAGGGCGCGACTGGCGGGAACCGATGCCGAGGTGAACGCCACCGACGGAGTGCGCGTCACCACCGCGGACGGATGGTGGCTGCTGCGCGCTTCGAACACCCAGGACGTGCTGGTCGCGCGCGCGGAAAGCGAAGACCAGGCCGGCCTCGATCGGTTGGTGGCGCAGATCGACGAACAGCTCGCCGCTTCCGGCATCGAGCGCGGCGACGGCGCGGGACACTGATCGTTTGACTTGATTGGATTGATTTAGGTTAGCGGCGGAACCTGCGAGCGCTGCTGACATTGGTGTCAGCGAAAGCGGAGGTTCCATGTTGGTCGATGCCGAAACCCGCGATGCGGGGCAGGAAGAGCTGTGCGCCCGCATCGCGGCGGCCGATTTTCCCTGCGTCGGCGCCAAGTCCGCACTTGCGCGCGGCACGCTCAAGACACTCGTCTGTCACAGTCTCGCCAGCGGCTGGGACGATGTGCGCATCCATCGCGAACTGATGGACTGGGCGGAGGGCTACAAGGCTGATCCCGCCGGGCTCCGCAGCCTGGCGGTGGTGTTTGCGGGGCCGGACGACCTTGACGAGGCCAGTTTCGAGGAGCTGATGTGGGAGCGCATCCAGTCTTTTGCCGACAAGGACCACTGGCTGGGCCAGCGCTACGACCATCGCGTCAGCGCCGACCCGGCTGACCCCCATTTCTCGCTGAGCTTCGGCGGCGAGGCCTTTTTCGTGGTCGGGCTGCACCCCAATGCCTCACGCCCCGCGCGCCGTTTCCCGCGCCCGACGCTGGTATTCAACCTCCACGCCCAGTTCGCGACACTGCGCGAGGAGGGCAAGTACGAGCGCATGCGCGACAAGATAATCGCGCGCGACGTCGCGCTGGCGGGCACGCACAACCCGATGCTCGCGCGGCACGGCGAGGCCAGCGAGGCGCGCCAATACAGCGGCCGCATGGTGGAGGAGGGCTGGCGCTGTCCCTTCCGCGACAAGCGGGCTAACGCTGCGGCATGATCCATGAGATAGCGCCCCGCACCGGGGTGGCCTTCCCGCTCGCCAAGGGCGAAGTGCTGCGGGTGATCGATCCGCAGGGCACGCAGTGCGCCGATCTGCTCGCCTATTCGGCCGCTAACGTGCGCGAGGTGATCTCCAACGGGCGCACCTTCGACTACGAGGAAACGATCAAGCTTACGACCGGCAACTGCCTGTGGTCCAACCGCTCGATGGTCATGCTCGAGATCGTCGAGGACACCATCGGCACCCACGATTTCCTGCTCACGCCGTGCAGCGAGGCGACATTCCGGCACTTTTATCCCGATCACCCCGTCCACCGGGGCTGCTTCGGCAATCTCGCCGAAGCGCTGGCGCCCTATGGCGTCGAACCCGATGCGATCCCTTGCGCCTTTAACGTGTTCATGAACGTGCCGGTGGCGCCCGACGGCTCGCTGCGGGTCGATCCGCCGGTCAGCCAGCCGGGCGATTACCTGCGCCTGCGCGCGGCGATGGATCTCGTGATCGGCCTCACCGCCTGCTCGGCCTATGCCTCGAACGGAGGCAGCTTCAAGCCCATCCATTACGCGATCGAGCGCGCCTAGAAGAAGGGCCCGGATCGCTCCGGGCCCGCGTGGTTCGTGCGGCGGGGATCAGCCTTCGCTGGCCGAGCCGCTTTGTCCGTAATAGGTTTCGCGGCTTTCGACGCGCAGATTGTTCTGGACGTGCTTCACCCCGCTGACGTCATCGGCGACGTCCTCCGCCCGGCGCTTGGCCGAGCGGCTGTCCACCGTGCCGTCGAGCGTGATCTCGTTGTCCGAGCAGGTCACGGTGATCTTGCTGGCATCGACGTGCGGATCGCGCATCAGACGCTCGCAGACCTCCTCCTGGATGCGTTCGCTCGAGCGGCTATAGTTCGCCGGTCCGCGCCCTCGGTGGTCCTCGCGTTGATCCATCTGGCGGCGGCGGGCGGCGTCATCGTCCCCGAACCAGCTCATCACCTCGTCGCTGGCCCGATCGAAGAAGCCGCGTTCGTCGGGATCGTAGCCGCGCGGAGGAATGTGGGTCCCCCCGCGGCCATGGCTCGATCCCATGCCCGACCCATACCGCGAGCCGTCCGGCGCGCGATCGCCATACCCCTGCATGGCGCGCGAGGGGGAGAAGCGGTCCGCCCTGGTCTGGCCTCCCGTCCCGCCGCTGCTGCCATAGCTGCGTCCATAGCTGCTCGCCAAGCCGGCATTGTCGTAGTCGTCGAGCGAGGAACTGTCGGACCGGTAGCCGCTGCCGCCGCGTTCGAAATTGTCGGGGCGATAGGATGTGCTCATGCCGTAGCCGCGGTCGAATTCGCTGCCCGATTGCCAGCGGTCGCCGCCCTGGCCGTGCCAGCGCGTCTCGCCGAACTGCTCGTCGGAATCGCTGCGGAACTGCTCGTCCTGGCGGCCTCGGTTGCCCCAGCGGTCGCGGTTGCCCTGCCGATGGCCGGAGCCATGATAGCGGTTGTCCATTTCTCTATCTCCTTGCTGCCCGGATTCCCACAGGACGACGCACAGGGCAGCAAGGTCGGCCGTCGGCATGGTAGCGGCCGTTTCGGGCCGTCATACACGTTCAACGAGCATCGCGCCGCTCGGTTGCACGGCCGGGCGCGGTTTTTGGCGCGGTTGGGCGCAGCCACGCGCGGCAATGGCGGGCAATGCCGATTGACCCCCGCCGCTCCGGCCACCACATGGGGCGCGCATGACCGCAGGCGTCCCTGCCGAGATCGGGGCCTGGTTCGAAGGCCGGGGGTGGCGTGTGCGCAGCCACCAGGCGGCCATGCTGGAAGCCGCGGATTCCGGGCGCCACGCGCTGCTGGTGGCGGATACCGGGGCGGGCAAGACGCTCGCGGGATTTCTGCCGACGCTGGCGGATTTCGCGCCTTCGCGGCTTGCGGGGGCCGAACCTCCGGAGGGGCTCCACACGCTGTACATCTCGCCGCTCAAGGCGCTCGCCCATGACGTGCAGCGCAACCTGCTGACGCCGATCGACGAGCTGGGTCTGCCGATCCGGGTCGAGACGCGCAGCGGCGACACCCCCGCGGACCGCAAGCGGCGCCAGCGAAGCAGGCCGCCGCATGTCCTGCTGACCACGCCCGAAAGCCTGTCGCTGCTGCTCAGCTTTCCCGACAGCCTGGCGCTGTTCGCGGGCCTGAAGCGGGTGGTCATCGACGAAGTTCACGCCTTCGCCACCGGCAAGCGCGGCGATCTGCTGGCGCTGGCGTTGAGCCGCCTCCAGGCGATCGCGCCCGGAATGCAGCGCGCGGCGCTTTCCGCCACGCTTGCCGATCCCGAGGCGTTCCGCGGCTGGCTCGCGCCGTGGGGCGATATCGAAACCGTCGCGCTGGTCGAGGGCGAGCCGGGCGCGCCGGCCGAGGTCGAGATCCTCCTCCCCGTCGAAGAGCGCGTGCCGTGGGGCGGCCATGCCGCGACCTGGGCGATCCCGCAGCTCTACGAGGAAATCCGCCGCAACCGGACGACGCTGGTCTTCACCAACACCCGGTTCCTGGCCGAGTATATCTTCCAGAACCTGTGGGCGGCGAACGAGGATACGCTGCCGATCGGCATCCATCACGGCTCGCTGTCGAAAGAGGCCCGCCACAAGGTCGAAGGCGCGATGGCGCGCGGCGAGTTGCGCGCCCTGGTGGCGACCGCCAGCCTCGATCTCGGCGTCGACTGGGGCGATATCGATCTGGTGGTGCAGATGGGCGCGCCGAAGGGTTCGAGCCGGCTGCTCCAGCGCATCGGCCGGGCCAACCACCGGCTCGATCAGCCGAGCCGCGCACTGCTGGTGCCGGGCAACCGCTTCGAGTTCCTCGAGGCGACGGCGGCCAAGGAAGCGGTCGACGAGGGCCAGCGCGACGGCGAGGATTTCCGCCCTGGCGGGCTCGACGTGCTCGCCCAGCATGTCATGGCCTGCGCCTGCGCCGCGCCGTTCCACGAAGGCGCGCTGCTCGCCGAGGTCCGCTCGAGCCTCGCTTATGCCTGGGTCGATGAGGCCGTGTTCGCGCGCGTGCTCGCCTTCGTCGAGAACGGCGGCTACGCGCTCAAGGCTTACGACAGGTTCAAGCGCATCACGCGGGATGCCCACGGCGTCTGGCGCCTGACCCACCCCGAGCAGGCCGCGCGGCACCGGATGAACGCCGGGATCATCGTCGACGCCGAAATGATCCAAATCCGTTTCCGCAATGGCCGCGCGCTGGGCAAGGTCGAAGAGCAGTTCGCCGCTTCGCTGCGCAACGGCGACACCTTCCGCTTCGCCGGCATGGACCTCGAAGTCGAGACCTTGCGCGACCTGGAGCTGATCGTGCGCGCAGCGAAATCCTCCGCGACCATCCCCAGCTACATGGGCGCGCGGCTGCCGATGACCACGCACCTTGCCGACCGGGTGCGCGAAATGCTGGTCGACCGCGCGGGCTGGGCGCGCTTCCCCGACGATGTGCGCGAATGGCTCGAGGTGCAGGACTGGCGCAGCCAGATGCCGGGGCCCAACAGCCTGCTCGTGGAGAGCTTTCCGCACGGGCGGCGGCACTACACCGTCTATTACACCTTCATCGGGTGGAACGCGAACCAGAGCCTGGGCATGCTGATCACCAAACGGATGGAGGACCGCGGGCTGATGCCCGGCGGCTTCGTGGCCAACGATTACAGCCTGGCGGTGTGGGGCCTGCGGCCGGTCGGCGACCCCGTGCCGCTGCTCTCGCCCGATATCCTCACCGACGAGTTCGTCGACTGGGTGCAATCGAGCTATCTGCTGCGCCGCGCCTTCCGCGAGGTGGCGGTGATCGGCGGGCTGGTCGAGCGCCAGCATCCCGGCAAGCGCAAGACGGGCAAGCAGGTGACCTTTTCCACCGACCTCATCTACGACGTGCTGCGCAAATACGAGCCCGACCATCTGCTCCTGGAAGCCGCCTGGGCCGACGCGCGCACCCGGATGACCGATGTCGGACGGCTGGCCGACCTGCTCGACAGCGCGGCGCGCGATCTCCTCCATGTCGAGCTCGAGCGGGTGAGCCCGCTGGCCGTGCCCGTGATGGTGATGATCGGCCGCGAAGCCACCCCGCAAGGCGCCGCCGACGACGAGCTGCTGCTCGAGGCCGAGAGCCTGGCGGCGGCGGCGATGCGGGTGGAAGTGGCCTCCGACGCGCTGCCCTAGACCAACCCCGGCGGGGCCCGCCCCGATCGCCCGAAACGGACGAGGGGCGGATCGCTCCGCCCCTCGCTTGGCCGTTCCGGCGGGGAAATCCGCTCAGGCGGCCTTGCCGAACACCCGATACTGCTCGTTGCCGACGAAGCCGAACTTGGTCACGCCGCTCGCCTTGATCAGATTCAGCACGCGCGCCGCGAGCTCGTAGCTGGCGCGCGCCTCGGGCTCGAACTGGAGCTCGGGTTCGACCGGCAGCGCCCTCGACTGCTGCAGCAGCGAAAGCAGTTGCCCTTCGTTGATCGCGTTGCCGTTCCACAGGATCTGGTTGGAGGCGTTGAGCACCAGCTTGTTCTTGACCGGCTCCACGGGGGGGGTCGGCAAGTTGCTGGGCGCGGGCAGATCGATATCGACCGAATGGGTTGCGACCGGGATCGACATGATGAAGATGATGAGAAGGCAGAGCAGGACGTCGATAAGCGGCGTCATGTTCATTTCCATCATCGGCGAGCCATCGTCCTTGCCGCCTGACATTGCCATGATTGGGTCTCCTGTTCCGCTGCCGGACCCGGCTCAGACGCCGGGTTCGACAGGGTTCGAAATGAAGCCGACGGTGGGATAGCCCGCCGCCTGGACGTTGTAGATTGCGCCGGCCACGCACTGCCACGGGGCGTTGACGTCACCGCGGATGTGGACCTGCGGGATCTTTTCGGGATCCTTCATGATGGCCGCGGGCCCGCCGGCGCGCTGGACGATGGTGTCGAGCCGCTCGAAGGCCCGGTCGTAGAGCTCTTCGGAAGTCACCGGCGTGGTGTTGTTGAAATAGATTCGGCATTCGCCGTTGCGCGAGGCGCCGGTGAAGCCGGCCTGACCGGGCGAGCGTCCGGCGTCGTCGGTCGAGCTCACGGTGATGAGCAGGTTTTCGACCTTGTCCTTTGACAGGACCGATTCGAACACCGGGATGCGAAGCTTCTCGATCGTCTGGAGGGCGACCGGAACCGCGACCAGGAAGATGATGAGAAGCACCAGCATCACGTCCACCAGCGGTGTGGTGTTGATGTCCGACATCGGCGTTTCGCTGCCGCCTCCCGTGGAAATCGCCATGGGTTATCCTATCCGTATCAGTCTCTGGGGCTTGTAAAGCCGGCGGCGCGGGGTCGAGCCGCACCGCCGGGCCAGGCTCAGAGCTTGGTGGGCGTGGTCGTGGTCGTGCTGGCGGCTCCGGTCGCCGGGCCGCCGGCCGGACGCGCCGAGGTGGTTCCCGCCGGAGCGGTGGCGGCGGCCTTGCCGGCCTGCTGCGTGGACGTCTGCGTCATCATCGCCGGGCGGACCTGGCCACCCGAGTTGATGTTGGCGAGCAGATCGGTCGAGAAACCCGAAAGCAGCTCGGCGATGCGGCGGTTGCGGCTTTGCAGCCAGTTGTAGGCAAGCACCGCGGGCACCGCGACGAGCAGGCCGATCGCCGTCATGATCAGCGCTTCGCCGACCGGACCGGCGACCTTGTCGATCGAGGCCGAGCCGGAGATGCCGATGTTGATCAGCGCGCGGTAGATGCCGATCACGGTGCCGAGCAGGCCGACGAACGGCGCGGTCGCGCCCACCGTGGCGAGGAACGGCAGGCCGCCGGCGAGGCGGGCGTTGATCGAATCCTCCGACCGCTTGAGCGAGCCATGGAGCCAGTCGTGCGCCTCGAGACTGTCGCCCATCTTGGAGTGCTGGTCCTCGGCCGAGGTCGCGTCGTCGACGAGCTGGCGCCAGGCGCTGTTCTTCTCGAGCTTGGTCGCGCCTTCCTTGAGCGTGTTCGCGCGCCAGAACTGCGTTCGCACGCCTTTGTATTCGCGCATGATCTTGTTCTGCTCGAACAGCTTGGTGAACAGGATGTAGAACGAGCCGACCGACATGATGACGAGCACGGTGAAGATCGACCAGGCGATCACGCCGCCCTGTTCCATGGCCTCCATGAAGCCGAAGGAGGTCTGCGGAGCGGCCGATCCTGCGGCAGCGAGAAGGTTAAGGGTCATTGCGAACGGTCCTCGTATTGAAGGTGGTTTGAAACGCGAAAAGTCGGCACCCGGAAATCAGTTCTGCAGCTGCCAGCGGAAACTGCTCGACCAGGTCCCCGTGGTCGGGCTGCCGTTGCTATCCAGCTTGGGATCGAACCGCGCCCGCTGGCGCAGCAGCCGGCAGGCGGTTTCGTCGAGAGTCGCATTGCCGCTCGACGAATTGACCTGGCAATCGCTCACGCGGCCATCGGGTCCCACGGTCAGGGTGAAGCGGACGGTGCCCTGCGCTTCCTCGCGGATCGCCCGGCTCGGATAATCGTCGTTCGACACCCAGCGCCCGGGATTGCCCCTGGGCACGGGATTGGCGCGCTTGGGCGGCGGCGGCGGCGGGGCCGGCGCCGCGACGGGGGCCGGCGGCGGAATGATCACCGCGGGCGGAGCCGGCGGCGGAATGGTATCCACCGTGCGGATATTGGGCGGGGCGACCGAGATGCTGATCGGCGGCGGCGGCGCGACCGGCGGCGGCGGCGCGGCCTTGTCAGGCGGCGGCGGCGGCGGCTCGTCCGGCGGCGGGGGCGGTTCGCTCACATCGACCGTCGTCACGCGCTCGACCACCTTCTTGACCGCGTCATAGGCGAGGCCGGTGATCAAGGCGTAACCAAGGGCGATATGGATGATGGCAACAATAATAATGGCGATAATCTTGTTACCGCTCATCTGTTGGTCAGCATAAGCCATTCGGTCGCATCACTCCATCGTCGCACCGTGCGTCCGGTGCCGGGATGCCCGCAGCGCAGCCTTGGCGTCCCGTCTCATCGTCTCCCCCGACAAGGGCCATGGGAATCGAGACGAAGAGCACTCGCCAAGGTTCCCCGTATCTCTGCCGGGCTGTCGGGGGCAATTATCTATCGTTGTACCTCGACTAGCCGGTTCCTTAGCCATCACCGTTGGCCGGGGCAAACGCTTTATCGGTTCATTCGCAATTCACGCCGCGGCAGGCTAGGGGCCCGATATTGCCGCGCCTCCCCGGGCGCCCTACCGGCCTTCGCGATGACCCGATCCCGCTTGCTGCCCCTCCGCCCGACCTGCGCGTTCGCCGCGCTGCTGGCTGCCGCCGGCCCCGCGAACGCGGCGCCCTCGCCGCTTCCCGCGCCCGAGCCGAGCTATGCCGATCTGGCCACGCTCGCCGACGGCGCGCCGCTCGCGGTGCGCGTCAAGGTCACTCGCCAGGCCGCGGTGGCTGCCGACCGTGCCCCCGGCCTCGCCGCCGGACACGCGCGCCTTTACGTCGAGGCCCGGACGCTGGCGCTGCTCAGCGGACGCGCCGCGCTGCCCGAAGCGCTGCGCTACCTCGTCGATGTTCCGCTCGATGCCAAAGGCAAGCCGCCCCGGCTCAGGAAGCAGGAGTTCGTGCTGTTCGCGCGGCCGGTTCCGGGCCGGCCGGGAGAGCTGCAGCTGATGGGCCCGCGCGCCCAGCTCGCCCACACCCCGGCGCTCGAGGCGCGGCTGCGCCCGATTCTCGCGGCGTTCCTCGCCCCGGGCTCCCCACCCCGCATCACGGGCGTGCGCGATGTTCTGTCGAGCACGGGCAATCTGGCCGGCGAATCGGAGACGCAGATCTTCCTCGCCACCGCGAGCGGCGAGCCGGCCGCGCTGACGGTGGTCCGCCGCCCCGGGATGACGCCGCGCTGGGGCGTTTCCTGGACCGAGCTGGTCGACCAGGCCGCTCGCCCCGCCGCGCCGGACACCCTGGCCTGGTTCCGCCTCGCCTGCGCGCTGCCGCGCTCGCTGCCTCCCGCCGCCAATTTCGCCGCCGATGTCGCCGACCGCGAGCGCGCGGCCGCGGACTATCGCTTCGTGATCGAGCAGCTGGGCCCGTGCACGCGCAAGCTGGGCTAGGCGGCAGGCCACACAAACTTGCTTGGGTTTTGCGTCGCCCGCGCTAACCGGCGGGGAATGTCCGCCACCGCCCCCCCGCCTCCGCTGCGCGTCGCTCTCGCGGGCCTCGGGACTGTCGGGGTCGGCGTGCTGCGGCTGATCGACACCAACCGCGCAATCGTCGAGGCGCGCGCCGGTCGGCCGATCGAGGTCGTCGCGGTAAGCGCCCGCGAGGCCGGACGCGAGCGGGGCGTCAACCTGGCCGTGCCCGACTTCGTGGCCGACATGACCGCGCTGGCGAGGCGCGGCGACGTCGACGTGGTGGTCGAGGCGGTGGGCGGCGCCGACGGCCCGGCGCTGGCGCTGGCCGAGGCGGCGCTGAGCGCGGGCAAGGGGCTCGTCACCGCCAACAAGGCCATGATCGCACACCACGGGCTGCGGCTCGCCGAGCTGGCCGCCGCCAACCACGCCCCGCTCGCCTTCGAAGCCGCGGTGGCGGGCGGGATCCCGGTAATCAAGGGGCTGCGCGAAGGCGCGGCCGCCAACGCCATCGAGCGCATCACCGGCATCCTCAACGGCACCTCCAACTACATTCTCTCCACGATGGAGGCGACCGGCGCCGACTTCGCCGAGGTTCTCGCCCAGGCGCAGGCCAGGGGCTACGCCGAGGCCGATCCGGCCTTCGACATCGACGGGGTGGACGCGGCGCACAAGCTGGCGATCCTCGCCGCCATCGGCTTCGGCGCGCGGCCGGACTTCGCCGCGGTCGCCATCAGCGGCATTCGCGAGGTGCGCGCCGCCGACATCGCCCAGGCGCGCACGCTCGGCTTCGTGATTCGCCTCGTCGGGGTGGCCGATTGCTCCGAAGGCCGCCTGCTCCAGCGCGTCCGCCCCTGCCTCGTCCCCACCAGCCACCCGCTCGCCCATGTCACCGGCCCGACCAACGCCGTGGTGGCCGAGGGCAATTTCGCCGGCCGGCTGCTGTTCCAGGGCGCGGGGGCGGGCGCGGGGCCGACCGCGAGCGCGATCGTCGCCGACCTCATCGACATTGCCCGCGGGCAAGCCGGCGCGCCCTTCTCGCTCCCCGCGGGCCAGCTCCAGCCGATGGCGCGCGCCGATCCCGGCCACCGCGTCGGGCGCGACTACATCCGCTTCACTGTCGCCGACCGGACCGGCGTGCTGGCCGAAATCACCGCCGCGATGCGCGACGCGGGGGTCTCGATCGAAAGCCTGATCCAGCACGGCCGCGCCCACGAGGACGGCGGCGAGGTGCTGGTGGCGATGGTCACCCACGAAGGGCCGGAGCGCTGCGTCACCCGCGCCCTCGAGCTGCTCGAGGGCTCGCCCAGCCTTACCGCGGCGCCGCTGGTGCTGCCGATTCTTCGGGACTAGGCGGCGGCGGCGGTAGGCCAAGCTCGGCGCGCGGCGGCGCGCTGGCCGGGCTTTCGGCGCCCAGCGGTTCGAGCCCGCGCGAAATCCGGTCGGCGTCCGAGCCCGGCGGCGCCTTGGGCAGCGCGGTGACATCAACGAAGATCGCGGGCGGCTTGGGGCAATTGAGGACGCCCTTGATGCACAGGCCGCTGAAGGTGGGCGGCCCGCGGAAGATGCCCGGCCCGGCAACATCGGGCGTGGAGCCGCCCATGGTTGCCGCGGCGTAGCGGTTCTGCGCCTCCTCGCGGCTGGTGATTCGCTGGTCCTCGCCCGGCACCGCGCCGCAGACCACGATTTCGCCCGAGACCACCGCCGTTTCGCGCTGGCGGCGGCACTCCTCCTCGGTGAAGCGCGAGGGCGCAGCCCTGACGGTGAGGTCGATCCGCTCGGGCGGACTGCCGGTCGCGCCGTCCTGCGCCGCGGCGGCGGGGGCAAACAGCCAGCCGCCGGCAAGCCAGAGCAGGGCAGCGATCCGGCGTCTCGACATTCCCCACCCCTTGCGGCTATCGGCCCGGCCAACCGCGCCGCCGATTGCCCGGCTTTCGCGCCTGGGGGACTGAACTTCCGATGAATTCCGACACCGAAAACGCCCGAGCCGAGAACGCTTTGGACCGCGTGCTCGTGCTCGAGATGGTCCGCGTGACCGAGGCCGCCGCCATCGCCGCCAGCAAGCTGATCGGCCGCGGCGACGAGAAGGCCGCCGATGCCGCCGCGGTCGAGGCGATGCGCGCCGCCTTCGACACGCTCTACATGGACGGCACGGTGGTCATCGGCGAAGGCGAGCGCGACGAGGCGCCGATGCTCTACATCGGCGAGAAGGTCGGCGGCGCGATCGGCAAGGGGCCGCGCATCGACATCGCATTGGACCCGCTCGAAGGCACCACCATCACCGCCAAGGCCGGGCCCAACGCGCTTGCGGTGCTGGCCGCCGCCGAGCAGGGCAACCTTTTGAACGCGCCCGACACCTATATGGACAAGCTGGCGGTCGGCCCCGGCTATCCCGAGGGTATCATCGACCTGCGCAGATCGCCGAGCGAGAACGTCAAGGCGGTCGCCGCGGCCAAAGGTGTGCAGCCGTCCGACATCATCGTCTGCGTGCTCGACCGCCCGCGCCACGCCGCGCTGATCGCCGAGCTGCGCTCGCTCGGCTGCGGCGTCGTGCTGATCGGCGACGGCGATGTCGCCGGCGTGATCGCGGTGACCGATCCCGACACCACCATCGACATGTACATGGGCAGCGGCGGCGCGCCCGAAGGCGTGCTGGCGGCGGCCGCGCTGCGCTGCGTCGGCGGGCAGTTCAATGGCCGGCTGGTGTTCCGCAACGAGGACGAGAAGGCCCGCGCGCGCAAATGGGGCATCGAGGATTTTGACCGCATCTATCTGCGCGACGATCTGGTGAAGGGCGATTGCATCTTCGCGGCGACGGGCGTCACCAGCGGCTCGCTGCTCGAAGGCGTCAAATACACCCGCGACGGCAAGATGACGACCGAGAGCGTGGTGATGCGCGCGAGCAGCGGCACCGTCAGGTGGATCAGGGGCGAGCACCGGGCGCGGTGACTTTCGACCCTCCCCATTTTTGCGAAGCACGAACGGGGAGGGTCGGCACCGACATGGACCACTGACCGGAGGGTTTTGCGAAATTTCGCCGCCCTCACGCGCCCCGAACCGCCCCGACGGGCCTCAGCGGGGATTGACCGTGTATTCGATCCTGATTCGCACCCATTCGCCCACCATCGAACGGCCGCCCACGCGCGGCGGGCGGACTCGGAATTGCCAGGCCATGGCCAATACCGCGCTGCCCGCGCCCGACCGCTCGGGCCATTCGTCCACCAGCACGCAATGATCGACCCGGAACTCGGGTTCGGTGCGGCAGTTTATCAGCGCCCAGCTCGACCCGTTGACGCGCGAGAAATAGCCGCGAAACTCGTCGTCGGTGGGTTCGCGATACCACCTTGCGGCATAGAGCGGCTCGCCATTGGGCCCGCTGCCGGCGATGCGCTCGGAATCGCCGTCCCGGGCCCCGCTGTCGGCAGGGCCGCGATTGCTGGCCATGTCGGAACGGATGACCGCGCGGATCCTGGGAGGGGCCGGGCTCGGCGGTGCTTCCTCTGAAGGCGCAGGCGGCGCGACCGGCGGCGCAGTCGGTGCGCGGGGCAAGGCGATGGGCACGGGGCTCGGCAGCGCGCTGGGCGGAGTCTGCGCGACCGGAGCAGGCGGCGCCGGCGCGCCAGCTTGAGACGCGGCTTCGGGCTGATCGGGTTCCACCGCCTCGTCCCGAACAGCGTCGAAGGTGGTCACGATCTCGCCGGACGGACGCTCTATTCCCCCGCTTCCGACTCCGAGGCTGAGGAGCATCAGGATCAGGCCGATCTCGATGAGCACGGTGAGAGCGATCGGCCCCGCGCGCCGGCGTGCTCCCGGCCAACGCGCGTCGATCGCGTCGAGGCACCGGGCGGGGAACGACGATATGGGGGACATACGACCTCGGGCTACGCGGGTGTCGCGCTCTTTAAGGAGCAAGCGAGAGCACGGCCAGAGCGCAGTGAAGGCGCTCCGACGAGCCTCGGGACCGGGTATGCTGCGCGCGCAAGGGCCGTTCCCCAGCCCGCTCACACCCCCGTTGCAATCCCCCCCCCCTCCGCTATCCCGCGCAAGCCCGATTCCCGCCGCTCCCGAGCCAACAACGGACCTCACCCCCGCATGAAACTCATGGCCGCCAACGCCAACCTCCCGCTGGCCCGCGCCATCGCGCACTATCTGGAAATGCCGCTGGTCGATGCCGCGGTGCGCCGTTTTGCCGACGAGGAGATCTTCGTCGAGATCCACGAGAACGTGCGCGGGCAGGACATGTTCGTGATCCAGTCGACGAGCTATCCCGCCAACGACAATCTGATGGAGCTCCTGATCTGCATCGATGCGCTGCGCCGCGCCTCGGCCAAGCGGATCACCGCTGTCATCCCCTACATGGGCTATGCCCGGCAGGACCGCAAACCCGGACCGCGCACACCCATATCGGCCAAGCTGGTCGCAAACCTGATCACCGAGGCGGGCGCCGACCGGGTGCTCGCGGTCGATCTCCACGCCGGGCAGATCCAGGGCTTTTTCGATATCCCGACCGACAATCTCTACGCCGCGCCGGTGATGGCCGCCGACATCCAGGCGCGCTACACCGGCAAGGACCTGATGGTGGTTTCCCCCGACGTCGGCGGCGTGGTGCGCGCGCGCGCGCTCGCCAAGCGGCTCGACAACGCCCCGCTCGCCATCGTCGACAAGCGCCGCGACCGGCCCGGCGAGAGCGAGGTGATGAACATCATCGGCGAGGTCAGGGGCCGGCATTGCATCCTGATCGACGACATCATCGATTCGGGCGGCACGCTGTGCAACGCGGCGCAGGCGCTGATGGACGCGGGCGCGGCGAGCGTGGCCGCCTATATCACCCACGGGGTGCTGTCGGGCGGCGCGGTGGCCCGGGTCGATGCCAGCGCGCTGAAGGAGCTGGTGATCACCGATTCGATCCGCGCCACCGACGCCGCGGCCGATTCCAAATGCATCCGCATCCTGACCATCGCCCCGCTGATCGGCGAGGCAGTCCGGCGCATCGCCGACGAAAGCTCGGTATCGAGCCTGTTCGACTGATTATAGGTCGTTTATCTGGTTTACCGATTCAAGATAAACTGACATAAGCTCGCTATATATGGATCCCCGCCGTAATCCGTTTTCGCCAGGCGCAGGCACCCCGCCCCCGGAATTGGCGGGACGCGATCGGCTGCGCGAGGAGGTCGCAATCGCTCTTCATCGCATCGCAGCGGGGCGAACGGCGCAAAGCCGCATACTCTATGGTCTGCGCGGAGTGGGCAAGACCGTGCTGTTGAACGAGATTCGGCTGGAAGCGGAAGCCGATGGCATCGCGATCATCATGATCGAGGCCCCGGAAAATCGCTCGTTACCCGCGGTGCTCGCCCCTGCCCTGCGCGCCGCCCTGCTCCGCATGAACCGGCTGCTCGCGGCCGGCGACGCGGTCCAGCGGGCGCTCAAGGCGCTGGCGGGCTTTATCAGGCTTAAGGCCAGCTATGCCGACATCGAGCTGGCGATGGAAATAGACCCCGAGCCGGGCTTGGCCGACAGCGGCGATCTGGAATCCGATCTCGCGGACCTTGTTCGCAGCGTCGGAGAAGCCGCCCGGGCTGGCCAAACTGCGGCCGCGATCTTCATCGACGAACTGCAATACGTGGCCCAGGATCAGCTTGCCGCCCTGATCACCGCTCTTCACCGCGCCGGCCAGGCAAGGCTCCCGGTAACGCTTGTCGGAGCCGGCTTGCCACAGCTGCTGGGCCAGATGGGGCACGCCAAGTCCTATGCCGAGCGGTTGTTTGTTTTCGAGCCGGTCGGACCGCTCGATGCCGACGCTGCCCGCGAAGCAATCGAGGATCCGATCGAGGCCGAGGGGGAAAGCATCACACCCGCCGCGATCGCGGCGATCTTTCGCGAAACGCGTGGCTATCCCTACTTCCTCCAGGAATGGGGGAAGCAGGCATGGGACATCGCCGAAAAATCGCCCATCGGACAGGACGATGTCGCAGCCGCCTCGCCCGCGGCGCTCGCACAGCTCGACGCCAGCTTCTTTCGCGTGCGGTTCGATCGCATGACCCCGGCGGAAAAACGCTACGTTAGGGCCATGGCGGGGCTTGGCGAGGGTCCGCACCGCTCCGGCGACATCGCGGATGCGCTTGGCGTCAAGGTGACCAGCGTGGCGCCATTGCGCAGCGCACTGATCGCCAAGGGCATGATCTACAGCCCCAACCACGGCGATACCGCCTTCACGGTCCCGATGTTCGACGCCTTCATGCGCCGCATCATGCCCGAGCCCTCCTGATGGCCAGCATCGCCGATCGCGCCGCCGACCTGGCGCTCGCCAACCGGCTTGCCGACGCCGCCGGGGCCGCGATCCGGCCGTTGTTTCGCGGGGCCTGGAGCGAGGAGCGCAAGGCGGACCGCTCCTATGTCACCGAAGCCGACCGCGCCGCCGAGGCGGCGATGCGCGTGATTCTCGAGGCCGAGCGTCCCGGCGACGGCATCGTGGGCGAGGAATACGGGCCCGTGCGCGAAGGCGCGGCGCGGCAATGGGTGCTCGATCCGATCGACGGCACCACCAGCTTCATCGCCGGGCGCCCGATCTTCGGCACGCTGATCGCGCTTGTGCAGGACGGCTGGCCGGTGCTGGGAATCATCGATCAGCCGGTTCTGAAGGAGCGCTGGGCCGGGCGCGTGGGCGAGGCGACGACCTTCAACGGCCGCGCCGTCCGCACTCGGACCTGCGCGGATCTGGCGGAGGCGGTAATGGCCACCACCAGCCCCAACCTGTTCGGAGAGCACGAGGCCGACGCCTTCATGGGCCTCGCCAGGCGCGTTGCCGAGCGCAAGATCGTATGGGGCGGGGACTGCTATTCCTACGCCCTCCTCGCCAGCGGCCATATCGACGTGGTGTGCGAGGCGGGATTGAAGCTCCACGATTACGCCGCGCTGGTGCCGGTGGTCGAGGGCGCGGGCGGCACCATGTCCGACTGGCAGGGCCATCCGCTCGACGCCGGCAGCGCGGTGGCCGAAGGCGGGCGCGTGCTGGCGCTGGGCGATCCGGCGCGGCTCGAGGATGTGCTCGAGGCGATGGGGGGCGGCCGCGCGCTTGGAGCCGGATGACGTGAGGTGGGGGCGCCGCCACGGGCACCACTGCGCTTCCCGCGCGTTGGGCCCGGCAATGAGCGCACCGGCCCAGCTCTATCTCTACGATGCGCAGGGGGCTGATAGCGAAGTCGCGCTCGAGGCCGGGATGCTCGAGCGGCTCGCGGACAAGACGCTGCTGTGGATCGATCTGCCCGGTCCCGATGCCGCGCAGTTCGCGGATGTTGTCGGCAAGCTCGGGCTCGACGCGCGCCTGCCCGCCGCGCTGCGCGATCCCGGATCGCAGTTCCGCGTCGCCAATTACGGCGCCTATCAGCATTTTCCCGTCTGCGTCCCCGCGCCAGACGGCAAGGACCGGCCGCCGGTGCGGCTCGATTTCGTGGTCGGCGAGAACTGGCTGCTGACCGCGCACGACGGCCGCGTCGGTTTCCTGAGGGAGTTCCGCGACCAGGACCGCGGCGAGACGATGACCGGCGCGCTCAGCGGCGCGGCCTTCGCCGCCTCCCTGCTCGACTGGCATCTCGAGACCTATTTCCGCGAAGTCGCCGGGATCGAGGACGAGATCGACGCGCTTGACGACCGTATTCTGGAAGATGCCTCGGACGATGCGCTGCTCGCGAGCATCCTCCATGTCCGCCGGCGAGTCTCGCGCCTGCGCCGCCTCCTCGCCGACCAGCGACCGGTGTTCTACGGGCTAGAGCGGCCCGACATGGTGGCCGGGCCGATCGGCGATTCGGGCGACATCATCAGCCGCCTCGCCGCGCGCTACGAGCGCGCGCTCGACGAGATCGAGCGTACGCGCGATCTGATCCTGGGTAGCTTCGATCTGCTCACCTCGCGCGTGTCCCAGCAGACCAACGATCTGGTCAAGGCGCTGACCTTCTTCACCGGCGTCATCGGCACGGTGGCTGCGATCGCCGGACTGTTCGGGATGAATTTCGATCCCCCCTTCTTCAACAGCGGATCGACCGGGTTCTTCGCCGTGGTCGCCGGCTTGACAATCCTGGCGGCGATCGCCTTCGTCTGGGCGCGCCACAGGCGCTGGCTTTGATCGGCCCTCGCGCCGTCAGGAATGCGGCCGGGCTGCCTTGTCCCGCGCGGCTTGCAATCGCGGCCGGTTTTGCTAAGGGCGCGCGCTTCACCGACACGTGATTCATGAGCCGGCCTGGCGACAAGGGCTGCCAGGGCTGGTTCCAGCGTGTCCCCGAAAGGAGACCAAAATGCCCAAGCTGAAGACCAAGAGCGGCGTCAAGAAGCGCTTCAAGCTCACCGCCACCGGCAAGGTCAAGCATGGTGTCGCCGGCAAGCGGCACCGGCTGATCAGCCACAACGCGAAGTATATCCGCCAGAACCGTGGCACTTCCGTGCTTTCCGACAGCGATGTCGCGCACGTGAAGAAATGGGCCCCCTACGGGCTCGGCTGACCCCGGACCAATTCAGGAGATACGATATGCCTCGCATCAAACGCGGCGTTACCACGCGCGCCAAGCACAAACGGGTTCTGGACCAGGCCAAGGGCTACCGCGGCCGCCGCAAGAACACCATCCGCGTCGCCCGCCAGGCGGTCGAGAAGGCCGGGCAATACGCCTACCGCGACCGCAAGGTGAAGAAGCGCAGCTTCCGCGCGCTGTGGATCCAGCGAATCAACGCCGCGGTCCGCGCCGAGGGGCTGACCTATTCGCAGTTCATGCACGGCGCCAAGCTCGCCGGGATCGAACTCGACCGCAAGGTGATGGCGGACCTCGCGATGAACGAAGCTGGCGCCTTTACCGCGATCATCGGCCAGGCGAAGGCCGCGCTGCCGGGCTGAGCGCGGCCGAAAGCCGTGGCCTAAATCATGCGGGGGCCCTCGGGCGCCCCGATGTGCATGGGCCGGCGGCGTCATCGCGGCTCGTCCAGCTTCCTTTCCCAAGAGCCAGATGGCGTGAGGAGCAATCTCAGGTCATCTGGCTCTAGGCGCTTGAATTTTTTGCGCCAAGGGTGACAGGCGATCCCATGCGGGTCGCAAGCCAGACGATACCAGCGTGAAGATCATTGCCGTGGAATCCGGCGATGTCCGGCTGCAGCTTGTGGCGCCGCCTCGCGATCTGGCGCCTTATATCTCGCTTTATTACCGTACCGATGTGGCCCCGGGTGCGGTGGTGGAAGACCTGGTGCCCCCCGAATGGGCCAATCTGCGCGTGGGGCGCGGCCCGGTATACGAAGCAGCGATGGGGGCCGGCGCGCTGCGGCCGGTGCCCTCGATGGTGGTGTCCGGCCCCACCAGCCGGGCGTCCCGCCTCCGCATCGGGGAAGGCCATTACTGGGGGATCGGCCTGCTGCCGCTTGGCTTCGTCAAGCTCCTGGCCATCCCCGCGAGCGATTACGCCGACCGGTTCCGCCCCGTCGCAGAGGAACCGGCAGCCGAACCGCTGCTTCCGATGCTCGCGCAGCTATTGGGCCAATCGGGTCCGATGGAGGGCCCGGTCGCGATGCTGAACGAAAGGTTCCGCACCTTGCTCTCGAACCCCCTGCCCCAGGCCGAGGCGATCCAGGCGGTGCACAGGGCAGTGGTGTCCGACCATGTGCAGTCGGTCGCCAGCCTGGTCCGCGAAACGCATCTCAGCACGCGGACGCTGGAACGCTTCTGTCGCCGCACCTTCGGTTTCAATCCGCAGCTCCTGCTCCGCCGCCAGCGCTTCCTGCGCAGCCTCGCCAGTTTCATGGTCGATCCGTCGATGAACTGGATCCGCTCGCTCGACAGCCATTACCACGACCATGCGCATTTCGTGCGCGACTTCCGTTGGTTCATGGGGATACGGCCAAGCGATTACGCCGCGATGGAGCATCCGGTCACCGCAGTCGTGGTCAGGGCGCGGCACGCGCTGCGCGGGGAGGCAATGCAACTCCTGCACCAGCCCGACCCGCCTGCCGTCGCATAGGCGGGCGTCGCCTCTCTCCACGGCGTGACGGGGCCCCCACGGTGCCCGGCCTACCGCTTGCACGGGCGCCCACCGGCGTGCGATAGTCACCCGCAGAATGGGGTCACGGAACCTTCGGGCGCGATTCTTCGCCCCGCCGGCGGAACTGGCGGGATGCATCACCAGCTTCTACCTCCTCGAGGTCGATCTGGCGGACGGCGAACGCGTGGAGGATTACCTCCATCCCGAATGGGGCAACCTGCGGTTCTTCTTCGGCGCGCTGCCGGAGACGTGGAGAAGCGATGGATCCGCTCTTTCCGGCACGCCGTTCATTGCGACCGGCCCCAGCTCGTTCGCGGCCAAATTCCGCATGCCCGCCACCCGGATGTGGGGGATCGGACTGCTGCCGCTGGGGTGGGCCCGGTTCATGGACGTGCCAGCGCGCGCGCTGGCCGATACTGCCGTGGACGGGCTGACCCACCCCGCCTACGCGGCCTTCGTCCCGCTCTACGAGGAACTTCGCCGCACCAACGCCGAGATGGCCGAGCAGGCGCGGATGATCGGCGACTTCTTCCTCGCCCGCTTCCGCCCCGTCCGCAGCAGCGCGGCGATCGCCGCGGTGCACGACGCGCTGGTCGATCCCGCGGTCCACAGCGCCGGGGAACTGGCCACGCGAGCAGGCATTACCCAGCGCACGCTGGAACGGTTGTGCGCGCGCTATTTCGGCTTTGCTCCGCGCCACCTGGTGCGCCGCCAGCGGATGATGCGGACGCTCTCGGCGTTCATGCTCGCGGGCAAGGCCCAATGGTCGCGGGTCATCGATCTCCACTATGCCGACCAGTCCCATTTCACGCATGATTTCCAGGCCTTCATGCGGATGAGCCCCAGCGAGTACGGTGCGCTCGACCAACCCATTCTGGCGGCCTTCATGACCGAGCGGGCGCGGGTGATGGGCTCCCCCGTGCAGACGCTCGACCCGCCCAGCGGCGGCGTGGCGGCCTGACCCGTGACGATGCGGTTTCGGGAAGCTCTCGACGCATCCGTGCAGTTTGGTTAAGTCCGCTCCGGGGGGCATAATCGGTACCAAGCAGGGGCGCGCACCATCCATCTCAACCGCAACGAGAGTTATCCTGGCGTCGCGGTTGGCTACACGCTGCCCGCGCCCGAGTTGCGCGCTCACATTTCCGCGATTTCGCACACCGTGGTCGAACCCGAAGCGGGGATGATCTACGACCAGATCTATCCCGAATGGCCCAATGTCCGCTTCTCGGTCGAGGGCACGATGACGCTGTGCACGGGCCCCGGGCCGCTGGAGAACTGCAGCCCCTCGGGCGGGATCGGCCCCACCAGCCACGCGACTCACTTCAGCCTCGAGCCGGGACGGTACTGGAGCGTGGGTTTGACTCCGGTCGGCTGGGCGCGCTTCGTCGATGCCTCGGCCGCGACCTTCGCCGAGCGCTGGGAGCCGATCGTGGAGACCTCGGTCTTCGCGCCCTTCGTCCCCCTGCTCGACATCGTCCAGGACCGTGACCCGGACCGGGTCGTGGCGGGGATCAACGCGCATATCCTTGGGCTGCTCGAACGGCCGGCGCGCGACGAGGAAAAGATCCTGCGCGCCCACGCCGCGCTGGTCGATCCGGAGGTCACGAGCGTCAGCGAGTTCGCCAGCGCCGCGGGGATGACGGTCCGCACGCTCGAACGCCTGTCGGCGACGGCCTTCGGCTTCACGCCCAAATTGCTCCTGCGGCGGCAGCGGTTCCTGCGCAGCCTTTCGCACTTCATGCTCGATCCGACGCTGGCATGGCTCGATACGCTGGACACCCAATACGTCGATCAGGCGCACTTCATACGCGATTTCAAGCGGTTCATGGACACGACCCCGCGCAAATACGCCGCCTTGCCGCATCCGGTGCTGTGGGCCGCGGCGCAGGCCCGCGCGGCGACCGCCGGAGTCGCGATGCAGGTTCTCCAGGCGCCGGTGGGAGCGGGCCGGGGCATTGCGATGGGCCGTCCCCTTCCCTAGGGGCCGCAGCCTATGATTACCGACGACCAGACCCGGCTGAGGCACGCGCTCGCGGCGATCGCCGTGGCCGATGCCGAAGCGCTCGAGGCGCAGCGCATCGCCGCGCTCGGCAAGGCGGGGTGGATCAGCGCCGCGCTCAAGACCCTGGGCGCGATGAGCCCCGCGCAGCGCCAGGCCGAGGGACCTCGCATTCAGGGGATGCGGGCGGCCGTCGCGAACGCGATCGAGGCGCGCAGATCGGCGCTCGAGGCCGCCGCGCTCGAGGCGCAGCTCACGCGCGAGGTGCTCGACCTCACGCTGCCCGCGCCCGAAACCGCGCGCGGGTCGATCCACCCCGTCAGCCAGGTGATGGACGAGCTGGCGGAGATCTTCGCCGACCTCGGCTTCAGGGTCGCCAGCGGGCCCGAGATCGAGGACGACTGGCACAATTTCACCGCGCTCAACATGGCCGAGACGCATCCGGCGCGCGCGATGCACGATACTTTCTATTTTCCCGATCGAGATAAGCACGGGCGGCGGATGCTGTTGCGCACCCACACCTCCCCGGTCCAGATCCGCGCGATGGTTGAGAACGGCGCGCCGCTCCGGATCATCGCCCCGGGCCGGGTCTATCGCTCCGACAGCGACGCCACGCACACGCCGATGTTCCACCAGATCGAGGGGCTGGTGATCGACGAGGGCACCCACCTCGGCCACCTCAAATGGACGCTCGAGACCTTCCTCAAGGCCTTTTTCGAGCGCGACGACATCGCCCTGCGGCTGCGCCCCAGCTACTTTCCCTTCACCGAGCCCAGCGTCGAGGTCGATGTCGGCTGGCAGGACGTCCATGGTCGCCGGGTGCTTGGCGGCCACGGCGATGCGCCGGGGCACGGCTGGATGGAGCTGCTCGGGAGCGGCATGGTAAACCGCCGCGTCCTCGAGTTTGCCGGACTCGATGCGGACAAGTGGCAGGGCTTCGCCTTCGGCGTCGGCGTCGACCGGCTGGCGATGCTCAAATACGGGATGGACGATCTGCGCGCCTTCTTCGACGGCGACAGCCGCTGGCTGGCTCATTACGGCTTTTCCGCCTTCGACCAGCCGACGCTCTCGGCCGGGGTGGGAGCGCGGGCATGAAGGTCTCGCTCGAGTGGCTGAAATATTTCCTCCAGACCGAGGCCCCGGTCGGCGAGATCGCGGCCGCGCTCAACCGCATCGGGCACGAGGTCGAAGGGATCGAGGACCCGGCCGAAAGGCTGCGCGGGTTCAAGGTCGCCAGGGTACTCACCGCGGCGCGCCATCCCGATGCCGACAAGCTCCAGGTGCTGACCGTTGATGCGGGGGACGGCCAGCCGCTCCAGGTGGTCTGCGGAGCCAGCAACGCCCGCGCCGGCATGGTCGGCGTGCTCGGCATGCCCGGCGCGGTGGTGCCCGCGAACGGGATAGAGCTGCGCAAATCGGCCATTCGCGGGGTCGAATCGAACGGCATGATGTGCTCGGTGCGCGAGCTCCAGCTCGGCGACGATCACGAGGGCATTGTCGAATTGCCCGCCGATGCGCCTGTCGGTGCCGATTTCGCGGACTACCACGCCGCGAGCCCGGTGTTCGACCTCGCGATCACTCCCAACCGGCCCGACTGCATGGGCGTGATGGGCATTGCGCGCGACCTGGCGGCGGCGGGGGCAGGTACCTTCAAGCCCATCGTGGCGCCCGAGATCGGAGCCTGCGACCCTTGCCCGGTCGAAATCCGCACCGACGATTGCGAAGGATGCCCCGCCTTCTACGGCCGCACCATCCACGGCGTGACCAATGGCACCAGCCCGGAATGGATGCAGCGCCGCCTGATCGCTGCGGGCCAACGCCCGATCAGCGCGCTGGTCGACATCACCAACTATGTGATGCTCGCGTTCGGACGCCCGGCGCATGTCTACGACCTCGCCAAACTGTCCGGACCCGTCGTCGCCCGCCGTGCGAGGCCGGGCGAGGAGGTGCTGGCGCTCAACGGCAAGAGCTACACGCTCGAGGAGACCATGACCGTGATCGCCGACGACCAGGGCGTGCACGACATCGCGGGCATCATGGGCGGCGAGCATTCCGGCGTGACGGCGGGCACCACCGACGTGCTGCTCGAGATCGCATATTTCGACCCGACACGCATCGGCGTCACCGGCCGCAAGCTGGGCCTGACCAGCGACGCCCGGACACGATTCGAGCGCGGAGTCGATCCCGCCTTCCTCGACGACGGGCTTGCGCTCCTGACCGATCTGATCCTGCGCCTCTGTGGAGGGGCGCCGAGCGAGGTCGTGCGCGCCGGCGCGCCGCCCGCGAGACCGAAGATTGTCGCCTTCGATCCGACCCTCACCCAGCGCCTCGGCGGCATTGCAGTGCCCGAGGCCGAACAGCGGCGCATCCTCGAGGCGCTCGATTTTCAAATCTCGCCCCTCCCCTTTAGGGGAGGGGACGGGGGTGGGGCTTGTGCCGTGCCTCCCGAAAACAGCCCCCACCCCAACCCCTCCCCTAAAGGGGTGGGGCTTTGGAAGGTCACCTGCCCGCCGCGCCGCCACGATGTCGAAGGCCCAGCCGACCTGGTCGAGGAGGTCGTCCGCATCCACGGCCTCGACCAGGTGGTGAGCGTCGCCCTCCCCCGCGCCGAAGGTGTTGCGAAGCCCACCGCCACCCCGCTCCAGCGGACCGAGCGCAGGCTGCGCCGCACCGCCGCCGCGCGCGGGCTCAACGAGGCGGTGACGTGGAGCTTCCTCCCCGAAGCCGACGCCCATCACTTCGCCGACGGCGCGCCGCCGTGGGTGCTCGAAAACCCCATCAGCGAGGACATGAAGGCGATGCGCCCCTCGCTCATCCCCGGGCTGCTCGCGGCCGCCAGGCGCAACGCCGACCGCGGCGCGAGCGCATCGCGGCTGTTCGAGATCGGCCGGCGCTATTTCAGGACCGAGGATGGCGCGAGCGACGAGCGGCCGACGCTCGGGCTGGTGCTGGCGGGCGAGAAAACGCCGCGCGGCTGGGCGCAGGGCAGGGCCAGGCACTTCGACGCCTATGATGCCAAGGGCGAGGCGCTGGCGCTGCTCGAGGCCGCCGGCGCGCCAGTCGGCAATCTGCAGGTGATGAGCCCAGACAGTTTGGGGCCGGGACGCCAGTTTCACCCCGGCCAGTCGGCGACGCTGCGGCTGGGACCCAGAACCGTGCTGGCCCGCTTCGGCGCGCTCCATCCGGCAACGCTCAAGGCGTTCGACGTCGATGGCCCGGTGATGGCAGTGGAGCTGTTCCTCGACGCGATCCCTCCTAAGAAGGCGAACGGCTTTGCGCGCCCCGCCCATACGCCGCCCGCGCTCCAGCCAGTGATGCGCGATTTCGCCTTCCTGGTGCCTGCCGGTCTCGCGGCCGGCGATCTGGTGCGGGCGGTGCGCGGGGCCGACAAGAAGTCCATCGTCGCCGCGCGGGTGTTCGATGTCTTCGCGGGCCCGGGCGTGCCCGAGGGCCGCAAGTCCCTCGCCATCGAGGTCACGCTCCAACCGGGCGACAAGAGCTTCACCGACGCCGAGATCAGAGCGATTGCGGACAGGATTGTCGCGGCCGCGGCGACGCAGGGAGCCGAGCTAAGAGGATGAAAACAGCACTGGTAACCGGAGCCACTGCCGGCATTGGCGCCGCCACCGTCCGCGCGCTGGTGGCGGGCGGCTGGCGCTGCGTCGCCACCGGGCGCCGCGCCGAACGGCTCGAGGGGCTCGTGGCCGAGCTGGGCGCGGACAAGGTCCACCCGGCGGTGTTCGACGTGCGCGACACCGACGCGCTCGACGCCGCGCTCGACGCGCTGCCCGCGGGCTTTTCCGACATCGACCTGCTGGTGAACAATGCCGGGCTCGCGCAGGGCCTCAAGCCTGCGCAGGAGGCGGACCTCACCGACTGGCAGACCATGATCGACACCAACATCACCGCAATGGTGGTGCTGACGAGGAAGCTCTTGCCGGGCCTGATCGCCCGCAAGGGCGCGATCATCGGGATCGGGTCGGTGGCGGGGAGCTACATCTACCCGATGGGCAATGTCTATGCCGGCTCGAAGGCGTTCGCGAACCACTTCACGCTTGCCTTGCGCGCCGACCTGCACGGCACCGGCGTTCGGGTGACGAGCGTGGAGCCGGGCATGGTCGAAACCGAATTCACGCTGGTGCGCACCGGCAGCCAGCAGGCGAGCGACGAGCTCTATCGCGGCGTCAATCCGATGACGGCCCGGGACATCGCCAGCACGATCCGCTGGATCGCCGAGCTGCCGCCACACCTCAACATCAACCGTATCGAGCTGATGCCGGTGAACCAGGATTTCGCCGGGTTCCGGGTGGCGCGGGACTCTTAGCTGATCTCACCGCGTCCCCGCGAAGGCGGGGACCTCAGGCGGTGGTGAGCCGCCGGACGAGACCCCCGCCTTCGCGGGGGATCAGGGACTTTAGATGACCTCAAATCGCCGCACCTTCGCCATCATCTCGCATCCCGACGCGGGCAAGACCACGCTGACCGAGAAGCTGCTGCTGACCGGCGGCGCGATCCATCTCGCGGGCGAGGTCAAGGCCCGGGGCCAGGCGCGGCGCGCGCGCAGCGACTGGATGAAGATCGAGCAGCAGCGCGGCATTTCGGTCACGTCCAGCGTGATGACCTTCGCCAGGGGCGGGATCACCTTCAACCTGCTCGATACGCCGGGACACGAGGACTTTTCCGAAGATACCTACCGGACGCTGACCGCGGTCGATTCGGCGGTGATGGTGATCGATGCCGCCAAGGGGATCGAGCCGCAGACGAGGAAGCTGTTCGAGGTCTGCCGGCTGCGCAGCGTGCCGATCATCACCTTCGTCAACAAGGTCGACCGCGAGGGGCGGCCGGTGTTCGCGCTGCTCGACGAGATCGCCGACATGCTCGCGCTCGACGTCAGCCCACAAGCCTGGCCGGTGGGCATGGGCGGCGAGTTCGAAGGCGTGCTCGATTTCGCCAGCGGCGCGGTCGCCCGGCCCGACGGACCGAGCAAGGAGTTCCAGGGCAGGCGCGATACCGATGCCGTGCTGCCCGCGGCGGTGGCGGAGAACGTCGAGCTGGCGCAGATCGGCTATCCCGAGTTCGACCTCGAAGCCTATCGCCACGGCGACCTTACCCCTGTCTATTTCGGCAGCGCGCTCAAGAACTTCGGCGTCACCGAGCTGATCGACGCGATTGCGCGCATCGCCCCGCCGCCGCGCCCGCAGCCCGCGGGCGAGGAGCAGATCGAGCCGAACCGCGACGAAGTGACCGGCTTCATCTTCAAGGTCCAGGCCAACATGGACCCCAACCACCGCGACCGCGTCGCCTTCATGCGGCAGGTTTCGGGCACCTTCAAACGTGGCATGAAGCTGACGCCGAGCGGCTCCGGAAAGCCGATCGCGATTCACTCGCCGATCCTGTTCTTTGCGCAGGACCGCGAGCTGGCCGACACCGCCGAGGCCGGCGACATCATCGGCATCCCCAACCACGGCACGCTGCGCGTGGGCGACACGCTCAGCGAGAAGAACACCATCCGCTTCACCGGCCTGCCCAATTTCGCGCCCGAAATCCTGCGCCGGGTGGTGCTGGCCGACCCCACCAAGACCAAGCAGCTGAGGAAGGCGCTCGATGATCTGTCCGAGGAAGGCGTGATCCAGGTGTTCTATCCCGAGATCGGTGCGCAGTGGATCGTCGGCGTGGTCGGACAGCTCCAGCTCGAGGTGCTGATCAGCCGGCTCGAGGCCGAATACAAGGTCGCGGCCAGTCTCGAGCCCAGCCCCTTCGCCACCGCGCGCTGGCTCCACGGTCCGGACGCCGCGCTGGCCAGCTTCGAACAGTTCAACCGCGCCACCCTTGCCAGGGACCGCGACGGGGATCTCGTGTTCATGGCCAAAAGCGCCTGGGACGTGGGCTACCAGCAGGAAAAGAATCCCGAGCTGACGTTCAGCGCGACCAAGGAGCGGTAAACACCCTCCTTCGTCGGCCGGTTTGTCGTGCTGAAGCACTGGCGGGGTTGCGAGCGGTTGATGTCCCCGCCATTAGCCCGGCGCATGAACGGTTCCGGCCCCACCTCGCAGACTCTCATCTCGCAGCGGCTGCGCCTGAACTATGTCGACTGGGGCAACGACGAGGCCCCGCCGCTGGTGCTGGTGCACGGCGGGCGCGATCATGCGCGCAGCTGGGACTGGACCGCCGAGGCGCTGCGGGCAGGCTGGCATGTCGTCGCCATGGACCACCGCGGCCACGGCGACAGCGAGTGGGTTTCGGACGGCAATTACCGCGCCGAGGACATGGTCTACGATCTCGCGCAGCTCATTCACCAGCTCGGGCGTGGGCCGGTGACGATCGTCAGCCATTCGCTGGGCGGCAATGTCGCGCTGCGCTATGCCGGGATCTTCCCCCAAATGGTCCGCAAGATCGTCGCCATCGAGGGGCTCGGTCCCAGCCCCGGGCGCGCCGCCGAGATGCGCGCTGCGCCTTATCCCGCGCGCATGGCCGAGTGGATCGAGAAGAAGCGCAAGGCCGCCGGCCGCACACCGCGCAAGTACGAGAGCATCGAGGCCGCGTTTGCGCGGATGATCGAGGAGAACAGCTACCTCACACCGGAACAGGCGCGGCACCTCACCATCCACGGCGTCAACCGCAACGAGGACGGCAGCTTTTCCTGGAAGTTCGACCCGCATCTCAACGTCTGGCCGGTCGAGGACGTGGGCGACGAATTCATTCATCAGACCTGGAACGCCATCACCGCGCCCACGCTGCTGCTTTACGGCAAGGAGAGCTGGGCCTCGAGTCCGCTCGCCGACGGACGGCTCGCGCATTTCCGCAACGCGCGAGTGATCGAGTTCGAGAAGGCGGGGCACTGGCTGCACCACGATCAGTTCGATCGCTTCATGGATACGCTGCGAGACTTCCTCTGAAACGGCGGCCATGAAACTGCGGTTCGCCAGCTACAATATCCACAAGGCGGTGGGTATGGACCGGCGGCGCGATCCCGAGCGGATCATGGCGGTGCTGCGCGAGGTGCACGCCGATGTCATCGCGCTTCAGGAAGCCGATCGGCGGATCGGCGCGCGCGAGGCGGTGCTGCCGCGCGCATTGATCGACGACAGCCCGTGGCGCGTCGCGCAGGTCGCCAAGCGCGCGCAGAGCATGGGCTGGCACGGCAACGCCATCCTGGTGCGGCGCGACCTCGAGATCGCCGAATGCCACGCGCTCGACATGCCGACGATCGAGCCGCGCGGTGCGGCTTGCGCCGTCATCGCCAGCGGCGCGGCGCGCTTCCGCGTGATCGGAACGCATCTCGACCTTTCGGGGCTGCGCCGCCGCGACCAGGTCCGCAGCCTGATGCGCTTCGCCGGAACGCAGGGCGCCATGCCCACGCTGATCCTCGGCGATTTCAACCAGTGGGGCCACAGCACCGGCGCGATGCGTGAATTCGCCAGCGACTGGGGCCTGATCGCGCCGGGCCCGACCTATCCCAGCCGTGCTCCGCTCGCTCGGCTCGACCGCATCGTGCATTGCGGCGGGTGGCGCTGCCGCGCCGCAGCGGTTCATCACAGCGCACTCGCGGCAGTGGCCTCGGATCATTTGCCGATCCACGCCGACCTCGAGCTTGCCTCGCAAGTCCGGCAAGTTGTTGCAGCCGGGTGACACATCGGCGGCCAAATGCCGGGAAATCACAAAAAGAGATTTGCGCGCAAGTCCGCAACGAATCAAAAGGCGGCCGGGTCCAGGGAGGAATTATGCGTCGTCTCGGCTCAACCAATCGTCATGTCCGCAATGTGCTTCTCACCACGGCTGCCTGCCTCGCGTCGGCCCCGCCTGCGTCGGCCCAGGACGCTGACGAACAGTCCGCCGAGAGCTCGCAGCCGATCATTGTCACGGGCACCCGCCAGGCAGACCGCTCGGCCGCCGACACGGTTGCCCCGGTCGACATCGTCTCCGGCGCTGAGCTTCAGAATCAGGCCCCCAACGATATCGGCGACGCCATCCGCATCTCGGTTCCCTCGTACAACGTCAGCACCCAGCCGATCTCGGACGCCGCAACGCTGGTGCGCCCCGCCAACCTGCGCGGTCTCTCACCCGACAACACCCTGGTTCTGATCAACGGCAAGCGCATGCACCGCGCCGCGGTGATCGCATTCCTGGGCGGCGGCATTTCCGACGGGTCGCAGGGCCCTGACATTTCGGTCATCCCTACGATCGCCATCAAGCAACTCGAGGTGCTGCGCGACGGCGCTTCGTCGCAATACGGCTCGGACGCGATCGCGGGCGTGCTCAATTTCATCCTCAAGGACAATCCCAACGGCATCGAGCTGACCGCGAAATACGGCTCTACCTATCGCGGCGACGGTGACAATTACCAGTTCGCAGCAAATGTCGGCTTGCCGCTGGGCGCGCAGGGCTTCCTCAATCTCAGCGCCGAATACGGCGAATCCAAGGCCACCGACCGCTCGGTGCAGCGAGACGATGCGGCGGCGCTGATCGCCGCCGGCAACACCGCGGTCGCCAACCCGGCGCAGATCTGGGGACAGCCCAATATCAACGACGATTTCAAGTTCTACGGTAACGCCGGTATCGATCTCGCGGACGACATCACGCTTTACGCCTTCGGCAATTATGCCAGCCGCAATGTCGATGGCGGTTTCTTCTACCGCAACCCCACCAACCGCGGAGGCGTCTACGCCGGACCGCTGGTCGATCCGGTGACCGGCTTCGCGTCGAGTGCGGCCAACGCGGTGCCCTCGATTCTCGTCGGCGACCTGTCAAACACCACTGCGGGCGACTGCCCCGCCGGCATTCCGCTGACCCAAGGCGGCGGCTTGATCCCGGACCCGACCGTGCTGGCGGCGGTCCGCGCCAATGCGAACTGCTTCTCCTTCGTCGAGCTGTTTCCCGGCGGGTTCACTCCTCGGTTCGGGGGCGACATCGTCGATTATTCGATCGCCTCGGGCATCAAAGGCAAGCTGTTCGGCAACATCGATTTCGACCTGAGCTATCGCCATGGCCGCAGCAAAGCCGATTTCGCGATCCGCAACACGGTCAATGCCTCGCTCGGGCCCAACACCCCGACCTCGTTCAAGCCGGGTGGCTACACGCAGACCGAGAATGTCTTCGATCTCGACCTGGGACGTGAATTCGCGCTTGGCGGCGCCACCATCTATGTCGCCGCCGGCGGTCAGTATCGCGACGAGGCATTCACCATCGCCGCCGGGGACGCGGCCTCCTTCGCGCTTGGCCCGCTCGCGCAGCCCACGGCGGCCTATCCCTTCGGTCAGGGATTTTCGACAAGCTCCAACGGCTTCCCGGGCTTCGCGACCAATTCGGCGGGCACGACCCGCGAGAACAACAAGGCCGTGTATCTCGATGTCGAGGCGGACCTTGTCGAACGGCTGACGCTCCAGGGCGCGGTGCGATACGAGGACACCAAGAGCTTCGGCAACACGACGACCTGGAAGATCGGCGCGCTCTTCAAGGTCACCGAGGCGCTGCGGCTGCGCAGCACCTATTCCACCGGCTTTCACGTTCCCACCGCCGGCCAGGCCAATGTGATCAATGTCACGACGCAGTTTTCCAACGGCCAGCTGCAGGATGAAGGCACCTTCCCGCTCAACAGCGCGGCAGGGGTCATCGCGGCCGATTATATCGCGGCTTCGGTGGCGAGCGGCGGGCTCGGCGGCATCCGGCCGACGCTCGGGCCCGAGAAAGCCAAGAGCTTCACCGCCGGCCTCGCCTGGGACTCCGGCCCGTTCACCGTCACGCTCGATTACTTCAACATCAAGCTCGCGGACCGCATTTCGCGATCCTCGCCGATCAATTTCCCGGCGGCGCTGTGCTACCTGGCGCAGCGAGAAGGGGTGGCCAACAATTGCACCGCTACCTTTACCCCGCCAACCGCCCAGCTGCTGACCCAGCTCGCCAATGCCGGCAAGATCGACCGCGCCGACTTCACCGGATTCGAGGATCTGACGGCGTTCACGTTCTTCAACAATGATTTCGATACGCGGACGCAGGGCTTCGATTTCGTCGCCAATAGCCGCTTCAACCTGGTCGCGGGCGGCGTCACCCGCGGCACGCTGGCGATCAACTACACCAAGACCGACGTCACGAACGTGGGGGCCACGCTCAACTCCACCCGCGTGCGCCAGCTGGAAGAAGGTCTGCCGCGGTGGAAGGGCTTCCTCACTCTGACTCACGAACAGGGGGCCTTCCGCGGGCTGTTGCGCGCCAATTACTTCGGGAAATATTTCGAAGCGCATCTCGAGGACGACACTCTGCCGATCAATGCCGAAGCCCGCGTCACCGTGGATGCGGAACTCGGCTACGAAGTGATCGAAGGCGTGGAAGTGGCAGTGGGGGCGCAGAACCTGTTCGACACCTATCCCACGCTCAACCCGTGGCGCGGAATCGTGGGCGCGCAATATGGCGAACGCTCGCCATTCGGCTTCAACGGCGGGAGCTGGTACGTGCGCGCCCGCGCCCGCTTCTGAGGCGTTTTTGAGTCGAACGCGCCCGGGGCGCATGGTCCTCGCCGATCCAACGCCGTTCCCATGCGGCGCCACCGCGAGATCGCCGAATGCCACGCGCCCGCCACGCCGGTGATCGCGGCGCGCTTCCCCGTGATCGGAGCACGGCGAACTCTCGGGTCAGCACCGCCGCGACCAGGTCCCCAGCCTGTTGCGCTTCGCCGGGACGCAGGGCCTCATACTCGCTGACTTAGCATAGGTTGCTTAAGCCTGCCTAGATATTAGGCATTTGCCGATTCCGCAGGCAGTGATTCGTCCCCCGACCCGTGGTTTCGCCCGCAAACATCCCGGGCCGCGCTTGGCACGACATTTGCTGCATGTGCGAAGAAGGCGCGAAGCCGGACGCACCGTCTCGCACCAGCGGAGGGCCGCAGCGACGTGAAATACATCATCGCCGTCATCAAGCCGTTCAAGCTCGACGAAGTCCGCGAGGCGCTGGCCGGCATCGGAGTCGCAGGTATGACCGTGTCCGAGGTCAAGGGCTTCGGACGCCAGAAGGGCCAGACCGAAATTTACCGCGGCGCCGAATACTCGACCAACATGCTGCCCAAGGTGAAGGTCGAGGTCGGGGTAGACGATGCGCTCGCTCCGCGCGCGGTCGAGGCGATAACCGCCGCTGCGGGCACCGGCGCGATTGGCGACGGCAAGATCTTCGTCCTCGATCTCGCCAGCGCGGTCCGCATCCGGACGGGTGAAACCGGGCCGGAGGCGCTGTGATGCGCCGCGCCATGCCAGCCGATGCCTCAGGGGGTTCCATGACTATGATCTTGACGTTCGCGCGGGCCTTCGCCGCGCTGTCCGCCCTGGGCTGCTCCGCCGCGGCCTTCGCGCAGCAGACCGCTGCCCCGCCCGCTTTCGTGCCCACCGCCGCGATGGTCGACAAGGGCGATGTCGCCTGGATGCTCGTCGCCTCGGCGCTGGTGCTGATGATGAGCGTGCCCGCGCTGGCGCTGTTCTATGGCGGGCTGGTGCGGGCAAAGAACATGCTTTCGGTGCTGATGCAGGTCCTCACCATCGTCTGCGTGGCGGCGCTGGTGTGGTTCGGCTGGGGCTATTCGATGGCTTTCACCTCCACCGGCTCGCCCTTCCCCGCGATCGTCGGCGGGCTCGACAAGGCGTTCCTCGCCGGAGTCGATCCCACCACTCTGGCCGCGACCTTCTCAAACGGCGTCTACCTGCCTGAATACGTGTTCGTGATCTTCCAGATGACCTTCGCCTGCATCACCCCGGCGCTGATCGTGGGCGCCTTTGCGGAACGGGTAAAGTTCACCCCGCTGATCATCTTCGTGGTCGCCTGGCTGACGCTCGCCTATTTCCCGATCGCGCATATGGTCTGGTACTGGGCGGGGCCGGACTTCCTCCACGCCGCGCCCGACGACACGGGCCTGCTGTGGGGCTGGGGCGCGCTCGACTATGCCGGCGGGACCGTGGTCCACATCAACGCCGGGATCGCGGGCCTGGTCGGATGCCTCGTGATCGGACCGCGGATCGGCTTCCAGCGCGAAGCGATGCCTCCGCACAGCCTGGTGATGACAATGATCGGCGCCTCGCTGCTGTGGGTGGGCTGGATCGGCTTCAACGCCGGATCGGGGCTCGAGGCCAACGCCTTCGCTGCGCTCGCCTTCATCAACACGCTCACCGCGACCGCGGCGGCGGGGGTTACCTGGGCGCTTATCGAGCAGGTGCTCCACAAGCGCCCCTCGCTGCTCGGCGGCGCGACTGGCGTGGTCGCCGGGCTGGTGGCGATCACTCCGGCGGCGGGCTACGCGCACCCGGGCACGGCGATCATTCTCGGGGCGTTCGCTTCGGCGGTGTGCTTCCTCTTCGTCACCACCGTCAAGAACAGGCTCAAATACGACGACAGCCTCGATGTCTTCGGTGTCCACGCGGTCGGCGGGATCATCGGCGCGGTCGGCACGGGCGTGGTCGCCAACCCGGCCTTCGGCGGCCAGGGCTGGCTCGATTACACCGCCCCGGTGGCCAGGGCGGGGGCCTACGACATGGGCACCCAGATCGTGACCCAGATGTGGGCGGTGGGCGTGACGCTGCTGTGGTCGGGCGCGGTCTCGGCGGTGCTGTTCCTGGCGCTCAAGCACACCATCGGGCTGCGCGTCACCCAGGACGCCGAGCGCGAAGGCCTCGATCTGCGCGAACACGGGGAGCGCGCGTACAACTATTAGTTCCACCAGCTTGGCGGGGCGGGTTTCTCCACTCTCCTCCCCGTTCCGCCAAACCTCGTTCCTCCTGCGAACACACGACTTTGGGCCGGGGCTGACGCTTCGGCCCTTTTTTCGCTTCGAACGCATGGCGGCCGCGGGTTCCGGCACCTCCCCGGCGAGGTCCGTCCGCGAGGGGTGCGTCCCCTATGCGGCGCCACCCCGCCCCGGCCCCCGGATGGCCGAGGCCAGGGTCGAGGCATGACCCGCTCAGGCCGCGAGCGCCGCCTGAACGAACTGCGCGCAGCGCTCGCCGATCATGATGGTGGGGGCATTGGTGTTGCCGCTGACGAGGCGCGGCATGATCGAGGCATCCGCCACCCACAGCCCGTCCACCCCGCGCGCCTTGAGCGTCGGATCGACCACGCTCGCCTCGTCGCTGCCCATCCGGCAGGTGCCGACCGGATGGTAGACCGTGTCGGCGCGGCTGCGGATCAGGTGATCGAGCGCCGCGTCGTCGCGCAGGTCGACGGGGTAGCGGTCCCTGGGCTCGTAGATCGCCAGCGCAGGCGATTCGACGATCCGGTGCGACAGCCGCACGCCTTCGCGCAAGCAGGCCATGTCGCGATCATCGGCGAGGAAGTTCGGATCGATCCGCGGCGCCATCGCGGCATCGCTGCCCGCCAGCCGGACCGTGCCGCGGCTCTCGGGCCTCAGCACACAGGCGTGAAGCGAAAAGCCATGGCCTTTCACCTTCGCGCGCCCGTGATCTTCGAGCATGCCGGGCACGAAATGCCATTGGACATCGGGCGCCGGCGCGCCCGGCATCACCCGCCAGAACCCGCCGGTCTCGGCATAGGGCGTGGTCATGATCCCGGTCCGCCGGCGGCGGTGCTCGATGATCGCCTTGGCCATGCGGATCGTCCCTTCCAGGCTGTCACCGATGAACTCGCGGCTGGCGGTCTCCCAGCTCGAGACATAATCGATATGATCCTGGAGGTCGGAGCCGACCGCCGCGCAGTCGCGCTTCACCGCGATGCCGTGCTCGGCAAGGTGCGCGCCCGGTCCGATGCCCGAAAGCATCAGCACCTGGGGCGAATTGAAGGCGCCCGCGGCCAACACCACCGCCCCGCGCGCCCTGACCGTGCGCCGTTTGCCCGCGACCGTGTAGATTGCCCCCGTCGCGCGCCCGCCCTCGATCACGATCTGCTGGACGGTTACCCCGATCCGCACGTCGAGCCGGCGGTCACCGCGCAGCGGCTCGAGATAGGCGCGCGCCGCCGACCAGCGCTCGCCATTGCGCTGCGTCACCTGATACAGCCCGAAGCCCTCCTGCTTCTCGCCGTTGAAATCGCGATTGCGCGGGAGCTGGAGCTGCGCCGCGGCCTCGACGAAGGCGAGGCTGCCCTTGTTGGCCCAGCGCTGGTCGGAAACCCACAGCGGCCCTTCCGCGCCGTGGTATTCGTCGGCTCCGCGCACGTTCTTTTCCGCCTTCTTGAACCAGGGGAGCACGTCCTCGTAAGCCCAGCCGGTGCAGCCGAGCGCGGCCCAGTTGTCGTAATCCCAGCGGTTGCCGCGGATATAGATCATCGCGTTGATCGCCGAGGAGCCGCCGAGCCCGCGCCCCCGCGGCTGATAGCCGGTGCGGCCGCCCAGCCCTTTCTGCGGCACGGTCTCGTAGCGGTAGTTGGAGGAATTGCGCAGGAAGGGCATGAAGCCCGGCGTCTTGATCAGGATGGTGTTGTTGCGCGAGCCGGCCTCCAGCAGGCACACACTGCGGCCTCCCTGCGCCAGCCGCGCAGCGACCGCGCTCCCTGCGCTGCCGCCACCGATGACCACGACGTCGAATTCGTCCATGCCAATTCCTCCCCTTCCAGCGGGAGGTTATGCGGCCTCGCGCGGCTCCGCAATCGCGTTGTGGTCTGAAACCTGTTGGCGAGCCCTGCTGTTGCGTGCTTCCCAGCGGGCGCGAATCATGGCGCTGGTCTCGCGGCTGCCGTCGTGGCTCCAGCCTGGCTCGCGCAGGAGATAGGACAGCTTGTGCCGCCACGGCGCGCGCCAGATGTCCGCGATCATTCCCACCCACTCGTGGAACACCGCCCACACCAGATTGAAGCTGCCGAGCTGGCGCACGATGCCGTAGTGGATGCGCTCGCCGCCTTCCTCGGCCCCCGCTTCGGGCTCGAAGCTGCCGAACAGCTTGTCCCAGACGATGAACACGCCGGCATAGTTGCGGTCGAGGTAGCGCGGGTTGGTGGCGTGGTGGACGCGGTGATGGCTGGGAGTGTTCATCACCGCCTCGAACCAGCGCGGCATCTTGCCGATTGCCTCGGTATGGATCCAGAACTGGTAGATCAGGTTGAAGCCGCCGCAGATCGCGATCATCAGCGGATGAAAGCCGATCAGGATCAGCGGCATCTTCAACACGAACAGCAGGGTGAAGAACCCGGTCCAGGTCTGCCTCAGCGCGGTCGAGAGATTGTAGTGCTGGCTCGAATGGTGATTGACGTGGCTGGCCCAGAACCAGCGCACGCGGTGCCCGAAGCGGTGCACCCAGTAATAGGCGAGATCGTCGAGCACGAAGCACAGCGCCCAGGCCCACCACGCGCCGGGCAGCTCGATCGGGACATCGAACAGCCGGAACTGCCATACCCACACGAAGGCCGCGAAAACGATCCCGGCGCTGAACACTCCCGCGACCGTGCTGCCGAGGCCCAGGGCGAGGCTGGTGAGCGTGTCGCGGGGCTCGTAGGCGTCTTCCCGCATGCGCCGGGCCCAGATCATTTCGATCACGACCATCAGGACGAAGCCCGGTATGGCGTAATCGACGGGTGAAAAAGCGGGCATCGGGTCAGCTTCGCGCCGAACCGGTGACGCGGCGCAGGCTCGCGGCCCAGACGGGCGCCTGGTCGCCCAGGTCCAAGGTCACGCTGCCGAAGCGGCGATCGGCGGTGGCGAGCGTCAAAAAGCCGCGGTCGAGCCGCGCGTCCGAATGCGAATCGAGCAGGCGCGAGGCCCAGTGGCTGCCGTGGCGGCGGAGCAGCAGCACGCGGCCCGCAGCGTCCCGGCACAGCGCGCCCATCCCCGCCTTGTCGATCGCGACCTCTACCGGCGCGAAGCCGTGCAACGCCTCGTCGGCCAGCGCGCGCGCCTCCTCCTCGCTGCGGATGCGCGCATCGCCGCCCAGGCGCAGGCGATGCGCGAGCCATGCCAGCGCCAGGATGGCGAGCAGCGAACCGGAGAGCTGCATGGCAAGGCCCATGCCGCCCTTACTGACACAAAGGTCAGTTTGCGTCGAGACTTGCCGTGCTCGAACGCGGCGATACACTCGCGCGCAAAGGAGAGAGGAATGAGGGTTCGGTATCTGGCTTCCGCGGCACTGGCCTGCGCCCTGTCCACCCCCGCGCTGGCGCAGAAGGGCCAGGGTTTAGGGCCCGATCCGCTGGCCCTGGTCGATGCGCGCTACGACCGCACCGCCGCGGTGGCGCGCGCGATCTGGGACTTCGCCGAGCTCGGCTACCAGGAAAACCGCTCGAGCGCGCTGCTCCAGGCCGAGCTTGCCAGGGAAGGCTTCAAAATCACCAAGGGTGTCGCCGAGATTCCCACCGCCTTCGTGGCGGAATGGGGAAGCGGCGGAAATGACTCCGGGCCGGTGATCGGCATCCTCGCCGAATTCGACGCCCTGCCCGGAGTCAGCCAGGCCGATGTTCCGGTCAAGCAGCCCGACGGCAAGCCCGCCGCGCACGCCTGCGGCCACAATCTGTTCGGCTCGGGATCGGTGACCGCGGCGATCGCATTGAGCCAGTGGCTCAAGGCGACGGGCACGCCGGGCACCGTACGGCTCTACGGCACCCCGGCCGAGGAGGGCGGCTCGGGCAAGGTCTACATGGTGCGCGCCGGGCTGTTCAAGGATGTCGATTTCGCGATCCACTGGCACCCGTCCGACGTCAACAGCGCCGCGGCGCGGACCACGCTCGCCAACCGCTCCGCCAAGTTCCGGTTCCGCGGCAAGGCGGCGCATGCCGCCGGGGCGCCGGCGCAGGGCCGCTCCGCGCTCGACGGCGTCGAGGCGATGAACATGATGGTCAATCTGATGCGCGAGCACACGACGATGGATTCGCGCATCCACTACGTCATCACCAGCGGCGGCAGCGCGCCCAATGTCGTGCCCGAATTCGCCGAGGTGTTCTACTATGTGCGCCATTCGGAGACCGGCGAGGTCGAGGCGATGTGGAAACGGCTCGAGGACGCGGCCCGGGGCGCGGCGCTCGGCACCGGGACACAGGTCGACTGGGAGATCATCCACGGCAACAACCCGCTGCTGGTCAATGAGTCGCTGGCAAAGGTGATGGATGCAAAGCTCCGCCAGGTCGGCGGGGTGGCGCTGAGCGCGCAAGAGGCGCGCTTCGCTGGCGAGATCGGCAAGACCCTGGCCGCCCCCAAACCGGTCGAGGAGGCCGCGGCCATCGAGCCCTACGCCAAGACGCTCGGCTACGGATCGACCGATGTCGGCGACGTGAGCTGGGCCACGCCCACGGTTGGCCTCAGCACCGCGACCTGGGCGCCGGGCACGCCGGCGCACTCGTGGCAGTCAGCCGCGGCCAGCGGGACCACGATGGGCTTCAAGGGCGCGCAGCTCGCCGCCAAGGCGATGACGCTGATGGCGATCCAGCTCTACACCGATCCCGCGCTGCGCCAGGCCGCGCGCGCGGAGTTCGACTCCTCGCGCGGGCCCGACTACCAGTACCGCTCGCTGCTCGGCGACCGCAAGCCGCCGCTCGATTTCAGGAAGTAGCGGAGAGCTGCTCGACCGCCGCGCGCACCGGCGCGATGTCGTAGCCGGCGCCGGCCGCGGCGGCGGCTATCTCCTCGGGGTCGCGGCCCTTGCTCGCCTGCGCCAGCGCCCACAGCAACGTCGAGCGCGTGCCGGTGCGGCAGTAGGCAAACACCGGGCCGCCCGCATTGTCGAGCGCTTCGCAGGTGGCGTCAATCGCGTCGCGCGGGAAGCCGCCCGCGACCGGGATATGCCGAAACTCCAGCCCGGCGGCGGTGGCGGATGCCGCGATTTCGGCAGCGGCGGGCTGCCCGGGCTCCTCGCCGTCCGGCCGGTTGCAGATCACGCGCACGAAGCCCCGCCCCTTCAGCTCCCCCAGATCACTCGGAGCAATCTGGGCGGCGACAGCGAACCCGTCGGTGACGCGGCGGACCTCGACCACGTCAGCCCGCCTTCGCCGCGAGCCGCGCGCGGCGGCCCCGCTGCATCATGTTGAGCAGTTCCACTCCGAGCGAGAAGCCCATCGCGCCGTAGATGTAACCCTTGGGCACATGGACCCCGAACGCATCCGCGATCAGCACCGCGCCGATCATCACCAGGAAGGCCAGCGCGAGCATCACCAGCGTCGGGTTCTTCTCGATGAACCTGGCCAGCGGATCGGCGGCCACCATCATGATGCCGACCGTGATCACCACCGCCGCGACCATGATCGGCACGTCGTCGGTCATGCCCACCGCGGTCAGGATCGAATCGATCGAGAACACCAGATCGATGGCAATGATCTGCGCGATCACCGCGCCGAAGGTGGCTGTCGCCGCGGCGGCGACACCGCCAGGATTTCCGGGCGTCTTGTCGAGCAGCTCGCCCGAATCGTCCGCCGGCTCCATCGAATGGTGGATTTCCTTGGTCGCCTTCCACAGCAGGAAAAGACCGCCGGCAAGCAGGATCAGATCACGACCGGAGAATGCCGTTTCGAACGTCGGCTGGCCATTCTCGCCGGGCGCACCCATCAGTCCGAGGTCGAACAGCGGCTGGGTGAGCGTGACCAGCCAGCCGATCAGCAGCAGCAGGCCGATCCGCATGATCAGCGCCAGCGCCAGCCCGATCCGCCGGGCGCGCGCCTGCTGCGCGACGGGGAGCTTGTTCGAGAGAATCGCGATGAAGATGAGGTTGTCGACGCCCAGCACCACCTCGAGTGCGATCAGCGTCAGCAACGCCAGCCAGGTTGCGGGGTCGGAGAGAAGCGCAATGATATCCATGATCCGCTCCTGCCTCAGCCTCCCGGACGGGGCAAGCGAGACGCGAACATTGCCCCCGAACCCTTGGTGAAAATGTCACAAAGGGGCCGAATTTGGCGCGCGAGCGCTAAATCGTTCGCAGATGCCGAATTTTGCGCTATGCGAGTCCCATGCTCGGGGCCGGCGTTTCCGCCGTGCTCCCGCGCGCCGGGCGTCATAGGCACCCTCCGTCCGGCACGCGTCAGGGGATTGGGGCCGCGTGGGATATTTGCATAGTCATGGGTTACGATAAAGGCGGCCGGGGCAAGCGAGGCGGTCGCGACAAGCGCGACGGGTTCGGAGAGGACTCTTTTGATCCGTTCGGTGGCCCCGCGGGTGGCGGCGATCGCGGCGGTTTCGGCGGCGGCGGCTTCGGCGGCGGCGGAGGAGGCGGCTATGGCGGCGGCGGCGGGTTCCGCGGTGGCGGCGGCTTCGGCGGCGGCGACCGGGGCGGTGGCGGCGGCTTTGGCGGCGGCGGCGGCGGTTTTCGCAGCGGCGGCAGCGCCGGCGGAGCGCCGCGGATGCCGGCCCAGGTCGTCGGCACCGGCGAAGGCACGGTCAAGTTCTTCAACGCCCAGAAGGGCTTCGGTTTCATCCAGCAAAAGGGCGGCGGCGAGGATGTGTTCGTGCACATCAGCGCGGTCGAGCGCGCGGGCCTCGCCGGCCTCGCCGAAGGGCAGGAGCTGGCCTACAATCTGGTCGATCGCGGCGGCAAGGTTTCGGCGCAGGATCTCCAGATCGTCGGCGACGTGATCGAGGTCCAGGAACGCGGCGGCGGCGGTGGCGAGCGCGGGGAGCGCGGTGCGGCGCCGCAGCGCGAGCTGACCGGCGAAAAGGCCACCGGCACGGTGAAGTTCTTCAACGGGCAGAAAGGCTTCGGCTTCCTCACTCGCGACGACGGCCAGCCCGATGCCTTCGTCCACATCAGCGCGGTCGAGCGCTCGGGCCTGAACGGGCTCAACGAGGGCGAGCGCTACGAGTTCGATCTCGAGGTCGACCGGCGCGGCAAGCATTCGGCGGTCAACCTCGTTCCCGTGAGCGGATGAGGCCCGCGCGCCCCGGTTTGACCGGGAGCGCGCGGCACAATAGACCGGCCGGAAACCAGACATGGCGGCTCCTGCGGGAGCCGCCATTTGCTTTTCCCTCGATTCGATTCCCCGCGGAGACCTTATGCCAATCACCCCGCTGATGCCCGTCTATCCCCGTTGCGACGTGCGGCCCGTCGAAGGCGATCACTGCCATCTGATCGACGAGGACGGGACCCGCTATCTCGACTTCGCCAGCGGGATCGCGGTCAATCTGCTCGGCCATTCGCACCAGGGGCTGATCGGCGCGATCCAGGCGCAGGCGGCCAGGCTGATGCACGTCTCCAACCTCTACGGCAGCCCGCAGGGCGAGCATCTCGCGCAGCGACTGGTCGATCTCACCTTCGCCGACACGGTGTTCTTCACCAATTCGGGCGCCGAGGCGGTCGAATGCGCGATCAAGACCGCGCGCGCCTATCACAGCCACGTCGGCAACGACCACAAGTTCGAGCTGATCACCTTCAAGAACGCCTTCCACGGGCGGACCATGGCGACGATCAGCGCCTCCAACCAGGACAAGATGCACAAGGGCTTCCTGCCCCTGCTCGAGGGCTTCAAATACGCCGAGTTCGACGATCTCGAAGCGGCGAAGGCACAGATGGGCCCGCATACCGGGGGGTTCCTGGTCGAGCCGATCCAGGGCGAGGGCGGCATCCGCCCGGCCTCAAACGAATTCATCCAGGGGCTGCGCGCGCTCGCCGACGCGCACGATCTGATGCTGGTGTTCGACGAGGTGCAATGCGGTGTCGCCCGGACCGGCAGGCTCTACGCCTATGAGCATTACGGCGTCGCCCCGGACATTCTGGCCACCGCCAAGGGTATCGGCGGCGGCTTTCCGCTCGGCGCCTGCCTCGCCACCGAGCACGCGGCGCGCGGCATGGGCATCGGCGCGCACGGCTCGACCTATGGCGGCAACCCGCTGGCGATGGCCGCGGGCGAGGCTGTGCTCGACGCTGTGGCGAGCGAGGATTTTCTTTCCGAGGTCGCCGAAAAGGGTGAGCGGCTGCGCGGCCGGCTCGAGCAGTTCATCGGTAACTATCCCGAGCTGTTCGATTCGATCCGCGGCAAGGGGCTGATGCTCGGCCTCAGGATGAAGGTCGAAAGCCGCCCCTTCTATGCTCACCTGCGCGACAAGCACCGGCTGCTGACCGTGGCGGCGGGCGACAACACGCTGCGCATCCTGCCCCCGCTGGTGGCGGGCGACGACGAGTTCGATGAGTTCATCGACAAGCTCAGCGCAGGGGCGGCCGATTACACGCTCCAGGACGCCGCCTAGCGATGACGCGGCATTTCCTCTCGCTGTCCGACGCGGGCGGAGATGCCCTCGCCGCGATGCTGGCCGGTGCGATCGACCGCAAGACGGCGCGCGAGTGCTGGCCCAGGGGCCGGGCCGACGCCGACGCGCCGCTGTCCGGCCACGTGCTGGGGATGATCTTCGAGAAGGCCTCCACCCGAACCCGGGTCAGCTTCGACATCGCGATGCGGCAACTCGGCGGGAGCGCGCTGGGTCTTGAGTCCGGCACGTCGCAGCTCGGGCGGGGCGAAAGTGTCGCCGATACCGCGCGCGTGCTGAGCCGGATGGTCGATTGCATCATGATCCGCACCGACGATCACGCCAAGGCCGAGGAGCTCGCCCGCCACGCCAGCGTACCGGTGATCAACGGCCTGACCGACCGCTCGCATCCCTGTCAGATCGTCGCCGACCTGCTCACTCTGGTCGAGCGCGGCAAGGCGCTGCCGGGGCTCGAGCTGGCGTGGATGGGCGATTGCAACAATGTCCTCAACTCGCTGCTGGAAGCGGCCGCGCTGTTCCGGTTCAACGTCCGCATCGCCACGCCCGCCGGTTATGAGCCCGAGGCGCAGTTCGTAGAACTGGCACGCGCGGCCGGCTCGACCGTGACGCTGACGCAGGACGCCGCCCTGGCAGCCGCCCGCGCCGACGTGGTCGTCACCGACACCTGGGTGTCGATGGGTCAAAAGCACACCCACGGCAAGCACGCGGCGCTGGCGCCCTACCAGGTCGACGCCGGGCTGATGGCCGGCGCCAGGAACGACGCGCTGTTCCTTCACTGCCTGCCCGCGCATGTCGGCGAGGAGGTGACCGAGGAGGTTTTCGAAGGCCCGCAATCGGCGGTGTTCGATGAAGCCGAGAATCGCATCCACGCGCAGAAATCGATCCTGCTGTGGTGCTTCGGCCTGATCTGAGCCCTTCCTTCCTGGCCCACGGGTCCCATATGCCCGGACCATGACCCGCTTCGCCCCCGCCGCCCTGCCCGAGATCTTCGCCGACCAGGTGCTCGGCTTCACGATCCCCGCGCGGCATGCGCGCGGCCGGGTCGTTCGGCTCGATGCCGTGCTTGAGACGATCCTGTCCGCACATGCCTATCCGCCGCCGATCACCCGGCTGCTCGCCGAGGCGCTGGTGCTGACCGCGCTCGCCGGGTCGCTGCTCAAGGACGATGGCTCGCAGGCCACTCTCCAGGCGCAGACCGAGGATGGGCCGATCAGGCTGCTGGTGTGCGATTTTCGTGGCGACGAGTTGCGCGGCTATGTCGATTTCGATCCGGCGGGAGTGGCCGGCCTGGACCCCGAGCCCTCGCTCGAAGCGCTGTTCGGGAAGGGGTATCTCGCGATCACGTTCGATCTCGCCAACCGCAAGGGGCGCTATCAGGGGATCGTCCCGCTCGAGGGCAGGAGCCTCTCCGAGGCGGTCGAAGGCTATTTCGTCCAGTCGGAGCAGGTCCCCACGCTGATGCGGATCGCGATCGCAACCGACGGCGGCGCTTGCCGCGCGGCCGGGATGCTGGTGCAGCATCTCCCCGAAGGCGAGGAGGGCCGCGAACGGCTCCACACGCGGTTCGACCATCCCGAATGGGAACATGTCGTCGCGCTCGCGGGCAGCCTGCGCGACGACGAACTGCTATCTCCCCTCTTGTCGCTCGATGCGATCGTGTGGCGGCTGTTCCACGAGGAGGACGAAGTGCGCGTGTTCGCCGGGCCGCCGCTGGCGCGCGGGTGCCGGTGCAGCGTGGCGCACTACGAGGCGGTCGTCGGACGCTTTCCCGAGGAGGACCGGGCCCATATGCGCAACGATGAGGGCGCGATCGTCATCGATTGCGCGTTCTGCTCGCGCTCCTTCGTCATTTCCGCGTGACGCGAACCCACTGGCGCGGTTCGTCGAAAAAGCCTATGCTTCGGGCGAACCGCGGATGACGTGCGGGCCGGGTCGGGCATGGTCCAACTGACGACGAGGGTTCGAAAATCTCATGCGCACCTTGGCCATCACAGCCCTGCTGCTGGGCGCAGCCGGCGTCGGCACCGCGGCGGCGGCGGCGCAGGGCGAGGCGCTCGCCCTGCTGAACGGGCTGCAACGCGGGAAATGGATCGTTACCTCGCGGGAGGGTGGCCCTCGGCGCACGCTCTGTCTGGGCGATGGCGCGCAGCTCATCCAGCTCCGCCATGCGGGCAGCGCCTGCAGCCGCTTCGTGGTCGAGGACGCGCCCGACAAGGTGACGGTGCACTACACCTGCAAGGGCAATGGCTATGGCCGCACCAGCATCCGCAAGGAGACCAGCGCGCTGGTCCAGATCGAGAGCCAGGGCATCGCAGGCGGGCTGCCGTTCCAGTTCAAGGCCGAGGCTCGGCGCAGCGGCGCCTGCGAATAAGCCCCGATGACCGAACCGACGCATAGCTCGGGGAGCGGCCCCGCCGTGGTGCTGCTGTCGGGCGGGCTCGATTCGATGGTCGTCGCCGCGTTGGCGCGGGAGCGCGGCCACGCGGTCCATGCGCTGACCATCGACTACGGCCAGCGGCACAGGCGCGAGCTCGCGGCGGCTTCCGCCATCGCCGCGCGGATCGGAGCGAGGCGCCATGTCGTGCTGCCGCTCGACCTCACCCTGTTCGGCGGCTCGGCGCTCACCGCCGATATCGCAGTGCCCAAGCGCGGGGTGGAAGCGGGTATCCCGGTGACCTATGTCCCGGCGCGCAATCTGGTGTTTCTGGCGCTGACCGCGGCCTGTGCCGAAGCCGCCGGGGCGCGCGACATCTTCATCGGCGTGAATGCGATCGACTATTCGGGCTATCCCGATTGCCGGCCCGAATTCATCGCCAGCTTCGCCGAGACCGCGCGGCTGGGAACCAGGGCGGGCAGCGAGGGCCGCGCGTTCGCGATCCATGCCCCGCTCCAGCACCTGGGCAAGGCACAGATCGCGGCGGAGTGCGTCCGCCTCGGGCTCGACCCGGCGTGGAGCTGGTCATGCTACGACCCGGCGCCTTCGGGCCTGGCCTGCGGCCTGTGCGATTCGTGCCGGTTGCGGCGAAAAGGCTTTGCCGAGGCGGGCGTTCCCGATAGCACCCGCTATGCACAGGACATAAGCTTCGGGACGGGATAGGCATTTGGCGGACAGCACTGCGGACGCGGACGTAAATCCGGCCGAATCGGACAAGGTGCCGGCCTACAGCTGGTATGTCCTGTTCACTCTCGTCATCGTCTATATCCTCAATTTCATCGACCGGCAGATCCTCAGCATCCTGGCGGTCGACATCAAGCGCGATCTGCAGCTCACCGACGGCCAGCTCGGCTTTCTCGGCGGCGCGGCGTTCGCGGTGTTCTATGCGCTGTTCGGCGTCCCGCTCGGCCGGCTCGCGGACCGCTGGCACCGCGTCCGGCTGCTCACGATCGGGCTGGCGCTGTGGTCCGCGATGACCGCGGCATCGGGGCTGGCGAAGAACTACCTCATGCTGTCGCTCGCGCGCATGGGCGTCGGTGTGGGCGAGGCGACCGCCAGCCCGACCGCCTATTCGCTCATCTCCGACTATTTCCCGGCCCGGAAGCGCGGCACTGCGCTCGCAATCTATTCCTCGGGGCTTTACCTCGGCGGCGGCGTCTCGCTGCTGATCGGCGCCAAGATCTCGAAGCTGTGGGACGCCGCCTATCCGGGTGGCGGCTGGGGCGGCTTCGTCGGGTGGCAGGCGGCGTTCCTGGCGGTGGGACTGCCGGGCTTGCTGATGGCACTGTGGGTCGCCACGCTGCGCGAGCCCGCGCGGCCCCCGATCGAGGGGGCGAGCCTGCGGCATCCCTTGCGCGACTTCATGGCCGATCTGTCGATGCTGTTGCCACCGTTCACGCTGTGGCACGCCGCGCGGCGCGGCGCGATGGCCGTGGTCGCCAACCTGGCCTTCGCGGCGGCCATGATCGCCCTCGCCCTGATGATGATTGGTGCCACCGGGAACGTGCCGCAATGGGCCTCGATGGCCTTTGGCTATTACGCGGTCTTCTCCTGGGCGGCGACGCTCCGGCAGCGCGATCCCGCGACGTATCGGCTGATCTGGGGAACGCCCGCGTTCGTCTGCACCGCACTGGGCTATGGGCTGGTCTCGCTCGGCGCCTATGCGCTCGCGTTCTGGGCCGCTCCCTACGCCGAGACCGTGCTCAAGCTGCCCAAGGAGGACCTCGCTTTCGTGCTCGGCGCGAACGGCGCGGTGTCGGGGTTTCTTGGCGTCATCCTGGGCGGGCGCATGTCCGACGCCTTGCGCGTCCGCAATCCGAGCGGGCGGATACTTGTGATCATGTTCGGGATCGTCGCGCCGGTGATCCCGATCTGGATCGGCTTCACCACCGAGAACAGCACGCTGTTCTATGCGATGAACTTCCTGGCCGGACTGTTCGCGGCAACGGCGCTGGGGGCCGCGGCGGCGACCACGCAGGACCTCGTCCTGCCGCGCATGCGCGGGACCGCGACCGCTTCCTTCTTCCTCGCCACCACGCTCGTCGGCCTGGCGCTGGGGCCCTATATGGTGGGGCAGATCTCCGAAATGACCGGCAGCATGCGCGCCGGGGTCCTGTCACTGATCGGAGTCGCGCCGATCTCGCTGGCGCTGCTGGTCTACGCGTACCGCACCCTGCCCGAGGCGGAGGCGACGATTGCCGCACGCGCCCGCGCGGCGCTCTAACGTCAGCCAGTCCGCCGCAGAACCCCGCAGGCCACGCGCGCGCCGGCGTTGCCGGCGGGGTCGGTCCGGTAATCGTCGGGATCGGCGTGGATCACCACCGCGGTCCCGTCGGCATCGAAGATGGCGGCAAGCGCGGCGTCGGCGCTGCCGGGCAATGCCTCGCTCGCGGCCCCGCTCCCGTTGGCGCCCACGGTCAGGTTGGGCAGATCGCCGAGGTGCGCGCCGCCCGCGGCCGCCGTGCCGTGGCGGCGGCCGGCGGGATTGAGGTGGCCCCCCGCCGAGGCAAAACCAGGCGCTTCGCATTTGCCGGTGGAGTGGAGGTGAAAGCCATGCGCGCCCGGCGTGAGCCCGGTGGCCGCCACCGCCAGCCGCAGGCCGACGCCATCGGCGTAGAGCTGCGCGGTTCCGGCGGGCAGCCCGCTGGCGAAGCTGAGCGTCGCCTGGCCGACCCGCGCTGTGGGGGCCTGGCCCAAGCTGGTGCAGCCGGCCAGCCCGGCCGCGAGCGCCAGAGTGATGATCGGGACCGCCTTGAGCATGGTCGTCTCCTCGAAGAAGTGTGCCGGGGTTCGCCTGGACAACGAAAAAGGGGCCGGATTGCTCCGACCCCTCTCTCGTTTTGCGTTGTCGCGCAAGCTTACATGCCCGAGCCCGGACCGTAAGTGATCTCCACGCGGCGGTTCTGCAGCTCGCGGACGCCGTCGGCGGTCGGAACGCGCGGGTTCGCTTCGCCGAAGGCCTCGCTCGAGATGCGGCCATCCGGCACGCCGCGCGAGGTGAGGTAGCCACGCACCGAGTCGTTGCGGCGCGCCGCGAGACCCAGGTTATACTGCACCGAGCCCGAGCGGTCGGTGTAGCCGGCCAGCATGACCGCGGCATTGCCGCAGTTGGCGTAGGCCGAAACCGCGCTGTCGAGAACCGTGGCCGCTTCCGGCGTGATGTCCGACTTATCCCAGTCGAAGAACACGATGTAGGGGCCCGACTCGCAAGCCGGCGGAGGCGGCGGCGGGGGAGGCGGCGGCGGCGGGGGAGGCGGCGGCGGCGGCGGCGGCGGCGGCGGCGCGACCACTTCCGGAGCGCCGAAGTTGTAGGTCAGCGTGCCGAGGATCGAGTGCGTCCGCACGTTGTCGCTATACGTGAACCCGCGAACGTCGTTCACATGGACGTCGGTTGCGTTGAACATGCGATAGCGCAGGCCGACATCCCAGTTGTTCCAGATCGGCGCCCGCACACCGGCGAGAACCTGCCAGGCGAAACCGCTGTCCGAATCGGCGATGGTGGCCGAGGTCCCGGTGAGGATCGCTTCGAGACCGGTACGCGCGACGCCCGCACCGCCGCCGACGAAGCCCTGGAGGCCGTCATCGGGACCGAAGTCGAGCAGACCGTTCAGCATGAAGCTGAGCGAGTCCATGAACCCGTTGGCCCGGTAGTTGCCCGCCGGACGAACGACGCCCGCGGTGCCCACGCCCGACGTGCCGGCCGTGAAGTTGCTGGCCCGCGCGCGACGATAGCTGGTTTCGGCCTCGAGGCGGAAGCCGCCGAAGTCGTAACCCACGACGCCGCCGAAATCGTACCCGGTGTCGAAGTTCATCTGGCTGGTGTCGGAGCCGTTGTTGATGTCGAACTGGATGTCCTCGACGAGCATCGGCCCGCCTTCGATCCCGACGTACCAGGCGTTGTCCCGGGCGAGCGCCGGTGTGGCCAGGGCCGTCGAGGCCATCGCCATTCCTATGACGAGTTTCCGCATGTGATATTCCCCTTTTGCGAATTAATGCCACCGAATGGTGGGGTATCTAACTTTTCCCCTATGGGGTGGCAAGCAAACAAAATCCGGGAACTGTTGCATTAATGCCGCGCCAAAACCAGCCCCGGCGCAGCAACATTTCCCTGATAGCGTTTCCTCCGCTCTCCTAACTCCGTGGAACCGACAGGGTTCCACGTTTCAGGCAAATATCCCCATCACTCGCAAACCGTCGAGCACCGCGGCGAGCGCCGCGCGGACCTCGCTGTCCTGGACCGCTCCGCCCGAGGCGGCGGCGGGGGCGGTCACCCGCCGCCACCCGGTCGTGGGATCGAACACCGCGAGGCAGCCGCTCTCCAGGTCGAAGGCGCGCATGCCCGCCGCGGCGGGCGCGAACAGCCACTGGCTTTCGGCCCAGGTCGCGACCGCGCGCGCCTCGCCCAGCCATGCGCCCGCCGGATCGGCGCTCACGATGTAACAATCACCGGGCGCGGGATCGGCCGGAGGATCGCCGCGCTCGCCGATCACGGTGAGCTGGACCAGCGCGTCGAGCCGGGCGAGCGCCTCGTTAACGAAGGCTTCCTTCTGCGCCTGACCGGCAAAGAGATAGGGCAGGCCATGGCGCGGCGTGCGCGCGGTGGTGATCAGGGGTTGGGGCATGATGTGTCCTTTCGGGCTCAGATGATGGTGTGAAGCAGCAGCGCGGGCGATTTCGCGTGGCTGCCGATCTGGCGGACCCACAGCGCCGTGCCCGGCCCCAGCGCCGCGAGCGCGGAAGCGGGCAGGACCAGCGCCGGACCGGGGCAGCGCCACGAGGCGAGCGGCGCATCGAGCGGTCCGGCGCCGACCTCATAGGCCTCGCTCTCCTCGACCAGCGCGACCTCGACGCCGTCGGGCCAGCGCCAGCCGCCGCGCGCGCGGCGAGTCCATTCGAGCCGCAGGCCGCCGTCCCCTTGCGCCAGCGCAACGGGATGGACCGGCGCGGGCGGCTGGCGCGACCGGCCCGGCGTGGCGACCGCGGCAAGGACCGGCTCGGCCTCGCCCGCGCCGATCGCGGCGAGGCGCTCTCGCGCGGGATCGAGCACCGCCGCGTCGAACAGCGCGAGCCGCTCGTCGAGCAGCACCGCCCGCGCGCCGGCGAGGTGCCCGGCGCGCGCCTGGCCCTCGGTCCCGCCGCGTCCGCGCAGCAGCCCGGACAGCCGCCAGCGGCTTCCGGCGAGCACCTCGGCGCGCATGAACTGGAGCACTTCCTCGCCCACCAGCAGCCGGTTGGCGCCCGCCGCGAACGCCGCGCCCTCGCTCGAGGCGAAGGCGGCGGCGGGAGTGTCGCAATCGATCTCCAGCGCGGCGTCCGCTTCGAACATCAGCGCGGGCGAGGCCGCGAGCGGCGCGGCGAGGGTTCCGGTCACCGCGGCGGCCGGACCCACCGCGGCGAGCGGGACCAGCGCCCCCTCCCGCTCGATATAGAGCGCGGCGCCCGCCCAGCGGCCGGCGGCGGCGCCGGCGGCGACATGGAGCCGCCCGGCATCGGCCGCGCCCAGCCCGTCCCACGGCAGCTCGAAGGCCGCGAGCACGGTCGCCGCAGCAAGCCGGTCGGCCGGCCGCCAGGGGTTGCCGGCATCGAAGGGCGCTGCCGGAGCGACGACCGCAGCCGTCTCGCCGAGCCGCGCCAGGCCGAGCTCGACTCCGCCGCTGCGCCACTCCCAGCTCTCGACGCGCCACACCCCCCGGCCGCCGAGCGCGACTCGCTTGCCCGGCGCCAGCGCCGGATCGAGCGAGGCGACGCGCAGCTGCGCGAGGTCGCCCGCCGCCAGCGCCCGGATGGCCGCGGCATCGATCAGCCCCGCCGCGTCCTGCGCCGACAGCGTGGCCGGAAGCTCGAGCGTGCGCTCGTCCGCGCTCGCCGCGCGTCCCGCGGCGCGCTGGAGCCCCGGCTGGTAATCGCGCGCGCTGTCGTAATAGCGCAGCGCGCCCGGCGCGGCGCGGCGCTCGCGCGCCAGCCGCTGGCCGGTGCGCGTGCCGAACTCGCCGTCGGGCCAGGCGATGGCGGGAGGCAGAATTGGCGCTTCGCCGAGCGCCGGCTCGGGGCCCACCAGCAGCCCTCCCGCGCCGGCGTCGGGGTCGAGATCGGCGACCAGCGGCACCGTCTGCCCCAGCGTGGCCAGCACCGCGGCGAGCGTTCCACCCTCGTGCGCGAAACCGGCGATTGCGGCGGCCGCGGGCACACTTTGCGCGCGGGCGCCCGAAACCGGCTCGAGCAGCGCCGCGACGATCCGCTCGCCGCCGCCGCTCGCCACCACCTCGAAGCTGAGCGCGGGGATGCGGTTGCCGAATTCGCCCAGCGCGAGATCTTCGAACACGGCATAGGCGAGGCCCCGGTGCGCGGGGCATTCCGCACCGAGCGCGGCGGCGAGCAGCGGATCGGGCGCCTGGTCGGCATGGCCGAGGTGGACGCGCAAGCTGCCCCCGGTCTTGAGGTCGCCGGCCGCCCCGCGCAGCAGATTGCCGTCGGCCCAGATGCGCCCGACGCGCTCGATCGGCCGGCTCGACAGCGCCACCGCGAGCGAGATCGTGTAGCTGTATTGCCTCGTTCCGGGCCGGCCCTTGCCGCCCGAGACGGTCTCGCTCGATTCGCTGAGATCGGTCGCCCAGACGATCGTGCCGGCCGCGCGGGTTGCGCCGAACAGGCGGGCGATCGGTTGGCCGTAGCTCGAGGTGCTGACCGCGAGCTCCTTGAGCCGTGGCCCCTCGCGCGTCGGCACGCCGACGATCTGGCGGTCGAGCTCGCGGCCGAGCAGGCTGCCGATGGCGCCGCCGAGCGGGCCGCCCACCAGTGTCCCGAGCGCGCCGAAGACGAGAGTAGCCATGAGATCAATCGCTTTCCGGCGGCAGGCGCCACCGCATGAGTTCGGGCCACGGCAGCGGCCCGCGGTGAACGGCCACGCGGCGCAGGCCGGCGTGGGCGTGGATGAAACGGTCCGGCCCCGCCGCGACCAGCAGATGGTGCTGCGCCGGGCCGGGGATGGCGAGGACCAGATCGCCACGCGTGACGGGCCCTGCCGCGGGGGTGAAGCCGGCCTGCTCGGCGAAGGCGAGATGGCGCGCGATATCGCTGTTGCGCAGGCCATAGCCGTGCGGCGCGTCTGCCGCACCGCGCGCAGCGGTAACCAGGCCGACGCAGTCGAGGCCGCTCGCGGCGCTGCGACCGCCGAGCCGGAACGGCGCGCCGACGAGCGCCTCGGCGGCGGCGGCGAAGGCCTCGGGAGTCATCGCGGCAGCGGATAATGCGCCAGGAGATCGGTCCCCGGCAGGAACGGCTCGCCCTGGAAATTGGCGGCATTGCCGAATCGCGCGGCGCAGGTCGCGATGGTGTGATCGCAGCCTTCGCGCAGGATTGCGCGCATGCCCGGCGCCATGCCTTCGGGCGGACGGTCGAGCAGCAGCCCGTCGCTGTCGGCGGCGAGTATCCTCGCCCCGAGCCCGGCCAGCGGACCGTCGAGCCAGCGCAGCTCTCCGCCGCGAAACGGCGCGGGATCGACGCCCGCGAAGCGCACGCGCCCCGCTTCGAGCGCCGCGATCGCCGCGCGGCGCTCGAAGCGCGGGGGTGACAGGCCGCAGCCCGGTCCGCAGAACCGCGCACGGCACACCGGGCTGCTGCGCGGCACCGGATCGATCTCGAGCGCCGCCTTGGCCGAGACGAGCTCGGCGGAAAAGCCGTTCGCCTCGCGGCTGATGGCCGCGATCGTGCCGCGGTAGAGGATCGCATGGGCGCGCGTTTCCCAGTCGACCGCGCCGATCGCCACCTGCGCGCCGTCGTAGCGGCCGGCGGCGAGATCGCTCTCGTCGATGCCGTCGTGCGCCAGCGCGCCCTCGACGTCGGCGCCATCGTCGGCGAGCCCGGTCGTGCGCCGGATCGCGGAGGGGGTCAGGCCCGGCGCGGCGCGGTGGAGCAGCCCGTCCAGCCACAGGTCGCGGTCGTGCGTGGTGAAGCCCAGCGCGACGCCGTCGCCGCGCCAGATGCGCCAGAAGATCGCCACGGTGTCGAGCGGGCGGTCGAGGAAGGCGCGGCTCACGGCGCCTCTCCGGCCGCTTCCTCGCGAATTTCCACCAGCGGCACCGAGGGCGCTTCGCCGGCCGCGAAATTGACTCCGCTGACATCGAGCCGGTCCTCGGCGAAGCGCACCGGGACGTCGAAGCGGAAGCCGGCGCGCACCTGGGCGCCCGCGGCCGGCGCGGCGTCGAAGACGATCCGGCCCTGCCCCGCATGGCTCCAGCCGGTCGCGGGCGCGCCGTCGATGCTGACCAGGATCGAGCCCGGCTCGGGCCGGGTGATGATGCGCCGCTGCTCGCCATAGAGTTTGACGAGCTGGAAGCTGGCGGCCAGCCCGTCGCCGGTGCCCAGGGGCTGGTCGGTCATCGCGGGCGCTGCGGTCATCGCGTTCGAGCTGAAATCGAACGGATCGCGCAGGCGAAACCCGGTGGCGGGGCCGTGGCGCGCGCGAAAGAAGGCGATCAGCGTGCCCAGCTCCGCCTCGGAGCGGATGCCGGGGCCGACATCGAAGCGCAGCCGCGCGTCGGCCCACAGCGCATTGCGGCGCTCGCGGCCCGAGGCGGTCAGCGCCACGCTGGTCGAAAATTCAGTGCTGACCTGCGCATCGCGTCCAAGCGCGAGCGGGAAGGCGAGGTCGTCGAAAGCATTCATGGCGGGGTCCTCGATGGGAGATGGCAAGCGGACGAAGCCGTCGCGCGCGACCTGGGGCAGCGCCCAGACGAAGCGGCGGGGAACGCCGCGGGCGGCGGCTTCCTCGAGCGCGGCGTCGATGCGCGGCCACAGCGTCTCGGCATCCGCGCCTTGCAGCACGAACCCGGCGAGATAGTCCTGCCGGCTCGCCGGGTAGCCGAGGCGCTGGCCAACCTCGGCATAAGCGGCGCGCCGCGCGCCGTCCGCGCCGCGCGGGCCGCCAACGGTCAGCCAGTCGTAATCCTCGAGCTGGAGGCGGTCGAAGGCCGGCCAGGCCCAGCCCGGCGGGAGCGCGGCGCGCTTCAATTCGGGCATCGCGGGATCGAGCAGCGTGGGGGTGAAGACGAGCAGGAGGACCTCGGCAGGTCCCGTCGCGGCCTCGCGCACCGCCTGCGCCAGCGCCGCGGTCGATGCGGCCAGCAGCGCGCCCGCCTGGTCGAGCACCCCTGTCTGCGCGGGCGACAGCGGTTGGCGCATATCCGGGATGGCGACCGGATTCCCGCCCAGCGCGGCTCTTGCGGCATCGTCATAGCAGCAGATCGCGCCCGTCTGCGGCTGGACCCACCACCACGGCTCACCGATCTGAAACTTCACCGGCAGGCCCGCGTCCTGCGCCAGCGCGACGAATTGGGCCGCGACCGCCTGGAGCCACGCCATCGCCGCGCCATTGGCGGGCGAGAGCAGGGCGCTGGGCGGCTCCCATCCGGTCCGCGCCGGCGCGCCGTCGTGCGCGCGCTGCTGCCAGGCGGCGGGGCAATGCGCGGCCAGCAGCTCGTAGCTGAGCGAGACGATCGGCGTCAGCCCGGCCTCGGCGAGCGCGGCGAAGTAAGCGGCGTGCCAGCTGCGCGCGGGGCCGCTCAGGGCTCCATCCGCCGCAGCCAGCAGGCCGCCCTCCCCCGGCTCCAGCCGGAAGAAATGACTCATCCCGACGTAGTGGATCACCTCGTTGGCGCCCGGGTTCGTCGCGGAGCCGCGATAGCCGAGCTGCTCGATGGCCCGCACCAGCCGCGCCGGGCTCTGGTCGAAGCCGTCGTCGTAGGCGCTCGCCATGCCGACGCCGTGCGGGGGGACGATGACCTCGCCGATCGGGAGCATGGCGTTCTCGCCCCAACACCCGATCGCGCTCAGCTCGGCCCAGCCGTCGGCGCGCCGCGGCAGCGGCGCGGGCGAGCCCGGGACGTAGGCGGGCGGCACCAGGCTGACGAACATCCGGTCGATATCCGAAGGATGGATCGGCTCTCCCGGGAGGGCATAGCCCGACTGAAGCTCGGAAAAGCGCAGCGTGACCAGCGCGTCCTCGGGCGTCCCTTCGGCGTAATTCCACAGCCTGACGTACCAGGCGCGCGCGGCCCCGGTGGCGTCGCGGCCCTCGATCGTCAGCGTCGGCCCGTTGGGCTCGTCGAGCGCGATCACCCCGCCGCTGCGCCAGCGGAAGCGGAGCACGCAATAGGCGTAATCGCGGACCGTGTCGTAGGCGAGCAGCGGGTGATCGGCGGTGTCCTCGCTGGCCCAGATCAGCCCGGCAAGCTCGCCCGCGCGGTGAAATTCGCACTCCACCCGCAGGGCGTCGGGCGCCGTGCTGACCACGCTGGCCATCATCGGGCGCGGAAAATTGACCGTCCAGAAGCGCGGATCGAAGCGCTGGACATGATCGGAGGCCTGCCCGTTGCGGGCGGAGGCGAGGTAGAAGGACATTTTGGGATTCCTTGTTTTCCGCGCGCCTCCGGCGCGCGAAATCCTCGCGCCGGGCGGCGCTGCGGGCGGCCGTTCGGCCTTGCGGGCTCCTGGTCGGAGCCTGTTCACGCCGGTCAGCTTGAAACACTGATCCGGGCCGCGACCGGCGGACCGCAAGCACGAACGCGCGCCCGCAGCGCCGCCAGGCGCGAGGACACCGCACCGGCGGACGCCGGTGCGTAACTCAAGAAAGCGCCCGCCGCACCTTGATCCGGGCCGCGACCGGCGGACCGCAAGCGCGAACGCGCGCCCGCAGCGCCGCCAGGCGCAAGGATACCGCACCGGCGGGCGCCGGTGCGTAACTCAAGAAAGCGCCCGCCGCACCGCGCTCGCGAGCTGGCGGCTGCTGCGCTGCATCGCCACCGGCGCGCTGGCGCCGCGCTCGGCGTTCAGCGAAATCGCGATGCGGACCTCGCGCGGGCGGGCGGGGGCATTCGCCACCACCTGCCCGGCGCTGGTCGGCACGAAGACCTCGGGCCCGCGCTCGCCGACCAGATAGGGGCGGTCGGGCGCGACGAGGCCGCCGGTGGCGCGGCCCGGCAAGCCGAGCAGCGAGCCGACGAGGCCCGCCACGACCCCGCCCAGCCCGCTGCCCTGCGGCAGGATGCTCTCCACCCCCATGCGCAAGGCGCGCGCCGCGATCTGGTCGAGCGTCGCCAGCGCGCTGCGCTTCAGATCGTCGAAGCCGAGCGTGCCCTTGCGCAGCGCGCCAAGCAGGCTGCGCTCGAGCAGCGCGCCCGCCCCGGCGAAGCCGTCGACCAGCGTGGTGTCGAACTGGCTGCGCATCGCCGCGACATCGGCGGCGAAACCGCGGGTATCGGCGCGGACCGAGACGAGCAGCTCGTCAAGCGGATCGGACATCGGGGTCCCTTTCCATCATGGTCATCAGATCCGGGCGGCTGGGCGGCGTCTGGGCCCCGTCATCGCTGCCCAGCGACGATGCGAGCTCGGCCGGAGTCGCCGCCCAGAACTCGTGCGGCCGCCAGCCCAGCACCCGCGCGGCAAGCCCGGCCAGTCGCGTGGCGACGGCAGCGAAGGTCACGGCTTGCCCCGCAGGATCTCGCCCAGCAGCGCGCGCAGCGGTTTGGCCGCTTCGGCCAGCCCCATCGCCACCACGGCTTCGCCCACCTCGGCGCGCGTCAGCCCCCCGGGCTGGGCGAGACAGTGCCAGAACAGGCCCGCGATCTCGGAGAGCCGGAGCTGCCCCTCGCCCGCGCGCTCGACCAGCGCGAACAGCGGGCCAAGCTCCTCTTCGGCGCGGACCAGCGCGTCGAAGCTGGGGCGGAGCAGGCGCGGCGCGCCTGCGACGGAAATGGATGCCTCGCCTCTAACGCGATTTGCCCGCTCATCCTGAGCTGGTCGAAGGGTCACGACGGCACCACCGCGCCCGAGCTTTCCAGGCTGAGCGCATAGGTGCGCTCGCCGTTGAAATCGCCGGCATAGTCCAGTCGCTGGACGAGGAACTGGCCGCGCATCCGCGCCCCGTCCTCGAACGACAGCTCGTAGGCATCGAGCGTCCCGGCGAGCGCATTGGCGCGCAGCCGGGCCTCGGCCGCGCTGTCGAGGAAGATGCCCGAAGCCGCGACCGAGACCGAGCGCGTCCCCGCGCCCGAGAGAATCTCGCGCCACCCGCCCGAGCCCTTGTGCGTGACGACCACGGTATCGCCGTTGATCGTCATCTGCGTGGTCCGCAGGCCGGCCACGGTCTGGTAGGCCGGCTCGATCGCGCCGTCGCCGATCTTGAGCAGGAAGGCGGCGCCTTTCTGGGGAGTCATGGGATTGTCCTTTCAATGAATCAGTCGATCCTCCCCATTTTGCGAAGCCAAATGGGGAGGTGGCAGGCGCCGCAGGCGGCTGACGGAGGGGCGGCTGCGCTGAGCTAGACCCCTCCACCACCCGCTACGCGGGCGGTCCCCCTCCCCATTTGGCCTGCGGCAAAATGGGGAGGACTAAGCGGCGAGCAGCAGGAACCGCCACTCGGTCAGCACCGCGCGAATGTTTCCCGCCCGCCGCGCGGCGCGGCTGCGGAGGAACTGGGTGAGCACGATGCGATAGCCGGTTTGTGCCGCCCGCATGGTGGCCACTCGCCGTTCGAGCGCATCGGCAAGCGCGGCGGTGGCGGCGGGCTCGTCCTCGCGCATAGCCAGCTCGAGCGCCACGCGGATTTCGCGGCCCGGCGCGCCCTTGGCGCCCCAGTCGGTGCTGGCGCTGGCGGCGATGCCGAGCCACGGCGGGCTGGCGGCGGGTGGAGCCTCCTCGGCGATCGCGTTCAGGCCGGCGGAGAGCTCGGCGTCACCCACAAGCCAGGCGATGAGGTCGGTGCGGAACTGCGTTTCCATCAGCGGTCTCCGGTGAAATCGGGCCACAACAGCCGGGGCGAGCGCCATTTGGCGTCGCCCGACCGGCGCTCGAGGGCGCGGGCACGGGCAATCCGGGCGGCGTGGCGCGCGAGTGCCGCGGCGAGCCGGTCGAAGCCTGGGGGCTGCCCCGCGCGGCCGGTCACAGCCGCAGCTTTCGCCAGGCGCGCCACAGCGCCGCGATCACTGCCGGCGGCTCGCTGGCCGAGGCGGCGTCGCGCGCGCGATAGGCATGCGCGGCGAGGCGGATGATCCCCTCGCCGAGCGCGGGGGGAATCGTGTCCCAGCTTTCGGCGATGCCGGCCGTGACGCTCGCCACGATCCGGCCCTCGGCGGGCGGATCGTCGAGCCGGATCCGCGCCGAGCCATCGGGCTCGATCGCACGCGACCAGACGCCGGTCTCGAGCACGCTCGCCTCGCCCTCGGCGTCGAGCCAGGTCACGCTGGCGAAGGCGCGGACCGGGCGCGTCGACAGCGCGAGCCAGCCGTTCGCGTCGGGGCGGCGGGGGTCGAGCACTTCCTCGACTCCGCTGCCCAGCGGCATCAGCCCGGTGAAGCGCTCGCAGGTCTCGTGCGCGCTGGCGAGAAGGCGCATCAGCAGCGCATCCTCGCCCGCGGTGGTGATCGCGAGCCACTGCTTGAGCGTAGCCAGCGCCGCGCCCGAGAAATCGGGCGGGGAAACTATGATCCGTGGCATGAGGATTCCTATTCTTGCTTTCCGCACGCCCGTTCGGGGGCGCGATGTCCTCGCGCCTGGCGGCGCTGCGGGCGCGGGTTCGCACTTGCGGTCGGCTAATCGCCGACCGGACCAGTGGTTACTGGCGAATGCAGAGCTGGACCGGGCTCCGGCAAGGAGCCCGCAAGGCCGAATGGCCGCCCCCTTCGGCTGGCTGCTTGCGGCAGCCGCCTCAGGACAAACTGCCCCCCGCTGGGGTGCAGCGACGTGGGCGAAGCCCGCGTGAGCGAGGATTTCGCACCGGCGGACGCCGGTGCGAAACCACAAGGACCGTCCTACACCTCGATCTTGAGCAGCTTGATCGCGGCCGAATCGAGCACCTGCCCGCCCACGCGCCTGGTGGCGTAGAAGTGGACGAAGGGCTTGTTGGTGAAGGGGTCGCGCAGGATCTGCGTCGCGGTCCGCTCGGCGATCAGATAGCCGGCGCGGAAGTTGCCGAATGCGATCGGGAAGGCGTTCGCGGCGATGTCGGGCATGTCCTCGGCCTCGACCACCGGGTAGCCGAGCAGCCGGTCGGGCTGACCCTCGACGAGGCCCGGCTGCCACAGGAACGCTCCGTCGGCGGTTTTCAGCTTGCGCACCTCGGCCAGCGTCGCCGAGTTCATCACCCAGCTGGCGCCCTGGCGGTGCCCGGCCTTCAGAGTATGGACGAGGTCGATCAGCGTCCCGTCGGGCTCGGCGCCGAAGCCGGCGGCATTGCCGCTGCCGATATACTGGAGCGTGCCGAAAGGCCGGTCGCCGTCGAACTCCTGCGACTTGGCCGCGGCGAGGAAGCCCAGCGGCTGGTTGACGCCGGTCCCGTTGACGAAGGCGGCGCCCTCGGCGCGGGCGAATTCCATCGCGATCTCGCTCGCCAGCCAGCCTTCGAGGTCGAAGGCGGCGTCGTCGAGCATCGCCTGGCTCGCCGCCGGATTGGCGTAGAGCTCGCCCGTGGGCGGCGCGATCTCGGCGAAATCGGGGGTGCCGGTCTCGGGTCGGAGCGCCGTTTCGCTGACCCAGCCCGAGGCGGTGCCGCCGAGCGTGACCAGCTTGCGGTAGCCCGCGGTGCCGGTCTGGACGACTTGCGCCAGGCCGCGGATCGGGCTGATCGCGGTGAGCTGGCGCGCGATCAGCGCATCGATCTCGCGCGGGACGGCATAGCCGCCGTCGGAAGGCGCCGTGCCGACGATCGATTTCAGCTCCAGGGTCGAGCCGCGGCGCAGAAAGCCCTCGACGAAGCCCTTGACCTCGGCGCTGGCGGGCGCGGCGGCGGACAGCGCGGGCCGCTGCGCCGCGACCGCGATCCGGTCGACGCGCGCCTTCACTTCGACGACCTCGCTCTGGAGCGCGGCGATGTCGGCCTCGGCGGCGTTCTGCCGCGCGACGATGTCGAAGCTCGCCTCGGCGATGTCGGGGGTGGTGGTGGTAGTATCCATAAGTAAGACCTTTCTCTTCGGGCATTAATTCTTGTGTTCCGCACGGCCGTCCGGGCGCGCGAAATCCTCGCGCCTTGCGGCGCTGCGGGCGGCCGTTCGGCCTTGCGGTCCCTGCGGGACCGATCTCCGCGACTAACTTCTCAGACTGGCTCCCACGCGAGCCTGGCTCGCAGCGACCGAGGATAGCCAAGGGGCCGGACGGCCCCGCCGGCGCCTGCGGCTAACCAACAAAATGCACCCGCGCCCCGTGCTGGAGCGGGTGGGTGACGAGGCTGATCTCGAACAGTTCGACTGCCGCCAGCTCGCGGCCGGCCGCAGTCATCCGGAACGCGCGGGCGCGGTAGCCGAAGCTCAGCCCGCTCACCTCGCGCTCGGCGAGCAGCGCGGCGGGCCGGGTGCCGGGATCGAGGCGGGCGATGACGCCCAGGCCGCGCGCGTCTTCCCCGGCCTGCTCGACCCAGCCGATCCGCTGCGCCGGGCGGTGCTGCCAGTAGAGCGGCAGGGGCTCGCCGCGCCCCGCCAGCGTTGCCGCAAAGGCCCCCGGCAGGATGATGTCGCGCGCCGCGTCGGGAAGGCCGAACAGAGCGGCGTAGCCGGCCAATCTGAGTCCCCGCGAAGGCGGGGACCCCCATCGAGGGAGCGCCATCCGGCCCGAGACCTTCGCCTTCGCGGGGGATCGGTGGTCACTCATCGCAGCATCTCCCCCACGCCCAGCCTCAGCGCGATGCCGACCAGCAGCAGCGCGAGCAGCCCGCGCACCAGCCACTCCACCGCCGCCTTCCAGGCGCTTTTCTTGGCGTCGCGCCAGGCGCCGAGCAGCTCGCGCAGCTCGCCCATGTCGTGCTTGGCGCGCGCGTCCTCGAGCCCGAGGCGTTCCAGCGCGCGCGCCGCGCCGAGCTCGCTCGCCTCCTCGACCAGCGCGCGCAGCGTCACGATCTCCGGCGGCGTGGAAGCCGCCTGCGCGACCAGCCGCGCCAGCATATCCTCTCTGGTCATGGTTTGTTCTCCGCCTCGAGGCCCAGCAGCGCGCGCTTCTCCGCGTCCGAGAGGAACCCGGCGGCGCTGATCTGCGCCCACAGCCGCTCGCGGTCCTCGGCGAGCGCGGGCACGCGGTCGAGCTCGACCGCCAGCTTCGCGTCGCCGAACCAGGGCGCGAGGCCGTGGAGCAGCCCGCCCAGAATCCGCCCCGTCAGCGGCAGCAGCGTCAGCCGCCACAGCGCGCGGCCGGCCTCGTGGTAATTGGCATAGGTGTTGTCGCCCGGCAGCCCGAGCAGCATCGGCGGCACGCCGAAGGCCAGGGCGATGTCGCGTGCGGCGGCCGCCTTGAGGCTGGCGAAATCCATGTCGGCGGGCGAGAGCGCCATCGACTGCCAGCTCAATCCCCCTTCGAGCAGCATCGGCCGCCCGGCATTGCCCGCGCCCTGGAAGGCCTGCGTCAGCTCGTCCTTCAGCCGCTCGAACTGCTCGGGGGCCAGCGCCCCGCCGTCCCCCGGCGCATAGACCAGCGCGCCCGAGGGCCGCGCGGCGTTGTCGAGCAGCGCGCGGTTCCAGGCGTTCGCCGCGTTGTGCACCGAGACCGCCTGCGCCGCCGCGGCGAGACAGCCCGCGCCGTAGTGGTCGTCGGCCGGGTGGAAGCCCTTCAGATGGATAAGGTTCGGCCAGCCGGCCCCGTCCTCGGGCAGCAGCGTGATGGTCTCGGACCCCACGCGGTAGGCATGGGCCTGCGGCCAGCCGTCGGCCCCCGCGATCACGCTCACCCGCTCGGGCCGCAGCGCAAACAGCTCGATCGGCGCGCCGGCGGCGTCCTTGAGGATCTGGACATAGGCATTGCCGTGGAGGAGAAGCTGCGCGGCGAGCACCTCGAGCAGCGGCGTGGTGCCGGCCGAGCCGCGCACGAGGCGCAGGAGCCCGGGCGCGTCGCTCGACAGCGGCGCTCCGCCCACGCCCTCGGCCACGATCCGCACGCTGCGCTGCGCGACCGGATTGGCGAGATACCCCTCGCGCACGGCGGTGGCGTAATCGAACGGCGGCGTGCGCGCGCTCGCTTCGAAGGCGGAGGCCCAGGGCGAGGCGTACCCGCGCCCGATGGGCACCGGCCGGGCCCCGCCCCCGCCCTTGAAGGCGGCGGCAAGAGTGGTGAGGAAGGACATGTTATTCTCCGTAATGCGCCCCCGTGAAGGCGGGGGCCTCAGGCCGCTGGCGCAGCGCTCAGGCGAAGGAGACCCCCGCCTTCGCGGGGGATCGGTGAAGTTAGGTTAAAGCCCCCGCACCCGCGGCTCGTCTGGCGGCCTGAGCATCAGCTCGGTGAGCGCCCAGACCAGCGCGTCGGCGCGGTCGGGGCTGCGGCCGGGGCCGACGTAGGCGCCGCCTGCGAGCAGCCCGCACATCTGGTCCTCGAGCGCCTTGAACAGCCCGGCATGGCGGACCTTGCCGGCCTCGTAGAGCGCCGCGATCGGCTCGGCGCGCGCGGCCTTCGCGCGGCTGGCGTGGACCAGCTTGAGCGGCAGCGCGACATCGGACGCGCGCAGCACGCTCGCCACCATCTCGCCGCCCTGGTTCTTTTCCGCGACCACGCGATCCGCCCCCCATTCACGCGCCGTGCGCGCCACCGCGCGCGCCCAGCGTTCCGGGCTCGCCCGGGCGATCGAGCAGTCGGCGCGCACCGTAGCGAGGCCGTCGGCGCCGAGCTCGGCGACCACGATCCCGCATTCGTCTCCGGTGGCGCTCGCCGGCGGATCGACCGCCACCACCACGCGCCGCGCCTCGGGCAGCGGGCCGTTGGCCCGGCAGCGCTCGAGCAGCGCGCGGGTCCACAGCGCGCCCTCGGCCGCTTCGACCAGCTCGCCGTCGAGTTCCTGGCGGCCGAAGCTGCTCGCCTCGAACTGCTCGATCATCGCCGCGAAATAGTCGGCGGGAAGGATCTCCCGCGCCTCGACCGTGCGCCCGCGCGCCACCACCACCTTGCCGCGCCGCGCGTCGGCGATCAGGCGGTTCATCAGCGCCGCCAGCCGCGGCGTGGTGGTGGCCAGCACGCGCGGCCCGTCGCCGAGGCGCATGGTGAGCTGAAGGTTGTTCCAGCTCGCCATCGCCTTGTCGTTCGCATCGTCCCATTTGGCGATTTCATCGCACCAGGCATGGCTGTGCTGCGGGCCGCGCAGCGAATCGGGTTCGGCCGCCGAATAAAGCCAGGCCACCGCCCCGTTCTCCCAGGTCAGCTTGCGCAGGCTTGGTTCGTAGTGTGGTGCCAGCGCGCCCGGAGAGGCGGCGAGCACCCCCGAATCGCCCTCCACCATCACATTGCGCACCTCGTTGAGGTTCATGCCGACCAGCGCAATCCGCGCGCCGCCGTCATGGCGCGCGACATCGCGAACCCATTCGGCACCCGCGCGCGTCTTGCCGAAGCCGCGCCCGGCGCAGATCAGCCAGGTCCGCCAGGCCTTCTCGGGCGGCAGCTGCGCGTCGCGCGCCCAGCCCTGCCAGTAATAGCTGCCGAGCGCGGCGAGCTCGTGCGGAGCGAGCAGCGCGCCCAGCCGCGCGCGGTCCGCGTCGCCCTCGGAGCCGAAGCGCCGCAGCCAGGTGCCGCGCGAGGGAGGCTTCCTGCTACGCATTTCTGTTCTGTCCTACCGCTTCGCTGCTTGAGGACGGGGCGGGTCCTACCGCTTCGCTGCGTGAGGACGGGGCGGGTCCTGCCGCTTCGCTGCTTGAGGACCGGGCGGGTCCTGCCGCTTCGCTGCTTGAGGACCGGGCGGGTCCTGCCGCTTCGCTGCCGGAGGACGGGGCGGGTCCTGCCTCCGCACCCCCCTCCGCCAGCCCCGCGCCCTGGCTCCGCGCGCGCGTTCGCACGCCGCGACGCGCCGCCTTGATCGCCTTGTCGGCGGCGCCGGCATTGAGCCGCAGCCGATCGATCTTGGCGTTGATCGCGGCGATGGTGGCGACTTCCTCGGCGAGCGTGCGGCGTCCCTTCTCGCGCGCCACGCTGTCGCGGTGCGCGGCGAGGCAGCGAAAGGCGGTGGCGGTGTCGAACTTGCGTTTCGCCGCGCTCTTGGCGGTTTCGCCGCCGCGCAGGTGCTGGAGCAGCTCCATCTCGAGGTTGTCGTAGCCTTCGGCGAGCGCGCCATACCATTCGCCGGCGAAGGCCGCGTCCTCGCGCCGCTGCTTGTAGACGCGGCTGAGGCTGACACGGGCCGCGCGCGCCGCGGCGGCGACGTTGCTGGTCTCGCCCAGCTTGGCGAGGAAGGCCTTGCGCCAGTGCCGCGACGCGGGTCTGGAAGCCACGCGGGGCAGCGCGGGCCGGGTGGGGTCAGCCATATCGATTGGTCCCGAATTGTTGACCGATGGTGCCGGAACGGCAAAGGGCGGCATCCCCCCGGACGCCGCCCTCTAGCCTTCGCGAGGCCCCGGGACCGGCTCGCCCGATCCCGAATCGCACCATCGCGATGTTCTGTATCTCTAACCATCGAGCGTTACGCTGTCAAGCATTTTCTCGCGTTTTCGGTTATTTTTCGTCAAACCCCTGTTTCGGCGCGAGTCTTTCGCGCCGAACCGCAATTACGCCTCAATGGTAACCGTGTGGGTTTGCCGGCGCCTCGAGCGTCCCCTCCGGTTGCGCCGCGCGGGAAGCCGGCGGCGCGGCCAAAGTCGCGGCCGAAGTCGCGGCAGGGCGCGCGGGGGTGCGGAGGGGCGCGGGGGGCGCGGGGCCGCGGCGCGGCCAGGCTCTTTTCTTCGCCGTCCGCTTCCCCTATTTCCGCCTTGTGCAGTTGCGAAAGGAATCGGCCGCGCCATGACCCGGGACAGTGAGGCCGAGGAGCGCGAGCGGCTCGCGCGGCTGGCGTTCGGGCTGCTTCGCCGCCGCGGGGCGGAGATCACGCCCGAGCTGCTCGCCGCCGAGGCGGGCGTCTCGCGCCACCGGCTCGAGACGATCTTCGCCGATGAGGACGCGATCTTCGATGCGGTCACCGAGCTGTGGTTCCGCCCGCTCACCGCGATCATGGAGGAGGTGCTGGCCGCCGAGCTCCCCGCCAACCGCAAGCTCTACGAATTCTTCGCCCGGCGCTTCGTCCACGTCCGCGCGGTCTACCGCGAGGACCCGGCCTTCTTCCGGCTGCTGTGCGAGCTCGGCGCGCGCCGTTTCGAGCGTGTGCGATCCTACATCGATCTGGCCGATCACTATCTGTGCGAGCTGATCGCGCAGGCCCAGGCCGAGGGGCATTTCGCGGATCTCCCGATCGACCGCGCGCTGACGCTGATCAACCAGATGGTCGCCTGCTACACCCTCGCCGATCTGCTCCCGCTGCTCGAGCAGCGCCTGTCCGAGGACAAGCTGGCCGCGATCGTCGACACGCTGGTCGCGGGGCTTTCGGCGCGCGACGGCGGCGCCCGCGGGGTCAAGGGACTGCGCGCGGCGTGAGGGCCGCGGGGGCGCGGCGGCCGGTCCCTTCGCGGCGGCACAACCCGCGCATGGGTTAGCCCTATGGCGGGGGTATATCGAATGTTAATGCCAAATCGGCTCGATTCCTCTTGCCCTTGAAGCCGCGCGCCAATCGTGTAGCGCTCGGCCGGACAGGAACCCGGGCGATGGAGCAGTCGCGCCGCGGGACGCATCGAAGGGAGCGATTTCACAGTGGATGACGCCGGCAGCCTCGGCTCGCTCGACACCGAGCTCGCGTCCGCGCGCAACGCCCTGCGCGAAAGCGATCTGAGGTTCCGGACGCTGGCGGACGCCTTCCCGCACATGGTCTGGTCCACCCTGCCCGACGGCTATCACGATTACTACAACGCCCGCTGGTACGCATTCACCGGCGTGCCCGAAGGCTCCACCGACGGCGAGGCGTGGAACGGCCTGTTCCATCCCGACGATCGCGAGCGCGCCTGGGCGCGCTGGCGCCACAGCCTCGCCACCGGCGATCCCTACGAGATCGAGTATCGCCTGCGCCACCGCAGCGGCGCCTTCCGCTGGGTGCTGGGCCGGGCGATGCCGATGCGCGACGAGCGCGGCGCCATCATCCGCTGGATGGGCACCTGCACCGAAATCCACGCGCAGAAGCTGCAGGCCGAGCAGAACGAGATCCTCAGCCGCGAGCTGAGCCACCGGATCAAGAACATCTTCGCCGTGATCGCCGGGCTGATCGGCCTCTCGGCGCGGCGCGCCCCCGAACACAAGGCGTTCGCCGCGCAGCTTCAGGCGCGGATCGCGGCGCTGGGCCGGGCGCACGAGCTGGTGCGGCCGCATTCGGATCTGTCGCGCCCGCAGGTCGCGGCCGAAAGCCTGCTGGCGGTGTTCCGCGACATCCTCTCGCCCTATCCCGCGATGGCCGAGGGGCGTCTGGCGGTGACGGGCGAGGATCTGCGCATCGACGATCGCGCCGCCACTCCGGTTGCGCTGCTGATCCACGAGCTCGCCACCAACGCGGTGAAATACGGCGCGCTGTCCTCGGACAGCGGCACGGTGGAGCTGACCACCCGGCGCGAGGGCGACTGGGCCGAGATCGCCTGGGTCGAGCGCGGCGGCCCGGCGGTCGCGGGCGAGCCGCGGCAGACCGGCTTCGGCACCAGGCTGATCGAGCTCACCACGGTCACGCAGCTGGGGGGGACGCTGGAGCGCGAGTGGAACCCGGAAGGGTTGCGCGCGCGGGTGCGGGTCCCGATTGCCGCGCTGGCCCGCGGCCAGGCCCCCGCGCCCTAGCGGGGGCAGCGGCTCAGGCGAACAGCCGCAGCGGCGCGGGCGGTTCGGCCGGCAGGCCGGAGCGGCGCGCCAGCGCGAAGCGCACCGCCGCCAGCAGCGTCGGCTCGTCGGTCGGCTTGGTCAGCACGCCGACCGCTCCGGCGACGCCCGCCCCGAGCTGCGCGGGATTGGCGGTGACGAAGATCACCGGCACCCCGGCGTGCGACAACGCCTTGCCGACCTGCGGGCCAGTCAGCCCGTCGCGCAGGTTGAGATCGACCAGCGCCAGGTCGATCGGCTCACCCAGATGGCGCGCGGCCGAAGCAAGGTCGGGCGCGATGCCGACACAGCGGTATCCGTTGTCTTCGAGGATTGCCTCCATTTCGCAGGCAATGAGCAACTCGTCTTCGACGATCAGGATGTTGGCGGCCATGGGCTTAGCAAGGTGTAAAGGTTGGAGGGACAACCGAACTACGCGGCAAGGCCGGGGCCGTTCCCGCCATTTGTTAAAAACCCGTCCCCTCGGGGTGCCTGGAAGGCTGGCCGGGCCAGGCGCGCCCCCCGCGCCTCAAGGCTTGATCACGACCGCCTCGTCGAACCGCACGCTGGCGAGCGGCGCGCGGTCGGCGTCGGTAATCTCGATGCGGTGATGACCGAAGAAATGCCCGTGGCGCACCGTCTCCGCCGCGAGCGCGCGGACTTCGATGACGGCCTTCGCCCGGGCCGCCTCGAGATCGGCCAGCTCGCATCCTTCGGGGTCGAGCGTCACGTCGTCATTGTAGACGTTGAAATAATAGTGCGGCATGGCAGCACAGTTCACAGCGCCGCGCTTCGTTCCCCCATTAACGGATGTTGCCCTCGCCCGCCCTTCGGCGGACCGGTTGCCGGGGCGCGGCGCACTCGCTAGGGCCGCGCGGCTGCCCTTCCCGCCCCTCCACGTCCTGACGGATTTCCCCATGCTGCGCCGCCTTTACGACTGGACTCTCGACAAGGCCGCGCATCCGCATGCCGCGTGGTGGCTGGCGCTGTTCTCCTTCGTCGAAGCGAGCTTCTTCCCCGTCCCGCCGCATCCGCTGCTCGGGCTGATGTGCCTTGCCGAGCCCCGCCGCGCGGTGCGCTACGCCGCTGTCGCCACGCTCGCCTCGGTGGCGGGGGGGATGCTCGGCTATGCGATCGGCTGGGGGCTCTACGACACCGTGGGGACGCAGGTGCTGGCCGCGCTCGGCCTCACCCAGAGCTTCCCCCAGGCGGTGTGCTATCTGAACGAATACGGCTTCTGGCTGTTCGTGGCCAAGGGCGCGACGCCGATTCCGTTCAAGCTGCTGACCATCACCGCCGGGTTCATGGGCATGGGGCTGGGGCTGTTCGTGCTCGGCAGCCTGGTCAGCCGCGCGATCAGCTTCATGATCGTGGGGCTGCTGTTCCAGTTCTTCGGCGCCCCGATCAAACGGTTTATCGACAAATATCTGGGGCTGGTGACCGCGGGCTTCGTGGTGCTGGTGGTGGGCGGCTTCCTCGCCGTCGCCTTCCTCGGCGGGGGCGAGAAGCGGGCCGGCGACACGTGCGCGGGCGTGACCACGCTGCCGGCGCGGGCGCTGTAACCCGCCGCCCCGGCGCGGCGCCGGCCTCAGTCGCCCCTCGGTCCTCAGTCGCCCCTCAGTCGCCCCTCAGTCGCCCTTGTCGCCCTGGCCGCGCGGCTTCTTCGTCTTGGCGTGCTGCCTCACGTCCTGCGAAAGCGATTTCGACTGATCGTCGGACTTGCCGAACGTCCCGTCGTCGTTGCGGCGCTGATACCGCTTGTCGCCGCCCGGCGCGATCAGCTCGCGCTTCCCGTCGCTGTCCTTCTTCGCGGCCATGACAGGCTCCTGATGCTTGGCTATCGATTCCCTGACGACGTTCGGGGGGCGCATGCGTTCCCCGCATGTTCCTGGCGGGATCGACTCAAACGGAAAACCTGGAACAATATTTTGGAGAGAGTCGAAATATCGCTTGACTGCGGAGACGATATTTCGAATATTGTCGAAATGGAATCCGATACCGCCATCCGATCGCTTGCCGCACTGGCGCAGGAGCATCGCCTGGCGCTGTTCCGGCTGCTCGTGCGGGCCGGCCCCGCCGGGCTCGCCGCCGGGCGTATCGCCGACGCGCTGGGCCTCGCCAATTCCTCGCTCTCGCACCATCTAGCCCAGCTTCACGAGGCCGGACTGATCGCGCAGCGGCGGGAGGGACGAAGCCTGATCTATTCCGCCGACTACGCCGCGATGGAGCGCCTGCTCGGCTTTCTGACCGAGAATTGCTGTGCAGGGGAGCCATGCCTCGCCCCGCCGGCCTGCGACGAGATCGCCGCATGAAACGCCTCCATGTCCACGTCGGGGTCGACGACCTTGACGCCTCGATCCGGTTCTATTCCACCCTGTTCGCGGTCGAGCCCACGGTGGCGAAGGCCGACTATGCCAAGTGGATGCTCGACGATCCGCGAGTCAATTTCGCCATCTCGCAGGGGCAGGCGAAGCGCGGCATCGAGCATCTCGGCATCCAGGTCGAGAGCGCCGAAGAGCTCCGCGAGGTCCATGCCCGGCTGAGAGCGGCGGGCGGGCCTGTGCTGGAGGACGGCGCAACCACCTGCTGCTACGCCCGATCCGAAAAGAGCTGGATCGCCGATCCGCAGGGCGTGGTGTGGGAGACCTTCCACACCACCGGCGATGCGGTGGCCTACGGCGACAGCCCGGCGCTGGAGCAGCTCGCCTCGGACAGCGCCGCCGCTGAGGCCTGCTGCGCCCCGGCGCTGGCCAACGCCCCCGCGCCGCCGGTCGAGTGCTGCCGATGACCGCTGGGCCGCGCACCGTCCTGTTCCTGTGCACCGGCAATTCCGCCCGCTCGATCATTGCGGAGGCCCTGGTCAATCACCTGGGCGGCGGACGGTTTCGCGCCGTGTCTGCGGGAAGCCAGCCCAAGGCCGCGCCGCATCCGATGGCGCTCCGGGTGCTGGAGGAGGAAGGCATCGCCACCACCGGGCTGGCCTCAAAGAGCTGGCACGCCTTTGCCGGTCCCGCTGCGCCCGCGATCGATGTCATCATCACCGTGTGCGACAATGCCGCGGGCGAGGAATGCCCGGTCTGGCCCGGACGGCCGATCACGGCGCATTGGGGCATTGCCGATCCCGCGGAGGTGAAGGGCGAGGGCCAGCACTTCGCCTTCGAACAGGCGCTGCGCCTGCTGCGCCAGCGCATCATGCTTCTGCTCGCGCTGTCGGACGAGAACGTGGACGCGCTGGCGCTCAGGACAATCGGCCAGAGCGAGGGCGCGAACGAGGGCGCCGCGCATGGTTGAGGCGGCGCCCGGCCGCCGCCTCGCCGCCGAGGCGCTGGGCAGCGCCCTCCTGTTCGCCGCGGTGATCGGCTCGGGCATCATGGCCGAGCGGCTGGCGGGAGGTACCGACGCCGTTGCGCTGATCGCGAACACCGCCGCCACTGCCGCGATACTTTATGTGCTGATCGAGGTATTCGGGCCGCTCTCGGGGGCGCATTTCAATCCGGCGGTGACGCTGGCGTTTCGCCTCGACTGCCAGATCGGCACCGGATTGGCGCTCGGCTATGTCGCGGTGCAGATCGCCGGGGGGCTGGCCGGCGTGCTGGCAGCCCACGCCATGTTCGACCTGCCGCTGTTTCAGCTCGGGGTGCGGTCCCGCACCGGCGCCGGGCAATGGTTCGGCGAATTGGTCGCCACATTCGGGCTGGCCCTGGTGATTCTGCTCGGCGCGCGCCGCAAGCCCACGACTGTCCCCGCTGTCGTGGCGCTCTACATCGCCGCGGCCTTCTGGTTCACTTCCTCGACCAGCTTCGCCAATCCCGCGATGACGCTGGCGCGCAGTTTGACCAGCAGCTTCGCGGGGATTGCACCCGGACATGCACCCGGTTTCATCGCCGCGCAATTGGTCGGCGCAGTGCTGGCGGTGGCGATGTCGCGCTGGTTCGAGCGGTCGCCCGCGCTCAAATAATCCCCACCGCTTTCCCCGCCGCCTCGAACATGCCGAGGATCGTCTCGACCTCCTCGGCGGTGTGCTCGGCGCACAGCGAGCAGCGCAGCAGCGTCATGTTGGCCGGGGTCGCCGGCGGGCGGGCGAGGTTGACGTAGAGCCCTTCCCCCAGCAGCGCCTCCCACATCATCGCGCCGCGTTCCAGATCGGGCATGATCACCGCGACGATCGCGCTCTGCGGCTCCCTGGTGCCGAGCCGGAAGCCCAGGGCCGCGAGCCCGGCGTGGAGCCTCTTGGAGTTTTCCCACAGATGCGCGCGCTTGTTGGAGCCCGCCATCAGCTTGCGGATGCTGGTCGCCGCGGTCGCCACCACGCTGGGCGGCAGGCTGGCGGTAAAGACATAGGGGCGGCACACCAGCCGCAGAATCTCGAACTTGGGGTGGTTGGAGACGCAAAAGCCGCCCACCGTGCCCACGCTCTTGGAGAAGGTGCCGATCACGAAATCGACCTGGTCGAGCACGCCCTGCGCCTCGGCGACCCCGCGCCCGTGCTCGCCGATGAAGCCCATCGAGTGCGCCTCGTCCACCAGCACCATCGCGCCGTGCTTCCTGGCGACCGCGACCATCTCCTTCAAGGGCGCGACGTCGCCGAGCATCGAATAGACGCCCTCGAGGATCACCAGTCTGCCCGCGCCCGCCGGAATGCGCCCCAGCCGCTTGTCCATCGCTTCGATGTCGTTGTGCTTGAACGGCACGATCTCGGCATCGCCCAGCTTGCAGCCGTCCCAGATGCTGGCGTGGCTGTCGAGGTCGAGGACGATGTAGTCGCCCTTGCCCGCGATGGTGGAAATGATCCCGAGATTGGCCTGGTATCCGGTCGAGAACACCATGGCGTGGTCCATGGCGTAGAATTCGCACAGCGCGCGCTCGACGTCCTTGTGCCCCGCGTAGGTGCCGTTGAGCACTCTGGAGCCGGTTGTGCCCGCGCCGAATTCGGCGAGCGCCTTCCTGCCCGCTTCGATCACCTCGGGATCGAAGGTCATGCCCATGTAATTGTAGGTGCCCAGCAGGATCGTCTCGCGCCCGTTGCACACCGCGCGGGTGGGGCTGAGCACGCGCTCCATCACCAGGCCGTAGGGGTCCTCCTGCCCGCCGGCGAGCAGCCCCTCGCGCATCGCGATCAGCGGATCGAACTTGGCGAACAGGTCGGGCGCATCGGCTTCCACCACCCCCGCCCTGCCCGGCTGGCTGCCGCCCCCGGTCATTCGCTCACCATTTTCGTCACCGCATCGACAAGCTGGCCGAAGGTCTCGATCTCGGCCTGCTGGTTCATGGAGATGATGATCTCGAACTCGTCCTCGATCGCGGCGACGAAATCCATCACCGTCAGGCTGTCGAATTCGAGATCGCCGGCGAAGCTGGTGCTCGCCTCGATCGCCACGCCCTTCGTGTTGAAGGGCGCGATCAGGGTGCGGATCGTCTCGTCCACCTCGGCGCGGTTCATGGCGGTTCCTTGCTGTTTTGTGCGCCGGCAAAGCGGCCTTGGCCGCGGCTTGTCAAGCGCGGGCGCGGCTGGCAAGCTGGCGGCGAGCCGGAGTCCGGGCCGGTTTGGCCGGCGGTCCCGGCCGGCCGGTCAAGGGGGATGAATGGGCGAGAACGCGCGCGGGCCGGAGGACGAGGCGCCCCCGCCGCGCTCCCCACCGGGCGAGCGCGTGTTCTCGCCGCATGCGGTCCACATGCTCCGCACCGCGCAGCTCAACGCAATGACGCAGGCGCGCATGGCCGATCAGAAGGCCTCGATCCTGCTCGGCGCCACGTTCCTCGTGTTCTCGCTGGCGATCAGCCGTGCGCTGGCGGGCGAGGTACCCGTGGCGCTGAGCGTGCTGGCGGTGTTTTCCCTGGCCAGCTCGCTCGGCGCGGTCATGGCGGTGCTGCCGTCGGTGGCGCGGCCCCGCGGACCCCGATCGTGCGAGAACCTTCTGTTCTTCGGGCATTTCGCCTGGCGCGAGGAGGAGGAATGGACCGCGGAGCTGCTCGCCGCGCTGGAAACCGACGAGGCGGTGTTCCGCGCCATGGCGCGCGACATGTATCAGAACGGCCAGGTGCTTCAGGCCAAAAAGTTTCGCTGGCTCTCGGCCGCCTACCGCATCTTCATTGCCGGGCTGGCGGTGACGCTGGTGGTGTTCGCGGTGGAGATGGCGCGCGCCGGGTGAAGGCTCGATCCCCCTAATTCGCCGCCGCCGCCACCCCGATCTCCGTCTTCTCCGACTTTTCCGCCGCCATGATGCCGCGCACCGCCGCCATGAAGGGGGTGATCGAGACCGGCTTGGCGAGATAGTCGTTCGCCCCGGCGGCACGGATCTTTTCCTCGTCGCCCTTGCCGGCATAGGCAGTGACCGCGAGGATGGGAATCGGCCGCAGCGCCCGGTCCGCACGGAAGGCGGCGATCAGCTCGAGCCCCGAGACATTGGGAAGCTGGATGTCGAGCACCACCGCGTGCGGCCTGAACTTCTTCGCGGTGGCGATGACGTTCCGGCCGTCGGCGACCGGCACGACCTCGTAACCGTTCGCCTTCAGAACGTCGCAGAACAGCTTGCGGTTGAGATCGTTGTCCTCGACAACCAGAATTCGCTTTGGCACGGCAACCCCCGGCGCGTTCCCTCATGCGCGGAACTGGCATACGAACTTCCTCGGAGACAGGCAAATCACTCGCGGCGATCATTTTTCCCCAACCCCGCAGCGCGCGCCCGAGGTGATCGCGCTGGAAGCGCTCGGCTGGGTGCTGACCGAGCAGGACCGCGCCGACCGGCTGCTGGCGCTGACCGGGCTTACGCCCGAGGCGCTGCGCGGCGGGCTCGGCGACAGGGCGGTGCTGGCCGCGGTGCTCGAATTCATCGCCGGGCACGAGGCGGACCTGGTGGCCGCCGCGATCGCGCTCGACCTCCCGCCCGAGCAGATCACCGCCGCCGCCCGGGCGCTGGCGCGATGAGCGGCGCGGGCAGGCCGCTGATCGTGTGCGACTGCGACGAGGTGCTGCTGCACATGGTCGCCCCGTTCCGCGACTGGCTGGCGGAGAGCGAGAGCGTCAGCTTCACCATGCGGAGCAGCAATTTTTCCGACGCCATGCGGTGGAGCGCGAGCGGCGAGCCGGTCGAGCCGGCCGAGATCTGGCGGCTCCTGCGCGTCTTCTTCGAGACCCAGATGCACCGCCAGACGCCGATCGCCGGCGCGGTCGAGGCAATGCGCGAACTGGCGGAGCGAGCCGAGGTCGTCGTCCTGACCAATCTGATCGACGCGCACCGCGCGCTGCGCCAGGCGCAGCTCGGCAGGCACGGGATCGCCGCGCGAGTCTACACCAATCAGGGGCCCAAGGGTCCGGCGCTGCAAGCGATCATCGCCGAATACCAACCCAGCCACACGATCTTCATCGATGATCTGCCCCAGCATCACCAGTCGGCGCGCGAAACCGTGGGCACGCTGACCGCCCTTCACCTGTGCGGCGAGCCGTTGCTGGCCCCGCACATCGACTGTGCGCACAAGGCCGGCGACGCCGACGCGCGCATCGATTCCTGGGCCGAGGCGCTGCCCTGGCTGCTCGCCGAGCTCGACCGTCATTCCCTGCCGCTGGAGAAGACCGCATGAACATCGTCACCCGCCTCGCCGACATGGGCATCGAGCTGCCCCCCGCCGCCGCGCCGGTGGCGAGCTATGTCCCGGTGGTTGTCCAGGGCAATCTCGCTTTCGTGTCGGGCCAGCTCCCCTTCGTCGAGGGCAAGCTGGTCACCGGCAAGCTCGGCAGCGATCTGGGCCTCGAGCGCGGCATCCAGGCGGCGCGCGCCTGCGGGCTGATGATCCTCGCCCAGCTCGAGGCGGCGGACCTGCTCGACCGGGTGGCGCGGGTGGTGAAGCTGGGCGGCTTTGTCGCCTGCACCCCCGATTTCACCGACCAGCCCAAGGTCGCCAACGGCGCCTCCGACCTGATGGTCGAGGTGTTCGGCGACGCCGGCAAGCACGCGCGCAGCGCGGTCGGCGTGCCGGTGCTGCCCCTGAACGCCGCGGTCGAGGTCGATGCGATCCTTGCTCTCAAGAGTTGACCGGTTCTTCGCCCCGCCACCCGATCCGGGGCGGGTGAGCTGGCTCAAGGACTGGACCTACGCGCACCGCGGCCTCCACGGCGAGGGCCGTGTCGAGAACTCCCCCAGCGCCTTCCGCGCCGCGCTCGATGCGGGGTTGGGGATCGAATGCGATATCCAGCGCAGCCGCGACGGCTGGCCAATGGTCTATCACGACTGGGATTTGGTGAGGCTCCACGGCCGGGCCGAAACCGGCGCAAGCCTGACCAGGGACGAATGGCTGGCGCTCCGATACCGCGATGGCGAGGACAGCCCGTTCACTCTGGGCGACCTGCTCGCGCTGGTGGCAGGCAAGGTCCCCCTGCTGATCGAGATCAAATCGCGGCGCGGCCATGATGTCGCAGCGACCTGCCTGCGGGTTGTCGAGGTGTTGCGCGGCTACCACGGGCTGCACGCGGTGATGAGCTTCGATCCGCGGGTTGCGCGCTGGCTGCGCCGGCACTCGCCCGGGACGACGCGCGGGCTGGTGATGCGCGAGGACAGGCTCGGCCACACGCCGCGGGCCTGGCAGCGCCATCTCGCGCTGTGGATCGCCAAGCCCGATTTCGTGGCCTATCACGTCAAGGCGTTGCCCAACCCCTTCGCCGCCGGCCTTCGCGCCTCCGGGATGCCGGTGCTGACCTGGACCGTCGACTCGCCTCAAGCGCTCGCCATCGCGCACGCCCATGCCGATGCGCCGATTGCCGAGGGCGCCGGATTGCCGTGACCACTCTGACCGCCAAGCTCGCCGGCTCGGTCGGCGCCTTCGACGCCGCCGCCTGGGACGCGCTGGTGCCCGACGCCAACCCCTTCATGCGCCACGGCTTTCTCACCGCGCTCGAGGATTCGGGCAGCCTTGGCGAAGGCACCGGATGGCAGCCCGCGCCGATCGTGATCGAGGACAAGGCGGGCGCCCTGCGCGCGGCGCTGCCGGCCTATCTCAAGAGCCACAGCCAGGGCGAATATGTCTTCGATCACGCCTGGGCCGAGGCCTACGTCCGCGCCGGCGGGCGCTATTACCCCAAGCTCCAGATCGCCGCGCCGTTCACTCCTGCGACGGGCCCGCGGCTGTTGACGCGCGATCCCGCGCTCGCGGCGCCGCTGCTGCGCGCTGCCGAGCAGCTCTGCGCGCAGAACGGGTTCTCGGGCGCGCATGCGACGTTCCTCTCGCCCGCCCAGGTTCCCCTGTTCGAAGCGGCGGGATGGCTCCTGCGCCACGATATTCAGTTCCACTGGACCAACCGCGGCTATGGCTGCTTCGAGGATTTTCTGGCCGATCTCTCCTCGCGCAAGCGCAAGGATTTGCGCAAGGAGCGTGCGGCCGCGCAAGGCCAGGTGGAGATCGTCCATCGCCGCGGGGCGGAAATCCGCCCCGAGCACTGGGACGCGTTCTGGGCGTTCTATCAGGACACGGGGCTGCGCAAATGGGGTTCGCCTTACCTTACCCGCGCCGCCTTCGACCTGATCGGCGAGCGGCTCGGCGATGCGGTGCTCCTGATCCTCGCCTATCAGGGGGAAGCGCCGGTCGCCGGCGCGCTCAACGTCATCGGGCGCGACGCGCTCTATGGCCGCTATTGGGGCTGCACGCGCGAGGTGCGCTTCCTGCATTTCGAGCTGTGCTATTATCAGGCGATCGACGTTGCCATCGCCTTGGGGCTCGGGCGCGTGGAGGCCGGAGCGCAGGGTGGCCACAAGCTGGCGCGCGGCTACGAGCCGGTCCGGACGAGCTCGGCGCACTGGATCGCCGATCCCGGGTTTCGTGCGGCGATCGCCGATTTCCTGGTTCGCGAGCGCGCCGGGATCGCCGCCGACGCGAACTATCTCGAGACCCGCACGCCGTTCCGGAAGGGCTAGGCCGCCCGGCGGTCCGCGGCGTCGGCCTTGAGCCACTCGCGCGCGCGGCGCTGGGCTTCGGCGATCTCGCGCGCGGTCATCTCCTCCGCCACGTCGGCGCGGCACCAGGCCGCTTCCTCGTGGCCGCGCGCCGCGGCGATGTTGAACCATTTGTGCGCTTCGATGAGATCGCACGCAGCGCCGTGGCTGCCGGTCGAGAAGGCCACGCCCAGATCGTAGAGCGCCGCCGTGCACCCCCCGGCAAAGGCGGCGAGGCAATCGGCGATCAGCGCCGCGGCGTCGGTGCTTTGGAGCGTGCGTCCCGCGCCCCCGTCGATGATTGTCAGATAGGACATGCTTGCAACCCCCAGGACCCCGGCACCCCCGCCGTGAGAAGCTGTGTCGCCAATCATGCTCAAGAAATGGTTAACGCCCGGCGCGGCCAACCGCGCCTCGGAAATCGACCGGGGATTGCCGCTTGTGCCTCGCAGACCCCTTGCTTATAGGCCGCCCCCAATCGGGGTGGCAGGCGCGACACGGAGCAAACAATCCGGCGCGGCAGGTGGACCCGTCCCGGTCCTTGCGAAGTTGGGTTAGGGATAGCGATGGCCACCGCCGGATTTGCCGACCAGGAACAGCTGGCCCAGATCAAGGCCGCGGTGGGCGCCGATTACGTTCCGGGCGACGGCGAGGACTACATGTCCGACCGGCAGCTCGATTACTTCCGCATGCTGCTGCTCGAGTGGAAGCGCTCGATCCACACCGCCGCCGAGACCACGCTGCAATCGCTTCAGGACGGGCCGATTCGCGACGCCGACCTGAACGATCGCGCCAGCAGCGAGACCGACTGGAGCATCGAGCTCAGAACCCGTGACCGGCAGCGCAAGCTGATCGCCAAGATCGATTCCGCGCTGCGCCGCATCGACGCCGGCGAGTACGGCTATTGCGAGGTCACCGGCGATCCGATCGGCCTCAAGCGCCTCATCGCTCGCCCCGTCGCGACGATGACGGTCGAAGCGCAGGAAGCGCACGAGCGGCGCGAGAAGATTTCGCGCGACGACTGACGGCGGCCCGCCGCGCCCGCCGCCGCTTACCCTTTGTTCAGTGTTTTCCTGCCATGGTTCGCTCGCGCACTGAGTCGCAAAAAGAAAATGCAAGGCGCCAGACCATGTCCTCGGTCGATACTCGTCACCTCGAGCGCGACAGCCTGTTCCTGATGGCCGAGATCGTGTGCGCCGAGCCAGATCGCTCGGGCCGGGTCAAGGTCCGCAATCTTTCGGCCGGCGGGATGATGGTCGAAGGGGATCTGCGAGTCAGGCGCGGCGAGCGAGTCGCGGTCGAGCTGCGCACCATCGGCCCCGTCGCGGGCGTGGTGGTGTGGGTGCGCGCGCCCAAATTCGGTGTGGCCTTCGAAGAGGAAGTCGATCCGATGCTCGCGCGGACCAAGGTGTACGGGGGCGACAGAGAAGCCCCGGGCTATGCGCGAGCGCCGCTCGATGTCCCGCGCCACGCCGGCTGGAACGGGAAAATCCGCCCCGTCTGAGCGCCCTGCGGCGCCGCGCGTGCGCGGCGCGTCACGCGCTTGGCCGACGGGGGCCAAGCTGGCGGCTGACGCGGGGCGCGGTTGTTGTTAGAGCCGCGCCGTGAAGCGCGCATTCGTCCTTCTTCCGCTCCTGGCCGCGCTGGGCGCCTGCGCGCGCGGACAGGACGGCGCAGTCGATGTCGCCGTGATCGGCCAACCGGCCGAGCTGTTCGCCAGCGGCCACCGGCTCGCCCCGCCCGGCGAGCTTGTCCGCGCCGCGACCATGCAGGGCCTGGTCCGGCTCGACGAGGCGGGCCAGCTCGTTCCCGGGATTGCCGAGCGCTGGATCGTGACCGAGGACGGCGAGAGCTACATCTTCCGCATCCGCGAACTCGATCTCCCGGGGGGCAAGCGGCTGACCGCGCGCGCAGTGCAGCAGGCGCTGACGCGGACCATCGCCGAGCTCAAGGGCACCACTCTCGGACTTGACCTCGCCCAGGTGCGCGACGTGCGGGCGATGACTGGCCGGGTTATCGAAATCCGCCTGGCGAGCCCCATGCCGGACCTTCTCCAGCTCCTCGCGCAGCCCGAACTCGGCATTGCCATCGCCGGAACCCCGACCGGCCCGATGAGCGCGGCGCGCGCAGGCGCAAACAGCGTGATCCTGACCGCGCTGCCTCCGGAACGGCGCGGTCTGCCGGCCCGGCCCGACTGGGCCACGACGGTGCGCCCGGTCCGCCTTACCGCGGGGGACGCGCGCACGATCACGCGCCGCTTCTCCGACGGGAACTTCGCCGTTGTGCTCGGCGGCACGCTCGCGACGCTGCCGCTGGTCGATGTCGGCCCGCTGTCGCGAGGGACGGTGCGCGTGGATTCGCCGCGGGGCCTGTTTGGCCTCGACGTGCTGCGCGCCGAGGGCTTTCTCGCCGCGCCCGAGAACCGCGAAGCGCTGGCGCTCGCGCTCGACCGTCCGGCCTTGATCCAGCCGTTCAATCTGGCCGGCTGGGCGGCGACGACGCGGGTGGTCGCGCCCGGGCTGCCCGACGACCAGGGTCTGGTCGGCGAACGCTGGGCGGGGATGGACCTCGCCGCCCGCCGCAACGCCGCGGCGGAGCGCGTGGCGCGCTGGAAGGCGGCCAATGGGGGCAACACCCCGGTGCTCGGCGTCGCGCTGCCCGAGGGGCCGGGGTCCGACACGCTGTTCGCAGGCCTGGCCGCGCAATACCGCGAGATCGGCATCGTCCTGGCGCGCGCGCAGGACGGCCGGGACGCCGATCTCGCGCTGCGCGACCGAGTCGCGCGCTATGCCGGGGCGCGCTGGTTCCTGAACCAGTTCCACTGCCGGATCAGCGCCGCGATCTGCTCCGAAGACGTCGACTTCCTGGTCCGGCTCGCAGGGGCCTCGCGCGATCCGGCCAGCCAGGCGAATTACCTCGCCGATGCCGAGAACGCGCTCGCCGCCTATAATGCCTTCATTCCGATCGGCGCGCCGATCCGCTGGTCGCTGGTGCGCTCGGGCGTGGCGGGCTTCGCCGAGAATCCCTGGGCGATCCATCCCTTGTTCCCGCTTTCGCGCGCGCCCATGTAGCCGGGCGGAGACAGTGGTCATGGACGATCCCGCACCAATCCCGCCCCGCGCGCTTCCGCTCGGGATCGATCTGCCGATGGGCCGCAGCCCGGCGGAGGTCCGCCGCCGGATGGAGGCGATGGAGCGCCTGCTCGAGCGCAGCCTGACCGTTCCCGGGACCAAATTCATGATCGGGCTCGATTCGGTGGTCGGCCTCATCCCGGTCATCGGTGATGCCATCGCGGCCGCGTTGGGCGCCTATCTGATCTGGGAAGCGAAAAACCTCGGCCTGCCCAAATGGAAGCTGTGGCGGATGGCGAGCAATGTCGCCTTCGACGCGGCGGTCGGCGCGGTCCCGGTCGCGGGCGATCTGTTCGACATTGCCTTTCGCTCCAACAGCCGCAACCTCAGGCTGGTGAAACGCCACCTCGACCGGCATCATCCCGAAACCAGGGTCATCGAAGGCTGATCGTCCTGTCAGCGCAAGCTGGCATCGTTGCAGCGAGCGCCTCGGCTTTCGCTGGGGTGACGATTCGAGCGGGAGCAGTTAGAGCCCGGGGCATGACTGCCGTCGTCACCTACAGCTCCTACCTCGATCTCGACCGCATCCTGGCGGCGCAGCACCCCGTCTCGGGCGCGCACGACGAGATGCTGTTCATCATCGTTCACCAGGCGAGCGAGCTGTGGCTCAAGCTGTGCCTGCACGAGCTGGCCGCGGCGCGCGACCATATCGCCGCCGACGATCTGCGCCCCGCCTTCAAGATGCTCGCCCGCGTCGCCCGCGCGCAGGGACAGCTGATCCAGAGCTGGGACGTGCTCAGCACCATGACGCCGCACGATTACTCTACGGTCCGCCCGCACCTGGGCGGATCGAGCGGGTTCCAGAGCGCGCAGTACCGGATGATGGAATTCATCCTCGGCGGCCGCAACCCCGACCATGTGGCGCGCCACGAGGCGGCCCCGGACGTCGCGGCGCGGCTGCGCGAGGAGCTTTCGCGCCGGTCGATCTACGCCGAGGCGGTGGCGCTGCTGGCGCGCCGCGGCTTCGCGATTCCGGCCGAAGTCCTCGCCCGCGAGCAGGCCGAGGCATGGGTGTTTTCCCCTCACGTCGAAGCAGCCTGGGCGGCGATCTACCGCGACCCGGAGGCGAACTGGGACCTTTACGAACTGGCCGAGAAGCTGGTCGATCTCGAATATCATTTCCAGCGCTGGCGGTTCGGACATCTCAAGACCGTCGAGCGGATCATCGGCTTCAAGCAGGGAACCGGCGGCACTCCCGGCGTGCCCTATCTCGCCGGCGTGCTCAGGCAGGCCTTCTTCCCCGAGCTGCTCAGCGTGAGGACCGCGCTGTGAGCCGGAAGCTATGGGACATTTCCCAGACGCTGCGCCCCGGTTTGCCGGTGTGGCCGGGCGACACCGCGTTTGCGTTCGAGCGCACCTGGCGGATGGAGGACGGTTCGCCGGTCAATGTCGGCCGGATGACGATGAGCACCCATTCGGGCAGCCATGCCGATGCGCCGCTGCACTATGCGGCGGGCGCGGCGGACATCGCCGGCGTCGCGCTCGATCCCTACCTCGGCGAGTGCCTGGTGGTCGATGCGCGCCGTGCGAAGGATGCGGTCCAGATCGGCGACCTGCCGCCGCTCGAGGGGGCGATGCGGGTCCTGCTGCGAACCTTCGAGAGCTTCCCCCATGATCGATGGGACAGCAGCTTCACAGCCATCGCGTCCGCCACCATCGCCTGGCTCGCAGCGGAGGGCGTGCGCCTGATCGGCACCGACGCGCCCTCGGTCGATCCGCAGGATTCGAAGACGATGGGCGCGCACAAGGCGGTGCTGGCGGCCGACATGCGCATTCTCGAAGGGCTGGTGCTCGATGATGTGCCGCCCGGCCGTTACGAGCTGATCGCGCTGCCGCTGAGGATCGCCGGGGGCGATGCCGGGCTGTGCCGCGCCATCCTGCGCGAGCTGCCTCGTGCTTGAGCGCGCCCGAGTGCTCGACGCCGCCGATCCGCTGGCGGAGTATCGCCATCGGTTCACAATTCCCGAGGGGGTGATCTACCTCGACGGCAACTCGCTCGGGCCGCTGCCAAAGGGCACACCGGTGCGCCTGGCGGAGGTGGTGCTGGAGGAGTGGGGCGAAGGCCTCATCCGCTCGTGGAACGATGCCGACTGGATCGGCCTGCCGCAAAAGGTGGGCGCCAGGATCGCCCCGCTGATCGGCGCCGCGCCGCACGAGGTCATCGCCGCCGACAGCACCAGCGTGAACCTGTTCAAGCTGATCGCGGCCGCGCTGGCCCTGCAAGGAACAAGGGGGCGCCCGGGGCGCAAGGTGATCCTCAGCGAGCCGGGCAATTTCCCGACCGATCTCTACATGATCGCCGGGCTGGAGAAGCAGGGCTTGGCCCAGCGCCGCCTCGCGCCGCGCAGACGACTCGCCGATGCGTTGGACAAAGATGTCGCGCTGCTGCTCCTCACCCACGTCCACTACAAGACCGGCGCGCTGCACGACATGGCCGCGCTGACCCGCGTCGCGCACGAGGCGGGCGCGCTGGTGCTGTGGGACCTGTCGCACTCGGCCGGCGCGCTGCCGGTGGACCTCAACGGCTGCGGGGCCGATTTCGCGGTCGGCTGTGGCTACAAATATTTGAACGGCGGCCCCGGCGCGCCGGCCTTCGCCTTCGCCGCCGAGCGGCACCATGCGGCGCTCCAGCAGCCGCTCACCGGCTGGATGGGTCACGCCGCGCCCTTCGCCTTCTCGGACGAGTATGCGCCCGGAGAGGGAATGAATCGCCTGCTCTGCGGCACTCCGCCGATCCTGGGCCTCGCCGCGCTCGAGGTGGGCGTCGATATCATCGCCGAGATCGGGGTGGAGCGGCTCTACGCCAAGTCGCAAGCACTGTCGGAATTCTTCCTCCTTTGCCTCGCCGAGCTGGGCGTGGAGGTGATCTCCTCTCCCCTTGCGGGAGAGGAGGGAGGCGCGTCAGCGCCGGAAGGAGAGGGGTCCGCCGCGCGAGCGGCGGCTGCCGCCGCCGTCCCCTCTCCCAACCCTCTCCCGCAAGGGGAGAGGGCTTTGCAACTCGCCAGCCCCGCCGCCCCGTCGCAGCGCGGCAGCCAGCTCAGTATCCGCCACCCAGAGGCCTATGCGCTGAGCCAGGCCCTCATCGCCCGCGGCGTCATCGCCGACTTCCGCGAGCCCGACATCCTGCGCCTCGGCTTTGCGCCGGCCTATCTGCGCTTTACCGACATCGCCCAAGCCGCCCGCCACCTCGCCGAGGTGCTGGCCAGCGACGCATGGCAGCGCGAGGAGTTCCGCGAGCGCAAGGCGGTTACGTGAATCGGCCCGAGGACTTCGGCAAACGCTGGGTTCGAATGATCGAGCGTCAGGTAAAATGACGTTCGTTGGCATTACGATCATCTTGGCCGCGATTGTTATTGCAAACCGGCTGTCGTGATCGTGCCTCAAGCCTCCAGCTCGATGTCCCAGTAGAGCCAGTCCCTCCAGGTCTCGTGGAGATGGTTCGGGGGAAACAGCTTGCCGTGCTGCTGGAGCTGCCAGTGCGTCGGGCGGATCGGCTGGGTGTAGAGGTGCATCCCCGCCTGCCTGGGGGTGCGACCGCCCTTCTTCATGTTGCACGGCGCGCAGGCGGTGGCGATGTTTTCCCAGGTCGTGCGCCCGCCGAGCCGGCGTGGGACCACGTGGTCGAAGGTCAGCGTGTGCGGATCGCCGCAATACTGGCAGGCGAAACGGTCACGCAGGAACAGGTTGAAGCGCGTGAAGGCGGGAAATTCGCTCGGCCGGACATATTGCTTGAGCGCGATCACGCTCGGGATCTTCATGTCGAGGCTGGGGCTGTGGACCTCGCGGTCGTAGGTTTCAATCACCACCACCCGGTCAAGAAAGATCGCCTTGATCGCCGTCTGCCACGGCCACAGGCTCAGCGGATAGTAGGACAGCGGCGTGTAATCGGCGTTGAGCACCAACGAGGGACACGACGCCAGATTCCGTGCCGCGTCCTCGCGGCTACTTCGGACCCGGGCGGCCCGGTCGAGCAATTCGGCCTTGAACACGATGGCGGTCCTCCCCGATGAGGTCAGGATGCACTTGCCCGCCGAAGCGTCAAGACCGTTACAGACAGCCTGTCCACAGCGTTTCCCACCGACTGTGGCCAATAGGACGCAGGCGCGGTGATTGTCACCCGCTTCGCGCCCAGCCCCAACGGGCCGCTTCACCTCGGCCATGCCTATTCGGCGATCGTGGGACACGATCTGGCCAGGGCACGCGGCGGGCGCTTCCTGCTGCGCATCGAGGACATCGACGGCGCGCGCTCGCGGCCCCGGCTCGCGCCCCAGTTCCGCGCCGATCTCGCCTGGCTGGGCCTGCTTTTCGCCGAGGTGCCGGCGCAATCGACGCGGCTCGCGCGCTATGCCCGCGCCGCCGCCGCGCTGCGCGCGCAAGGCCTGCTCTATCCGTGCACCTGCACCCGCGCCCATATCGCGGCGCTGGCCGCGCGCATGGGGCCCGAGGGGCCGATCTATCCCGGCACCTGCAAGGGCGGCGCGGTCGATCCCACGCTCCCCGCCGTCTGGCGGCTCGACGTCGAGGCGGCGCTGGCGCGCACGGGGACGCTGGCGTGGGAGGACGAGCTCCACGGAATCCGGACCGCCGACCCGCGCGTGCTGGGCGATGTCGTCCTGGTGCGCAAGGACGCGCCTGCCAGTTACCATCTCGCCGCCACGCTGGACGATGCCGCCGATGGCGTGACGCTGGTGACGCGCGGGATGGACCTGTTCGCCGCGACTCATGTCCACCGCCTGCTCCAGGCGCTGCTGGCGCTGCCGGTGCCGCGCTGGCGGCACCACCCCCTGTTGCTCGACGCCAGCGGCCGGAAGCTGGCCAAGCGGCGCGGGTCCGGCACGGGGAGCCTGGGGCTCGCCGACCGGCGGCGGGCGGGCGAAGACGGCGCCGTGCTCGCCCAGGCCATACGCGAAGCGCGCTTTCCCGCTGGAATTACGCTGGCGAATGCCTAGATTGTCCAGAACATGACCACCGTTCTCATAATCGTCCTCGTCGTCCTCATGGGACTGACCGTGTTTTCGCTCGTGCGCGGCGTGGTCGCGTTCCTGAAAACCACGCGCATCGATCTCGAGAGCGGGGCCGGGGAAACCGCGACCGACATGCAGCTGCTCCAGAACCGGATGATGATGAACCGCATCAAATATCAGGCGCTGGCGATCCTGGTGGTGGCGGTGCTGCTGATCATGACGCGCTGAACCCTTGGTCAAGCTCAACCGGATCTACACCCGCACCGGCGATGCCGGCTCCAGCGGCCTCGTCGACGGCTCGCGGCTGCCCAAGCACTCGGCGCGGTTCGAGGCGATCGGTGCGGTGGACGAGGCCAATAGCGCGATCGGCTTCGCCGTGCTCGCGGCCAACAGCCAGCCGCGCCGCGCGCTGCTCAGGATCCAGAACGACCTCTTCGATCTCGGCGCCGATCTCGCCACGCCGGGAAGCGATTTCACGCCTTCGGATATGGTGCTCAGGATCGTGCCGGCGCAGGTCGCGTGGCTCGAGCAGGCGATCGACGCGATCAACGCCAACCTGTCGCCCTTGACCAGCTTCATCCTGCCGGGCGGCAGCGAGGCGGCGGCGCGCGCGCATCTCGCCCGCGCCCAGGTCCGCCGCGCCGAGCGGACGGCGGTCGCGCTGGCCAGCGAGGAACCGGTCAACCCGGCCGCGCTCGCCTATCTCAACCGGCTCTCGGACTATCTGTTCGTGCTGGCCCGGCACTTCAATCACGATGGCGCCCACGATGTGCGGTGGGTGCCCGGCGCAAACCGTTAGGCCGCCGCTAGCCAGCCCGGACCGCGCCCGCTAAGCGCGCGCGGCACAGGTGCAGGAGCGGGCAATGGCGACGGTGGCGGTAATCGGGGCAGGGCAGATGGGTGCAGGCATCGCCCAGACCGCCGCGGCGGCCGGACACAGCGTCCTGCTCGCCGACATCGACCTCGCCACCGCCCGGAAGGCCAAGGCCGGCATCGAACGCGCGCTGGGCAAGCTCGTCGCCAAGGAGAAGATCGCCGCCGCCGAGGCAGCGGCGGTTCTCAGGCGCATCGCCGCGCTCGCCGATTATGCCCCGATGGCGGCAGCCGAGTTCGTCATCGAAGCCGCGACCGAGCGCGAGGAGGTCAAGCGCGCGATCTTCGAGAAGGCGGCGGCAGTGCTCGGCGCAGAGGCGATTCTCGCCACCAACACCAGCTCGATCCCGATCACCCGGATGGCCGCGCACGCGCCCGACCCGGCCCGCTTCATCGGGCTGCATTTCTTCAATCCGGTGCCGCTGATGCCGCTGATCGAAGTCATTCCCGGCCTCGCCACCGCCCCGGCGACGGTGCAGCGGACCACCGCCTTCGCCGAGGGGCTCGGCAAGCAGGTCGTGCGCAGCCAGGACGAGCCCGGCTTCATCGTCAACCGCATCCTGCTGCCGATGATCAACGAGGCGGTGTTCGTGCTGGGCCAGGGCACGGCGGGGACCGCGGACATCGATGCCGCCGCGCGGCTCGGGCTCAACCATCCGATGGGGCCGCTCCAGCTCGCCGATTTCATCGGGCTCGACACCTGCCTCGAGATCGTGCGGGTGCTCCATGCCTCAACCGGGGACAGCAAGTATCGCCCCGCGCCCTTGCTGGTGAAATATGTCGAGGCCGGCTGGCTGGGCCGCAAGAGCGGGCGCGGCTTCTACGACTACAGCGCTGCGGAACCCGTTGCCACGCGGTGACTTTCCCTTTGTTGAAGGAGATCATCATGTCCGCCACCCAAGACATTCCCGAAGACCGCGTCAGCACCCGGGCGAGCCTCGCGCCCGAGACGCACAATGCCGAGCAGGACGACGAGCTCGCGCAGGCGCAGACTCTGGCCGACGAGGCGCGCAGCATCGCGGGCGCCGGCTACGGCAGCCCGACCGAGAGCATCAAACGCAACGGCGCCAATCTGGAGGAGGATTCGACACAGGATCTTGTCGATCACATGCGCGACATGGAGCGATCGGGCCGGATCGACATGGGCGCCTATGCCGGCGAGGAGAACATGGACGACGAGGAGGACACTTACGGCGAAGCCAGCCGTCTCGACGAGGACGACCCGACGTTTCACGACCGCTAAGGCTGGCCGGTTATTGCGGCAGGTCGGGCGAGGGGGTGGCCCCGAAACCGGGCGGTAGAGTTTCGCGCGGCGGCGGCGGCGCCAGGGCCTGCCCGCTCGCGCCAGGCGCGGCGCCGGGTCCCAGCCGCCAGGGATTCGCGGCATCAGTGCGCGGAGCGCCCTCCACCACCAGCGCGGCGGCCTGTGCGGTCCGGGTCTGCGTGGCGGGGAGGACGCCCGGATCCCGCTCGGTACCGACGGCCATCGCCACCAGCGCGCAGAACGCCCCGGCCAGCGCGACCTTTTCGATCAGGGAAAACGAGCCCGCCATCGGCCGCTGTTTTTGCCGCGCCGCGGTTAATTCTTCCCTTCCGCCGCGGCGCGCTTGAGCGCGTAAAGCGCCTCCAGCGCTTCGCGCGGGGTCAGCGTGTCCGGGTCGATCGCGGCCAGCGCCCCGGCAAGCGGATCTTGCCGCGGCGTCTCCTCTTGCAGAGCCGCGGCGAACAGCGGCAGATCGCCCAGCCCCGCCGCCAGCCCGCCCGTTTCCGCGCGGCCCTTCTCGAGCCGGTCGAGGATGGTCCTCGCGCGCCTCAGCACCGGGGGCGGCAGCCCTGCGAGCCGCGCAACCGCCAGACCGTAGCTGCGGTCCGCCGCGCCGCGCGCCAGCTCGTGGAGCAGCACCAGCTCGCCCTTCCACTCCTTGGCGCGGACGTGGTGGAGGCTCAGCGCGCCGCAAGTTTCGGCGAGGCGCGCGAGCTCGTGGTAATGCGTCGCGAACAGGCACCGGCAGCGCAGGTTCTCGTGCACCGCCTCGACCACCGCCCAGGCCAGCGCCATGCCGTCGTAAGTCGAGGTGCCGCGCCCGACCTCGTCGAGAATCACGAAGCTGCGGTCGGTCGCCTGGCTCAGAATGGCGGCGGTCTCGACCATCTCGACCATGAAGGTCGAGCGCCCGCGCGCGAGATTGTCGCTGGCCCCGACGCGGCTGAACAGGCGGTCGGCGAGGCCCAGTGTGGCGCTTTGCGCGGGGACGAAGCTGCCCGCCTGCGCGAGCAGCAGGATCAGCGCGTTCTGCCGCAGAAACGTCGATTTGCCGCCCATGTTGGGACCGCCGATGAGCCACAGCCGGTCCCCCGGCCCCAGCGAGCAGTCGTTGGCGACGAATCGTTCGCCCGCTTTCGACAGCGCCGCCTCGACCACCGGGTGCCGTCCGCCCACGACCTCGAGGCAGGGCGCGTCGAGCATCAGCGGGCGGCACCAGTCGCCCTCCGCCGCGCGCTCGGCCAGCGCTGCCGACACGTCGATTCGCGCCAGCGCCTGCGCGGTCGCGGCGATGGCTTCGCGCCGCTGCCCGACCTCGCCGCAAAGCTCCTCGAAATGCGCTTCCTCGGCGGCGAGCGCGTGGCCGCCGGCCTCGGCGATCCGGCTCGCTTCCTCGTGCAGTCCGAGCGAGTTGAAGCGCACCGCGCCGGCCATCGTCTGGCGGTGGGTGAAACCGCTGTCGGCGGCCATCAGCCGGTCGGCATGGCGCGCCGAGACCTCGATGAAATAGCCGAGCACCTTGTTGTGGCGGATCTTGAGCGAGGGGGTCGCCGTCTCGTCACGATAGCGCGCCTCGAGCGCGGCGATGGCGCGGCGCGCGCTGCCGCTGGTCTCGCGCAGGGCGTCGAGCGCGTGGTCGTAGCCCGGCGCGATGAAGCCGCCCTGGCTGCGCTCGGTGGGCGGCGCGGGCACCAGCGCGCGCTCGAGATGGTCGATCAGGCCCGAGTGCCCGCCGAGCCGGGCGCAGCACTCGGCCAGCAGCGGCGGCACGTCCGGGCTCGCGCGAAGCAGCTCGCGCAGCCGCCGCGCTTCCGACAAGCCGTCGCGAACCTGGCCCAGATCGCGCGGGCTGCCCCGCCCCGCGACGATCCGGCCGAGCGCGCGGGCGATGTCGGGGCACTGCCGCAGCGCCCGGCGCAGATCGCTGCGCAGGATCGGGTCGCGATGAAAGTGCGCGAGAGCGGCGTGGCGCGCCTCGATCGCGCCGCGCTCGGCGAGCGGCGCGGCCAGGTCCTCGGCCAGCAGCCGCGCGCCCGCACCGGTGGCGCAGCGGTCCACCGCCGCGAGCAGGCTCCCGGCGCGCCCGCCCCCCTGTGCGTCGAGCACTTCGAGGCTCGCCCGCGTCGCCGCGTCCATCGCCAGCCGCTCCTCGCCCCGGCGCGCGACCGGCGGCAGCAGCAGCGGCAGCGTGCCGCGCCCGACGTGCTCGAGATAGGCGATCAGACCCCCCGCCGCGGCGAGCATCGGGCGCGTGAAGCTGCCCAGCCCGTCGAGCGTCGCCACCCCGTGCAGAGCCTTCAATCGCGCCTCGCCCGCTTCGCTGCGGAAGTCGGCGGCAGGGCGGGTCACGGCCTGCTCCCCCGCGAAGGCGGGGATCTCGATCGCCGGAGCGCCATTCCGAGGGAGGTCCCGGCCTGCGCGGGGACTCGGTTCCGGAACGATTACCTCGCAGGGGTCGATGCGCGCCAATAGGGCCTGGACGCCGTCTTGGGCGCACTCCTCGAGCTCCATTCGCCCGGTCGAAATGTCGCAGCACGCCGCGCCCACGCCGTCGCGCAGCGGTGCCAGCGCCACCAGCACATTGGCGCTTCTCGGGTCGAGCAGTGTCTCCTCGGTCAGCGTCCCGGCGGTGACGAAGCGGACGATGTCGCGCGCCACCAGCGCCTTCGCGCCGCCCCGCCGCTTCGCTTCCTCGGGCGTCTCGACCTGCTCGGCGATGGCGACGCGGTGGCCGGCGCGGATCAGCCGCGCGAGATAGCTTTCGGCCGCATGGACGGGCACTCCGCACATCGGGATCGGCGCGCCGTCATGCTCGCCGCGGCTGGTGAGCGCGATGTCGAGCACGCCCGCCGCGAGGCGCGCATCCTCGAAGAACAGCTCGAAGAAATCGCCCATCCGGTAGAACAGCAGGCAGCCTTCGGCCTGTGCCTTGAGCGCCAGATATTGCGCCATCATCGGGGTAGAAGCGCCCGCCATCGAGCCGCGGGGGTAGCTGCCGCGGCGCCGATTCGCCAACGCCGTTCGCGCGCTTTCCCCCGCCCCTGCTTTCCGTTAGGGCACCGCCGAACCCGAGAACGGAAGCGCGCATGGCCGAAGAGAAGAAATCCGCCTTCACCGAGCGCGAGGCGCTGTTCTACCACGAGACGATCCGCCCCGGTAAGATCGAGATCGTCGCCAGCAAGCCGATGGCGACCCAGCGCGATCTCAGCCTCGCCTATTCGCCCGGCGTGGCGGTTCCGGTGGAAGCGATCGCGCGCGATCCGTCGCTCGCGGCGCGCTACACCGCGCGCGCCAACCTGGTTGCGGTGATCTCCAACGGCACCGCGATCCTGGGCCTCGGCAATCTCGGCGCGCTCGCGGCCAAGCCGGTGATGGAAGGCAAGGCGGTGCTGTTCAAGCGCTTCGCCGACGTCGATTCGATCGACATCGAGCTCGATACCGAAGACCCCGACAAGTTCATCGAGGCGGTCGCGCTGATGGAGCCGACCTTCGGCGGCATCAATCTGGAAGACATCGCCGCGCCCGAATGCTTCGTGATCGAGGCCGCGCTGCGCGAGCGGATGAACATTCCGGTGATGCACGATGATCAGCACGGCACCGCGATCATCGCCGCCGCCGGCCTGATCAACGCCTGCCACCTGACAGGCCGCGACCTGCGCGACGTGCGCATGGTCGTCAACGGCGCGGGCGCCAGCGCGCTCGCCTGCACCGCGCTGATCAAGGCGCTCGGCGTCCCGCACCAGAACGTCATCGTCTGCGACCGGGCCGGGCCGATCTATCCCGGCCGCGCCAATGTCGACCAGTGGAAGAGCGCGCATGCCGTGCCGACCGAGGCGCGCAGCCTGGCCGAAGCGCTCGCGGGCGCCGACATCTTCCTCGGCCTCAGCGCGGCGGGCGCCCTGAAGCCGGAGTGGGTGGAGAAGATGGCGCCGCAGCCGATCATCTTCGCGATGGCCAATCCCACGCCCGAGATCATGCCCGACGAGGCGCGCGCGGTCCGCCCCGATGCGATCATCGCCACCGGCCGCAGCGACTTTCCCAACCAGGTCAACAACGTCCTCGGCTTTCCCTTCATCTTCCGCGGCGCGCTCGACGTCCAGGCGACCGACATCAACGAGGAGATGAAGATCGCCGCCGCGCAGGCCATCGCCGCGCTGGCGCGCGAGCGCGTGCCCGAGGAAGTCGCGGCCGCCTATGGCATCAACCATCGCTTCGGCACCGACTACATCATCCCCGCGCCCTTCGATCCGCGGCTGATGGAGGTGGTCTCGAGCGCGGTCGCCAAGGCGGCGATGGATTCGGGCGTGGCGCAGGCCCCGATCGAGGACTTCGCCGAGTATCGCCACAAGCTGAAGGCGCGGCTCAACCCCACCACCGCCGCGCTCACCAACATCTACGAGCTGGCGAAGGCCACTCCGAAACGCATGGTCTTCGCCGAGGCCGAGGAGGACGTGGTGCTGCGCGCCGCGATCCAGTTCCGCGATTTCGGCTATGGCGAACCGATCCTGGTCGGCCGCACCGACAAGGTGCTCGAGAAGCTGAAGGAGCTCGCGGTCGAAGATCCCGAGAGCTTCACGATCGAGAATTCGGCGGTTTCGGCCCGCAAGCCCGAAATGGTCGCCTATCTCTACAAGCGGCTCCAGCGGCGCGGGTTGACCGAGCGCGACGTGGTGCGGATGGTCAATCAGGAGCGCAACGTCTTTGCCGCCCTGCTGGTCGCGCTTGGCCACGGCGACGGGCTGATCACCGGCCTGACCCGCACCTTCGCGCAGACCGCGCGCGAGATCGCGCGCGTGATCGATCCCAAGCCGGGCGCGCAGCCGTTCGGCATCCACATGATGATCGGCAAGAACCACACCACCTTCCTGGCCGATACCACCATCACCGAGCGCCCCAGCGCCGAACAGCTCGCGCATATCGCGCGCGAGACCGCCGCGGTGGCGCGGCGGATGGGGCACGAGCCGCGCGTCGCCTTTCTCAGCTATTCGACCTTCGGCAATCCCAGCGGCCAGTGGCTCGGAAACCTGCGCGACGCGGTGGCGATTCTCGACCGCGAGCAGCCCGATTTCGAATACGAGGGCGAGATGGCGCCCGACGCCGCGCTCAATCCCAAGGTGATGGCGCTCTATCCCTTCAGCCGGCTCTCGGGTCCCGCCAATGTGCTGGTGATGCCCGGGCTCCAGTCGGCCAACCTCAGCGCCAAACTGTTGCGCGAGCTGGCCGGCAACGCCACCATCGGGCCCATGCTGATCGGGATGGAAAAACCGGTCCAGATCGCCCCCATGACCGCAATCGCGCCCGACCTCCTCACGCTGGCGGTGCTGGCGAGCGCCGGCGTGGTGGGATGAATGTCGGACCGCCGGCGCCTGAACCGGCGCCCGCGGCGCAGCGCCCGAATCGGCAAGCTGGGCGTTGCTGATCCCGGGCTCGAATAAGCCCCTCCAACCCATCGCAGCGCCTGCCGCCATGCCGCCCCGCCATGCCGCCCCGCCGCCGTTCGCCGCAGCATCGGTGCGGCCCGGCGGGTCGGCGGCGGGCCGGTTCAGCGCAGCGCAACCTCGCGGGGGGGAAAGCGCCGCGCGACAGGGAACACTTCAGGCCATCCAACCGATGCCAAAAGGGACAAGCATTTCATGACCAGACTGACTGCATACGCCGCGCTCGCCGCGGGCCTTCTCGCCGCCCCCGCGCTGGCGCAGGACGCCGGCGGCGCCCCCGGCGGGCTCTATGTCGGCGCGCTCGCCGGCTACGAGGGGCTCAAGGTCACGTCGAGCACCGGGACCGTCAGCGCCAACGCCGATTCGGCGGTCTATGGCGTCAACGCCGGCTACGATCTCAACCTGGGCAATGCCTTCGTCGGGATCGAGGGAGAACTTTCGACCTCGGGCGGCTCGGCCGCGTTCCCGGGCACCTTCGCGGGGGCGCGCGAAGGGCTCGAAACCAGGGGCCAGTATTACCTCGGCGCGCGTGCCGGGCTCGCGCTGACGCCGGGCATCGCGGCCTATGGCAAGGTCGGCTACACCGCGCTGGACACGCGCGCCTTCACTCGCAGCGGCACGCTCGCCGAGCTCAGGGACAACACCGGCGGCCTGCGCTTCGGCGGCGGGGTGCAGGTGCAGCTCCCCGGCCCGCTCGAGGCCCGGATCGAATATCGCCGCTCCACCTACAACGACCTCGCCGAAACAAGCCAGGGCCGCGCCGCGACCAACCAGGTCGTCGCCGGCCTGGCGCTGCGCTTCTAGGGGGCCCTAGAACGGTAACGCCTTGCCGGTGTAGTCGAGGTAACGGTAGCCGGCCCCGCCGGACTGCTCGAGCACATCGGCAAGGCCTGCCGCGCTCTGCTCGACGGTGAGCGGGGCCTCCCTGCCGCCCATCGCGGTCTTGACCCAGCCGGGATGAAGCGAAAGCACCGCGATGCCGCGCGGCCTGGCGGCCTGCTCGGCGATGCCCTTGGCGAGCATGTTCTGCGCCGCCTTGCTGGCGCGGTACAGTTCGTAGCCGCCGCTGCTGTCCGCGATCGAACCCATCAGCGAGGACATGAAGGCCAGCGTGCCCCCGTCCCTGAGCTTGGGCAGCAGCGCCCGGCCCGCCCGCGCGGGGCCGAAGGCGTTGGTCATCATCACCTCCGCCACCTCGTCGGCAGTCGCCCTGTCGGCGGACTGATGCCGCGCGCCCATGATACCGGCATTCACCACCACCACGTCGAGCGAGCCGTCGACGAGGTCCAGTTCGGCATAGCTCGCCGGGTCGGTGACATCGGCGGTCACGACGTCGACTCCTTCGATCGCGTGCAAATCCTCGCTCCTGGTTCGCTCGCTGGCCACCACCTGCCAGCCGCGCCGCGCGAACTCCTGCGCCAGTCCGAGCCCGAGCCCGCGCGACGCGCCGAGGATCAGGATGCTTGTGCCATCCACCATGTCGATTGTCTCCAGCTGATACCCGGGCTGCGAATCGCAACTCTCCGAGCTTGAACTTTTGTGCCATTATAGCGTTACACTGTCAAGTGTTTTTTACCGCTTGGGTGATTGAACGCTTCACCGTCGCCTGTTGCCTGGCGGAATGCCAGAGCGATACAACCCGGCGCGGGCCATCGTGTGCCAACAGGCGTATACAGCGCAAAAAGGGAGTCGCAACGATGGCAGGCGAACAGGCAATCGCGCTCGACCGGTTCGGGCTTGGCGCGCGTCCCGGCGAACGGGCGGGCAGCGATCCGCGCGGTTACGTCACCGCGCAGCTGGCGCGCTACGATCCCGCCCCCGCGGCGCTCGCCGGGCTCCCCGGCCGCGCCGCGCTGACCGCCATGTTTCGCGACTATCGCGAGGCGGCGATGGCGCGCCGCCGCGAGGGGCGGCTCATGCCGCCCGCGGCGGAGGCGGCGGCGGCGATGGCGCCAGGCATGAGGGCACGGGACGCCGCGCCCGACGATCCGCTGCGCGATCTGCCGCAAATGCTCCGCAAGCCGCTGCGCGAGGCCTATCTGGGCGCGACCACCGCGCGGCTTTCCAGCGCGCTCCAGACCGCCGCTCCCTTCCCCGAGCGGCTGGTCCATTTCTGGGCCAATCACTTCGCGGTTTCCGCCGACAAGCTGACCGTCGTCCCGCTCGTCGGCAACCACGAGTTCGCCGCGATCCGCCCGCATGTGATGGGCAAGTTCGCCGATCTGCTCGCCGCCGCGGTGTTGCATCCGGCGATGCTGCTCTACCTGGACCAGGCGCAGTCGATCGGCCCCGGCAGCCCGCTGGCGCAGCGCGCCGGGCGCTTCGCCGGGAGGATGGGCCGCAAGCTGGGGCTCAACGAGAATCTGGCGCGCGAGATACTCGAGCTTCACACGCTCGGCGTGCGCACCGGCTATACGCAGGCCGACGTGACCGAGCTGGCGCGCGCGCTGACCGGCTGGACCGTCGCAGGCTTCGGCCAGGGCCGCGCCGCCAGGCTGGCGGAAGGGCCCGCCGGCGATGCGGTGTTCGCTCCCGCGCTCCACGAACCCGGCGCACGCACCGTGATCGGCAAGCGCTTCGCCGAGAGCGGGGGCGATCAGGCCAGGGCAGTGCTCGCCGAGCTCGCGCGCCAGCCCGCCACCGCGCGGCATGTCGCCACCAAGCTCGCCCGGCACTTCATCGCCGACACCCCGCCCGCCGCCGCCGTCGCGCGGCTTGAGCGCGCGTTCCTGACCTCCGACGGCGATCTCCCCACGGTCTATCGCGCGCTCGTCGCCTCGCCCGAGGCGTGGCAGGCGCTGCCGGGCAAGTTCCGCAGCCCGTGGGACTGGGCCGTGGCCAGCCTGCGCGCGACGGGCCTGCGCCAGCTTCCGGGCGGGCAAGCGGCGGCGGGGGTGCTGCAGCAGCTCGGCCAGCCGGTCTGGCGGCCCGGCAGCCCGGCCGGCTGGGGCGACACCGCGGCCGATTGGGCCGGGCCCGGCGCGCTGATGACGCGAGTCGAGGTCGCGCAGCAGATCGCCACCCGCGTCGCCGACCGGATCGATGCGCGCGCGCTGGTCGACGCCGTCCTGCCCGACGCGGGCGCGGAGACCCGGCAGGCGGTGGCGCGTTCCGAATCGCCCGCGCTGGGGCTGGCACTGCTCCTGTCCTCGCCCGAATTTCTGCGGAGATGATCCGATGACCCAGCTTTCCCTTTCCCGCCGCCGTGTCATGGGCGCCGCCGCGGCGGGCGGCGCGGTGGCGCTGTTGCCCGGCATGGCCTTCGCCGCCGCGGCCACCGCCAGGCGCTTCGTGTTCGTCATCCAGCGCGGCGCCGCCGATGGCCTGGCGATCGTGCCGCCGCTCGGGGAGGCCGCGCTCCCCGGCCTGCGCGGGCAGCTGTTCGATCCGGACGCTGTCAGGCTCGACGGCTTCTTCGGGCTCCATCCGGGGCTGTCCCGGACCGCGGGACTGTTCCGCAGCGGCGAGGCGCGCGCCTTTCACGCTGTCGCCACCGCCTACCGCGACCGCTCGCACTTCGACGGGCAGAACGTGCTCGAAAGCGGCGGTGCGGCGCCCTATGCCACCAAGACCGGCTGGATGGGGCGGCTGCTGCCGCTGCTCCCGGCCCCCGACCGCAGCGCCCTGGCGCTGGCGCCCGCGGTGCCGCTGGCGCTGCGGGGCGACCGGCCAGTCGCGACCTATGCCCCCAACCGGCTGCCCGATGCGAGCGACGATCTGCTGCTGCGCGTCGGCGCGCTTTACGAGGCCGATCCGCAGCTTGGCCCGCTGTGGCGCGAGGCAGTCAAGACTCGCCAGCTCGCGGGCGACATCGGCGGCAATGGCGGGCGCAACGGCGGCGAGCTGGGCACGCTCGCGGCCAGCCTGCTCGCTCCCGCCGACGGCGCGCGGGTGATGATGATCGAGACCGGGGGGTGGGACACCCATTCGCAGCAGAAGGGGCGGCTGGCGGCGCAGCTCAGGGGCCTCGACGGGCTGCTGACCGAATTGCGCACCGGGCTGGGGCCCGCCTGGCGCGACACGCTGGTGCTGGTCGCCACCGAGTTCGGCCGCACCGCCGCGATCAACGGCACCGGCGGCACCGATCACGGCACCGCCTCGGCGGCGCTGATGCTGGGCGGCGCGCTGCCGAAGGGGAAGCCGGTCGAGGCGCAGTGGCCCGGCCTCGCGGGCGCGGCGCTGCACGAGGGTCGCGACCTGAGGCCAACCGTGCCGCTCGCCCGGGTGATCACCGCGGAGCTGGCGCGGCACTACGCGATGGCGCCCGATGCTTTCGAGCGTGTCTTCGCGCCCTGATCCCGGCTCCCGCACCCGCGTCCGAAGCGGGGCGCAGCAGGGCCGGCGCCGCACGGGGTTGGCGGACGCGGGACCGGGGCTGGCGCCAGCCGCGCGCCGCCTACCCCGCTATCGCGGCATAGACGCCATAGCCGCTGGTCACCGTGAGCACGGCTCCCACCGCGACCAGCATCCACCGGGCCGGGAAGTGCCTGGCCGCGAAGGCGCCGATCGGGGCCCCCAGGACGCCGCCGATCAGCAGCCCCAGTGTCGCCCCGGCCAGATTGGCGATCCCGATCTGCGTGATGAAGGTCGCGCTGATCGCTACGGTCAGGAAGAATTCGACCGAATTGACCGTTCCGACGACCTTGCGCGGCTCGTGCCCCTGGACCAGCAGATTGCTCGTCACCACCGGGCCCCAGCCGCCCCCGCCCGCGGCGTCGAGAAACCCGCCGACAAGCCCCAGCGGCTCGACGATTTTGGCCTGGCGCGGCCTGGGCGGATAGAACAGCCCGCGCACCAGCAGGTAGACCCCGACCAGCGCCAGATAAGCCAGCACGAAGGGCTTCACGAAGCCGGCCTCGACGTTGGCGATCAGATAGGCGCCGCTGACGCCGCCGATCAGACCGGGGACCAGCAGCCGCAGGAACAGCCGGCCCTCGATATTGCGGTGGAGCAAATGGCTGGTCGCCGAGGCGAAGCTGGTGAAGCATTCGACCACATGCACTCGCTGCGAAGCGACCGCGGGCGGGACGCCGAGCACGCCCACCAGCAATGTGTTCATGATCACCCCGAAAGCCATCCCCACGGCACCGTCGACGAGCTGCGCGGCGAACCCGATCAGGATGAACGGCAGCAGCGCGCCGAGATCGAAGACTCCGAACTCCATCCTGGCCGCTCCACCCTGCCGACCGGACCTGGACCAGATTCACGCGCAATCGAAGCAAGAAATTCTTCCTCGCCTGCCCGCCTCCGCTCAGCGGCGGCGGAACCGGAAGTACCAGACCTCGTGCCCGTAGACGGCGCGGGCCTTGTGCTCGTAGCGGGTCTCGGGCCAGGCGGCGGGGCGCTGCTGCCAGCTCGCCGGGCCTTGCGCCAGCCACTCGAATTCGCCCGCGAAGCGCCGCATCACCATCAGCGCGTGGCGCAGATAGACGGGGTGATCGGTGCCGAATCGGAATTCGCCGCCGCTTTTCAGCTTGTCGGCGAAAAGCTGCACCGGGCCCTCGTTCATCATCCGCCGCTTGGCGTGCCTGGCCTTGGGCCAGGGATCGGGGTGGAGCAGATAGAGCATCGTCAGCCCGCCATCGGGAACGCGCCGCAGCACCTCGAGCGCGTCGCCATGATGAAGGCGGACATTGCCGAGCGCGCCGTCGCGAATATGGACCAGCGCCTGCGCCACGCCGTTGAGGAACGGCTCGGCGCCGATGAAGCCGTGATCGGGCAGCAGATCGGCGCGGTAGGCGAGATGCTCGCCCCCGCCGAAGCCGATCTCGAAATGGAGCGGACGGTCCCCGCCGAACAGCCGTGCCGCGCTCACCGCGCCTTCAGCCGGCACCGCGATTTGGGGCAACAGCCCGTCTATCAACGCCTGCTGCCCGGCGCGCAGCGGCTTGCCCTGGCTGCGGCCATAGAGCCGGTTCAGCGTGGTCGGATCGCCTGGCTTGTTCGCGGTCATAGGGCAGCCCGATGCGAGGAACGCCGCCTATAGCGGGGCGGAAATCGGCTCAAGACAATCCCGCGCAATAGGCGTAGAGAACCCGCGGGTCTGCTGTCGAGGGAGGACCTATGCTCAAGCACCAAGCCATTTTCGCGATGCTCGCCGCGGCCGCACTTTCCGGCACCGCGCATGCCGCGCCGAAGGGCGCCTCGAAAAACCCGCTCGTGGGTGCGTGGACCGTCGATCAGGTGCGAACCGCCGATTCAGTCGATGATCACCCCCAGCCGTCGCTCTACATCTTCACCGGGAAGCATTATTCGATCGTCCAGGTAACGGCGAAGAATCCGCGCGAGGCGATCGACGCCGAGAATGCCCCGGCCGCCTTGCTCCGCGAAATCTACGTCGACGGTTTCGTGGCCAACGCGGGGAGGTATCAAGCCTCCGGAGGAAAGCTGAAGATCTGGCCGAGCGTGGCGAAGAATCCCTCCTTCATGCGTCCGGGCACCTCGCTCGATTATCGTTACGAGCAACGCGATGGCGCGTTGCTCCTGACCGAGCTCCCGAGTGCGGGGTCGGCAACGCAGGGAGTAACCCGCCGCCTGAAGCGCGCGGAATAACCGGGGCGGCCCGTCTTCGCAGGTAAACGGCGGACCACGTTTAACGGCGGAGAGGGGCGGCGTGGCAGCGAAAATTAGCCGAAGAAGCGTGTTGGCGGCGACCGCGATCGCCCCGGCGCTTGCCGCGATGAGGCCCTCACAAGCGGCTGCGGCGCGGCACGGGCTGGAGTTGCGGCCGGGGCTGATTCACCTCAACACGGCCTCGATCGGCGCGACGTCGGCCAAGGTGCGGGCCGCCGTGATCGACGCGTGGCTGAGGCTTGAAGCCGATCCGGTCCGGATGACGTTCTCCCGCGATGCCGACACGGTGGTTTCCCAGGCCGATGCGGTTCGGGGGAAGATCGCGACCTTGATCGGCTGCGACGCCGACGAGGTGATGCTGACCTCGAGCACCACCGATGGAATGATCAGGCTTTCCCAGACGCTCGCGCTGGCGCCGGGCGACCGGGTGTTGCTGACCGACCAGGAGCACGAAGGCGGCGAAACGGGGTGGTTGCACCGCGCCGCGCGCGAGGGGATCGCCATCGACCGCGTGGCGCTCCCGCTGAGCCACACGACCACGAGCGCGCTCCTTGCACGGTTTGCCGCCGCGTTGCGACCTAACACGCGGGCGGTGGTTACCAGTCACGTCGTCAGCACGAGTGGGCTGCGCCTGCCGATAGCCGATATTGCCCGGCTGGCCCACGAACACGGCGCCTTGTGCGTGGTCGATGGCGCCCAGGCGGTCGGCCAAATCGAAGTCGATGTCCGAGCGATCGGTTGCGATGCTTACGCCGGCTGTGGTCACAAATGGCTGCTGGGACCCAAAGGCACGGGGTTTCTTTACATCGCCCGCGCGGCGCAGGCGCAGCTGTCGCCTCCGCAATGGTTATTGACCAAGGACTTCGGCGGGAATTCGTCGGGGGTGGGCCCGGCACCGCTGATGATCGGGCTGGGGTGCGCCATCGATGAGCTGAACGCGGTCGGGATCGCCGCCGTGGGCAGGCATGACAGCGATCTGGGTAGCTTGGCCCATGCCGGGTTGAGCGCATTGCCGGAACTGGAGATGATCGGGCCGGCGCGCGGCGGGTTGACCAGCGCGATGGTCGCCGCACGCCTGCCCGATCATATCGACAGCAGGACGCTGCGAGACCGGCTGCACGATCGCCACGGAATAATCATCAAGATGGCGGAGAAACGCTGGTTCAACGGTATCCGACTGTCGCCGCACATTTTCAATGACGCGGCGCAAGTCGAGACCGCCGTCGCGGCGCTTCGTACCGAGCTGGCCAACTGGGATTGATGACATGGCCACCCGCGCCCCGTACTGGCAATGCGTGGCTGGGCATCGCACGGCGCATGGAAAAGCGGCCGGACTCGAGAGTCCGGCCGCTCGCTGCTTGGCCAAGCCTGAGTGGAGGGTCAGCGGGTCAGGCAGCTAAATTCGGGTCGACTGCTCAGGCAGCTTCCGCTTCTTCGCCCGGATCGCGCAGCACATAGCCGCGGCCCCAGACGGTTTCGATGTAGTTCTCGCCGCCGCAGGCGTGGGCCAGCTTCTTGCGCAGCTTGCAGATGAAGACGTCGATGATCTTGAGTTCGGGCTCGTCCATCCCGCCGTAAAGGTGATTGAGGAACATTTCCTTGGTCAGGGTGGTGCCCTTGCGGAGGCTGAGCAGCTCCAGCATGGCGTATTCCTTGCCGGTCAGGTGGACGCGGGCGCCATCGACCTCGACGGTCTTGGTGTCGAGATTGACCGCCAGCTTGCCGGTGCGAATGACCGACTGGCTGTGCCCCTTGGAACGGCGCACCACCGCGTGGATGCGAGCGACCAGCTCCTCGCGGTGGAACGGCTTGGTGACATAGTCGTCGGCGCCGAAGCCGAAGGAGCGGATCTTGCTGTCCATCTCGGCGATGCCGGAGAGGATCAGCACCGGGGTCTGCACCTTGGCGACGCGCAGCTTCTTGAGCACGTCGTACCCGTGCATGTCGGGCAGGTTCAGATCGAGCAGGATGATGTCGTAATCGTAGAGCTTGCCGAGGTCCAGGCCCTCCTCGCCCAGATCGGTCGAATAGACATTGAAGCCCTCGGTGGTCAGCATGAGCTCGATCGCCCTGGCGGTCGTCGGCTCGTCCTCGATCAGCAGTACACGCATTGGAGTATGTCCCCCGTTGGCCCTACAGCGTGGCGGTGACCCCCAACGGCAACCGCGTCCCTATCACCCCCAACCTCTGAACGGAAAAGGTTAACAGCAGGTAAAGCGCGTTAACGCTTTCTTCGTTCCGTCGGGACCGCGTGCCCCGCAAGGTCGGCTCAGAATGCCTCCGCCAGCTTCCTCGCCCGGCGCCGTTCGGCCGAGGAGCCGATGCCGATCGCCTCGCGGTATTTGGCCACGGTGCGCCGCGCAAGGTCGAAGCCCTCCACCTTGAGCAGCGCCACCAGCGCCTCGTCGGAAAGAATCCGCCCGGCATCCTCGGCCTCCACCAGCGCGCGGATGCGCGCCTTGACGGCCTCCGAGCTCGCCCCCTCGCCGTCCGCCGCCGCGACTCCGCTGGAGAAGAAATATTTCATTTCGAAGGTGCCGCGCGGGCAGGCGAGATATTTGTTGCTCGTCACCCGGCTGACCGTGCTTTCGTGCATCTCGATGGCTTGAGCGACATCGCGCAGGATCAGCGGCCGCATCGCGCTCACGCCCTGGCGGAAGAACCCCGCCTGGCGCTTCACGATCTCGCTCGCGACCTTGAGGATCGTCCGCGCGCGCTGATCGAGCGCGCGAATCAGCCAGTTCGCTTCGCCCAGATGCTCGTTCAGCCATGCCTGGCTCTTCCTGTCGGCGCAGCCTTCCTTCAGCTCGAGATAATAGGCGCGGTTGACCACCAGCCGCGGCAGGCTGTCCTCGTTGAGCGCGATCGACCAGCCGCCGTCCCTGCCAGGGGTCACCAGCACGTCGGGGACCACCGCCGCCTCGCCGCCGCCGCCGAACCTCAGCCCGGGTTTGGGGTCGTATCCGCGCATCTCGGCGAGCATGTCGGCGAAATCCTCGTCGTCGACTTCGCACAAGCGCTTCAGCCGCGCGATATCCCCGCGCGCGAGCGCCTCGAGATTGTCGATCAGCCGCGCCATGCACGGATCGTAGCGGTCGGCCTCGCGCGCCTGGAGCGCGAGGCATTCGGCCAGGCTGCGCGCGCCCACCCCGGTCGGATCGAGCGACTGGATCAGCGCCAGGCCGCGCTCGATCTCGGCGCGCGGCGCATTGAGCTCCTCGGCCAGCGCGCCGATGTCGCCGATGAAATATCCCGCCTCGTCGAGCTCGCCGACAAGCCGCGCCGCGACCAGCGCTTCGCGCGTGTCGCGCGCCACCGCGCCGATCTGCGCGAGGAGATGCTCGGCCAGCGTGGGCGGCGCACCGCCGCGATTCTCGAGGTCGGGAAGCTCGCCCGCTCCGCCGCTCTCCGCCGCGCGCGCCCAGTCGGCATCGCCGGGAGAAGCTTCGGGATCGAGCGCGCTGGCCTCCACGTCGAGCGGCGCTTCCTCGCCGCCGCCGGTGCTGTCCATCAGCGGCGCGGAGCCTTCGGCGCCCTCGCGCTCGCCGGGAAGCACGCGCTCCTCGCCGGCCTCGCGCGAAACCTCGCCCATCTCGAGCAGCGGATTGGCTTCGAGCGCCTCGTTGATATGCGTTTCGAGCTCGAGGTTGGAAAGCGCCAGCAGCTTGATCGCCTGCTGGAGCTGCGGCGTCATCACCAGCGATTGCGACTGGCGGATCTCGAGGCGCGGACCCAGGGCCATCGCGTGAGGTTACCTCAGCGCACCCAACCGATCATCACAGCGAGAATTCCTCGCCCAGATAGAGCCGGCGCACGTTGGCGTCCGCCACCAGCGCCTCGGGCGTGCCGGCAAAAAGCACCTGCCCGCCGTAGATGATGCAGGCGCGATCGACGATCTCGAGCGTCTCGCGGACGTTGTGATCGGTGATCAGCACACCGATTCCGCGAGTCTTGAGGTCCCTCACCAGGTCGCGGATATCGTTGATCGAAAGCGGATCGATGCCCGCGAAGGGTTCGTCCAGGAGCATGATCGAGGGTTTTGCGGCGAGTGCGCGCGCGATCTCGGCGCGGCGACGCTCCCCACCCGAGAGCGCCATCGCGGCGCTGGTGCGCAGCTTCTGCAGCCCGAATTCGTCGAGCAGCCGGTTCAGCTCGGCGGCGCGCACGTCGCTGTCGGGCTCGACCATCTCGAGCACGCAATTGATGTTCTGCTCCACAGTCATGCCGCGGAAGATGCTGGTTTCCTGCGGCAGATAACCCAATCCGAGGATCGCCCGCCGGTACATCGGCAGCCGGGTCACATCCATCCCGTCCATCAGGATGCGGCCCGAATCGGGCTTCACCAGCCCCATGATCGAATAAAAGCAGGTCGTCTTGCCGGCGCCGTTGGGCCCCAAAAGCCCCAGCACCTCGCCCTTGCCCACGGTCAGCGAGATATCGGAAAGCACCGGGCGCTTGTCGTAGCTCTTGGCGATCGAGATCACTTCCAGCCCGCCCTGCGGGATCGGCGGAGCGGCATCGTGCGCCGCGTGCTGGGCAAGGCCGGCGATACGGGTTTGCGGGGTTGCGAGATCGGCCATGGTCGCGGCTCATGTAGCATTCCTGGCCGCGGCGAAAACCCCATTGGTCGTTCCCCCGCGGCGCTTGGCAGGAATTGTGCATGGAATGCGGGCAAGCGAACGGCAACGGGCGGCAGCCGCGATCTCGCCGGCCCGGCAAAGGGCAAGGAAGGCGCCCCCCCAACCGCCCCGCCGCGGGACGGCGCGTCAACGCGGCGCTTGCCTGGCGGCGCGGCGGGCGTATAGTCGCGGCGGGACAGGTTGTTGGGAGAAGCGCGCATGAAGGCGCTCGACGGCGTTTCGCACGAACCGGCCGGCGACAAGGCGGTCGATTGGCGCAAGGCGATGAGCGACAATGTCGCCTATGCCCTGATCGCCTATACCGCGCTGCAGATTTTCCTGACGGTCGATGCGATCAAGCAGACCGGGCTGCGCTCGCTCGCGATGCTGTGCCTGGTGGTTCTGGTGGTGGCGATCATTCCCGCCTGCCACAAGCTCGACAAGCGCTGGCGCGAGCTGTCGGAGAGCGATGCGCACGACCATGCCCTGGCGGCCGCTTTCCGGCGCGACCAGGTTCTGCTGTGGCTTCTCGCCCTGGGCCTGCCATTCGGGCTGACCCTGCTTTTCAAAGCCATGGCGTAAGCTTTACCCCGCCACTCGCCAACCCTACATCGCCGCGATGACCGACAAGGACGGAGCGCTTGCGCGCTGCCAGGAACTCGTGGCGCTGGCCCTGAAGCGCGGCGCCGACGCTGCCGATGCGGCCTTCCGCGGCGAAGCGGCCGAAAGCATTTCCGTCCGCCTGGGCGCGCTCGAGGACGCCTCCCGCTCGGAGAGCGAGGGGGTGGGCCTGCGCGTCTTCGCCGGGCAGCGCTCGGCCACGATCCAGACCAGCGATTTCTCGCCCGGCTCCTTCGCGGTGCTGGTCGAGCGCGCATTCGAGATGGCGCGGCATGCGCCCGAGGATCGCTACGCAGGGCTCGCTCCTGAAGATCTGCTGGCGCGCGGCGCGGCGCCCGATCTCGATCTCGTCGACCCGCGCGAGCCGACCCCCGACGAGCTGCGCGAACGCGCCGCGGCGTGCGAGGACGCGGCGCGAGCGGTGCCCGGCGTCACCAATTCGAACGGCGGCGGCGCGTCCGCCTCGCGTTCGGTGAGCGCGCTCGCGACATCGCACGGGGTTGCCAGGGCGAGCGAGGCGACCGCTCATTCGCTTTCCGCCAGCGTGATCGCGGGCGAAGGCGGCGCGATGCAGACCGACCATGCCTGGCGCACCGCGCGCCATGCCGCCGACCTGCCCCCGCCCGAGGACATCGGGCGCGAGGCGGGGGCTCGCGCGGCGGCGCGCGTCGGTCCCGGCAGCCTGCCGAGCAAAGCCATGCCGGTGGTGTTCGATCCGCGCGTCGCCAGCGGGCTGGTGGGCCATCTGCTGGCCGCGATGAGCGGGGCAGCGGCGGCGCGCAAGACGAGCTTCCTGATCGGGCACGAGCGGGAGAGGCTGTTCGATCCCGCCATCCGCATCCTCGAGAATCCGCTGCGCCGTCGCGGGCTGGCCACGCGCGCCATCGACGGCGAGGGGCTGGCGACCCGTCCGCGCGCGCTGGTCGAGAACGGGCGCATCTTCGGCTGGCTGACCCACGCCGCCGCCGCCCGCCAACTCGGCGTGCCGCTCACCGGCCATGCCGCGCGCGGCACCGGCGGAGCGCCCGGGATCGCCGCCAGCAATGTCCACATGGAAGCCGGCACGCTCTCGCCCAACGAGCTGATGGCCGACATTGCCGATGGCCTCTACGTCACCGACCTGTTCGGCCACGGCGTCAATCTTGTGACCGGCGACTACAGCCGCGGCGCGGCGGGCTTTCGCATCGTCAAGGGCGAAATCGCCGGGCCGGTAGCCGAGATCACCATCGCCGGGCATCTGCTGGCGATGTTCCGCGCGCTGACCCCGGCCAACGATCTCGAGTTTCGCCGCGCGCTCGATGTCCCGACCCTGCGGGTGGACGGCATGACGGTTGCCAGCGCCTAAGCCCTGGTGGCGCCGTAGCGCTCGATCGCTTCCACCACCATCCGCCGAGCGTCCTCGGCATCGCCCCATTTGCCCACGCGGACCCACTTCTCGGCTTCCAGATCCTTGTAGTGCGTGAAGAAGTGCTCGATCTGCTGCAGCACGATCGAGGGCAGATCCTTGCGCTCGCCGATATCCGAGTAATAGGGGAAGGTCGAATCGACGGGTACGCAGATAAGCTTCTCGTCGCCCCCGTGCTCGTCTTCGAGATGGAGCACCCCGATCGGCCGGGCGCGCACCACGCAGCCGGGAATGAAGGGGCTGCGGCTGATCACCAGCGCGTCGATCGGGTCGCCATCGTCGGACAGCGTATGCGGCACGAAGCCGTAATTCGCCGGATAGCGCATCGGCGTGTGGAGAATTCGGTCGACGAACAGCGCGCCGCTCGCCTTGTCGAACTCGTATTTGACCGGCTCGCCGCCGACCGGGACCTCGATGATGACATTGAGGCTCTCGGGCGGATTGTCGCCCACGGGAATCTTGTCGATCTGCATTTGCGCTCCTTGGGCGCGCGCCTTTAGGCGCGCCGAGGCTGTGCGGCAATGATGTTCTCCTGGATGGCGCAGCCACGCTTTGCCCCGGGGCGCCTTAGCCGCTAGGGGCCGCTCTAGATGAACAAACCCGGCAAAACCCCCCAGGCCATTCGCGGCACGCAGGACATCTTCGGCGCCGAAGCCGAAGCCTTCACCTTCGTGGTCGAGAGCTTCGAGCGCGTCCGCAAGCTCTACCGCTTCCGGCGGGTGGAAATGCCGGTGTTCGAGCGCACCGAGGTGTTCAGCCGCGCCATCGGCGAGACCACCGATGTGGTGTCGAAAGAGATGTATTCCTTCGAGGACCGCGGCGGCGAGAGTCTGACGCTGCGCCCCGAGTTCACCGCCGGCATGGCGCGCGCCTACCTCACCAACGGCTGGCAGCAGCACGCCCCGCTCAAGCTCGCCACCCACGGCCCGCTGTTCCGCTACGAACGCCCCCAGAAGGGCCGCTACCGCCAGTTCCATCAGCTCGACGCCGAGATCATCGGCGCGGGCGAGCCGCAGGCCGACGTCGAGCTGCTGGCGATGGCGGATCACTTGCTCCGCGAGCTGGGCATCGGCGGCATCACGCTCCAGCTCAACACGCTGGGCGATGCGGACAGCCGCGAGGCCTGGCGCAAGGCGCTGGTCGCGCATTTCCGCCAGGTTCGCGGCGAGCTCAGCGAAGACTCGCAAGAGCGGCTCGAAAAGAACCCGCTGCGCATCCTCGACAGCAAGGACCCGCGCGACCGCCGCTTCGTGTCCGACGCGCCCAGGATCGACCAGTTCCTGTCCGAAGACGCGCTGCGCTTCTTCGAAAGCGTCACTAGCGGCCTCGACGCCGCCGGCGTCCGATGGGCGCGCGCCCAAAGCCTGGTCCGCGGCCTCGACTACTACCGCCACACCGCCTTCGAATTCGTCCCCGAGGCGGGCTCGACGGCGGCCGCCGCGCTCGGCAGCCAGAGCACGATCCTTGGCGGCGGGCGCTACGACGGGCTGATGGAAAGCCTCGGCGGCCCGCCCACTCCGGCGGTCGGTTGGGCGGCGGGGATCGAGCGGCTGGCGATGCTGGTGGGGGGCGCATTGACCCCGGAGCGCCTAGAAGCTGTCGTCGTCCTCGAGCACGAGGCCGGGTTGACGACCGCGATGCAACTGCTGGCGGATCTCCGGGCGCGAGGTGTCTCTGCGGAACTGATAAGTTCCGGATCGCCGAAGAAGCGTTTCGACAAGGCAGTGAAGCTGCATCCTTGGCATATCCTCAGGGTCGACGAGCGAGGTTACACTTCAATTCAGGGCGAAGGTCCGACCGACAGGATCGTTGCTGCAATCAACAGAAGCAGGAATCCGCCACGCCGGACTTGATCCGGAGTTCCGCTTTCTGTGAGCGCCACGCTCGCCAGAAGAAGCCCGATCCCGGGTCAAGCCCGGGATGACGTATTGAGGGTGAAGTTTTGTGACCGTTCCAGCCGAGCGCCTGAACCAGATTGTCCATCGCTTCGCCGAGATCGAGGCGCGGCTGGCTTCGGGGACGCTCGAGGGCGAGGCTTTCGTGGCGGCGAGCCGCGACTATGCCGAGCTCGAGCCTGTCGCCCGCGCCGCTGGAGAGGTGCGCGCCATGCGCGCCGAGATCGCGGAACTGTCCGCGCTCACCGCCGATCCCGAAATGCAGGCTCTCGCCAGCGAGGAGCTGGCGGTCCTGCGCGCCGCTCTCCCCGAAAGGGAACGCGCGCTCGCCATCGCCATGCTGCCGCGCGACGCCGCCGATGCGCGCCCCGCCATGCTCGAAATCCGCGCCGGAACCGGGGGCGAGGAGGCCGCGCTGTTCGCCGCCGATCTCTATCGCATGTACGAACGCTTCGCGGCCGAGCAGGGCTGGCGGGTCGAGCCGGTGAGCGTCAACGCATCCGACATTGGCGGTTACAAGGAGGTGGTCGCCAATATCGCGGGCAGCGGGGTGTTCGCCAAACTGAAGTTCGAAAGCGGCGTGCACCGCGTCCAGCGCGTGCCCGAGACCGAGAGCGGCGGGCGCATCCACACCAGCGCCGCCACCGTCGCGGTGCTGCCCGAGCCCGATGAGGTCGATGTCCGGATCGAGGACAAGGACCTCAAGATCGACGTCTATCGCGCCTCGGGCGCGGGCGGCCAGCACGTCAACACCACCGACAGCGCGGTGCGGATCACCCATCTGCCCACCGGCACCGTGGTCACTTGCCAGGACGGGCGCAGCCAGCACAAGAACAAGGACAAGGCGATGCAGGTTCTGCGCGCGCGCCTGTTCGAGTTGCAGCGCGAGGCCGCGCAGGGCGCCGAGGCCGAGGCGAGGAAAGCGATGGTCGGCAGCGGCGACCGCTCCGAGCGCATCCGCACCTACAACTTTCCGCAGGGCCGCGTGACCGACCACCGCATCGGGCTGACACTGCACAAGCTGCCCGAAATCCTTGCCGGGCCGGGCCTTGGCGAGTTGATCGACGCCTTGACCGCCGAAGACGAGGCCAAGCGGCTTGCGGCGCTCGACGGGTGAGGTCGGGCAAACTCCCATGGAGATGCTCGCCGCGCGCCGAATTGTCGCCTTGGTCGCGGTCCCGGCCTGCGCTCGCCCTGAGCCGGCCGTAAGGTGAGCGGCGAGGTAACCGGCGTCACTGTCGCACGAGCCCTGCGCGACGCGGCCGCCTCGCTCGGCACCGATTGGGCGCGCGACGAGGCGGAAACGCTGATGGCGCATGCGCTCGGCGCGACTCGCTCGGCGATGCTCCTGGAACTCCTGCGCAACCCGGCCCCGGCCGCGTTCGCGCCGCTCCTCGCGCGGCGAGTGGCGGGCGAACCCCTCGCCTACATTCTCGGCGAAACCGAGTTCTACGGCCGCCGCTTCGCCGTCTCGCCGGCGGTGCTGATCCCGCGCGGCGACAGCGAGGCGGTGGTCGCTGCCGCGCTCGAAGCCGCGCCGGGCCCGCGCCGCATCCTCGATTGCGGTACCGGCTCGGGCAACCTCCTGCTGAGCCTGCTCGCCGAACGGGGCGCGGCGAGCGGTGTCGGGATCGACCGGTCGGACCCGGCGCTGGCGGTCGCTCGCGCCAATGCCCGGGCCCTTGGCGTCGCCGAACGCGCGGAGCTGCGCCTGGCGGACTGGACTCGGCCGGGCTGGGCCGCCGGTCTCGGCGGGTTCGATCTCGTCATCGCCAATCCGCCCTATGTCGAGGACGATGCGGACCTCGACGCCTCGGTGCGCGATTTCGAGCCGGCGGGCGCGCTGTTCGCGGGGCCCGAGGGTCTCGACGCCTTTCGGGTGCTGATCCGGCAACTGCCGGCGCTGCTTGCGCCCGGCGGCGCTGCGGTGGTGGAGATCGGCTGGCGTCAGGCCGAAGCGGTCACGGCGCTCGCGGCGCGGGCCGGCCTCGCGGCCGCGCTCCGCCGCGATCTCGCCGATCGGCCGCGGGCGTTGATCCTGTCGCAAAAGGGCTTGGCAAAGGCGCCTTAAGCCATTACCTCTATGGCCGACCGGCGGAAAGGCAACTGGGCCTTCCGCAGCGGTCAGGCTCCGACAACTGCAAATCCCGCCAGGCGCATCCGTGCGCCTTTCGGGAACAGCAAGGGGCACCGCGCATGCGTTGGCAAGCGCGGCAGGGGTCATGCGGCATACCTTCGGGCAACTCGCCCGGCCGGTGCTGTCTGAATGAGGAACGGACTTCCTTTGAACAACAATCGCAACACCAACAGCAACCGGCGTCGCGGCCGCGGCAATCGGAATCAGGGCGGAGGGGGCGGCGGCCATCAGGGCAACCGGATCGACAGCCGGGCCCGCGGCAATGCCACGCAGATGCTCGACAAGTTCAAGAAGCTTGCCCAGGACGCGCAGCACAACGGCGACCGGGTGCAGGCGGAATACTATCTGCAGTTCGCCGACCATTACTTTCGCGTCATTGCCGACAACCGCTCGCGCCAGGACGACCAGCGCGGCGATCCCCGCGCCGGGCGCCGCGAGGACCGTGAGCAGGACGACTTCGAGAACGAGGACGAGGACGACAACGACAGCCGCCGTTTCGAGAGCCGCGAGCGCGAGCCGCGCGAACGCGAGGACCGTGGCCGCGAGACGCGCGAGCGCGACGTTCGGGACCAGGGCAACCGCGAGCGCAGCCCCGGGGACCGGAACGCCGGCGACCGGGAACCCCGCCGCGAACGGCCGCGCCGGAATTTCCACCATGACCAGAACGCGGACGAAAGCCGCGCGCTCGAAGCCAACGAGGGCCCTTCGTTCGAGCCCGACGACAATCCCTTCGCCGCCGACCTCCACCAAACGCGCGAACCGCGCGACGATCAGCCCAAGCGCCGCGCTCCGCGTGCGCGCCGGGGCGGAAACGGTGGCGCAAGCGAGGAAATCGGGATCGACGCTGCGGCGTTGCCCCCAGCCTTCGCGTCTGCCGAAGCGTCCGTGGCCGCCGCTGCCGACAACGACGGAGGCGAGGCTGCTCCCCGCCCGCGGCGCAAGCGCGGCGAGGGCGGGACTTTGAGCGCGGTCGGCTGATCGCGCTCCCGCTCTGCCTGGCAGGCCCGACTTGCTTCGCGCCCGTCCATCGGTGATCGCGCGCGCGGCGCAGCCCGTGGGGCAGGTGCTGTCGCGTCATCCACGCTGGGCCGCGCTCGTCTGCGGCCTTCTCGCCGCGACCGGGTTTCCGCCGCTGGCCTTGTGGCCACTGGCGCTTCCCGGCGTGGCCGGGCTCGCGTGGCTGGTCTGGCGCAGCGCGAACTGGCGGCAGGCGGCGCTGCTCGGCTGGCTGTTCGGCGCGGCCCATTTCACGCTCGCCAACAACTGGATCGCGACCGCCTTCGCCTATCAGTCGGAAATGCCGGCGGTGCTTGGCTGGGCCGCGGTTCCGCTGCTCTCGATCTACCTCGCGCTCTATCCGGCCATCGCGACCGGAGCCGCTCGCGCGCTCGCCGGCCGCGCGTCGCTGGCGCGTTTCGCGCCGCTGCTGGGTGCGACCTGGATCGTGGGCGAATGGCTGCGGAGCTGGGTTTTCACCGGCTATGCCTGGGCGCCTTTGTCGCTGCTGCTGGTCGGGCCGCACGACCGCCCCGGCGCGGCGCTGGCGCTGCCCTGGGCAGGTACCTATGCGCTGTCGGGGCTGCTGGTGGCCGGGCTCACGCTGATCCTGGCCGGGCTCCTGTCCCGACGCTGGATCGCGGGAGCTCTCCCCCTTTCCCTTTTCGCTGCCGCCATGCTGTGGCCGGCCGGCGCGCGCGACGAGCCGGGACCGCTGCCCTTCACGCTGGTCCAGCCCAATCTGCGCCAATCCGAGATCAACGACGCAAGCCGCTTCGAAGCACAGTTCCAGCGCATCGCGGCGCTTTCCCGCCCGCGCCGCGCGCTGCCGCGTCGCCTGATCCTGTGGCCCGAAAGCGCAGTCCCCGATTACCTCGAGCCGGGCTATCCGCAGCTCTACTACGACGAGGCGACCGCCGCCGGCGATCCCGCTTTCGCGCGGCGGCGAATCGCGCAGGCCGGCGGCGAGGGATCGCTGGTGCTGGCGGGCACGGTCAATCTCGAGATCGGCCGCAAGGGCGGGGCCAGCACCGCCACCGGAGCCTATAATTCGGTCGTCGCCATCGCCCCCGGCGGGCGAATCGCCGGCCGCTACGACAAGGCCCATCTCGTGCCCTACGGCGAATATCTTCCGATGCGGGCGATCCTCGAGCCGCTCGGGATGTCGCGCCTTGTGGCAGGCGCGATCGACTTCATACCCGGCCCGGGTCCGCGCACGCTCGATCTGGGGCCCTGGGGCAAGGCGGGCGCGCAGATCTGCTATGAAATCGTCTTCTCGGGCCAGGTCGTCGACCGCCGCGACCGGCCCGACTACATCTTCAACCCCTCGAACGACGGCTGGTTCGGCGCCTGGGGCCCGCCCCAGCACCTGGCGCAAGCGCGCATGCGGGCGATCGAGGAGGGGCTGCCCGTGCTGCGCTCGACAACCACCGGGATCAGCGCGGTGATCGACGCGCGCGGCGTGGTGCGCGGCCACATCGGCAGGGACCGGCCGGGGCGCATCGACGGCACGGTGCCCGCCGCCCTGCCGCCGACGCCGTTTTCACGAATGGGCCACTGGTTGACCGGAATCTGGACGGTTCTGCTTCTGGCCGCATCCCTGGTTGCCAGCCATCGCCGGCCACGCTAATGCACGACATATAAAGTTATCTTTATATCGGAATATCCCACATCATGCGAAGCAGCTATCTGTTCACTTCCGAGAGCGTCTCGGAGGGCCACCCCGACAAGGTCTCCGATCAGATTTCGGACGCGATCGTCGACCTGTTCCTGGCCAAGGATCCCGAAGCGCGCGTCGCCTGCGAAACGCTCACCACCACGCAGACCGTGATTCTGGCGGGCGAGATTCGCGGCCGGGGGATCATGGACATCGAAGGAAACTGGGCGCCGGGCGTCGAGCAGGAGATCGAGGATGCGGTGCGCGGCGTGGTGCGCGACATCGGCTATGAGCAGGACGGTTTCCACTGGAAGACGCTGCGCTTCGAGAACAACCTGCACCCCCAGAGCGCGCATATCGCGCAGGGCGTGGACGCCAGCGGCAACAAGGACGAAGGCGCGGGCGATCAGGGCATCATGTTCGGCTTCGCCTGCGACGAAACCCCCGACCTGATGCCCGCCCCGCTCGATTACAGCCACAAGATCCTCGCGCGCATGGCCGCCGATCGCAAGAGCGGCGCTGCTTCCTTCCTCGAGCCCGACGCCAAGAGCCAGGTCACGCTGCGCTATGAAAACGGCAAGCCCGTCGCCTGCACCGCGGTGGTGGTCAGCACACAGCACGCCGCCGGATACGACGCCGGCGAGCAGGAAGCCGAGCTGAAGGCCTATGTCCGCAAGATCGTGAGCGAGGTTCTCCCCACCGGCTTCCTGTCGGAAGAGACCAAATGGCACATCAACCCGACCGGCAGCTTCGTCATCGGCGGGCCAGATGGCGACGCGGGCCTGACCGGGCGCAAGATCATCGTCGATACCTATGGCGGCGCCGCCCCGCATGGCGGCGGCGCGTTCAGCGGCAAGGACCCGACCAAAGTCGATCGTTCGGCCGCCTATATCACGCGCTATCTCGCCAAGAACGTGGTCGCCGCGGGCCTGGCGACGCGCTGCACCATCCAGATCGCCTATGCCATCGGGGTGCCCGAGCCGCTCTCGCTCTATGTCGATACCCACGGCACCTGCGCGGACGGGGTCACCGACACCGGCCTGGAGGAGGCAATCAAGTCTATCGGCAAGCTCGGCGGCCTCACCCCGCGCGCGATCCGCACGCATCTGGGCCTCAACAAGCCGATCTATCGCGCGTCGGCGGCCTATGGGCACTTCGGACGCAAGGCCGAAGGCGAGAGCTTCCCGTGGGAGCGGACCGATCTCGCCGCCGATCTGAACCAGGCGCTGGGGCGCTAAGTCTGCTAGGCTGCGGCCGATGACTGCGGCCGCCGCCACCGCCGATCCGCCCGCACGGATCGCCACGCTCGATGCCGCGCGCGGGCTCGCCGTGTGCGGCATCGTGCTGCTCAACGTCTACAATTTCTCGATGCCGCCCGCGGCCTATTTCAACCCGCTGGCCTGGGGGCAGACCGGCCCCGCGACGCTGGCCATCTGGGCCATCGAGTCGATTTTGGCGCAGGACGCCTTCCGCGCGGTGTTCGCCATGCTGTTCGGCGCCGGCATCGCCATCCAGTTCGAACGCGGCGGCACGCTGCGCGCCCATATCGCGCGAATGCTGATGTTGCTCGCGATCGGCTATCTCCACGCGGTCCTGCTCAACAACGGCGACGTGCTGCGGCTCTATGCCCTCACCGGGCTATTGCTCCCGCCGCTGTTGCGATTGTCGCAGCGCGGGCTGCTGATCGCCGTGGCGGTGCTCGCCGCGATCCATTTTGGTGCGCTTGGCTGGTTCGCGTGGAACTGGCTGCGCTACTGGTGGGACGTGCAGCACGGCATGGGCGATCCCGCCGCGCTCGCCCTGTGGCAGGGCGAGTTCGGCGTCGATCCGGCCGCGATCGAGCGCGGCCTGGCAATGGGGCGCGAGAGCCTGGGCGAGCGGATCGCGCGGCGCGCCTTCGAATGGCAGGGGCCGCTGGCGATCTTCCTCGCCTTCCTGCCGCAGACGCTGGCGGCAATGCTGCTCGGGATATGGGGGTGGCGCAGCGGCCTGTTGCGGGGGTCGTGGGGGCCCAGCAGGGCAAGCCGCCTCGCCCGCATTCTCGCAATCGTCGTGCTGCCCCCGATGCTCGCCTTGTGCGCGGCCGCCTTCTGGAGCGGATTCGCCGGGACCGTGGTCGGGACCACCGCGCTGGTGTGGAGCCAGCCTTTCGCGATCCTGCTTGGCCTTGCCTACACCGCGGCTCTGTTTGCGCGCTGGGGCGCTGGGGACCATGCGTCGGCGCTTGGCAATCGCCTGGCGGCCGCGGGCCGGCTGTCGCTGACCAACTACATCGGCGCCAGCATTGTCATGGCCGCGCTGTTCCATGGCTGGGGGCTGGGCTGGTTCGGCCTGGTCGACCGCGTCGAAGCGACGCTTGTCGCGCTGTTCGTGATCGCGCTGATCCTGTTGCTGTCGCCCTGGTATGCCCGGCGCTACGGCGCGGGACCGTTCGAGCGCCTCTGGCGCGGCGGCGCGCGCGTCCTGAGTTAGCCGTCGCGGCCCTTGCGCGGACTCGGCCGGTCGAGCGCGAGCTCGCCCTCCGAGAAGGTGAACGGGCTGCGCACCCCCGGCACGCCCTCGAGGTCGATCCGCATGGCGCGCGCAACCACCTGCGGATCGGCGAAGACCTGGTCGATGGCATTGATTGGCCCTGCGGGAATCCCCGCCTCCGCACACTCCGACAGCAGCCCGGACGTCGGGTATCGCGCGGTTTCACCTGCGATGATGCCGTCGAGCTCGCCGCGGTTCGCAAGCCGCGCCTCATTGGTCGCAAAGCGCGCGTCGTCAAGCAGGTCGCCGCGCCCGAGCACGCCGAGGAGCTTGCGGAACAGGCCGTCATTGGCGGGCGCGAGCACTATTTGACCGTCGCGGGTGGGGAACACGCCATAGGCGCTCACCTGCGCGTGGCCATTGCCCATGCGGGGCGGGTTGGCCCCCGTCACGAGATAGTGCATCGCCTGGCTGGCGAGGAGCCCGACCGAGCAATCGAGCAGGCTCATGTCGACATGCTGCCCGCGGCCCGTGCGTTCGCGCATCGCCAGCGCCGCCTGGATGCCGATCACGGCGTAAAGCCCGCAGGCAAGATCGCTCGCCGAAACCCCCATCTTCATCGGCTCGCCGGCGGGCTCACCGGTCAGCGCCATGAACCCGCTCATGGCCTGGATTACGAAATCGTAGCCCGCCTCCGAGGCTCGGGGCCCTGTCTGTCCGAAGCCGGTGATCGAGCAGTAGACGAGCCGGGGACTGGCGGCGGAGAGGCTGGTGTGGTCGAGCCCGAACTTGGCCAGCGCGCCGGTCCGGAAGTTCTCGATCACCACATCCGCGCCGGCCGCGAGCGCCTTCACGCGCGCCAGATCGGCAGGTTCGCGGAAATCGGCCACGATTGCGCGCTTGCCGCGGTTGGTGGCGTGGTAATAGGCGGCGGCCCGCTCGCCTCCATGCTCGATCCACGGCGGGCCCCACTGCCGGGTGCCGTCACCCTCCGGCCCCTCGACCTTGATGACGTCGGCGCCAAGATCGGCAAGGATCTGCCCCGCCCACGGCCCCGCCAGCACACGCGCGAGCTCAAGGACCTTGAGCCCGGCAAGCGGGGACTTGGGATTGCGGGGAATGGTCAACCACATGGCCGCAGCGCTGCGGCAGCGTCGCGTTTCGGTCAAGCCGCCGGTTACGCGGAGGCCCCTTCGTCCTCGTCGGGCCAGGCCGAGAGGCGCGGAGTCTTGGGGTTGAGAAACACCGCGGCCAGCTTGGCCGGCATCAGCGGTTTGTGCGATGAACCCGGCATTCTCGGGACAGCGCGCGCGGACCGCGTCGAGCACGCGGTCGAGCGAGATTGCCCGTCGCTTTCGGCCAGGCCCACGCCTTGCCCCACGCCGGGGTTCATGCCGGGGGTCTCCGGTAGTCGGCGATGATGCGCCCGGATGCGGCGAGTTCCGCCTCATGGCCCGCCTCGCGCCAGCTCTCGGCAAGCGCCTGGGTTTCCCACTCGCGCATCGCGGGGTGGCCGAGAACGGTCTCGATCCAGGACTGACCCGCCCCTACCGCCAGGCCGTAGGTGCGGATGCGGAAGGCGACGGGCGCGAAAAAGGCGTCGGCGGCCGAGAACGATGCGCCGGCCAGCCAGGGCCCGCCGAAGCACGCCAGTCCTTCCTCGAAAATCTCCCGCAGCCGCCTTACATCGCGAGCGAGCGCGAGGCTCGCTGGCCCGGGCTCGACCCGAACCCCCACATTCATGGTGCACTCGCTTCGGAGCGCCGCGAATCCGCCGTGCATTTCGCACACCACGCATTGCGCGAAGGCGCGGGGCTTCTCGTCCGCCGGCCAGACGCCATCGTGGCGCTCGGCAAGATACAGCGCGATCCCCAGCGAATCCCACACCGTCCGCTCGCCGTCGACAAGCACCGGAACCTGCCCGGTGGGCGAAAAAGCGCGAAACGCCTCCCAGTTGGCGGGTTGCGCGAAGCATTCGACACGGTCTTCAAAAGCGATGCCGAGCGCGCGCATGAGCAGCCATGGCCGCAGCGACCAGCTCGAGTAGTTCCGGTTGGCCGTGATCAGCCGATACCCCATCGCGCTGATTCCTTTCCTATTCGCCGGACCTTTCCGGTCCCGCTCTTGCGGTCCGGGCAAGAAAGTCGAGACTGTCGGAGAGGACCGGGGCCTTGCCGCGGAACGGCTTCGCCAGTGCCATGACCACATCCTCGTGGCCCAGCCCCCGGTATTGCTTCAGTTCGACCGGAGCCCCAAGCTGCCTCAGCCGCGCGGCCAGACCGATCGCGTTGCGTGGGCGCACGGTCACGTCTTCGCTCGAGGTCACCAGCAGCAGCGGCGGCGCATCGCCGCGGGCAAAGTGGATCGGCTGCGTTTCTTCGGGACGGGGCCAGGCGGACATCGCATCGATCGCGCGCTTCTTCTCGAACGGGTAAAAGTCATAGGGCCCCGACAGGCCGACCGCGGCCTTGACGATGTGAGGATCGACGCTCTGCGCCCGCAGCCACCGCGGATCGAGCGCCAGCATGATCGCGGTGTAGGCGCCGGCGGAATGCCCGGCGAGAGCGATCCGCGCGGGGTCGCCGCCAAAGCGCGCGGCGTTGTCGCGAGTCCACGCCACGGCCTCGGCGCCGTCCTCGAGGAAGGCGGGAAAGCGGACCTGCGGCACCTTGCGGTAATCGGCGACGACCACGAGGTAGCCCGCCTGCGCGTAGGCGCGGCCGGCAAAGGCGTAGGCGGCGCGGTCGCCCTTCACCCAGCCGCCGCCGTACCACCATATCAGCACGGGGCGCTTCGCTCCGGCGGCCCGCGACCCGGCCGGTGCCCAGACGTCGAGCCGCTGGCCATGGGTGCCGTATGGCACGCCGTTCGCCACTTTCCGGGTGCCTCGGCCGCCGCCCGCCATCCCGTCGACCCAGGACAGCAACGCCGGCGGAGAGATCGTCAAATAGACCAGGGCCGTCAGGGCGACCGCGGCGAGACCACCTGCCGCAAACCCTGTTCTCACCGGACCTCGTACCGCGCGGTGGTCTTGGTCGCGATCTCGTCCAGGCTCACACCGGGCGCAGTCTCGACCAGGCTGAAGGGTGAGCCATGGTCGGGCCGCTGGAAGACGGCCAGATCGGTAATCACCATGTCGACCGCGTTGCGGCCCGTCAGCGGCAGGGTGCAGCTCGGGATGAACTTGGGCGAACCGTCCTTGGCGGTATGCTCCATCACCACGATGATCTTCTTGACTCCGGCGACGAGGTCCATCGCCCCGCCCATGCCCTTGATCATCTTTCCCGGGATCATCCAGTTGGCGATATCGCCGCCCTCGCTCACCTCCATTGCGCCGAGCACGGTCAAGTCGATATGACCGCCGCGGATCATCGCGAAGCTGGCCGCGCTGTCGAAATAGGCGCTGTGCGGCAGCTCGCTGATGGTCTGCTTGCCGGCATTGATGAGGTCGGCATCGACCTCGTCGTCGTAGGGGAAGGGTCCGATCCCCAGCATCCCGTTTTCGCTCTGGAGCGTCACCTGCATGCCGGCGGGAATGTGGTTGGCGACCAGCGTCGGGATGCCGATCCCCAGATTGACATAATAGCCGTCGCGCAGCTCCTGCGCCGCACGCGCGGCCATTTCGTCGCGAGTCCAGCCGGCGGTGGTGGTGGCGGTATCGGTCACTGCGTCGGTCCTTTTGCCGCGGGCTCCCAGCGCGCGTCGGGGGGGAAGACATCGCCTATGGTGCCCTTCTGCCAGGCGCCATAGGCGGCGTTGGGAATCATGAACCAGCCATTTCCCCACAGCGCCGCGAATTCGCCGCGCGCGCTGCGCTCGCGCCGCTGCTGCACGGTCTGCGCGGGATCGTTCAGGGTTTGCGCGAAATCGCCCAGATTGTCGCCCCCCAAAGCCACCACGCAAAACCGCTCGGAGATGATCTTGCGGCGGCCATCCTTGTTGGAGCCGAGTGAATCGTCCCCCATCAGGAACAGCGTTTCCTTGTGCACGGCCGGACCAAGGCCGGCGGCTTCCAGCACCCGAATGCTGCCAGCCGCGGCGCTGGCCGGCCGGTTGGTGTTGTAGACCACCGCGATCCCCGCGCCCCGCAACCGGCGAATCCCCGTAACTGCTCCGGGGACGGGGGCGATCCCGGTGGTGCTGTCTGCCCACTGGGCGAAGGCATCCTCGCTGTGCCGGTTACCGCGTGTGAGCCAGAATTCGTAGCCCCGGTTGAGGACCACGGTCTCGTCCATGTCGAGCACCACCGCGGGCGCTTTTCCGGCGCAGGATGTGGCCGCCACCCCTCCAGCCACGCCGGGCAAGCCGAGCGGGACCGACCTGGCGGGCTTTCGTGCCGCGGCGGCGATGGCAAAGTCGGCCAGGTCGCGCCACGCCTGGATCGAGGCTGCCGCGGCCTCGCCCGAGCCATAGGTCCAGCGCATCGGATCGGGAGCCGCATCTTCGAGGGCCAGCAGGCGGGGCTTGCCCGCTGCGGCGGCAGCGGCGGGCTGGGCAGCCGCGGGCGGGGCCACCATCGCGGTCTGGGCGGCGCAGCCCGAAAGGACGCCCGCGGAGGCAGCGAGAGCGAAATGGCGCAGGGTCATGGAGTCCTTCCAGCGGTCGGGGGTGCAAGGGTGAACGGGCTGGCGAGAAACCAGCCCCGCCCGATCATCGAATCGAGCATCGCGGCCGCCTCGGGCCGTCTCAGATAGAGGTACAGCTCGTCGAAGTCGGCGCGCTCGTCGCCCAGCATCGCGATCGGGCAATAGAGCCGCGCCAATTCATCGCGGCGGGTCTGCTTGCGCTCCTCGATCGTGCGCATCAGCACCAGCGCGTCGGCGCCTTGCGGATCGAGCCCCGCCTGCGCCAGCGCCGCGCGGGCGGGACCGGCGAAGTTCTCGCCAAGCCGGCTGAACCAGACCACCCTGACGCCGCGTTCGCGCAGCGAGACGAGTGCGCCGCCGAGCGCGGGATCGGCCCTGCCCGGGGCGAGCGGATCGAAGGTGCCGCGGCCCGGGTCCAGATCGAGGAAGACCGCGGAGGGCAGCGCCCCGCAGTCGGCGCGGATCGGGCGCAGCGCGCTGGCCGCGGTAAGGACGGCGCTCGCGCGCTTCCCGGCCCCGGGACGCATCTCGGCCACGCCGAGCGCATAACTCGCGAAGGCGCGTGCGGCAGACTCGCCTGCCGGTTCGCGATCGGGCGACGGCAGAGCCGTCAGAGCGGTCTTCACGACGCGCAAATCGCCCCTGTCCGATGCGCTCGGCAGGGTTGCGGCGACGGCGGCGGGGGCGGCGGGCCTGTCCCGCGGGCGGGAGGTCTGCGCCCCGGCGAGCGCCGCGCCCGCGGCCAGCGGTATGGCCGCGGCGACGCAGCCCGAGGTCAACGGGAGCAGGCTCGCAAGCCCGAGCACCGCCGGCGCCCTCACGCCGCGGCGCGCTCCCTCACGGTGCGGAACTCGATCTTCTTGTCATAGGGAGCGCCCACGATCATCCGCTGGACATAGACGCCGGGGAGATGGATGCAGTCCGGATCGAGACTGCCCGCCGGAACGACTTCCTCGACCTCGACCACGCAGACCTTGCCGCAGGTCGCAGCGGGCAGGTTGAAATTGCGGGCCGTCTTGCGGAACACCAGGTTGCCGGTTTCGTCCGCCTTCCAGGCCTTGACCACCGCCAGATCGGCGAAGATGCCGCGCTCGAGAATGTAATCCTCTCCGTCGAACGACTTCACCTCCTTGCCCTCGGCCACCGCGGTGCCGACCCCGGTCTTGGTGTAGAACCCCGGTATGCCGGCCCCCCCGGCGCGCATCCGCTCGGCGAGCGTGCCCTGCGGGCAGAATTCCACCTCAAGCTCGCCGGCAAGATACTGCCGCTCGAACTCCTTGTTCTCGCCGACATAGCTCGAGATCATCTTCCTGACCTGCCGGGTGCGCAACAGCTTGCCGATGCCTTCGTTATCGATCCCCGCATTGTTCGAGCAGAAGGTGAGATCCTTCACGCCCGAATCGCGGATCGCGTCCAGCAGCCGTTCGGGAATCCCGCACAGGCCAAACCCGCCGCTGGCGATTGTCATGCCGTCGGTCAGTATCCCCTCGAGCGCGCTGGCGGCGTCGGAATAGAGTTTTTGCATTGTCGCTCCTTCGCGTCCGCCGCCCTAATCGCTCGCCGCGAATGTGTCACCCCGGCGTATCGCGCGGCGCCGCATGCTGCAACGCAACAGAACGGCACTGATTCCGACTTGCTCTTATCCCTGCCGGAGTTAATTTCTTCCGGATATTTGCCTTATAAAACAGCATAATCGCGTTTCATGCAACAATCGGCGGCGCTTTTTGCACTTGCAGCAAAACGCTGCGCCGCTCATATCCCCCTCTGCCTTTCAGGCATCCTCTCCCAAGACTTACAAGCCCGGTTGGCATCGCCAGCCGGGCTTTTTTCTCGGCCGCCGACCAGGCGCGGGCGGGGAGCGTTTTTCCGCCTCGGCCATTTGACGAGCAGGCGGAGGGGCCCCATCTCCTTCGGCAAGTGGAAGCCGGGAGGTGATGCATGGCCAAGGCGAAAGCGGCGGTAGCGGACAAAACGATACGGTTGCAGGTCGCGGCGGCGCGGCAGGAGGAAAGCGGCCAGGGCATCGCCCGGCTTCCGCGCAGCGCGTTCAAGGAACTTGGAATCGCCGAAGGGGATATCCTCGAAATCTCGGGCAAGCGCGCCACCGTGGCCATCGCAATGCCCGCCTATGAGGAGGACCAGTCGCTCGATGTCGTGCGCCTCGACGGGTTGCAACGCGGCAATGCGGAAGTCGGCTCGGGCGAGCATGTCACCATCGCGGCTGCGCAGTCGCGCGCCGCGACCCGGGTGGTCTTCGCGCCCGCGGTGCGCGAAATGCGGCTTCAGGGGCCGGCACAGGCGCTGAAGCGGAACTTCTTTCGCAAACCGCTTGTCGCCGGCGATCTGGTTGCCACAACTGGCCAGCAGCCCGTCCAGAACATGCCGCCACAGGTGCGCGGGCTGTTCAGCGCTCCGGCCTATGCACTCACCCAGATTCGCCTCACGGTGGTTTCGACCAGCCCCAAGGGCATCGTGCATATCGACGAGAACACCGAGGTCGAGCTGCGGGCGGAGTTCGAGGAGCCGCACGGCGGCCGCGCCGCAGTCAATTACGACGATGTCGGCGGCATGGGCGACACCATTCAGCAGCTGCGCGAGATGGTCGAACTGCCGCTTCGCTACCCCGAGCTGTTCATCCGGCTGGGTGTCGATCCGCCCAAGGGCGTGCTGCTTCACGGGCCGCCGGGCACCGGCAAGACCCGGCTGGCGCAGGCCGTCGCCAACGAAAGCGACGCCAGCTTCTTCACCATCAACGGGCCCGAAATCATGGGCTCGGGCTACGGCGAAAGCGAGAAGCGGCTGCGCGAAGTGTTCGAGGAGGCGAGCCGCAGCGCGCCCGCCATCGTCTTCATCGACGAGGTCGATTCGATTGCCCCCAAGCGCGACCGTGTGCCGGGCGAGGCCGAGAAGCGCCTCGTCGCGCAACTCCTGACGCTGATGGACGGGCTGGAGGCGCGCGCCAATCTGGTCGTCATCGCCGCCACCAACCGGCCCGATGCCCTCGACGAGGCCCTGCGCCGGCCGGGCCGCTTCGACCGCGAGATCGTGATCGGCGTACCCGACCAGAACGGACGGCGCGAGATCCTGGGCATCCACACCCGGGGCATGCCGCTCGGCGAGCATGTCGACCTCGACGAGATGGCGCGGACCACGCACGGCTTCGTGGGCGCCGACATCGCCGCACTGACTCGCGAGGCCGCGATCGAGGCCGTGCGCCGGGTGATGCCAAGGATCGACCTCGACGAGCGCACCATCCCGCAGGAGGTGCTCGACGAGCTCTATGTGAGCCGGGAGGATTTCCTCGCCGCCCTGAAGCGCACGCGGCCCTCGGCGATGCGCGAGGTGATGGTCCAGGTGCCCAATACACGCTGGGAGGACATCGGCGGGATCGGCAAGGCCATCGAGATTCTCAGGGAAGGGATCGAGCTGCCGCTCAAGCACCCCGACGCCTTTCGCCGGCTTGGCATCCGCCCCGCCAAGGGCTTTCTGCTCTATGGCCCGCCCGGAACCGGCAAGACCCTGCTGGCCAAGGCCGTAGCGCGCGAGGCGGAGGCGAACTTCATCTCGATCAAAAGCTCGGACCTGCTCAGCAAGTGGTATGGGGAAAGCGAGCAGCAGATCGCGCGCCTGTTCCAGCGCGCCCGCGCGGTGGCCCCGTGCATCCTGTTCATTGACGAGATCGACAGTCTGGTCCCCGCGCGGGGCAGCGGCCAGGGCGAACCCGAGGTGACCGGCCGGGTGGTCAACACCATCCTGGCCGAGATGGACGGGCTGGAAGAGCTGCAATCGGTGGTGGTGATCGGCGCCACCAACCGCCCGACCCTGGTCGACCCGGCGCTGCTACGCCCCGGCCGCTTCGACGAGCTGGTCTATGTCGGCACGCCGGACGAGGCAGGGCGGGAGCGCATCCTGGGCATTCACACCAAGACCATGCCGCTGGCGAGCGACGTCGTCCTCAGCCAGGTCGCGGCGAAGACCGAGCGCTTCACCGGGGCCGATCTCGAAGACCTCGTGCGCCGCGCGGGCCTCAACGCGCTGCACCGCGCGGGCGGCGAGGTAGAGGAGGTGACCCGGGCGGATTTCGAGGCCGCGCTGGACGGATCGCGCGCCACGGTCACGCCCGAGATGGAAGCCGAATACGAGAAGATGCGCGGCGAGCTCAAGAAACGGGCCGCCGCGGTCCACCCGATCGGCTTCTTCTTCGAGGGGATGCTGCAACCGACGCGTGATCAAAAGCATGGTGACGCCGGCAAGGCCCCTTCGCCCGGCTAGAAGGGCCCGCCTCAGAAGGGAATGTCGTCGTCGAGGTCGTCATAAGCCGACGCGCCGCCTGCTCCCCCGATGCCGCCGCCCGTTCCGCTCCCCGCTCGCCAATTGTCATCGCCGCCGGATTGCGGATCGTTGCCGCCCGCCTGCCAGCCGCCCGAGCGTTGACCGCCGGCTCCGCCTTGCGCGCCGTCGAGCATGGTCATCACCGCATTGGGACCCTGCAGCACCACCTCGGTCGAATAGCGGTCCTGCCCGTTCTGATCCTGCCATTTGCGAGTTTGCAGCTTGCCTTCGAGATAGACCTTGCTGCCCTTCTTGAGGAAGCGCTCGACGACGCCGACCAGTCCTTCGGAAAAAATCGCGACGGTGTGCCACTCGGTTTTCTCCTTGCGCTCGCCGGTGTTGCGATCCTTCCAGCTTTCGGAGGTGGCAATGCGCAGATTGGCGACCTTGCCGCCGTTCTGGAAGCTGCGAATTTCCGGATCCGCGCCGAGATTGCCGATCAGCATGACCTTGTTGAGGCTGCCCGCCATAATTCTCCATCCTCTCAAAAACCCAGCGCGACCGCGCTCCAATAGGTGATTCCGGCAAAGAGGTAGGCGAGGCCAAACAGATAGCCAACCATGAAAGCAGGCCACCGCCACCCATTGGTCTCGCGGCGCGCCACCGCGATGGTCGAGAGGCACTGCGGCGCGAATACGAACCAGGCGAGGAAGGCCAGCGCAGTCGGCAGGCTCCAGGCGCCTGCGAGCCGCTCGGTCAGACCCTGCGCCTGGGCCACCTCGTCGCCATCGATGGCATAGGTGGTGGCCAGAGCGCTCACCGCGACTTCGCGCGCCGCCATCGCGGGAATGATCGCCAGGCTCATCTCGCGGTTGAAGCCGATCGGAGCGAGCACGGGATGAAGCCCGTCGGCGATCGCTCCGGCAAAGCTCGCGTCGAGCTGGCGCTCTCCGGGCTCGGCACGGGGGAAGCTCAGCAACACCCACAGCGCGATCGTCACCATGAAGATGATCGTCCCCGCGCGGCGCAGGAACGCCCAGGCGCGTTGCCATAACCCGATCGCCAGATCCTTGAGCCGCGGGAGCTGGTAGCGCGGCAGCTCCATGATGAAGCCGCTCGCCGAGCCCCTGGTCACGGTTCGGCGGAGCACCAGCGCCGCGGCCATCGCGCCCAGGATGCCGGCCACGTAAAGCGCCAGCAGCACCAGCCCCTGGAGGCCGATCCCGGGCCCGACCGTGCGCGCCGGGATGAAAGCGGCGATGATTACGGCATAGACCGGCAGCCGCGCCGAGCAGGTCATCAGCGGCGCGACGAGAATGGTGGTCAGCCGATCCTTGTGGTCGGCAATCGAACGCGTCGCCATGATGCCGGGGATCGCGCAGGCGAAGCTCGAGAGCAGCGGGATGAAGCTCTTTCCCGACAGGCCCACACCCGCCATCAGACGGTCCATCAGGAATGCCGCGCGCGCCATGTAGCCCGATGCCTCCATGACCAGGATGAAGGCGAACAGGATCAGGATCTGGGGCAGGAAGACGACCACCGAGCCGACCCCGGCGAGCACGCCCTGGGTCAGGAAATCGCGCGCCAGGCCGGGGGGCGCGACGGCCGTGACGCCATTGCTCAGCGCGCCGATCGCTCCCTCGAACGCATCGGCGAAGGGAGTCGCCCAGGCGAACACCGCCTGAAACATCACGAACAGCAGCGCGAACAGGATTGCCGGACCCACCCAGGGATGGAGCAGCACGCGGTCGAGCCCGCTTGCGAGCGTATGCTGCGTCGTTTTGGCGAGGATCGCCCCGCGCGCCATGGTCCGCGCGGCCAGCCGGCGCTCGGGGAGCGTCAGATGCCAGTTCTCGCGCGGGGCGTTCTCCGGATGAGCCCGTGCCTCGGCCACGGCGGCCGCGAGCCGATCGAGCCCGCGGTTGCGGACCGCCACCGTGGGGATCACCGGCACCCCGAGCGCTTCGGCCAGCGCCGCGGGGTCGAGCGTCAGTCCGTCGCGCTCGGCCATATCGACCATGTTGAGCGCCACCACCGTGGGGCGGCCCAGTTCCAGCACCTCCTGGGCAAACACCAGATGCTGCTCGAGATTGGCCGCGTCGAGCACCAGAACGAGAACCTCGGGCGTGGCCTCCCCCTCGAACTCCCCGTGGACGACCTTGCGCGTCACCAGCTCATCGGGGCTCGCCGCGTCGAAGCTGTAGGCGCCGGGCAGGTCGATGAGCTCGATCGGCTCCCCGCTCGGCAGGATCATTCGCCCCGCCTTGCGTTCGACCGTGACGCCGGGGTAGTTGGCGATCTTCTGGCGCGCGCCGGTGAGCGCGTTGAACAGCGCGCTCTTGCCCGAATTGGGATTGCCCACGAGAGCAGCGGTGCCGTGGCGAGTCATCGCCGCTAACCCAGGACCGCGACGGTAATCGCGCGGGCGTGGCTGCGGCGCAGCGCGACCGTCATCCGCCCGATCCGCAGCGCGAGCGGATCGCGGCCGGCGAAGACGCCGCGATGCGCGAGCTCCACCTCGGCGCCCTCGTCGATGCCCAGCGCCTGGAGCCGCTTCGCCTCATCGGAAGCGAGCGCACCCCAATCGACTGCGATGATGCGCGCTGCCGCGCCGATGGTCAGTCCGTCCAGGGTCACGCAGGGGAGTTAGGCTGTCGAAGCGGTTCCTGCAACCGATTTGCAATAGCGAATTATCGCGCCGGGTAACGAAGCCTGCCGAGAAAGCGCACGGCGGAAAAGCGCTCGCGCCGAGGCTGAAGCCATTTTCGCTTGAGCGTCTCGAACTGCATCACGCCTTCGATGCGGCGGTCGAGAAAGGCGCGCGTCTCGGCCTTGCCCTCGCTTTCGTCGTTCACGAACACCGCCAGGGTGGCGCCGTAGAGCGAAGCGAGAATGGCGCGCTTCGAATAATGGTTCCAGTCGGTCGCGGTATCGCCCGCGAGCCGCCACATGAGGTCGGCGCTGCGCCAACCGGTCCTGAGCGCACGCGCTGCATTCTGCGGCATGGCCATGATCGCGAGCGCGCGACGCAGCGCCTCCTCACGGCCGGAAACCGCATCGAGGCGGAACTGGACCAGGCTGCGGACGCGCTCGCGAATCTTCATCGCCGCGAGCACTTCGGACGGCAGGGCAATCGCCATTGCCCGATCGATGGTCTCGATCCAGGCGCCGATCATGTCGATCGCGCCTCGCGGGAAAGCGAGCCGGGCGATGTCACGGTCGATGCCCGCGGTCCGCGCCCCCTCGTCGAGCGCGGCTTCGGTCCAGCCGTCGAAAACCGCCGCATCGGCGATGTGCGGGGCAAGGTGGAGGCGCAGCTCGTCGAGCGTCATATCGGCCCGGTCCGGCGGCGTCGCGGCCTCGCGCGCGCTCACCCGCCCGGCCCGTAGGTCTTGGCCGCGCGCGCCTTGCGGTCCTCGAGCGCCTTGTCGAGCTCGAGCATGATCGCGCTTTGCGGGCCCTGCAGCGCCGCGTAGTCGCGCGCGGTCCGGCCCGAGTTGTCGCTGCGGTCGGGATTGGCGCCGGCCTTCAGCAGGGCGCGGACCAGTGCGGCGTCGCGGCGGTGGATTGCCGCGATCAGGGGCGTCTCCCCGGCGGCATTGGGCACTTCCACCGAAGCGCCCTTGCCGACCAGCAGCTCCACCCCCTCGGTCCAGCCGAGAATGACGGCGAGCTGGAGCGGCGTCACGCCATTGCGGTCGGCCAGGTTGGGATTGGCGCCCTTGCCGAGCAGGAACCGCAGCCAGGTCGCATCGCGGCGCTGTGCGACGACATGAAGCGCACTCTCGCCGCTCGAGATGTCGCGCGAGTTGACCACTGTGGAGCCCGGCTTGTCGAGCGCGGCGGTGGCCTTGTTGCCGTCGCGGTCCTTGACCGCCTTCAGGAACTCGTACCCTTCCGACCGGGTCTGCGATGCGGCCGGGGCGGCGAACGCAACGCCGGCCAGCAGCGCCCCGCACATTGCAGATAACCTCGTCAGGTGCATCGGTTTCATCTTTATCCTGGCCTCGATCGGCGGCGTTTTTGCGCAGCGGCGCAATGCTGCGCCCTTGCCGACCGCCGGTTAGCAGACCATGAACCGCGATGCCATGCCCCGCCGCCATTCCGCGCTCGCGCCGCTGCTTATCCGTGCCTCCTGCCAGAGCCAGGATCCCGATCCCCGGGGTCCTTCGCGGGTCGGCGTGGACCTGCGGGGCGCGGCGGTCGGCGGCGATGTCACGCTGCTCGACAAGATGGGTCAGCCGGTGCGCTGGGGCGATTTCGCAGGCAAGCCGCTCGGCACGCTGCCGACCGATCGGGGACCCGAAACGGTGGCGGAGGAGCTGGCCGGATGGGTGCGCTGAGAGCGCGATTCTGGGAGCTCCCGCTCGCCGAGCTCGATCAGGACGAGTGGGAGGCGCTGTGCGACGGATGCGGACGCTGTTGCCTTCACAAGATCGAGGATGAGGACAGCGGCGAGATAGCCGAGACCAACGTCGCCTGCAGGCTGCTCGACACGCGCACCGCGCGGTGCCGCGATTACCCGCGCCGCAAGGCCTTTGTGCCCGATTGCCTGCGCCTGACGCTCAAGATCGTCGACAGCGTCGAGTGGCTGCCGGCGACCTGCGCCTATCGCCGCCGCGCCGCCGGGCGGCCACTGCCCGGCTGGCACTACCTCGTGACCGGCGACAGGGACGGCGTGGTGCGCGCCGGCGTATCGGTGGCGGGCCGGGTGGTGAGCGAGGACATCGCCGGCCCGCTCGAACATCACATCTGCGAATGGCCGGGCGGAGAAGGTGGCGCGCCATGATCGAATGGCTTCGCTCGGGCGCCCCGCCGCCGGGAATCGAGCTCGCCGGCCGGCGGGTACCGATCGAGCTGAACCGCAGCCCCCGCGCGCGGCGGCTGACGATGCGGCTCGCGCCCGATGGCAGCGCAGTCCGAATCACGCTGCCGCCTTGGTGCCGCGGCCATGACGCAGTCGCCTTCGCCGCGGCGCGTACGGCGTGGCTCGAGGCGCAGCTCGCCCGGATCCCCGCCCCCGCCGATCCCGTGGCGCGCGGAACCTTGCGCTATCGCGGGGGCGAGCTGGCGATCGCCTGGCGCGCCGAGGCCGCGCGGCGGCCGCACCTTGCGCCCGGCGTGCTGACGGTTGGCGGCCCCCCCCAGACGCTGGCGAAGCGGCTCCAGCGCTGGCTGGAGAGCGAGGGGCTGCGGCTGATGGCGGACGATCTCGCCGGATACTGCGCCGCGGCGGGGCTGCCGCGCCCCGCGCTTCGCCTCACCCGAGCCGGTCGCCGCTGGGGCAGTTGCTCGACCAGGGGGATTGTCCGGGTCAACTGGCGGCTGGTGATGGCGCCCGATTTCGTCCGCCGCTCGGTGGTTGCGCATGAAGTCGCGCATCTGGTTCACTTCGACCACAGCCCCGCCTTTCACGCGCTGCTCGCCGATCTTTTCGAGGACGAAATCGCCGCCGCGGACGCCTGGCTGCGCGGTCACGGCCGCGCGCTCTACGCCGATTTCGGCTGAGACTGGCGCGGCGCGCCTGAAGCACCTATCTTGCCGTCCATGCGGTTATCGTCTCGCTATAACCCCACCGGGGGGATCGCGGATTTCTGGAACGAGATCCGCCGCCCGACGCCTTATCGCTGGCCGGCGCTGCTCGCTTCGCTGCTGTGCACGGCCGGTTTGCTCTATTGGGTGATGCGCGAGAGCGTGCTGGTCCCGCCCGAGCGGCCCAAGGTCTCCTTCATCTCGACCTTCGCGGGCGGGCGGAGCGACGCCGAGATCATGGCCTCCAACCTCGCCAACCAGAAGCGCAAGGAGCGGCTCGCCGCCGAGCAGGCGAAGCGCGACGAGGAGGTCCGGCAGGCCTATCGCGCGCTGGGCCGCGCGACCGGGATCGATGTCGATGCGATGGAGCGCAAGATCGCGGCCGACAAGGCGGCGGAGGAGGCGCGGATCAGGGCGCTTCTCGAAAGGAATTCCAGGCCGGGCGCGGCGGTTGCTCGACCCGCCGAGTGACGCGGACTGGCTCGAGGCGGCGGCGCGTCTGGCACTGCGCGCGCGCCCGCTGAGCCGCCCGAACCCCGCGGTCGGGGCCATTCTCGTGCGCAGTGGCCGCGTCGTCGGGCGCGGCTGGACCCAGCCCGGCGGGCGTCCCCATGCCGAGGCAATGGCGCTGGCCCAGGCCGGCGAGGCGGCTCGCGGCGCGACGGCCTACGTCACGCTCGAACCCTGCGCGCATGCTTCGCGGCGCGGCCCCGCCTGTGCCGAGCTTCTGGGCGCGGCCGGTGTCGCGCGCGTGGTCGCCGGGCTTCCCGACCCCGATCCGCGCACGGCGGGCCAGGGACTGGAGCGTCTTCGCGCGGCGGGAATCGAGGCGTTGGCGCTCGATCATGCCGCCAGCCGCCGCAGCCTGGCCGGCTATCTGACCCGCGCCGGGGCCGGCCGTCCCCACGTCACGCTCAAGCTCGCCTTGACTCGCGACGGCGCCATGACGCGCGCGGACGGCGAGCGCTGGATCACCGACGCGGCGGCGCGCGCGCATGTCCACAGCCGCCGCGCGCTTGCCGATGCGATCCTGGTGGGCGCAGGCACCTGGCGCGCCGATTCGCCGCGGCTCGACGTGCGGCTGCCCGGGCTCGCCGACCGCAGCCCCGAACGCTGGGTGCTCACCTCGCAGAAGCTCGAAGGTGTGCGCACCATCGCGGCGCCTGCCGAAATCGCCGGCATGGACCGTGTGCAATACCTCTATGTCGAAGGCGGTGCGCAGACCGCGGCCGCCTTCCTGTGCGCCGATCTGGTCGACCGCCTCGAGCTGTACCGTTCGCCAGTCGAGAGCGGCGGCGGGGGGGCAGCGGCTGTTGCCGACATCGGATTGCCCCTGCTCGACGAGGCGCATGACCGCTGGCGGCTCCTCGAATGCCGCCAGCTTGGCAGCGACCGCTTCACCGCCTACGAGCGCACCCGATGTTCACCGGAATAATCACCGCTCTCGGCACGATCGCCAGCGTCCGGCAGCATGGCGATCTGCATCTCGGGATCACCTGCCCGTGGGATCCCGACAAGATCGCCATCGGCGCCTCGATCGCCTGCTCGGGGGTATGCCTGACCGTGGTCGAGACCGGCGGCGTCGCGGGCGATATGTGGTTTGCGGTCGATGTCTCGGGCGAGACCCTCGGCCGCACGGTCGGCAGCATGTGGGCCGAAGGGCGCCGCCTTAATCTCGAGCCCGCGCTCAGGCTCGGCGACGAGCTTGGCGGGCATCTCGTCACCGGCCATGTCGACGCGGTCGGCACCGTGGCCGATCGCCGCGCGGATGGCGGCTCGATCCGCCTCGCGATCCGCGCGCCGGCCGCCATCGCCCCCTTCATCGCCGCCAAGGGGTCGATCACCGTCGATGGAGTCTCGCTGACCGTCAACGCCGTTTCCGACGAGGCTGATGGCGGCGCGGTCTTCGCCCTCAACATCATTCCGCATACCGCCGATGTGACCACGCTCGGCGCGCTCGCCGCCGGCGATGCAGTCAATCTCGAGATCGATGTGCTCGCGCGCTATCTCCACAGGATGCAGAGCCTGCGCGATCTGCGCGGGAAAATCGCCTTCGCCTGATTCGCTTGCAGAACCGGGCAACTCATGAACACCGCCGGTCCCGCGACCGGCGGTGTTTTACCTTGCGGCGAGCGGGCCCGTCGCCGCGGCGCCCCTGTCGATCACCGCCAGCGCGCCGCCATTTGCCAGCGCCTCGGCGAACATCGCGCCGAACACGGACGCTGCCAGCGCTGGTGCGCGGGATGAAGCGCCCGCAGCGCGCGGTCGGAAGCGACGGCGTGGAGCGCCTCGCGATCGCCTTCGCGCAGCGGACGCAGCCGCAGCCGTTCGCCTTCGAGCCGCGGTTGCCTATCCACCGGTCTCCGTCACCGCCGCCAGCGCCGCGACGAAGCGGGCCGTGTTCGCCTCGGCCAGACCGGCGACATTGATCCGGCCCGATCCGGCCATGTAGATGCCGTGGTCGCGGCGCAGCGCCTCGATCCGGGCTCGGTCGAGCGGCAGCATCGCGAACAGCCCGGTGCCCTCCCCGATCGCGGCGAGATTGAGCCCCGGCGCGAGATTGTCCGCCGCCGCCAGCCGCGTGCGTACGCGCCCCATCCGTGCGCGCATCGCGGACAGCTCGGCCTGCCACTGCTCGGTCAGGCGCGCGTCCTCGAGCACCAGCCGCACCGCCGCCGCGCCGTGATCGGGCGGCATCGACCAGGCGGCGCGCGCGAGCGCATTGGCATTGGAGGCGATCGTCGCCAGCCGGGTTGCATCGCGGGAGAGAAAATAGAGCGCGCCCACGCGGTCGCGGTAGAGCCCGAAATTCTTGTCGCAGCTATAGGCGACCAGCGCCTCCGGAACCGCGGCGAGCACCGCGCGCAGACCCGCCGTGTCCTCCGCCATCCCGCGCCCGAGGCCGTGGTAGGCGAGATCGAGGATCGGCAGCGCCGCGCTCCCGGCCAGCGCCGCCGCGATCCGGTCCCAGTCGGCAGGCGCATATTCGATGCCGGTGGGATTGTGACAGCAGCCGTGGAGCAGCACCGCATCGCGCGCGCCGGCGCCGCGGATCGCCCCCAGCACCGCTTCGACATCGGCGGCGCCCTCGGCCGTGGCATGGCCGAACTCCGCCACCGCCAGGCCCAGATCGTCGAAGATCTGCTTGTGGTTGGGCCAGCTCGGCACCCCCAGGTGGACGCGCGTCGCCCCGGCTTTCCTGGCCAGCGCTGCCGCCAGCCGCACCGCGCCGGTGCCGCCCGGCGTCTGCATGCCCTCGATCCGCCCGGCGAAGGCATCGCCGCCGCCGAATATCCATGGCATCAGCGCATGGACGAAGCCCATGTCGCCCTCGGGCCCGAGATAGGCCTTGCTGGTCTGCTCCTCGACCAACCGGCGCTCGGCCGCCTTGATCGCCGCGAAGACCGGAGTCGCCCCGGTGTCGGTGCGATAAACGCCCACTCCGAGATCGATCTTGTCGGCCCGCGGGTCGGCATCGTGAAGCTTGATGAGCGCGAGCAGCGCGTCGGCGGGCTGGGGCTGAAGCTGATCGAGCATGGCTCGCGCCCCTTGCCCCGAAGGGGGTGGGGCCGCAACCGGAATCGGTTGGGGGGAATTCCGTCGCGGCCCCGGCCAAACCCCGTGTGGGTTATTGTTATCGACCCGAAGGGTTGGCCTTCTCTGTCAGAACGGTAACCAGTTCTGTTTCTTGGAAAACTTCATGTATCCCGCGTTGATTCCGAACCGCAGGCCTGCCCCGACGCGGATCGGGATCAGCACGATGTCGCCCCAGCGCATGTAGCTGGCATTGAGCCCGCCGATGGCATAGGCCTGTCCTTCGCCCGCGGGAAAGCGTTTGTAAAGGTCCTCGGTGTCGTAAAGATTGTAGACAAGCACGAAGGTGCTGCCCGCGCTCGCGCCGGCGTCGAACCCGACCGACGGGCCGGTCCAGTAGACCGGCATCTGGCCTTCGACCTTGTGGTGGAGCGTGCCCGAACCGTAGCGCAGGCCGACAACGAAGGCCCCGCCTGCCTCGCGCCCGACGATGTAGGCATTGGGCTGGCCCTGGTCGGCAAGTGTCTTGCGAATCATCTCGGCGACGCCCTTGGCGCCCTTGCCGAATACGCCTTCGGCGGCGCCGATCAGATCGTCCTCGCGGTAGGTCGCCGTCGTATCGCCTTTCGCCGCGGCGGCGGCGACCGCCGCGGGCGGCGAGGCTTGCGCCGCGGCCGCTGCTGCGGGTGGCGCGCCCTCCTGCCCGACGGGCGCCGCCTCGGCTGCGGAAGCTTGGGGCGCGGCCGGCGCGGGCCGCGGCTCGAGATCGCCATCGATCGGAGCGTTGTAGGCGCTGTCGGGATCGACCGGCTGCACCTGCGCGGCGAGTGGCCCCGAAAGACCGATCCCGGCGAGGCCGAGCGCGGCGAGGCCCATGCTCAGCAATGCGGACAGGCGGCGCGCCATTATGAACATCGGTTCGGCCCCTCCAGAAGGCGGCGAAGATGGGATGCGATAGAGCGCCCGCTTTCGCGGCGGGGCAATGAGCGCGCGATGAACCGAATCGCATTTGCGGCCAGCCGAATGGCATCTTGAAGCCCGCCCGACCCCCGTCTATAGGCCCGCGCTTCCGCTAAGGAGCCGCCAGCCGGAGACGTGGGTGAGTGGCTGAAACCAGTTCCCTGCTAAGGAACCGTACCCTATCCGGGTACCGAGGGTTCGAATCCCTCCGTCTCCGCCACCGACCTCGGAAATCAAACGATTTTCCCTTTTGGGGTACCCGTTCCCTAATCCGCTCCCCGATAACTCCGCCGCAGGCAAGCAGTTGCGTACATGAGTTGAGCAGCGATGCGGGCGCGTGCAGGCGTATCTCATTCTGCCTATAGTTGAGAGGCGGAAGACTATAACCGGGAGCGGCCGCGCTCGTCTCTCGGCTGCGAGACCCCGGCGGCGTTCGCTGCCGGACTGCAAAGGCAATGGCCTGCTTCGCCCCGCCCTACGGGCTCCCATTGCCTCACCCGCACTCATGCGCAACAACGCGGCTCGGCTCTAATCCCCGCTGGGCGAAAGCTGGGGGTCATGTGTGGACGACCTCCGCGGCGCAAGAGCTTTTCGGCATTGATGACCTCGGTCGGGTGCATCCATGTGTTCGGCCTGTTCGCGCAGCACCGCATGGCTGCTGGCCCTGATGAAGTCCGCAGGCTGGCTCCCTAATCACGTCATCGCGCTCGAAGCGCTGTGACCCCCTGGGTTTCACCAACCCCCGTCTGACCGGTTCGTCATCACTACTGAGCTGCTCCAACGCATCCCATCACATCACGCGATTATCGTGTGACGGAGATCTCCTTATGCGGCGGGAGCGTACACCTCCTTCCGCGTCATCACGGCCCAAGCAATCCGTGCTGTTTTGTTGGCGAGCGCCACTGTCGCGATCTTGGTTGGCTTGCGCTCAAGCAGGCCCGCCATCCAGGGTTGGCGAGCCGGACTCTTACGCGTCATTCGCATAACAGCAGTCGAACCGACGACCAGAAGCCGGCGAAGATAGCCATCGCCCTGCTTGGTTATTCCCCCGAGCCGCTCTTTGCCGCCCGAGCTGTTCGCACGAGGTGTGAGCCCAAGCCAGGCGGCGAACTGACGGCCTGATCGGAACAGAGATGCGTCCGGCACCGCAGCCGCGATAGCCGACGCTGTAATCGGGCCGATCCCCGGGATCGTAGCCAGCCTGCGGCTCGTCTCGTCGTTACGGTGCCAATCGAGGATTTGCGCCTCAAGCCGCTCGATCTCGCTCGCTAGTGCCCTCAACTGAGCGGCAATGCCATGAAGGGCCGAACGTGCGTGTGCGGGAAACCTGTCCTGCTCTTCGTGCAGCGCCTTCAGGGAAGCCACTACGCCGGCGGCGCCCAGACCCGTCACGATCCCGTACTCAGCTAAGTGGCCGCGAAGCGCGTTGATCAGCATGGTGCGCTGCCGGACCATCAGGTCGCGACTTTTGTGGAGCATCAGCACCGCTTGCTGCTCGACCGACTTCACTGCGACAAAACGCATCGTCGGCCGGGTGACCGCTTCGCAAATCGCTTCAGCATCCGCTGCATCGGTTTTCCCGCGCTTCACATACGGCTTAACATAGGCTGGCGGCATGAGGCGCACCTCATGGCCGATCGCCATCAACTCACGCGCCCAGTGATGCGCCGAGGCACACGCTTCCATGCCGACCAGGCAACGCGGCAACTCAGCGAAGAAGCGGATGACTTCGGTCCTGCGCAGCTTGCGCCGGATCAGCACTGCGCCATCGGCGCCGATAGCGTGAACCTGAAACACATTCTTCGCCAGATCCAATCCGGCGGTGACAACCTCCTGCTCCATGGAACGACTCCTAGACGTGGACCTACAACGACCACATCATCGCACAGCTACGCTGGTGCGGAGGTCGTCCACGACATCACGTCACTGGCCCTTCCCCGTTTCCAGTCGTCGCATTACGACCACATCATTTTAGCTCCAACCTACGCGCTCGTTCAGCGATGGAAGCGGCCGGCTTTGCTAAACGGGATGGATCGTTCAATCCCCCCACGTCTATTCCCTCCCCGATCGCGGCCTGCACCCCCCGCGCCATAACCTGCGCGCGGCGTCGCACATAGGGGAGCGCCAGCCCGGCTTCCTCCGCGAAGAACGCGAAGGTCTCCGCACTTACCTCTTCCAATGTCCCCGCGCCGCCCAAGCGCATGGCGAGGCGCGGGGAGAGTTCTTCCCAGACGTGCGTCGCAACCAGATCGTAGAGCGGGGACAGGACGATTTCGCCATTCTGCCTGCGCAGCAGGCTGAAATTCTTGCCGTGAGCGTCGGCGTTGCCGATGATGAGGTTGAAAATCGCCGCGTCTGCGAGTTTCAGGACTTCACGCGCCGGGCGGGTGGCGGCGATGCGCAGCAGGGCGAAGCTGTCGCGAAAAGTCGGCCCGCCTTCGGCCGCATATTTGCGGTTCGATGGCACACCAAGAGCTTGCGCGAAGTCCTCCTGGTGCAGACGTATCGTACTCGCGCCAGTTGCAGCACGATCATAGCGCGCGATGAGCAGCAACGGTTTGCCGGCGACCTCGCGCCATTCCGCCTCGACCGCGTCGAGCCCTATGGCGCGGGCCAGCGCGAGGCAGAAGGCTTCGTTGGCGGCGAGGCCCGGGAAGCGCTCAGGCTCAGGCTTGATGAGATGAGTGGAAGGTTCGCCCGGTCGAGGAATCGCAATGCCGCCGTCTTTGGTCAACACTACGGGGAGCTTGGATTGCGCGCCGGCCAGGCTGAGCCTCGCCCCACCTTCACCCGCGAGCATGGGGACGCGCGGCAGGCGGTCCAGCAGCGCCGCCAGCTCGTCGTTCTGGAGTGGTTCCGGAGGCGTCCCGGAGTCGTCTCGCGGCGGCTTCTCACCTTCGGGCAGGAAGGCCAGCGCACCGGCAACATCACCGCCGAGCGCTTCAAGCAGCCGGAAGGGATTGTCGGGCGAAATACCAAGTGCTCGCGCAATCGCGGTGCGCTGTCCCTCTTCGGGCAGCAGGCCTCCGAACACTGCCTTGCACAGGCGGTCCCCAAACGGCTCAGCCTGTTTTGGCAGTGCCTGCGAGAGCGGCGGCGCAGCATGGTCGGAAAGCCAGTCTTCATCGTAGGCGAAATGCATCGCGCCGCCCTTGTCGATCGAAAGGACGCCTGCCAGGCGATCTCCCCACCACACGTTCAGCGTATCGAGTATCGGCTGGCTCATCCGGTCTCAGCCGCACGTTGGCGGGGTGATCGGCCGTCTACGATGGTGCCATCCGGCTTCCGGATCTGAAATTCACAGCCCAGCGCTGCGAGGACGTCGAGCACCTTGCCCATCTGCACGGTCGGTTTGCCGCGCTCAAGTTCGACCAGGAAGCGGAGGCCAACACCGCTGGCAGCCGCCAGCTCATCCTGGCGAAGCCCAAGAGCTTTACGTTCGGCGCGTATTGTGCTGCCAATCGCGGCGGTATCGAACATGGCCTTCTTTCGTTCCCGAGCGGGAAAATAAGGAACAAAAAGGCGAATTTCAACCAATTTTACACCGAACGGGAATATCGCATCTTCATCGTAGCCGTAGAGCCCCAAATTGCCTGAACGGGAAAACGAGCGACGATGATTTGCGGGTATAGGCTGGGCAATGGCCTATGCGACTCCAAAGAATCTTTTTGCCACAGCAGCTTGCAAGCCCGAACTTGCACCCTCCGTCTCCGCCACCGCGGGCGTTCCGCCCGGTCTCAGGCGCGCAGGTCCGCCCAGTCCTTGTGGCGCCGGAACATCGCCTCGACGTAGGAGCAGCGCGGATCGATGCGGAAGCCCCGGGCGCGTGCATCGGCGACGAGAGCCTCCACCAGCCGGGCGGCGACGCCGCGGCCGCCGATCTGCGGCGGGACGAAGGTATGCGCGGCGATCCGGACATTCCCGCCGCCCGCGTCCCAGTCGAGGCGGCCGGTGTGCTCGCTCCCCGCGACCGTCGCGACATAGCGGCCGCGCTCGCCGCGGTCCTCGTGCGTGATCGTCACTGCGCTCGATTCCCGGGACATCGCGCGTTTCTCCTTCTTGCGCCGAACGGGCCGGGGGCTAGAGGCGTTCCCCGATGAGCCGCGCATTTCTCTCCGACAACGCCGCCCCCGTCCACCCCAGGGTCTGGGACGCGATGCGCGCCGCCGACGAGGCCGATGCACCCTATGACAACGACGCGCTCTCGCAGGCGCTCGACGAGCGCTTCTCGGCGCTGTTCGGGCGTCCGGCGTGGGCGCTGTGGACGGTCACCGGCACCGCCGCCAATTGCCTCGCGCTGGCGACGATGGTGCCGCCGCACGGCGGGGTGGTGTGCCACCGCGAGGCGCATATCGAGGTCGACGAGTGCGGCGCGCCGGGCTTCTTCACCCACGGCGCCAAGCTGATGCTGGCCGAGGGCGAGGGCGCCAAGCTCAATCCGGCGGCGGTCGAGCGCGTGGTCGCCCCGATCCGCGACGACACCCACCAGATCCAGCCGCATGCGCTCTCGCTGACGCAGGCGAGCGAATATGGCCTGGTGTACACGCCGCGGGAGATCGACGCGCTCGTCGCCCATGCGCGCGGGCGAAACTTCGGCATCCATGTCGATGGCGCGCGCTTCGGCAATGCGGTCGCCCATCTCGGCTGCACCCCGGCGCAGGCCTGCGGCGACATCGACGCGCTGAGCTTCGGCTGCATCAAGAACGGCGGCATGGGCGCCGACGCGGTGGTGTTCTTCGAGGAGGCAGACGCCGACCTTGCCAGATACCGGCGCAAGCGCGCCGGCCACCTCCAGTCGAAGGGCCGCTTTCTGGCGGCGCAGATCCTCGCGCTGCTCGAGGACGATCTGTGGCTCGCCAACGCCCGCGCCGCCAACGCCGCCGCGGCGGAGATCGCGCGCGGATGCGGGGCGCGGCTGATGCACCCCGTCGAGGCCAACGAGCTGTTCGTGACGCTCACGCCGGCCGAGCGCGACGGCCTGCGCGCCCGGGGCTTCGGTTTCTACGACTGGGGCGCGGATGCGGCGCGCTTCGTCACTGCCTGGAACACGCGGGACGAGGACGCGCGCGCTCTCGCCGCGGCGATCGCATCGCTGTGAACGACCGCGTGACCGCGAAGCCCCCGCACGCGCTGCTGCGTCCGGGCATCGCGGCACCGTTCCTGCTGGTCGCGGCGATCTGGGGCTCGACCTGGTACGTCATCACCGGGCAGATCGGCGAAGCCGCGCCAAGCTGGTCGGTCGCCTACCGCTTCGCAATGGCCACGCCGGCGATGTTCGCGCTGGCGCTCGCGGCCGGAAAATCGCTGCGGCTGCCGCGCGCCGCGCATGGCCTCGCGCTCGCGCTCGGCCTGTTCCAGTTCTGCGGCAACTTCAACTTCGTCTACCGCGCCGAGCAGCATCTCACGAGCGGGATCGTGGCGGTGATGTTTGCGCTGCTGATGGTGCCCAACGCGCTGCTTGCCCGCGCGCTGCTCGGCCAGCGGATCACTCCGCGCTTCGCGGCGGGAAGCGCGGTGGCGATTGCCGGCGTCGCGCTGCTGCTGGTCCACGAGGCGCAGCTCGCGCGGCTCGGCGGAAACGTGGCGCTTGGCGTGGCACTCGCGGTCGGCGGCATCCTCTCGGCGTCGGTCGCCAATGTCATCCAGGCGGGCAGGACCGGCCGCGCGGCGCCGCTGCTGAGCCTGCTGGCCTGGGCAATGGCGTACGGGACGCTGACCGACGCCGCGCTTGCCTGGGCGGTCTCGGGCCCGCCGGTGATACCTGCCAGCACCGCGTTCTGGGCGGGTACGGCCTGGCTGGCGCTGGCGGGGTCGGTCGTCACCTTCCCGCTCTATTACGGCATCGTGCGCAGCATCGGCGCCGGCCGCGCCGCCTATAACGGCGTGCTGGTGGTGGTGATCGCGATGCTGATCTCCACCTTCGTCGAGGGCTACGACTGGAGCCTGCTGGCGGGCGCGGGCGCGCTGCTCGGCCTGGCGGGCATGATCATCGCCCTGCGCGCGCGCAGCTCTCCCGGGACATCCGCCATGCCGGATGCGTCCACTGGGGATTCGATTCACGATGTCAAAGAGCCAGTGCCATAACTAACCTTTTTGGATTTTATGTCAAGGGACAAATGGCGGAAATAGGACTTTCGGTGGGGAAAATCATTCCGCGCCCCGGTGAAGCAGGAGTGCGGCGAGCCCCTCCCGGAAGCTGGGATGGATCGGTGTCCAGCCGGCGAGCCGCTTGAGCTTGCCGTTCGCGACTCGCCGGCTCTCCGCATAGAAGCCGCGCGCCATCGGGCTCAGCCCGGCCTCGTCGAGAGTCGTCGAGCGCGGGAGCGGCAGGCCGAGCAGGCGGCAGGCGTGCTCGACCACCGCGTTCTGGCTGCCCGGCTCGTCGTCGGCGAGGTTGTAGGCGCCGGGCGGCACCTCGGCTGCGATCGCCGCAACGATCCCGCCGGCGATGTCCTCGACATGGACGCGGCTGAAAACCTGGCCCGCCAGGTCGATGCGGTGCGCGGTCCCGGCGCGCAGGCGCTCGATCACCGAACGCTGCGGGCCATAGATGCCCGGCAGCCGGAACACCCGCGCGCCCAGTTGCAGCCAGCGCGCGTCGGCCCGGGCGCGCGCGCTCCGGCGCCCGCTCCCCACCGGCGCACACTCGTCCACCCAGGCGCCGCCGGTGTCGCCATACACACCGGTCGAGGAGAGATAGCCGAGCCACCGGCCCCCCAGCGCGTCGCCATAGCGCGCGAGCACCGGGTCGCCCTCCTCGCCCGGGGGGACCGAGGACAGGACGTGGCTGGCCCGGGCCAGCGCCGCGCGGACCGTGGCCTCGTCGGCGAAATCGAGCACCCCGGCCGCGCCGGTGGCCACGACCCGCCAGCCGCGCGCCGCCAGCACCGCGGCGATCCGCCGCGCGCTGTAGCCAAGGCCGAAAACGAACAGGCTGCTCACCCGCCGCGTTCTAGCCGTTGGACCTGGCAGCGAAAGACCCTAGAGCGCCGGGCATGGATATCGCCCGCACCCCCGCCACCCCCGACGGCAACCCGGAGATGGCCGACGCCGCCCCCGCGCCGGCCGCTCCCCCCGAAATCCGGCGCGCGGACTACAAGCCCTTCGCCTGGCTCGTGCCCGCCACCCGCCTCGACTTCGCGCTCGGGCTCGAGGAGACGCTGGTCACCGCCACGCTCGAGGTCGCGCGCAATCCGGCGGGCGAGCCGTCTCCCACTCTCCGCCTCAACGGAGACGGGCTCGAACTGGTAAGCCTCGCGCTCGACGGCCAGCCCTGCGACAGCCATGCGATGGATGGCGAGGATCTCCTCGTCACGCTTCCGGGCGAAAGCCACCGGCTGACCGTCGTCACCCGGCTCCGCCCGGCCGAAAACAGCCAGCTCATGGGGCTCTATTCCTCGAACGGCATGCTCTGCACCCAGTGCGAGGCGGAAGGGTTCCGCCGCATCACCTTCTTCCCCGACCGGCCCGACGTGCTCAGCACCTACACCGTCCGGATGCGCGGGCCCCGGGCGCAGTTTCCGGTGCTGCTGTCCAACGGCAACAAGGTGAGCGCGGGCGAGGAGGGCCCGGACCACTGGGCCCAATGGCACGATCCCTGGCCCAAGCCGAGCTATCTGTTCGCGCTGGTGGCGGGCGAGCTGGTGGCGCGGCGCGACAGCTTCACCACCATGCGCGGCAGGCAAGTCGATCTCGCGGTCTGGGTCCGCGGGGAGGACCTGCCGCGCACCGAACACGCGATGGAATCGCTCAAGAAATCGATGAAGTGGGACGAGGAGACATTCGGGCGCGAATACGATCTGGGCGAGTTCCATATCGTCGCGGTGAGCGATTTCAACATGGGAGCGATGGAGAACAAGGGCCTCAATGTCTTCAACACCAAATACGTGCTCGCCGACCCCGAAACCGCCACCGACGGCGATTACGACGCCATCGAGGGGGTGATCGGGCACGAATACTTTCACAACTGGTCGGGCAACCGCGTGACCTGCCGCGACTGGTTCCAGCTCAGCCTCAAGGAAGGGTTCACCGTCCTGCGCGACCAGCTCTTCAGCCAGGACATGGGCAGCGCGGCAGTCAAGCGGATCGAGGACGTGCGGGTGCTCCGCAGCGTCCAGTTCCCCGAGGATTCGGGCCCGCTGGCGCACCCCATACGGCCCGAAAGCTTTCGCGAGATCAGCAACTTCTACACCCCGACGATCTACAACAAGGGCGCCGAGGTGATCCGCATGATGCGCACCATGGCCGGAGCGGAGCGGTTCCGGGCCGGAACCGACCTCTACTTCGACCGCCACGACGGCGAGGCGGCGACTTGCGAGGATTTCGTCAGCGCGATCGAGGACGGGGCCCGGCTCGACCTCGCCCAGTTCCGCCTGTGGTACAGCCAGGCCGGCACGCCGCGAGTCACTGCCGAGCTGCGCCACGAAGGCGGCGCCGCGCGGCTGCACCTGGCGCAGGAAACGCCGCCGACGCCGGGCCAGCCGGTGAAGCAACCGATGCCGATCCCGCTGCGGGTCGCGCTCCACGATCGCGCCCGGAACGCGCTCGGTGAGGAGCGGCTGATCGTCCTCGACAAGGGCAGCGACAGCTTCGACCTCGGGCCCGCCGCGGCCGAGCCGGCGCTGTCGCTCAATCGCGGCTTTTCCGCGCCCGTGGCGATCGAGCGCAAGGTCGATACCGCCGAGCTCGCCTTTCTCGCCCGCCATGACGACGATCCCTTTGCGCGTTACGAAGCGATGCAGGATCTCGTCGTCCGCCATCTCGTCGAGGCTTCGGGCGGGGGCATGGCGGAAAGCCGGCGGATCGAGGGCGAGCGAGCCATCGCCGACGCGCTGGGCGCCATTCTGGACGATTCCGGGCTCGACGATCTGATGCGCGGCGAGCTGATGCTGCTGCCCGGGATCGCCTATCTGATGGAGCAGGTGCTGATCGCCGATCCCGGCGCGATCTTCGCCGCGCGCGAGGCCTTGAAGGCCGCGCTCGGCGCCGCGCTCGCCGGCCCGCTCGAGGGGCTTCACACCCGCGCCGCCGCCGTGCCTTTCGCAGCCGATGCCGCCGCCAGGGGCGCCCGCAAGGTGCGTTCGCTGGCGCTGACCTTTCTCGCCGCCGCCGATCCCGAGCGCGCCGCCGAGCTTGCCACCGCGCAATACGACGGTGCCAGCAACATGACCGACCGCCAGGGCGCGCTCATGGTTCTGACCGGGCTCCCCGGCGCCGGGCGGACCGCCGCGCTGATCGACTTCTACAACCGCTTCAAGGGCAATGCGCTGGTCATCGACAAATGGTTCGCGCTCCAGGCGAGCTCGCTCCACCCCGAGGTCCTGAGCCATGTCAAGGCGCTGGCCGAACATCCAGATTTCACGCTTGCGAACCCGAACCGGGTGCGCGCGCTTTACATGGCCTTCTCCGGCACGCCGCAGGGTTTCCATGCGCCGGGCGGCGAAGGCTATCGCCTGATCGCCGATCTGATCCTCGAGCTCGACCCGCTCAACGCGCAGACCGCGGCGCGCTTCGTGCCCGCGCTCGGCCGCTGGCGGCGGCTCGAGCCGGGGCGCGCGGGCCTGATGCACGCCGAGCTCGAGCGCATCGCCGCCGCGCCCAGGCTCAGCCGCGACACTTACGAGCAGGTCACCCGGTCGCTGGGGTGATGCTGACGGCGCGCAGCCTGGGCGATGTGCCGCATGGCTTTTCGACGCGCGAAAGGCCGGCGCTGGAGATGGTGCTGCCGGGCGCGCCGCTGGTGCTGGCAAGGCAGGTCCATTCCGCGCGCGTGGTCGCGGTCAGCGCGCCGTGGGAGGGTCTGCCCGTGGAGGCGGACGCGCTCGTCACCGACCGGCCGGGCCTGCTGATCGGCGTGGTCACCGCCGACTGCGCGCCGGTGCTGCTGGCGGACCGGAAGGCGGGCGTGATCGGCGCGGCGCACGCAGGCTGGCGCGGTGCGGCGGCGGGCGTGCTCGAAAACACGGTAGCCGCGATGGAAGCGCTCGGCGCCCGGCGCGCGCGGATCGCCGCGGCGATCGGCCCGGCGATCGCGCAAGCGAGCTACGAGGTCGATGATGCGCTGCGCGACTGCTTCGATCCGGGGTCGCACCGCTTCTTCGTGCGCGGCGCGCCCGGGCACTGGCAGTTCGACCTGCCCGGCCTGGTCGCCGCGAAGCTGCGCGAGGCGGGGCTCGCGGGCGTCGAAGACCTCGCCCAGGACACCTATGCCCAGCCCGCCCGCTTCTTCTCGTTCCGCCGGGCCACGCATCGCGGCGAGCCGACCGGGGGGCGCCAGACAAGCGTTGTCGGGCGCGCCTGGGACGTGCGCGTCGCACCGGATGCCGGTGCCAAAATGGCAGTTGGCAAGGCGGGGGGGAGCCGCTAGAGGCCCTGCCCAATCGCCCCCTCGCGGCGCGCCGCGCGGCGTGCGCGAAGGGGCCGGCGGAGCTGCTTGACAATCCGCTCACAACAGGGACTTCGCAACCCCGGCGCTTCCCGCCGGCGGGTGCCGGACAACTAGGCAAGGCAGGGCTAAGGGCTGATGGCAGACACCGCCGCGACCGCTGATACTTCACTCGCTCACGATACCCCCGCGCCGCAGGACGGCGTCCGCCGCCGCGATTTCATCAATGTCGCCGCGGTCAGCGCCGCGGGCGTGGGCGGGGTCGCGGTGCTGGTGCCGCTGATCGGCCAGATGGCCCCCTCGCGCGATGTGCTCGCCGAAAGCTCGACCGAGCTCGACGTCGCCGCCATCCGGCCGGGCCAGGCGATCAAGGCAGTGTTCCGCAAGCAGCCGCTGTTCGTGCGGCGGCTGACTCCCGCCGAGATGCAAGCCGCCAACGCAGTGCCCACCAGCTCGCTGCGCGATCCGCAGACGCTGGCCGAGCGGACCAAGGAAGGCCACGGCGACATGCTTGTCACCATGGGCGTGTGCACCCATCTGGGCTGCGTCCCGCTCGGCGCGGCCGAGGGCGAGAACAAGGGCGAATTCGGCGGCTATTTCTGCCCCTGCCACGGCTCGCATTACGACACCGCCGGCCGCATCCGCAAAGGCCCGGCGCCGTTGAACCTCGTGGTGCCGGACTACGCATTTACCACCGACACCAAGATCGTCGTCGGCTGAGCTAACAGGACGTACACGCGATGAGCTTTCCCTGGGCCAAGGAATATACGCCGGCGAACGGGCTGACGCGCTTCCTCGACGAGAAGCTGCCACTGCCGCGGCTGATCTACAACGCGGTCGGCGCGGGCTATCCGGTGCCGCGCAATCTCAGCTATTTCTGGAATTTCGGCGTGCTCGCCGGGTTCTTCCTGGTGGTGCAGATCATCACCGGCGTGATCCTGGCGATGCATTATGCCGGCAACGCGCAGCTCGCCTTCGCCTCGACCGAATTCATCATGCGCGACGTCAACTGGGGCTGGATGATGCGCTATCTCCACGCCAACGGCGCCAGCTTCTTCTTCATCGTCGTCTACATCCACATTTTCCGCGGGCTGTTCTACAGCTCCTACAAGGCCCCGCGCGAGATGATCTGGCTCCTGGGCGTGGTCATCTTCCTGCTGATGATGGCCACCGCGTTCATGGGCTACGTCCTGCCCTGGGGACAGATGAGCTTCTGGGGCGCCAAGGTGATCACCGGGCTGTTCGGCGCGATTCCGCTGGTGGGCGAGCCGATCCAGATCTGGCTGCTGGGCGGCTACGCGCCCGACAACGCAGCGCTCAACCGCTTCTTCTCGCTGCACTTCCTGCTGCCTTTCGTGATCGCCGGCGTGGTCATCCTGCACATCTGGGCGCTGCACATTCCCGGCTCGTCGAATCCCACGGGGATCGAGGTCAAGAGCGAGAGCGACACGGTCCCGTTCCACCCCTATTACACCGCCAAGGACGGCTTCGGGCTGGGGATCGCGCTGCTGATCTACTGCCTGCTGGCGTTCTTCACGCCCAATCTGCTTGGCCATCCCGACAACTACATCGAGGCCAATCCGCTCTCGACTCCGGCGCTGATCGTGCCCGAATGGTATTTCTATCCGTTCTACGCCATCCTGCGCGCCTTCACCGCCGATTTCTTCTTCATTCCCGCCAAGCTGATGGGCGTGCTGGCGATGTTCTCGGCGATTCTGGTGTGGTTCTTCCTGCCCTGGCTGGACCGCAGCCCGGTGCGCAGCGGCCATTACCGCCCGCTGTTCCGCAAGTTCTTCTGGTTCGGCCTGATCCCCTGCATGGCGCTGCTGTTCTACCTCGGCGGCGCGCACGCGGAGGAGCCCTATATCATGCTCAGCCAGATCGCGACCGCCTACTACTTCGCCCACTTCCTCCTCATCCTGCCGATCGTCAGCACGATCGAGCGGCCCGAACCGATGCCGACCTCGATCACCGCGGCGGTGCTCGGCGGCGACCGGGAAGTCGTGAAGGGCGAAGCCGCCGAGCCGGTCGCGGTCTGAGGCGAGAGCGACAAGAGAACGGATAGACCCAACCCCATGCGTCAACTGATCACTCCCCGCGTCATCGCCTTCTTCGTCGGGCTGTTCTTCGTGCTCGCGGTGCTGTGGGCGCTGGTGAGCGGCATTGGTCCTGCCTTCGGCGTGTTCGCCGAGCACGGCCGCTTCACCGCGCCGACCGCCGAGCAGGCGTTCCACGAGGCCCCGGCGAAGCACGAGTTCAGCTTCGAAGGGCCGCTCGGCAGGTGGGACACGCGCCAGCTTCAGCGCGGGCTCAAGGTCTATGACGAGGTTTGCTCGGCCTGTCACAGCCTCAAGTTCGTCGCCTTCCGCGATCTCGCCGCGCTCGGGCTGAGCGAGGGGCAGATCAAGGCCTACGCGGCGAAGAAGGTCGTCCCCGGGATCGACCCCGTGACCGGCGAGGCCAGCACGCGCCCCGGCCGCCCGACTGATTACTTCCCCTCGCCCTATCCCAACGAGATCGCGGCACGCGCGGCCAACAACAACGCCGTCCCGCCCGATCTTTCGCTGATGACCAAGGCGCGCGAGCACGGCACCGACTATGTCGCCTCGCTGCTGACCGGCTACCGCGCGCAGCCGGCCGAGCTGGTGCGCCAGTTCCCCGACAGCAAGACCGGGCCGGGCCTGCACTACAACCCCTATTTCGCCAATCTCAACATCGCGATGGCGCCGCCGCTGACCACCGCGGGCCAGGTCACTTACGATGACGGCACGCGGGCCACCATCCCGCAGATGGCCCAGGACGTGGCCGCCTTCCTGACCTGGACCGCCGAGCCGCAGCTCGTGAAGCGGCGTCAGACCGGCTGGGCGGTGATGGTCTTCCTGCTGTTCGCAACCGTGCTGGCCTATTTCTCCAAGCAACAGATCTGGTCCGCGGTGAAGCCGCGGAAGAAGGGCTGAGCTCGCAGCCGGCGGGGGGCCCGGGGTTGAGCCCCCGCGCGCTTGAAGCTCTGGTGCGCACGGTGCCGGATTTTCCGGCGCCGGGCATTCGCTTCCGCGACATCACACCGCTGATCGGCAACGGGCCGGGGCTCGCCGCGACCGTCGGCTGGCTTGCCCGGCAGGCGCGCGCGGCGGGGGCCGAGGCGATCGCGGGGATCGAGGCTCGCGGCTTCATCTTCGGCGCGGCGGTGGCGGTGGAGCTCGGGATCGGCTTCGTGCCCGTGCGAAAACCCGGGAAATTGCCCGTGGCGACCATCGGCATCGATTACGGGCTCGAATATGGCCGCGACCGGCTCGAGATCGATCCTGGCGCGATCGCGCCCGGCCAGCAGGTGGTGCTGGTCGATGACCTCATCGCCACCGGAGGGACCGCGCGCGCCGCCGCCGAGCTGCTGCGCCTGGCCGGCGCGCGGGTGGACCACGCCGTGTTCGTGATCGATTTGCCCGAGCTGGGCGGCGCCGCCGCCTTGGCCCGGATCGCTGTGGCCGCCACCGCGCTGATGGCGTTTCCGGGGCATGAGCCGCGCGACGAGAAGCCTCCGCAGCGGCGGCCGAGCCTCAAGAGCGATTGACGCGCGCCGCCCATCGGTGGCATCTGCGCCGCCGGGCGCGGGTATAGCATAGTGGTAATGCACTAGCCTTCCAAGCTAGCTAGAGGGGTTCGATTCCCCTTACCCGCTCCACGCCGTCCTGGCCTCTGCCCTTCGCCCGCGGGCCCGCGAACAATCGGGACTCTCGTCAAAGCGCTTGTGAAGCACGATCAGCCCCTCCGCCTCGAGCTGCTTGAGCGTGCGGTTGACATGCACCGCGGTCAACCCCGCGCAATCGGCGATCTGCTCCTGAGTCATCGGCAGGCGATAGCCCGTGGTGGTCCCCAGCCCCGCCACTTCGAGCCGGCGGGCTCTGAGCGGCGACAGCGGCGGAGCCTCATCGAATTCGAAGGCAATGGGCCCCAATCCGTCCTTCTCGCGGTCGATCGCTATTGCAACGGCCGCGAAGCGCGGATTTACGAAGCCGGCACCTGCCTAGGCCGCGTGCGAAAGCTCCGGGCGGGGGGTTTCTGGGTCGTGAGCCCCGGCGACTGACCGCCGCGCCGCCGGCGAGCAAGCCACGCAATCGGCCCGATCTGGTGCGGTCGAGAAGACTCGAACTTCCACGGGCTTGCGCCCACAACGACCTCAACGTTGCGCGTCTACCAATTCCGCCACGACCGCACATGGTGTTGCGCGGACAGGTGCCCAGCGCCGGTAGGAGCGCGCCCCTAGCAGCCACCATAGCCCCGGGCAAGCCCTCAAACCCCGGCCCGCCCGAGCGCCGGTTTGGTCAGCGCGGCGCCCATCCGATATCGGCGAAAACAGCCGATTTGGGCACATCGGTCATCGCCTCGTTGATCGTCATCGATTCGCCCGGCGCGAGCGTGCGCTGCGGCGGCACCAGTTCCCAGCTATAGACCACGCGTTCGCGCGAATCGCGCAGCACGATCAGCAGCGGCGGAACGCGCCTTGTCTCGCGGCTGTCGTTGGCGACGATTACGCGCGCGCCGAAGAACTCGGCGCCATTGGGCAGCGTCCGGCGCTCCTGCTCGCTCGCGGGGAATTCTACCCTGAGGCCGGGATCCGCCCCGAACAGCGGCCGTTCGATCGGCACCCACGAGGGCAGGCCGAGCGTCGACATCGCGACCACCGCCGCCAGCGCGAGCGCGGCGAAGCCGCCCGCGCCCCAGGTCAGCCACCGCACCCAGTTCCGGCGCGGGCGAAAGGGCGGAGTGTGGTCGAACTGCGAGACCTCGTCCTCGTCGAAGGACGGCTCGTCGCGCCGGACCTCGGCGGCCCGCTCGAGCGGAGGCGGCATGTCCGGGGTCGGCGGCGCCGCAATCGGCGGCGGATCGCGCGCGGGCTCTGTCGGGCCGGTGGGCGGACCGTGATCCTCGTCCTCGTCGATCCATGCCGGCCGGACGGCCTCACGCCGCGCGTGGTCCGGAGCGGCAGGTGCCGGCTCGCTGCGCACCGGCGGAGCAGGCGCGGCCGTGCGCGCCCCGCCCGGCAGGGTCTCGTCCGCCCGCGGGCTTCGCGCCTCTGCGGAAGCGGGCGCGGCCGATGCCGGCGCACGAGGCGGGGCTTCGCGCCGGGCTGCGGGAGGCGCATAGGCCGCGGCGATCGGCTCGGCGAGCGTGGGGCCATCCTGGAACCAGCTATGCCGGCACTTCGCGCAGCGGACAGTGCGGCCTTCGGGGCCAATCGCGCTGTCGGGCACGACGTAGCGCGTGGCGCACGCGGGGCAGGCGATTATCATTATGGCGCCGAGTCTATGCACCGGCGCGAATCGCCACAAGCGCGCGGGCTGTCGACACTGGCCCCGCACGGCTTTTTTCCACATCGCTGCATGGCTATAGCCCCCGGGTGACGCGTTTCGCTCTCTCTCCCCGCGATCCGACGGTTCCTGCGGCGGCCCCGGCCCGCTGATGGCCGGCAGCGACGACATCGTGCGCTTCGACAATGTCGGGCTGCGCTATGGCACCGGGGGGGAGGTTCTGAGCGACCTTTCCTTCACGCTAAACGCGGGCCGGTTCTATTTCCTCACCGGAGCGAGCGGCGCGGGCAAGACTTCGCTGCTCAAGCTGCTTTACCTGGCGCAGCGCCCCTCGCGCGGGGCGCTGCGGATGTTCGGCAGCGACGTCATCACGCTGCCGCGCGACCGGCTTCCGGCGCTGCGCCGGCGGCTGGGGGTGGTGTTCCAGGACTTCCGCCTCGTTCCGCATCTGTCGGCCTTCGACAACATCGCGCTGCCGCTGCGGCTCTCGGGCGTGACCGAGGCCGAGCTGCGCCAGCCGGTCGCCGACATGCTCGAATGGGTCGGGCTGGGAACGCGGTCCGACGCGCGGCCGGCCACGCTCTCGGGCGGGGAGCAGCAGCGCGTGGCGATCGCACGCGCGGTGATTGCCCGGCCCGAGCTGCTGGTGGCGGACGAACCCACCGGCAATGTGGACCCGGACATGGCGCTGAAGCTGCTGCGGCTGTTCGAGGCGCTCAACCGCCTCGGCACCACCGTGCTGGTGGCGACGCACGATGTCCATTTGTTGCGCAAGGTGCCGGATTCGCTGATCATGCGCCTCGATCACGGCCGCCTGTCGGATCCCACCGGAGCGCTGCGCTACCCGCCGCGCCGCCAAGCCGCGCCGGCGCGTTCATGAAGGTGCCGCCGGTCTTTGCGCGTGCAAAAGCGCGCGCCCATCCCTTGAAGGCGGACCCACGGGGGGGGCAGATCCTCCCGGCGAGCCGGCTGGGCGGACCGATCCCCTGGGTAATCGCGATCATGGTCGCGCTCAGCGTGCTGGCGGCCGGGGGCGCGCTGGCGCTGGCCAATTTCGCGGCCCGCGCGCAGGCCGGGCTCGAAGGCGGCCTGACGGTGCAGATCGTCGAGGCCGATCGCGCCGCCCGCAGCGTCCAGACGCGCGCGGCGCTCGATGTGCTCGCGCGGGACACCGCCGTCGCCAGCGTGCGGCTCGTGCCCGAGGACGAGCTGGCGGAGCTGGTGGAACCATGGCTCGGCGCGGCGGCCGGGTCCGACGCGCTGACGATGCCGGCCCTGATCGATGTCCGGCTGGCGGCGCCCGCCGACGAACGGACGCTCGCCGCGCTGCGCGGCGCTCTCGCGCGCGTCGCCCCGGCCGCGCGGCTCGAGGCCCAGGCCGACTGGCTCGGGCCGGTGTTCGGCGCCATCCGCGCGCTGCGCTGGCTGGCGATGGCGCTGATCGTGCTCTTGACGCTGGCGAGCGCGGCGGCGGTGTGGCTGGCGGCGCGCAACGCGTTCGACGCCAACCGCGAGACGATCGAGATCGTCCACCATCTCGGCGCGGGCGACGCGCAGATCGCACGGCTGTTCCAACGCTCCGTGCTCGCCGATGCCGCGCTGGGCGGCGCGCTCGGCCTGGCGCTGGGCGCGGCCGTGCTGGCATTGCTCGGCATGCGCTTCTCGGCGCTTGAATCGGGGATGGTCGACAGCGGCGCGCTGGCGCCGGTCGACTGGTTGCTCGTCGCCCTGGTCCCGGTCATAATGACCGGCATTGCCCTTCTCACTGCGCGCCGCACGGTGATGACGCGGCTGGGGAGGATGTTGTGATTGCCCGTCTCGCCGGTTTCCTGGCGCTTATCTACGCCACCGGCTTTCTCTATTTCGCGGTCACGCTGCCGGGGCCGATCGGACATGCCAAGACCGATGCCGTGCTCGTGCCGACCGGCGGGCCGGGACGGATCGCGCGCGGGCTCGAAGTCCTGCGCGATGGCGATGCCAAGCGCATTTTCGTCTCGGGCGTCGATCCCGAAGTCAAGCCCCCCGAGTTCGCCCGGGAGTTCGGCGTGCGCCCACGCGAAATGCGCTGCTGCGTGACACTGGGCTTCCTCGCGGTCGATACGCGCAGCAACGCCGGCGAAGCGGCGCAGTGGCTGAGCAGCAACGACGTGCGCACCGTGCGCCTCGTCACCACCGACTGGCACATGCGCCGGGCCGCGGCCGAGCTGCGCCATTCCATCCCCGCGACAGTTGCGGTGATCGAGGACGCGGTCCCCTCCGACCCGGCGCTGGGTCAGCTCTACCTCGAATACAACAAGCTGCTTGCCGCGCTGGTCACGCAGGGGTGGCGAGGCTGACGCCATGCTCCTGCTCCGCAATCTCGCCTTCTACCTCGTGTTCTACCTCGGCTCCGCCCTCATCACCGTTGGCGCCCATATCACCAGCCGCCTCGACCAGCGGCTGTTCCGCCGCATCGTCCATGCCTGGAGCAGGCTCCAGCGCTGGAGCATGCGGCATCTGCTCGGCGCCCCGGTCAGGATCGAGGGCGCGCCAAGCGCGCAGCCCGCGCTATATGCGATCAAGCACGAAAGCTTCTTCGAGGCGATTGATACCTGCGCGCTGCTGCCGCTGCCGGTCGTGCTCGCCAAGGCCGAGCTGTTCCGCATTCCGGTGTGGGGAACGGTGGCGCGCGCCTACGGCCTGATCGAGGTCGACCGCGATGCGGGGGCCAAGGCGCTGATGACGATGATGCGCCGGGCCAAGGCGGCGGTGGCGGAAGGGCGCCCGCTCGTCATCTTTCCCGAAGGCACCCGGGTCCCGCACGGAGAGCGGCGCGTGCTTCAGGCGGGGTTCGCCGGGCTCTACAAGGTGCTGGGGCTGCCGGTCGTGCCGGTCGCGGTCGACAGCGGGCCGACCTACCACCGCTGGCTCAAGCAGCGCCGGCCCGTCACCTACCGCTTCGGCGAGGCGATCCCGCCCGGCCTGCCGCGCGAGGAGATCGAGGCGCGCGTGCTGGACGCGATCAACGCCCTCAATCGCTAGCCTGCATCCCCGGCGGCGCGCGCGAGGATGGCGGCGACCTGAGCCATGTCGGCGCGTGCTCCGATCGTGATCCGCAGCGCATGGCCCAGACCCTGCCCCGGGAGATGGCGCACGGCATAGCCGCCCGCTTCGAGCGCCGACAGGGCCGCGGCGGCGCTCAGCGCGCCTTCGAACAGCACCAGCACGAAATTGGCGCTGCTCGGGATCGCGCGCAGGCCGCGGTTGCCCAGGCCCGCAATCGCACGCTCGAACTCGGCGCGCACGGCGGCGTTGTCGCGGGCGCTGCGGGCAACGAACGCTGCATCGCCGAGCGCGGCCAGCGCCGCTGCCTGCCCGCTGGAACTGACGTTGAACGCGCCGCGCAGCCGGTTGAGCGCATCGATCAGCGCGGGCGCTCCGGTCGCCCAGCCGACGCGCTCGCCGGCCAGGCCATGGGCCTTGGAAAAGGTCCGCGTCACAAGCACGTTGGCCTGCCGCGCCGCGAGCGCGAGACCGCCGTCATCCGCGCCGGGCGCGAGATATTCGGCGTAAGCCTGGTCGATCACCAGCAGCACGTCATCCGGCAAGCCCGCGTGGAGCCGCGTGACCTCGGTCTCGGTGAGCCAGCTCCCGACCGGATTGTTCGGGTTGTCGAGCAGCACCGCGCGGGTCCGCGGCGTCACCGCGGCAAGCAGCGCGTCGACCGAGGCCGCGTAGTCCTCGGCGGCGGCAAACACCGGATCCGCCCCGACCTTGTGTGCCAGCAAGGGATAGAGCGAGAAGGAATAGCGCGAGAACAGCACCTCGTCGCCGGGACCGGCGAAAGCCTGCACCGCACAGTGGAGCAGCTCGCCCGAGCCCGTGCCGCATACGATCCGCGCCGGATCGATGCCATGCTCCACGCCGATCGCGCTGCGCAGCCGGGTCGCGTCCGGATCGGGGTAGAGCGCGGGCTGGCGCGGAGCGGCGAGCGCGGCGGCGGCCAGCGGGCTGCAGCCGTAAGGGTTCTCGTTCGAGGACAGCTTCACCAGCGGCACGCCGCCGGCGCCTTCGGACGCTCCGGGCGCATAGGGACGGATGGGCTCGATCCAGGGTTTGAGCGCAGGGCCGGTCATGGCCGCCCCTTAACGCAAAAGCCCCCTTCGACAAGCACCGGAGCAGCGGTTAAGCGCGGGGCATGTCCGCAGCTCATCGTTCGCTGGTACTTCCCGATCCGCTTCCGCTCGATGGTGGCGGTATGCTCGAGCGGGCGACAATCGCGTTCGAAACCTATGGCGAGCTCGCGGCGGACAAGACGAATGCGATCCTGATCTGTCACGCGCTCACCGGCGATCAGTATGTCGCGGGCGTGCATCCCGTCACGGGCAGGCCGGGGTGGTGGGACCGGATGGTGGGTCCGGGCAAGCCGATCGATACGGGCCGCTTCCAGGTGATCTGTGCCAATGTCATCGGGAGCTGCATGGGCTCGACGGGACCGGCGAGCCGCGCTGCCGACGGCGCGCCGCTGGCGATGCGCCTTCCCGTCATCACCATCCGCGACATGGTCCGCGCGCACATCGCCCTGCTCGATGCCCTCGAAATTGCGCAGCTCCATGCCGTGGTCGGCGGCTCGATGGGCGGGATGCAGGCACTGAGCCTGGCCGCCAACTGGCCCGGACGGGCCGCCCGCGTGCTCGCCATCGCCACCAGCGCGCGCCATTCGGCGCAGAATATCGCCTTTCACGAGGTCGGGCGGCAAGCGATCATGGCCGATCCCAACTGGAGCGGCGGCAATTACTACTCCGGAAATGCGCCCGACGCCGGCCTCGCGGTCGCGCGCATGGCGGCGCATATCACCTATCTGTCCGAGGACGGGCTGACCGACAAGTTCGGGCGCTCCCTCCAGGACCGGCCGGATGGCACCAGGGGCGCCAAGAGCTTCGGCTTCGACGCCGATTTCCAGGTCGAAAGCTATCTGCGCCACCAGGGCCGCGGCTTCACCAAGCGCTTCGATGCCAACAGCTATCTCTACATCACCCGTGCCATGGACTATTTCGACCTTGCCGAAGAGCACGGCGGGCTGCTCGCCGAAGCCTTTGCAAACGCCACGGCGCGTTTCTGCGTGGTCAGCTTCGACAGCGACTGGCTCTATCCCACCGCCGAAAGCCGTCACCTCGTCCACGCGCTCAATGCCACCGGGGCGCGCGTGAGCTTCGTCGAGCTCTCGGCGCCGCACGGCCACGACAGCTTCCTGCTCGACGTGCCCGCGCTCGACCGGGTGGTAAGGGGGTTCCTGTCATGACGCTCCGGCCCGATCTTGCGGTGATCGCCGAGCAGATCGCGCCCACAACGCGCGTGCTCGATGTCGGCTGCGGCGACGGCGCGCTGCTCGCCTCGCTGCGCGACGCCAAGGGCGTGGATGCGCGGGGCATGGAGATCGACGCGGCGCTGGTCGCCGAGTGCGTTTCGCGCGGGCTCAGCGTGGTCCAGGGCGATGCCGAGCGCGACCTCGCCGACTATCCCGACGGCGCCTTCGATTACGCCGTGCTCGGCCAGACCCTCCAGACCGCGCAACGCCCCGACCGTCTGCTGGGCGAGCTGCTGCGGGTGGGCCGGAGCGCCTTCGTCAGCTTTCCCAATTTCGCTCACTGGCGCACGCGCGCGGCGCTGTTGTGGAGCGGGCGAATGCCGGTCACGCGCGCGCTGCCGCTAAGCTGGTACGAGACACGCAACATCCATCATGTGACAGTGGCCGATTTCGAGGCGCTGACTGAGGCGATGGGTATCGCCATCCGCCGCCGCTGGTTCTTCTCGGGAGGCACGGCTCTCGCCGGCCCGGGCGCCAACTGGCGCGCCGAGTTCGCGCTGTTCGAGCTCGGCCGCTGGCCTTAGGGTCAGTACCCGCAACGGCTCCTGACGCTAGGCTTCCATCCGGTGCAGCGCACACAGCTTGTTGCCGTCGGGATCGCGCAGATAGGCGAGATACATCTTCATGCCCGCGCCTTCGCGCACGCCCGGCGGGTCCTCGACCGCGGTGCCGCCGTTCTCGACTCCCGCGCGGTGCCAGGCGTCGGCCTGTTCGGGAGTCATCGCGAAGCCGATCGTGCAACCGTTGCCATGCGTGGCAGGCGCGCCGTCGATCGGCTTGGTGACGAGGAAGGAGGCGCCGTTGTGGTGGTAGAACAGCCGTCCCTTGGGATCGACGATTCCTTCGCGCCCGCCCATCGCCTTGAAGACGGCGTCGTAGAACCTCTTGGACCGTTCGAGATCGTTGGAACCGACCATCATGTGACTAAACATCGCGTTTCTCCCTCTCAGTCGTACACCACCACGCTGCGGATGCTCTCGCCTGCGTGCATCAGCTCGAAACCCTTGTTGATCTCCTCGAGCGTGAGAACGTGGGTGATCATCGGGTCGATCTGGATCTTGCCGTCCATATACCAGTCGACAATCCTTGGCACGTCGGTCCGGCCCTTCGCGCCGCCGAACGCGGTGCCGCGCCAGTTGCGCCCGGTGACGAGCTGGAACGGGCGCGTGGCGATCTCCCTGCCGGCCTCCGCAACACCGATGATCACGCTGGTGCCCCAGCCCCGATGGCAGCATTCGAGCGCCTGGCGCATGACATCGGTGTTGCCGGTGCAGTCGAAGCTGTAGTCCGCCCCGCCGTCGAGCAGGGCCACGATGGTGGCGACCACATCGTCGACCTCGCGCGGATTCACGAAGTCGGTCATGCCGAAATGCTCGCCCCAGAGCTTGCGCTCGGGGTTGATGTCGACGCCCACGATCCGATCAGCTCCGGCCATCCGCGCGCCCTGCACCACGTTCAATCCGATCCCGCCCAGGCCGAACACCACGACATTGTCGCCCACCTGCACCCTGGCGGTGTTGACCACCGCGCCCACTCCGGTGGTGACTCCGCAGCCGATGTAACACGCAGTGTGGAACGGAGCGTCCTGGCGGATCCTGGCCACCGCGATCTCGGGCAGGACGGTGAAGTTCGAAAAGGTGGAGCAGCCCATGTAGTGATAAATCGGCTTGCCCCGGTGGCTGAACCGCGTGGTCCCGTCGGGCATCAGCCCCTTGCCCTGGGTGGCGCGGATCGCGGTGCACAAATTGGTCTTGCCGCTGAGGCAACTTTTGCACTGGCGGCATTCCGGGGTGTAGAGCGGGATCGCGTGATCGCCGGGCTTCACGCTGGTCACGCCGGCGCCGACTTCGCGCACGATCCCGGCGCCTTCGTGACCGAGGACGCTGGGAAAGATGCCTTCGCTGTCGAACCCTTCGAGCGTGTAGGCGTCGGTGTGGCAGATACCCGTCGCCTTGATCTCGATCAGCACCTCGCCTGCCTTGGGCCCCTCGAGATCGAGCTCGACGATCTCCAGCGGCCTCCTGGCCTCGAATGCGACCGCGGCCCTAGTTTTCACAAGCGCTCTTCACGAATCTGCTCTCCTTGCCACCATCGCTAGGCGGCGAGCCATGACGCGGCAAGCGCCGCTTGCGGTTCAGCTTCGGCAGTCTACGACGGTGCCATGCCCGTCTTCCTCGCCCCCCTCGCCCTCGCCGCCGCCCCGGCTGCCGCGCCGCCCGCCGCAATGCCCCCGGCGCCGCCGGCGCTTACCGCGCTGCAGGCAACCGCGCTGCGGTGCGGCGTCGTGTTCGCGCTCGGCGCCGCGATGCAGGCCGGGCGCAGCCCCGAAGCAGCGCGCTGGCCCGGTCTCGGCACGCGCGGAAAGGAATATTTCGTACGCGTCACTGCGCAGCTGATGGACGAGACCCGGGCCAGCCGGGAAACGCTTGCCGCGCTCGCCATGCGCGAAGTGCCCGCGCTTCAGCGCCCCGGCACAGTGGCCGCGGCGATGCCGCAATGCCTGCCGCTGCTGGAGGCGGCGGGCCTGTAACTTTTCACCCTGCGTTCAGCGGCGGGGGGCTAGCGCCCGCGCTCGATTCCCGAGGGACCCCGTCATGCGCCGCCTGATTCTCGCCTCCGCCCTGCTTCCGCTTGCCGCGCCCGCCGCGGCGGCCCAGAGCGACCCCGCGCTGGACAGGATGGCGCGGACGCTGGGCGATCCCGTCCGGCAACAGGCGATGGCACGCGCGATGGGGGCGATGGCCGAGGTGCTGCTCGACATCCCGCTCGCTCCGATCATCGGACCCCTGGCCGAGGCCGCGGGCGAGGATCCGCGCCGGATCGATCCCGACGCCACGCTGCGCAAGATGTCGCCCGGCGCGGGCGAGGTGCCCCGCCAGATCGAACGCCAGCTCCCGCGCGCGATGGGCGCGATGGCGGGCATGAGCGGCGCCTTTGCCGGCCTTCTCCCGCAATTGCGCGAGGCGGCCGAGCGGATTCGCGCGGCCCTACCGGCCGAGCGGCCCTGATCGCGCGTTCAAAACCGCGGCGCGACAGTGGATTTTGCCGGACCGATGGTCCACAGGCTTGCTCCACACATGTGGCAGCTCCATCAATTCCCGCTTTGCCCCTTCAGCCGCAAGGTACGGCTGGTGATGGGCGAGAAGAACATCGCCTATGAGCTGGTCCGCACCCACCCGTGGGAGAAGAGCGAGGAGCTGGCGCGCATCAATCATGCCGGGCGCGTGCCGGTGCTCGCCGATCCGGGCCGCGGCATCGCTCTGGCCGACAGCCGCGCGATCTGCGAATATCTCGAGGAGACCGTCGAGCGCAGCCCGCTCATCTCCGGAAGCAGCGCCGCGCGCGCCGAAATCCGCCGGCTCGTCGCGCTGTTTGACGAGAGCTTCTACAGCGATGTCACCGGCCCGCTTCTCCAGGAGAAGATGCTGAAGCGCGTCGTGACTCGCCAGCCGCCCGATTCGCGGGCGCTGCGCCAGGCGATGAAGGCCGCGCACGAGCACCTCTATTACCTGGACTGGCTGGTCGACACGCGCAACTGGCTGGCAGGTCCGATGCTCAGCCTGGCCGATCTCGCCGCCGCGGCGCAGCTCTCGGTGGCCGATTATCTCGGCGGGATCGACTGGGCCGGGCACGAGCAGACCAAGGCCTGGTATGCGGTGTTCAAGAGCCGTCCCAGCTTCCGCCCGCTGCTCGCCGAGAAGATGGAAGGGATTCATCCGCCGTCGCATTACGCGCTGGTCGATGCGTGATGGATTGCCGCACCGACATCCCTGCGTTGGCGGACCAATGGCAAGCCGGCGATTCCGGCTACGCCAGGCCGCCAGGGACCAATCTGGAGCTGGAACATGACCGTTAAACCGAACCTGAGCGACGCCGAGTGGCGCGCGAAGCTGACGCCCGAGCAGTACCATGTGCTGCGCGAGAAAGGCACCGAGCGCGCCTTCACCGGCAGGTACGACACCACCAAGCAGCCCGGCGAATATCATTGCGCCGCCTGCGGGCAGATGCTGTTCACGAGCGACGCCAAATACGACAGCGGATCGGGCTGGCCCAGCTTCACCGCGCCGGCCGCGGGCGATGCGGTTGCCGAGCATCGCGACACGAGCCACGGGATGGTCCGCACCGAAGTGCTGTGCGCCGGATGCGACGGCCATCTGGGCCACGTCTTTCCCGACGGGCCGGGCGAGACGGGCCTGCGTTACTGCATCAACTCCGCCGCGCTCGACTTCGCGCCCAAGCCCGAGAGCTGAGGACGGGCCGGGCCGCGCATGGACAAGAGAGGCAGCCGCCGCGCCAAGGCCCGTGAACTGGCCGAGCGCGAAAAGCGCAGCGCCGCGCGCCGGCGAGCGGCAGGCGATGGCGAACCCGGCCGGTTCGGATTCTGGATGAAGCGGATCGCGCTGTGGGGCGGCGCGCTGGCGCTGCTGGGCGCGCTGTTTCTCGGTATCGCGGTCGCCTTCGCGGCGCGCAGCCTGCCGACCTTCTACCAGCTGAAGGCGACCCAGAACGGCCAGACCATCGTGGTCCGCGCGCGCGACGGCAGCGAGATCGCCGAGCTCGGCCCGAATTACGGCGAGTGGATCCCCTTCGCGCGCATCCCGCAAGTGATGAAGGACGCGATGGTGGCGGTGGAGGACCGGCGCTTCTACATGCACCCCGGCGTCGATCCGCTCGGCCTCGCCCGCGCGCTCTATATCGCGGTCAGCGGCGATGAGCGCATCTCCGCCACCAGCACGATCACTCAGCAGCTCGCGCGCAACGTGTTCCTCAACTCCAACCGCTCGCTCGATCGCAAGCTGCGCGAGGGGGTGCTGGCGCTGGCGCTGGAGGCCAAGTTCTCCAAGCAGCAGATCCTCGAGCTCTATCTCAACAAGGTGTATTTCGGCGGCGGCGCCTATGGCATCGACAGCGCCAGCCGGACCTTCTTCAGCCATCCCAGCACCAGGCTGAGCGTGGCCGAGGCGGCAATCATCGCGGGGATGGTGAAGGCGCCGAGCAACTACTCGCCCACGGCCGACATCGACGCCGCGGTGGGGCGCGCCGAGGTGGTGCTGGCGCTGATGCGCGAGCAGGGCTACATCACCGCCGCGCAGGCGCAAGTCGATCCCTCGACCGTCAAGCTCAAGGCCGGCCAGGCGCAGAACTCGGCACGCTACTTCACCGATTGGGCGCTGCCCCAGCTCGAGCTGCTGCTGCCCGAGACCAGCGAGCCGATCGAGGTGTGGACCACGATCGACCCCGGCATGCAGCGCGCCGCCACCGCCGCGATCGCCGCCAATTCGCCGCGCGGCGCGCAAGGAGCGCTCGTCAGCATGGACCGCGACGGGGCAGTGCTCGCGCTGGTCGGCGGGACCGACTACGTCAAGACCAACTACAACCGCGCCACCAATGCGCTGCGCCAGCCGGGCAGCGCATGGAAGCTGTTCGTCTATCTCGCCGCGCTCGAGGCCGGCTACAAGCCCGACGACCGCGTGGTCGATACCCCCGTCACCATCGACGGCTGGAGCCCGCGCAACTCCTCGGGCCGAAACGTGGGGGAGATCGACCTCAGAACCGCCTTCGCCTATTCGATCAACACCGTGGCCGCGCAGCTCGGCAACGAGGTCGGCTTCGGCACCGTGGCCTCGATGGCGCGGCGCTTCGGGATCACCACCCCGATCTCCACCTACCCCTCGATGGTGCTGGGCTCGAACGAGGTCCGCCTGATCGACATGACCCGGGCCTTCGCCGCGGTCTCGAACAAGGGCGCCTCGATCGAGCCCTACGGCATCCTCAAGGTCACCTCCGCGAGCGGCGAGGTGCTCTACCGTCACGAGCGCGCCAATTCGGTCCAGCTGGTGCCCGATTATGTCGCCGCGGGCATCACCGACCTGCTCCAGACCGCGGTCAACACCGGCACCGGCCGCGCGGCGCAGATCGGGCGGCCGGTCGCGGGCAAGACGGGCACGACCTCCTCGAACAAGGACGGCTACTTCGTCGGCTTCTCGAGCGGCATCACCACCGGGGTGTGGATGGGGCGCGACGACAGCCGCGTGGTGCCCGGGCTCCAGGGCGGCACCGCCCCGGCGCGCGCCTTCGCCGCCTTCATGCGCTATGCCGTGGCCAAGCGCCCGGTCGAGCAGTTCGAGACCGAACTGAAGCTGCCCGACTGGCAGCTCGAGCCCGACGAGGAGGCGATGCACGGCAATCCCGAGGACTACTACTTCATCGACGAGCAGGGCAATCTGGTCGAGCGCGGCCGGGCCGAACCCGCGGCAGGCGATGCCGGCAGCCCCGCCGAGGCCGACGCCCGCCGCGACCAGCCCGCCTTCCCCATCGAGGGCGAGCAGGCCGCCGACGACAGCAGCCAGGCGGTGGGCGACGACTTCCTCGACCAGGCGACCGGGGCCGCCCCCGCCCGCTCGCGCCAGCCGGCCGCGCCGCCGCCCGCCGCCCGCCCCTCGCCGCGCCCACCCGCCACCGCGCCGCCGCGCTAGGCGACGGGCGCGAACTTCGCCCCGCCTTGCATGCAAGGCGGGCGGCGCTAGAGCGGGCGGCGAGGGGACGCCGGGTGACGATCGACGCATTGCTCAAGAAATGGCTCGGCAAGGAAAAGGCCGGCGAGCGCGCCGAATACCAGCAGTTCCTGACCGAGCTGATGCAGGCGCTCGGCGTCGCCTCGCCGGGCGATCACGGCGTCCCGGCGGAAAACTTCCGGTTCGAAGCGCCGGTCAGGTCCGAGGCAATCTACGGCGGCAAGGGCACCAAGCGGATCGACCTCTACAAGCGCGGTCACTTCATTCTCGAAGCCAAGCAGAGCCAGCTCGCGCAGGACGAGACCCCGCCCGACGAGCCGGCGGAAGACCCGCCAACCGTAACCGAGTTCGACCTGTTCGGCGCGCCGGTGCGAACCGTCCCGACCGCTGCCAAGCCCCGCCGCCGCTACGACCGGCTGATGGAGGACGCACGGCTCCAGGCGCAACGCTACGCGCTCGCCCTGCCCGACGATCACGCCACCCCGCCGTTCCTGATCGTCGCCGACATCGGCCGCGCCTTCGAGCTCTATTTCGACTTCGCCGGCAACGGGCGTGGCTATCGCCCCTTCCCCGACGAGCGCGGCTATCGCATCGCGCTGGCAGACCTTGCCAGCGAGGCCGAGATCGCGGGCGTCGAGCGCACCGCCGCCGATACGCTGCGCGCGATCTGGAGCGAGCCTGCCAGTATCGACCCGCGCAGCCGCGCCGCGCGCGTCACGCGCGATATCGCCGAACGCCTCAGCCGAGTGGCGGCACAACTCGAAAAGAACCAGCGCGACGCGCGCGGCGGCGATGTCACTCTCGCGCTCGGCATCGAGGCGACCAGCCTGTTCCTGATGCGCACGCTGTTCTGCATGTTCGCCGAGGACGTCGCGCTGCTGCCGAAGGACAGCTTCAAGACCTTTCTCAAGGACGCGGAAGACCGCTCGGACAATTTTTGGCGCACGGGCCTCAAGGACCTGTGGAGCCGGATGAACGATCCGCATCCGGTCAACCGCTACTGGTCGCATGGCGATGCGGTGGTCAAATATTTCAACGGCAATCTGTTTTCGGGCGCGCAGGTCTTCGACCTCGACGGCTCCTCGAAACGCGAGCTGCGCATCGCCGCCGACCAGGACTGGCGCGCGGTCGAGCCGGCGATCTTCGGCACGCTGCTCGAACAGGTGCTGACCGCGTCCGAGCGCGCGAAGCTGGGCGCGCATTACACCCCGCGCCCCTATGTCCAGCGGCTGGTCCAGGCGACCGTGATGGACGTGCTCGAGGCGGAATGGGCTGAGGTTCTCGCGCGGGCGCGGGCGGCGCTGGACCGGAAAAGCCCCACCCCTCCAGGGGAGAGGAGGAGCCGCGAAGCGGCGGAGGGGTGGGGCCTGTCGAGCGGCGCGGCGCTTGACCCCGCCGACAGGCCCCACCCCAACCCCTCCCCTGAAGGGGAGGGGCTTGAGCAAGCCATCGCGCTCGCCTGCGCCTTCCATGCGCGGCTCGCCGATCTGCGCATTCTCGATCCCGCCTGCGGCACCGGCAACTTCCTCTATGTCGCGATGGAGAACCTGCTGCGGCTGGAATCGGAGGTGCGCCAGTTCGTGATCGGGCTGGGCGGCGCGCTCGCGCCGGCGGTCCATCCCAACCAGTTCCTCGGGCTCGAGCTCAATCCGCGCGCGGCGGTGATCGCGGAGCTGGTGCTGTGGATCGGCTGGTTGCGCTTCCGCCTCGCCAACACGCCCGAGGCGATCGGCGAGCCGGTGCTGCCGCCGCTCTCGAACATCAACCAGGGCACCCACGGGGGATACGACGCGGTGCTCGTGCGCACCGCCGCGGGAGAGCCCGATACGGCCAACCCCCGCCCACCGGAATGGCCCGAGGCGGAATTCATCGTCGGCAACCCGCCCTTCATCGGCGGCAAGGACATCCGCGACCGGCTCGGCGGCGCCTATGCCGAGACGCTGTGGAAGGCGAACCCGAGGGTGCCCAAATCGGCCGATTTCGTGATGCAGTGGTGGGACCGCGCGGCGGAGATCCTCACCCGCCCCGGAACCCGGCTCAAGCGGTTCGGCTTCGTGACCACCAATTCGATCACCCAGGTGTTTTCGCGGCGGGTGATCGAAGGGTGGCTGGCTCAATCCCCCTCCCCTTCAGGGGAGGGGCTTGATAAGCTCCACCTCACGCTCGCGATTCCCGACCATCCGTGGACCCGCGCCACCAGAGACGCCGCCGCCGTCCGCATCGCGATGACCGTGGCGGAGGCCGGGCCGGGCGAGGGGCGCCTGATCGAGATCGTGGGCGAGGCGGGCCTCGATACCGACGAGCCGGCGCTCGAGGAGCGCGAGGCGCGCGGACGGATCAACGCCGATTTGTCGGTGGGAACCGACGTGACGCAGGTCGTTCCGCTCAAGGCCAATCAGGGGTTGTGCTCGCCCGGCGTCAAGCTCCACGGCGCGGGGTTCATCGTCACCCCGGCCAGGGCGCGCGAGCTGGGGCTGGGGACGCGGCCCGGGCTCGAGGCGCACATCCGCGAATACCGCAACGGCCGCGACCTCCTCCAACGCCCGCGCGGGGCGATGGTGATCGACCTGTTCGGGCTCAGCGAGCAGGAGGTGATGGAGCGGTTTCCCGAGGTCTATCAGCACCTGTTGCAGACGGTGCGGGCGGGGCGCGCGGAGCAAGTCGAAAAGTCCCCAACGGCAGATGCTAGGGCCTATCTACAGACCTGGTGGGTTTTCGGGAAACCTCGGACGGAGCTGCGGCCGGCGCTTGAGGGGTTGGAGCACTACATCGGCACGACCGAAACCTCGAAGCACCGAGTGTTCACTTGGCTCGACGACAATGTGTTGGCGGACAACATGATCGTAGTGATTGCTTCCCCGGAAGCTGCTGATTTCGGGGTGCTATCGTCGGACATCCACGCCGAATGGGCGTTGGAGCGCGGCGGGACTCTCGAGGATCGGCCCCGCTACTCAAAATCCCAGGTCTTCGACCCCTTCCCCTTCCCCGACCGCTCCGAAGCCGTCGCCGCAATCGCCGGGCGTCTCGACGCCGCGCGGCGGGCGGCGCTCGACGAGAACCCCAGCCTCACCATGACCGGGCTCTACAATTTGGTCGCCGCGATCCGCGAGGGCACGCTGCCGCCCGCGCAGGAGGCCGCCGCCACCCGGGCGCGCGCCTTCATCGTCGCCAGGCTGCACGACGAGCTCGACCAGGCGGTGGCCGAGGCCTATGGCTGGGGCGAGGAGTGGCGCCGCGCGCCGCTGCCGCCCGCCGAGATCGTCCGGCGTCTCGTCGCGCTCAATGCCGAACGCGCCAGGGAGGAAGCGGAAGGCCGCATCCGCTGGCTGCGCCCCGATTACCAGGTCGCGCGCTTCGGCGCGGCCAAACCGGTCAGAACGGGAACACCAGCGGGATCGCCGCGCAGGCCACCGCCCAGGTGATCAGGTCGAGCGGCAGGCCGACGCGCACGAAGTCCATGTAGCGGTATTTGCCCATCTGATAGACCAGCGCGTTGGTCTGATAGCCGAACGGCGTGGCGAAGGCGGCGCTGGCCGACAGCATCACCGCGGCGATGAACGGCTTGGGGCTGACCGCCAGTCCCTCGGCCAGGCTCACCGCCACGGGGGTCAGCAGCACCGCCACGGTGGCGTTCGACAGCAGCTCGGTCAGGAACAGCCCCGCACCGTAGAACACGATCAGCGCGAACAGCGGCCCCATCGGTCCGATGATGCCGATCAGCCGCTCTGTCGCCGCGCCGGCGAGTCCGGTCTCCTCCATCGCCACGCCGATCACCACCATCCCCGCGATCAGCATCAGGATTTCGGGGCGCAGGCCGCGATAGGCCTCGTCGGGCTCGATCACCTTGATCACGATCAGCAGCACCGCGCCGGCAAAGGCCGTGGCCGCGATCGGCGCGATCCCCGCCGATGCGATGGCGATCGCGGCGATGAACACGCTGAGCGAAGCGAAGGCGCGCCACGGGCGGAAGCGATGCTGGGGCGCGAATACGGCGGCATCGCCGATCGAGGCCGAATGATCGCCGTGGCGCGGCAGCAGCAGGGCCGGGGTGGCCGGCGTTTCGGCCGGCTCGTCGAAGCGGATCAGGCGGCCGGAGAACAGGAACAGGAATATCCCGCCCGCCAGCGCCACCGCGAGCCCCACGGGCGCGATCTCGAACATGGTGAAGGGCACCACGTCGTTGGCGCGCGCCATGTCGTTGACCAGCAGATTGGTCGAGGTGCCGATCAGGGTGCAGCTTCCGCCCAGCACCGTCAGGTAGGAAAGCGGCATCAGATAGCGCCGCGGATCGCGTCCCACCCCGGCGGAGACATCGCGGATAACCGGGGCAGCGAGGACCACGATCGGGGTGTTGTTGAGAAAGGCCGAAACCGCGCCGCACAGCGTCATCACGATCCAGATGCCGGTCGCGCCCGCGCGGCGCGCCAGCCACATTCCGCCCGCGATCGCCTTGTCGAGCAGGCCCGAGCGCTCCATCGCATAGGCGATCACGAACAGCGAGGCGAGCGCGATGATCGCGGGCGAGGCGAAGGCGACCTCGACATCGACCGGCCGCACCGCGCGGGTCATCAGCAGGACCGCGGCGCCGGTGAGAGCCACGACATCGGCGCGGAAGCGGTCGAGAATCAGCGCGGCGATCACGCCCGCGAGTACGCCGAGCGTGATTGCCTGGTGCGCGGTGAGCCCGATGGCGGCCAGCCACTCGGCGAGCAACGGAGGCGGGCTCACCCGAGCAGTCTTTCCGCCATTGCGCGCACCTGGGCGCCCATGTCCTCGCGCTCGAGCGCCAGCGCCAGCGACGCCTCGACGAAGCCCAGCTTGCTGCCGCAGTCGAAGCGGCGCCCGGCGAAGGTGACGGCGTGGAAGGGCTGGGCGCCGATCATCCGCGCCATGGCATCGGTGAGCTGGATCTCCCCGCCCGCGCCCTCGCCCTGGCTCTCGAGCACGCGCATCACCTCGGGCTGGAGGATGTAGCGGCCCGAGATGATCTTGTTGCTCGGCGCACGGTCCACCGGCGGTTTCTCGACCAGCCCTGTGACTTCGGTCAGCGCGGCCGAGACCTGGCGCCCGGGCGCGATCACGCCATAGCTGCCGACCTCCTCGCGCGGGACCTCGAGCACGCTGATCAGATTGCCGCCGACCGCGCCGTAGGCCTCGACCATCTGCTTCATGCAGCCCGTGCCGCCGGGGTGGGCGACCATCAGCTCGTCGGGCAGGAAGATCGCGAAGGGCTCGTCGCCCACGATCGCTCGCGCACACCAGATGGCATGGCCCAGGCCCAGCGGCACCTGCTGGCGCACGGTGATGATCGCGCCGGGGGTGAAGCGGCTCGAATCGAGCATCTCCAGCCGCTTGCCGCGCGCCGTCATCGTCGCCTCGAGCTCGTAGGCGACGTCGAAATGCTCGACGATCGCGGTCTTGCCGCGCCCGGTGACGAAGATCATCTGCTCGATCCCCGCCTCGCGCGCCTCGTCCACCGCATATTGGATCAGCGGGCGATCGACGATGGCCAGCATCTCCTTGGGGATCGCCTTGGTCGCGGGCAGGAACCGCGTGCCGAGCCCGGCGACGGGAAAGACGGCTTTTCTCACCGGCTTATGTTTCGTCATGCAACGCTCCCCCTGGGCTGAATCACCGTTCCCTAGAGCAAGGCGTGACATTATCCACCCACCCAAGTTAGGGGAAGCGATGGACAAGCTCATCATCGCGGGCGGCAACCGCCTTTCCGGCACGATCCCGATCTCGGGAGCAAAGAATTCGGCGCTGACGCTGATTCCCTGTGCGCTTCTGACCGAGGAGCCGCTGACGCTGCGCAATCTGCCGCGGCTGGCCGATATCGACGGCTTTCAGCACCTGATGAACCAGTTCGGCGTGACGACCGTCATCCAGGGCAGCCGGCCCGAGGATTTCGGGCGCGTGATGACACTCGAGGCGCCGCGGATCACCAGCAATGTCGCGCCCTACGATCTGGTGCGCAGGATGCGCGCCAGCATCCTGGTGCTCGGCCCGCTGCTGGCGCGCACCGGCGAGGCGACCGTGTCGCTGCCCGGCGGCTGCGCGATCGGCAACCGCCCGATCGATCTGCACCTCAAGGCGCTCGAGGCGTTCGGGGCGCGGATCGAGCTCGCCGCGGGCTATGTGAAGGCGGTCGCGCCCGGCGGCGTTCTGGCGGGGGGCGAGTTCGACTTCCCCGTCGTCAGCGTCGGCGCGACCGAGAACGCGCTGATGGCCGCGGTGCGGGCCCGGGGCACCTGCCGCCTGTTCAACGCCGCGCGCGAACCCGAGATCGTCGACCTGTGCAATCTGCTGGTGGCGATGGGGGCACAGATCGAGGGCATCGGCACCAGCGATCTCACCGTCCACGGGGTCGGGCGCCTGCACGGCGCCACCTACGCCGTCATGCCCGACCGGATCGAGGCCGGCAGCTATGCCTGCGCGGCGGCGATCACCGGCGGCGAGGTGCTGCTGCAAGGCGCGCGCTACGACGAGATGGGCGCCACCATCCACGCGCTGCGCAACATCGGCGTCGTCGTCACCGACGAGAAGCGCGGCGTCCGGGTGGCGGCGACCGGCGCGCTGAGGCCCGCCAATCTCACCACCGCGCCCTACCCCGGGCTCGCCACAGACATGCAGGCGCAGCTGATGAGCCTGCTCACCCGCGCCGAGGGCACCAGCGTGCTGACCGAGACGATCTTCGAGAACCGCTACATGCACGTCCCCGAGCTGGCGCGAATGGGGGCGGACATTTCGGTCTCCGGCCGCACCGCGGTGGTCAAGGGGGTGGAGCGGCTGACCGGCGCGGCGGTGATGGCGACCGACCTGCGCGCCTCGATGAGCCTGATCATCGCCGCGCTCGCGGCCGCGGGGACCAGCGAGGTGCGCCGCATCTATCACCTCGACCGCGGCTACGAGCGGCTCGAGGAGAAGCTGCAACTGGTCGGCGCCGATATCCAGCGGGTGAGCGACGAATAGCGGGAACCGGCAGCGCGCTCCATCGTCCATTGGGTGACAGGGTTCGAAAGGAATACGCCATGCTCAAACTGCTCGCTCTCGCGGGGCTCGGCTACGCCGGCTACCGCTATTATCAGAAGAACGGCCTGACCTCGCCGGTGGCTTTCGCCGGCAATCAGGGCAATGCTCGCGTCCGCGATGCCGGCCCGGACGCGATGCGTTCGAGCCCGAAGGGCGCATGGACCAAGACCGACGAGGAAAGCGACCAGAGCTTCCCCGCGAGCGACCCGCCCGCGAACTATTGATCGTCAGTCCTGAGGAGCGGGGGCGGCGGGAGCGATCTCGCCGCCCCTTTCTCGTGCCACCAGCCAAACCCGGATCGCGCCAGCCAGCCCGGGCGCGGGGTCGGCCTTGATCCGCTCGGCATCGATCCGCGCCACCATTTGCGCCATGGCGATACCTTCGCCCGCAGCCGCCGCCTTGAGCATGTCCCAGAACACGGGTTCGAGACTGATTGAGGTCTTGTGCCCGTCGATCGCCAGCGAGCGTTTGACCGGCGGGTGGTAGGGAGCGGTCATGTCGACCGCTGTTTGCGGCTCGAGCCGCGGGGGAGCAACCCCGCAATACCCGCGGGACCATTCATCGCGGAGGATTTGAAAAAAGCGAGGCTGTCGCCCGGCGTTGACCTTGACGGCTTGCCCGGGCTAGCGATCAGTCTGCGGGGAGCGGGGGGGGAAAAGGATGCTTGAGCGTAGTAGGCGTTTGGTCGCTTTGGCGTTTGCGATGGCCGGGGCAATCGCGGCTCCTTCGCTGGCAGCGCCCCCCACGGGCCCCGGCGCCGCTGCCATGGCTCAGGCCGCGCAGCGGTTTCTCGACGGACTGACCCCCGAGCAGCGGGCGCAGGTCACCAAGCCGCTGGATGACGGGACGGCGCGAACCAACTGGCATTATCTGCAAGAGAGCGGCCATGTCCGCGATGGCCTTCCGCTTCGCTCGCTGTCCGCGACCGACCGGGCAGCAGTCCATGATCTGCTCGTCACAGCGCTAAGCAGCCAGGGCTATGGCAAGGCGGCGCAGGTGATGTGGCTGGAGGACGTGCTCCGGCCGGTCGCTGAGGCCGCCATGCAGGATGCCAATCTCACCGGTGCCGGGCTCGAGCGGCGCCGGCAGCTGGTCGATTCGTTCGATTCCGGCAAATACTGGATCGTCGTGTTCGGATCGCCCCACGACCCGGACTGGGGCTGGACATTGAGCGGCCACCATCTTGCGATCAACGTCACGGTGGCGGATGGCCGGATCGCGTTAACTCCGCTGTTTCTCGGGGCCGCCCCGCAAAAGGTCGAATCGGGCCGCTATGCCGGCTGGCGCACTTTGCAGCACGAGATCGACAAGGCGATCGCTCTGATGGCCGGTCTTTCCCTCACCCAGCGCGCGCTGGCGGTGCAGCCCGGACCCGTGCCGATCACGCTGGTCGCTGACAAGGGAAAGCCCCTGCCGGGCGCGTTCGCGGGAATAACCGCCGCGAAGCTGGCTCCGGCCCAGCAGGCCATGCTGTTGGGCCTGGTCGATGAATATCTGGGCAATGCCACCGATGACGCGGCCCTCGCGCAGCGCGCCGCGATTCGAAGCGATGGCCTCGGGGCGCTCCGCTTCGCTTGGTGGGGGCCGGTTGACGATCCTTCGCAGCGTTTCATGTATCGGATACACGGACCATCGATCCTGATCGAATTCATTCGCGAACCGACCTCTTCCAATGCGCCAGCCAATCACGTTCATTCGATTGTCCGTGATCCGCGCAACGACTATGGCGCCGACTGGCTGCGGCGACATTACACGGAGCAGCCTCACCAACCTTGACGGCTCCCTTCGCTGACAGCTTGCGGCTCGCGGCGCGGACCCCAGCCACGCCCCCTCAATACATATGCTGGCCGCCGTTGATGCTCATGGTCGAGCCGGTGACGAAGCCGGCGTTCTCGCTGCACAGGAAGCTCACCCCGCGTGCGATCTCATCTGCCTGGCCGAGGCGGCCGACGGGAATCCGGGCGACGATCTTCTCGAGCACCGGCGGCGGCACAGCGGCCACCATGTCGGTGTCGATATAGCCCGGCGCGATGGCGTTGACGGTGATCCCGAAGCGCGCGCCCTCCTGAGCCAGCGCCTTGGTGAAACCGTGGATGCCACTCTTGGCGGCGGCATAGTTGACCTGGCCGTACTGCCCGGCCTGGCCGTTGATGCTGCCGATATTCACCACCCGGCCCCAGCCGCGCTCCTTCATGCCCGGGAAACACGCCTTGGCCATGTTGAAGCAGCCGCCCAGGTTGATCCGCATCACCTCGTGCCAGTCGTCGTAGCTCATCTTGAGCAGCGTCCCGTCGCGGGTGATGCCGGCGTTGTTGACCACCGCGTCGATTGGCCCGACCTCGGCGGCGACCTGCTCGCAACCGGCCAAGCAGGCCTGATGGTCGCCCACGTCCCAGCGATAGGCCCTGATCCCGGTCTCCTCGGTAAAAGCCTTCGCCTTTTCCTCGTTGCCGGCATAATTGGCGACGACGGTAAAGCCGTCCTCCCGCAATGCCTCGCAGATCGCGCGCCCGATGCCGCGCGTGCCGCCGGTGACGATGGCAACCTTGCCCATAGCTGTGCTCTCCCAAGCGTTCCGTAGCGTTTCGCTATCGCCGAAAGTCGTAGGGGGAAGCGAAGGCCGGGGTAAAGGGGGAATTTGGCTGGCAAGGCGACCAATGATCGACACGCTCGGCAAGAGCGCGTTGGTTTACCGGAGCAGTATCCGCTGCTCATCCCGCGCCTGTCGCAGGATGGCGCGCCACGTCCCCAGTCAGAAGCGGAACTGAGTGCCCACGTAGACCGCCTTGTCGTCGGCCACGCCGTCGGTAAGCGGGGCGATGCGGTTTCGATCCTGCGAAACGCGCACGCCCGCGGTCACATCGAGATTCTTGAGGACGCGGTAGGCGCCGCCGACCTCGACCGACTGCTGACCGGCCGCCTCGAGCGTGCGCTCCGAACGGCCGGTGTCGGTATGATCGTGGAACGCCAGGCGCGGCTGGAAGCGCGATGGCTTGCCCGGCTTGTCGCTGTCGAGTCGGTAGCCGCCGAGATCGGCCATGGCGAGGTCGCGGATGCCGTCCGGGACTGCCAGCGCCTTGGGCGCGGGCGCCGCGGCGAAGCTCTGGAAGCCGCGCGCGCTGCCGAGATTGTAGCGCGTGGGCGCGAGCAGCGGCGCCCCGTCGAGCGCACCGGCAAGCGTGCCGGGCACGGAATCTGCCAGCGCGCGGCGGACTGTGATCGCGCGCGCCGTGGCCCGGTCGACCCGGACCGCCATGGTCACCACCCGGTCCCCGCGCGAGGTGCGCGGCGCGGGCGTGAAGCGCAACCCGTCCAGGCCCAAGGTCAAGGCGACCTGGCGCGCCAGCGCGGGATCGATGTTTGCCGGCGTGAACGGGACATATCCCGAGGCGAATTGGGTGTTGGCGGGAATCAGGCTGCCGACCGCGGCCGTGCCGGCGACGGGCGCCCCGATGACAAGACCGGCAGCCGCAAGCAGCGCGGGAATTCCCCGCACCGTGCCAGCCTTGCCCTTGTCAGCGAACATGCACCGTACTCTGTTGCCTGCCCCAGCTATTAAGACCCGAGACCGCGTGAACGGTTCCTGACCCGACACCGAACGCGAATCCGGCGCTGGCGACTCGATTACGCCGCACCAAGTGCTTTGACCAGTTTTTCCACACCCTTGAGGATCATTGGCTGGCCACTGTGGCGAGTCTGCACCGTTTGCCGGCAGCAGGGCGCGATTCACCCGCGGTTCAAGCGGCCGGGCGCTCAACGGCGCGGACCGGGGCTCCCCGCTGGCGCTGTCGCCCGCGGCGTGCCGGCTCGCGGCATTGCTTGCTCGGGCCGCGCGGGCGGCTATAGAGCGCCGAGACGAGACACGAAGGACTTCCATGCATCGTTCCGCCACGCTTTTCCGCACCGCCGCAGCACTCGCCGCTCTCGCCGCTCTCGCCGCCTGCGGGGGCGGGCGCGAGCGCCCCAGGGCCGATCTCGCCGCGGCGAAAGTCAACACCATCGGGGTCAACAGCTATCTGTGGCGCGCTGCGCTCGAGGCAGTGAGCTTCGCCCCGCTGCTCCAGGCCGACAGCAACGGCGGGGTGATCGTCACCGACTGGTACGCCAATCCCAAGAACCCGGGCGAGCGTGTCAAGGTGACCGTCAGCATCCTCGATACCGATTTGCGCGCCGACGCGCTGCGCATCGCCGCCAGCCGCCAGGTGGCGCAAGGGGCGGGCTGGGTCGATGCCCCGGTCCAAGCCGCCACGGTCCAGAAGCTGGAGGACATCATCCTCACCAAGGCCCGCGAGCTGCGCCGCCAGGCGGTGGCCGGGTAATTCCAGACCAGCTCAACGTCCGGCGGATCTTGGGACTCGGAAGGGTGATGCCTTCCCTTCGCAGCCAAAATCTCTAACGCGCATCGCATGGCATCCGAGCGTTTCAACCCCACATCGGCCGATGCGCGCTGGCAGCGCGCGTGGGCCTCGGCGCGCGTGTTCGAGGCCGACAGCAATAGCGCCAGGCCCAAGAGCTTCGTGCTCGAGATGTTCCCCTATCCCAGCGGGCGCATCCATATCGGGCATGTGCGCAACTACACGATGGGCGACGTGCTGGCGCGCTACAAGCGGATGACCGGCCACGAGGTGCTGCATCCGATGGGCTGGGACGCTTTCGGCATGCCGGCGGAGAACGCGGCGATGGAGCAGGGGGTCCATCCCGGCAAGTGGACGCGCGCGAATATCGATTCGATGAAGGCACAGTTGAAGCGTCTGGGCTTCGCGCTCGACTGGAGCCGCGAGCTGGCGACCTGCGAGCCGGAATACTACGGGCACGAGCAGGCGCTGTTCCTCGCGCTTTACGAGGCCGGGCTCGTCTATCGCAAGGAGAGCGAGGTCAACTGGGACCCGGTCGACAGGACCGTGCTCGCCAATGAGCAGGTGATCGACGGCAAGGGCTGGCGGTCGGGCGCGCCGGTCGAGCGGCGCAAGCTGGCGCAGTGGTTCCTCAAGATCACCGATTTCGCCGAGGAGCTGCTCGACGGGCTGGGCAGGCTCGAAGACTGGCCCGACAAGGTCCGGCTGATGCAGGAGAACTGGATCGGCAAATCCACGGGCCTCGAGTTTTTCTTCGACCTGACGAACGGGGAAACGCTGCCGGTCTACACCACGCGGCCGGACACCATCTTCGGCGCGAGCTTCGTTGCCATCGCGCCCGATCATCCGGTGGCGCAGGGGCTCGCGGCGCAGAACTGCGATGCCGCCAAGTTCATCGACCGGTGCAAGCGCGGCGGCACCACCGCGGCCGAGCTCGAGACCGCCGAGAAGCTGGGTTTCGATACAGGGATCGCCGCGCGGCACCCCTTCACCGGCGCGAACCTGCCCGTCTTCATCGCCAATTTCGTGCTGATGGATTACGGCACCGGCGCGATCATGGCGGTGCCCGGGCATGACAGCCGCGACTTCGAATTCGCGACCAAATACGGCCTGCCGATCCCGCGCGTGGTAGCGGCGAGCGTGGCCGAAGCGAACCGGCCCTTCGCGGGCGAAGCCGAGAGCGGCGACGGCGTGATCGTGAATTCGGATTTCCTCGACGGGATGAGCATCGAGGGCGCCAAGCGCGAGGTCATCGCGCGGCTCGAGGCAGAAGGGCGCGGACGGGGCACGACGGTGTGGCGGCTGCGCGACTGGGGCGTCAGCCGCCAGCGCTACTGGGGAACGCCGATCCCCTTTGTCCACTGCGACACATGCGGCGTGGTCCCGGTCCCCAAGGAACAGTTGCCGGTGGTGCTGCCCGAGGACGTCGACTTCTCGGGCCCCGGCAACCCGCTCGACCGCCATCCAAGCTGGAAGCACACCCGCTGCCCGTCGTGCGGCGGCGCGGCGGTGCGCGAGACCGACACGCTCGACACCTTCGTCGATTCGAGCTGGTATTTCCTGCGCTTTGCCAGCCAGCCCGCCGACCGGCCCTTCGACCCGGCGGAAGTGGCCAAGTGGCTGCCGGTCGAACAGTATATCGGCGGGATCGAGCACGCGATCCTGCACCTGCTCTACGCCCGGTTCTGGACTCGCGCGCTGGCGAGGATCGGGATGGTCGAGGTGCAGGAACCCTTCGCCAGCCTGTTCACGCAAGGCATGGTGACGCACGAGACCTATAGTCGCGAGGAGAGCGGAAGAACGGTCTATTACGCCCCCGAGGAGATCAGCCGCGAGGCCGGGCGCGCGATGCTCAAGGCCGACGGCGGCGCGGTCGCGATCGGCCGCGTCGTGAAGATGTCGAAATCGAAGAAGAACGTCGTCGATCCCACACCGCACGTCGCGCAGTACGGCGCCGACGCGGTGCGCTGGTTCGTGCTCTCCGACAGCCCGCCCGAGCGCGACCTGCCGTGGTCCGAGGCAGGTATCGAGGGCTGCTGGCGCTTCGTCCAGCGGCTGTGGCGGTTGTTCGCGCAGCACGATACGGACGCCGCGGGCGAGGACCGGGCGCTTTTACGCAAGCAGCACCAGGCCATCGCCGCGGTCGCCGAGGACATCGAGGCGCTCGCCTTCAACAAGGCGGTGGCGCGCATCTACGAGCTGACCAGCGCGGTCGAGAAGGCCGCCCCCAGCGCCGCGCGGAGCGAGGCGATCCGCACCCTGGCGCTCCTGGCCGCGCCGATGATGCCGCATCTCGCCGAGGAAGCCTGGGAGCGGATGGGCCGGCCAGGGCTGATCGCCCAGACCGCGTGGCCGCTGGCCGATCCCGCGCTGCTGGTCGAGGACGAGGTGACCATCGCGCTCCAGCACATGGGCAAGCTGCGCGACACCGTCACCGCGCCGCGCGGGGCGGGCAAGGATGCGCTCGAAGCGCTGGCGCTGGCAAGCGAGAAGCTTCAGCGCTCGATCGGCGGGGCCGAGATCAAGAAAGTGATTGTGGTCCCAGACCGCCTGGTCAACGTGGTCGCATGAGAACCGCGCTCTCGCTCCTGCTTGCCGCGACCGGGCTTTCGGCGTGCGGACTCCAGCCGATGTATGCGGGTGGGGGGAGCGGCGCGGCGGCGCGGGGGCTGGCGGAAATCGCGGTGCCCGCGATCGAGGGGCGCAGCGGCTGGCTGGTCCGCAACGCGCTCACCGACCGGTTCCGCGCCGCAGGCGCGGCGACGCCGCGCTATCGGCTTGACGTCCGCCTCGACGAAAAGCTCGAAGGGCTCGGCGTTCTGAACGACGCCACCATCGCGCGCGAGCGGCTGACACTGCGCGCGCGCTATCAGCTCGTCGACACCGCCTCCGACACCGTTCTCCTCGACGCCAGTGACGGCACCGATGCGGGCATCGACGTCGTCAGCAGCGAATACGCCGTGATCGCCGCCGAGCAGAGTGCCGGGGAGCGGCTCGCCAAGGACCTCGCCGATCGCATCACTGCCCGGGTGGCGCTGGCGCTGCGCGAGCACGGCCAGTGACTGCGCGCGCGTGAAGCTCACCAGCAGGGAATTTTCGAGCAAGGCGCACGGACTCGCGCGCGACTGCGGCATCTTCTTCTTCTGTGGCCCCGACGAGGCTGGCGCGAGCGCGGCGGCGAACGAGCTGGCGGGCCTGCTCCCCGAACCCGGCGAGCGAGTCGAATTGTCGGGCGCCGATGTTCGCGGCGATCCCGCGCGTCTGGGCGACGAGGCCCGTTCGAGCTCGCTGTTCGGCGAGGCGCGCCACATCTGGGTGCGCGCCAGCGGCGAGGATGCGCTGGCCGCGCTCGAAACGCTGATCGCGACGCAGGATGCCGGCGCGGGCCGCGCCTGCCCGGTGCTGGTGGTGGCGAGCTCTGCGAGCGACAAGTCGCGCACCGCCAAACTGCTCGAAAAGCGCCAGGATGCGGTGGTGGCGATGTTCCATGCGCCCGATCTCGGCACGGTCACGCAGGCAGTGCGCGCGATGGGCGACGCCGCCGGAGTCCATCTCGACACCGCGCTCGCCGAGCGGATCGCGCGTGCCGCGATGCTCGACGTGCGCCTCGCCAAGTCCGAGGTCGAGAAGCTCGCACTCTATCTGGACGCCAGTCCACAGGCGCCGCGCCGCGCCGACCCGGCAGCGCTGGATGCCGTCGGCGCGCCCTGCGAGGACGATGGGTTCGCGCCGCTGGTCGATGCGGTGCTGGGCGGGGATTCGGCCCGGCTCGGCCCTGAGCTGCGCCGTATGCGCGAGATGTCGCTCAACCCGGTGGGCACTCTGCTTGCGTTCGAACGCCGCGTGGCGCTCCTGGCCAGGATCGCCGCGCGCGGCGGGAGCCGGGCGCCGGACAAGGGAGAGCTCCAGCGCCTCGGCGTGTTCTGGCGCGATCAGGACGCGGTCCTGCGGCAGGCCGCGATCTGGCGCGGGCCGCGGCTGGCGCGGCTCGCCGACAGGCTGGTCGATCTCCACCGGCGGCTGTTTGCCGACAATCAGGCGGCCGAGCTTCTGCTTGCCCAGGGTCTCGGCGAAATCGCGCGGCAATCCGCGCGCGGGAAAGCCTAGGTCTTGGGTACCGAAAACGTCCCGGTGACCCGCCCCCCCGAAGTTCCGCCTGGAGCGCCGGTGACCGAGGAGGAGCCGCTGGCGCGCCCGTCGACGCTCGAAACCCCGCTTCTGAGGTCGATAACCACGCGCCCGCCGTTGAGCGTGTCGCCGCCGCGATTGAGCCGCACGTCGCCCGCCATGGTGATGATCCGGCGGTTGAAGTCGTAAACCGCGACATTGCCGCGCGCACGCTCGTTGCCGCGCGCCACCGTTACCCCGCCGGTCGCCATGATGCGCTGTATCTTCAGCGATCCGGCATCGGTGTAATCGACCAGCGTGCGCGCCGCGCTCAGCGTCAGCCCGGCCTGGTCGATGCGGACATTGCCCGAGAGCACTACCCGGTTCTGCCGGTCCTGCAATTCGATCCGGTCGGCCGCATAATTGACCGGGGCGTCCGAATTGTGCCCCGACAGGCCCTGCGCCGTGACCAGCCCGCCGGCTAAAGCGATCGTGGCGCAAAACCCGGTCGCGGCGGAGCGCAGCATGCGGGTGCGAAGCGGGGTCATTGCGGTATCCTCATCTGACTGACCTGGCCCGGGATCATCCGCAGCCGCGCGTTTCCGATCAGCGAGACGGTGCGCGCATCGAGATCGACCTCGAGCCGGTTGGCCGAAAAGCTGCCTGCCGGGACAGTGCCCGAAACCCCGCCCGCCCCGGTGACCGTGCGCTGCGGGAGATCGACCGTAACGCCATCGAGCCGCATCGCATAGCCGTCAGCGGCAGTGAAGCGGACGGTGTCGGGAATTTCCACCCGGTCCGTGCGGAGATCGTATTGGCCAGAGAGCGCAAGGATTCGGGCCGGCCCCTCGGGCAGCAGCAGCGACGCGGCGAGATTCTTCAGCCGCACGATACCTTCCGCGCTCGACCGCTGCACCGCCTCGCCGGCCGTGAGCGAAAAGGGCCGGCCCTTGGCGTCGACACCGCGATAAAGCGCCTTGTCCGCGCGCAGCCGCTCGTCGATCACGTCGACCTTCCTGCGGTCGAGCAGGAAGCTGATCTCGCCGCGGGGGCTGAGCGGAGTGATGACCATCAGCGCCGCGACCACGCCCACCGCCATCGGCAGGGCGGTGGACAGGACCTTCACCAGCCGATCGTGCGCGCCGCCGGGCGCGGCGAAGTGCTGGCGCTGGGTCCGCAATACCGCGGCTTCGTGCGTTTCGATCCGGCGATGCTTGGCGGCCATGGTCGGCAAACGCACCATCGCCCTAGAGGTGGGCGAAGATATCCTGCTCGGCCCAGCCCAGCCGGTCGAGGCGGGCGCGGGCGGGGAGGAAATCGAAGCACGCCTGCGCGAGCTCGGCGCGGCCCTCGCGCGCGAGCCGGCGTTCGAGCTCCTCGCGCAGGCGGTGAAGGTGCCGCACGTCGGAAGCGGCGTATTCGCGCTGCGCCTCGCTGATCTCGCCCCCGCCCCAGTCGGAGCTTTGCTGCTGCTTGGAGAGCTGGATGCCGAGCAGCTCCTCGACCAGGTTCTTGAGCCCGTGCCGGTCGGTATAGGTCCGCACCAGCTTGCTGGCGATCTTGGTGCAGAAGACCGGTGCCGCGACGATGCCGAGATAATGCTCGAGCGCGGCGAGATCGAAACGCGCGAAATGGAACAGCTTGAGCCGCGCCGGATCGGCCAGCACCGCGCTGAGGTTGGGCGCGAGATAGGACGTGCCGGGACTGAAGCGCACCAGATGCTCGTCATCCCCGCCGTCGCTGATCTGGACCAGGCACAATCGGTCGCGGCCAGTGACGAGCCCCATGGTTTCGGTATCGACCGCCACCGGGCCATTGCGCAGCACGCCGAGGGGGAGGTCTTCTTCGTGGAAATGGACTGCCATAGGGGGCTGGCCTTAGGCGGATTGGGGAAAGGTGGAAAGGGGCGGTGGCTCGCCCGGTCGCGGCGGCCTAGAGCCAGATGACATGAGCTTGCTCCACCGCACGTCAACTGGCTCTGGCCTGGCGGGATGAGCTGCGAGGCGATCCCCCCGAGCTGGCGCGCGGCGCTCGAACCGGTGCTGGCCGCGCCCGAGGCGCGGCGGCTCGGTGGCTGGCTGCGCGCCGAGGAGGAGGCGGGCGGAAGTGTCTACCCCCCGCGCGGCAGCCGGCTGCGCGCCCTCGCGCTCACGCCGCTCGACGCGGTCAAGGTCGTGATCCTGGGGCAGGATCCCTATCACGGGCCGGGTCAGGCGACGGGGCTCGCCTTCGCGGTGCCCGACACCTGCCCGATCCCGCCGAGCCTCGCCAACATTTACAAGGAGCTCGAGGCCGATCTGGGCCTGCCACGCCCCGCGCACGGGGACCTTTCGGGCTGGGCCCGGCAGGGCGTGATGCTGCTCAACACTTGCCTGACGGTCGCGGATGGACAGGCCGGCAGTCACTCCGGGCGCGGATGGGAAGCGATCACCGATGCCTGCGTCACGGCAGTAGCGGCGCGCGCCGAGCCGAGCGTCTTCATGCTGTGGGGAACCCACGCCCAGGCCAAGGCCGCGCGGATTCCGCAGTTGCGGCAAGGGGGCCACTTGCTGCTCGAGGCGCCTCACCCCAGCCCGCTCTCGGCTTATCGCGGCTTCTTCGGCAGCCGCCCCTTCAGCCGCGCCAACACGTTCCTCGAGGCGCACGGGCGCGCGGGCATCGACTGGCGGGTGTGACCCCGCCCACCTTTCGTTTTGCCCCGCCCCGTCAGCCCGCCGAGGGGGCATACCGCGCGGAAAGCGGCGGCGCAGTCGGGGCGAGGAGCACGAGATCCTCGTCGTCGGGCGCGATGCCCGGGGCCGCGACACCGGCCTGTGTCCGGCACCGCAACCGCAGCCCGCGCCGGCGCGGGCTTGGCGCGGCGCGGCTCAGCGTGGCAGCAGGCTCGCCCCCATGAGCGCCTCATCGACCGCGCGCGCGGCCTGGCGGCCCTCGCGGATCGCCCAGACGACGAGGCTCTGGCCGCGGCGCATGTCGCCGCAGGCGAAGACTCGGTCCTCGCTGGTGGCATAGCGCTCGGCGTCGGCGGCGACATTGCCGCGCGCGTCGAGCGCCACGCCGGCGCGGTCGAGCAGGCCGCGGCGTTTGGGCCCGGTGAAACCCATCGCCAGCAGGATGAGGTCGGCGGCGAGCGTGAAGGCGCTCCCGGGCACTTCCTCCATCCGCTCGCCGCGCCAGGCGACGCGGACGCATTCGAGCCCCGAGACCGCCCCGTCGCGCGCCATCACCCGCTTGGCGAGCACCGCCCAGTCGCGCGTGCAGCCCTCCTCGTGGCTCGAGGAGGTGCGCAGCTTGAGCGGCCAGTCGGGCCAGGTCAGGGGCTTGTGCTCGTGGTCGGGGGGCTGCGGCAGGATCTCGAGCTGGGTGACGCTCGCCGCGCCCTGGCGATTGGCGGTCCCGACGCAGTCCGAACCGGTGTCGCCGCCACCGATCACGATGACATTCCTGCCCGCCGCGCTCAGCGTGCCGCGCGGGGCGGCGCGGACCTCGTCGTCGCCGGCATTGCGCTTGTTCTGCTGGGTCAGGAACTCCATCGCCAGCCGCACCCCGGGCAGCTCGGCGCCAGGAATGGCGAGGCAGCGCGCTTCCTCCGCCCCGCCCGCCAGCACGACCGCGTCGAAATTGTCCCTGAGCGCCTGGAAGCTGACCTCGACCCCGACCTCGCTCGAGGTGCGGAACTGGACGCCTTCGGCTTCCATCTGCACCGCGCGGCGGTTGATCAGATGCTTCTCCAGCTTGAAGTCGGGAATGCCGTAGCGCAGCAGCCCGCCGATCCGGTCGGCCTTCTCGAACACGGTCACGGCATGGCCCGCGCGCGAAAGCTGCTGCGCGCAGGCCAGCCCGGCGGGGCCGCTGCCCACCACCGCCACCGCCTTGCCGCTGGCCTTCGCGGGCGCCTCGGGCACGATCCAGCCTTCGCGCCAGCCGCGATCCACGATGGCGCATTCGATCGATTTGATGGTCACCGGCGCATCGATGAGGTTCAATGTGCACGCCGCCTCGCACGGCGCGGGGCAGACCCGGCCCGTGAACTCGGGAAAGTTGTTGGTCGAATGGAGCTCGGCGAGCGCGCGCCGCCAGTCGTCCTCGTAGACGAGGTGATTCCAGTCCGGGATGAGATTGTTCACCGGGCAGCCGGTGTGACAGAACGGGATGCCGCAATCCATGCACCGCGCCGCCTGCCGGTTCAGCTCGGGGCCGGGCAGCGGGAGCGTGAACTCCTTGTAATGGCCGATGCGCGCGGCGGGCGCGGCCGTGTCGGGCTCGCGCCGCTCGAACTCGAGAAAGCCGGTTTCCTTGCCCATCGCCCCGCTCCTATTCCGCCGCCACGCTCTCGGCCTCGAGGCGCTCGTTCTCGAGCGCCTCGAGCGCGGCGCGGTAGTCGCGCGGCATCACCTTGCGGAACGAGGCAAGCGCGGCGTCCCAGTCGTCCAGCAGCGCCTGAGCGCGCGCCGAGCCGGTGTGGAGACAGTGGCGCTCGACCAGCACGCGCAGCCGATCCGCATCGTGACGCAGCGGATCGCCCATGCCGCTGTCGTCGACCGAGCCCGCGCGGGACTGGGGCCGGCCGCTCCCCTCGTCCGCGTCGCGGCGCGGCGCGACGGGCTCGATTGCGACCTGCGCGGGGTTGCACAGCGCCGCGAAGGCCCCGTCGGGGTCATGGACATAAGCGATCCCGCCGCTCATTCCCGCGGCGAAGTTGCGCCCCGTCTTGCCGAGCACGCAGACCACCCCTCCGGTCATGTATTCGCAGGCGTGATCGCCGGTGCCCTCGACCACCGCGACGGCGCCCGAATTGCGCACCGCGAAGCGCTCTCCCGCGACTCCGGCGAAATAGGCCTCGCCCGCGATGGCGCCGTAAAGCGCGGTGTTGCCGACTATGATGTTTTCGTGCGCCGCGCGCGGCGCGGTGATCGGCGGCTTGACCACGATGCGCCCGCCCGAAAGGCCCTTGCCGACATAGTCGTTGGCGTCTCCGGTAAGTTCGAGCGTGACGCCATGCGCGAGCCAGGCGCCGAAGCTCTGCCCGGCGGTGCCGGTGAAGGACACCCGGATCGTTTCGGGCGGCAGGCCCGCGTGGCCGTGACGCCCGGCGATCCGGCCCGAGAGCATCGCGCCGGTGCTGCGGTTCAGGTTGCGGATCGGCCTCTCGATCGCGGTCGATATCCCCCGCTCGATGGCCGGCGCGCAGGCCGCGATGAGATCGTGATCGAGCGCGCCGTCCAGCGCATGGTCCTGGATGCCGGAATGATGGAGCGAGCCGCCGCCGCGCGCCGCGACCGGATGGAGCAGCCGGGTCAGATCCACCCCGTGCGCCTTCCAGTGGCGGTGGAGTCGCGTCACGCCGATCCGCTCGACGCGACCGATCATGTCCTCCACCGTGCGGAAGCCCATGTTCGCCATGATCGCGCGCAGTTCCTCCGCGACGAAGAAGAAATAGTTGATGACATGCTCTGGCTGGCCGGTGAATCGGGCGCGCAGCACCGGGTCCTGCGTCGCGATCCCGACCGGGCAGGTGTTGAGGTGGCACTTCCTCATCATGATGCACCCCGCGGCGATCAGGGGGGCAGTGGCAAAGCCGAACTCGTCGGCACCAAGCAAGGCGGCCACCGCCACGTCGCGCCCGGTGCGAAGGCCGCCGTCGGCCTGAACCGCAATCCGGCTCCTGAGATCGTTGAGCAGCAGCGTCTGCTGAGTCTCGGCGAGGCCGATCTCCCAGGGTGAGCCGGCGTGGGTCAGCGAGGTCAGCGGGGAAGCCCCGGTGCCGCCCTCGTAGCCCGCGATGGTGACATGGTCCGCCTTGCACTTGGCAACTCCGGCTGCGACCGTGCCCACGCCGACCTCGCTCACCAGCTTGACCGAAATACGCGCGACCGGATTCACGTTCTTCAAATCGTGAATGAGCTGCGCCAGGTCCTCGATCGAATAGATGTCGTGGTGCGGCGGAGGGCTGATCAGCCCCACGCCGGGCGTCGAATGGCGGACCGCGGCAATGGCCTTGTCGACCTTGTGCCCGGGCAACTGCCCGCCCTCGCCCGGCTTGGCGCCCTGCGCCATCTTGATCTGGATATCGTCGGCATTGACGAGATATTCGGTGGTGACGCCGAACCGCCCGCTCGCCACCTGCTTGATCTTCGAACGCATCGAGTCGCCATTGGCGGCCACGCGGAAGCGGTCGGCCTCCTCGCCGCCCTCCCCGGTGTTCGAGCGCGCGCCGATGCGGTTCATCGCCACCGCCAGCGTGGTATGCGCCTCGCGGCTGATCGAACCGAAGCTCATCGCTCCGGTGCTGAACCGCTTGACGATCTCGCTCGCCGGCTCGACCTCGGCCAGCGGGATCGGCTGCTCGGCCGGCTTGAGCTCCATCAGGCCCCGGATCGTCAGCAGCCGCTCGGCCCGATCGTTGAGCGCGCGCGCGAAGGCGTCGTACTGCGCCTGCGCATTGCCGCGCACCGCGTGCTGGAGCCCGGCAATGGTCTCGCTGGTCCAGGCATGCTCCTCGCCCCGCAGCCGCACCGCATACATCCCGCCAGCATCGAGCATCTCGCGATGGAGCGGACTGGCGCCATAGGCCTGCGCATGGCGGGCCGCGGCCTCGGCCGCGATCTCGGCCAGGCCCACCCCTTCGATGGTGGTGGCGGTGCCGGTGAAATAGGCGTCGACGAAGGCGCTCGACAGACCGACCGCGTCGAATATCTGCGCGCCGCAATAGGACTGCCAGGTCGAAATGCCCATCTTGGACATGACCTTGAGAATACCTTTGCCGACGGCCTTGATGTAATTCGCGCGCGCCTGCTCGGGCGTCATCGTGGGGAGCTTGCGGGCGCGGACATCCTCCAGCGTCTCGAAGGCGACATAGGGGTTGATCGCTTCGGCGCCGTAGCCCGCGAGCGCGCAGAAGTGATGCACTTCGCGCGCGTCGCCGGTCTCGACCACCAGTCCGGTCTGCATCCGCAGGCCCTGGCGGACGAGCTGGTGATGCACGGCGGAGGTGGCGAGGAGCGCGGGCATCGGGACCCGGTCGGGGCCCTGCGCCCGGTCCGAGAGGATGAGGATATTGGCATCGGCCAGGACCGCCTCGGTCGCAGCCCAGCCCATTTCCTTGAGCGCCTGGGAAAGCCCCTCGGCCCCCGTGCTGGCATCCCAGGTGATATCGATGGTGGCGGCGGTGAAGGCGCCGTCAAGTGCCACCTCGACCGAGCGGATCTTGGCCAGGTCCTCGTTGGTGAGGATCGGCTGGGCGACCTCGAGCCGCTTGTGCGTGCCCGCATCGCGTCCGAGCAGGTTGGGGCGCGGGCCGACCATCGCCGTCAGGCTCATCACCAGGGCCTCGCGAATGGGGTCGATCGGCGGATTGGTGACTTGCGCGAAGTTCTGCTTGAAATAGTCGTACAGCAGCCGCGGCCGGTTGGACAGCACCGCCAGCGGTGTGTCGGTCCCCATCGAGCCGATCGGATCGTCGGCGGACCGCGCCATCGGCTCGAGAAAGCGGTCGATGTCTTCCTGCGTATAACCGAAGGCCTGCTGGCGCTCGAGCAGGGTGGTGATTTCGCGCGGCAGCGCCGACAGCTCGGGCTCGATATGCGACAGGTCGTCGAGCTTGTACTGGGCCTTGTCGAGCCACTCCTGATAGGGGTGCGCACGCGCCAGCTCGGCTTTCAGCTCCTCGTCCTCGACGATGCGGCCCTGCTCGAGGTCGATCAGCAGCATCTTGCCCGGCTGAAGCCGCCACTTGCGGACGATCTCGCTCTCGGGGATCGGCAGCACGCCGCTTTCGCTGGCGAGCACGACATGGCCGTCGTTGGTGACGCAGAAGCGCGCCGGGCGCAGGCCGTTACGGTCGAGCGTGGCGCCGATCTGGCGCCCGTCGGTGAAGCACACCGCCGCCGGCCCGTCCCACGGTTCCATCAGCGCGGCGTGATATTCGTAGAACGCCCGCCGCTTGGCATCCATCAGCGGATTGCCGGCCCAGGCCTCCGGGATCAGCATCATCATCGCATGGGCGAGGCTGTAGCCCCCCGCGAGCAGCAGCTCGAGCGCGTTGTCGAGGCTGGCGGTGTCCGACTGGCCGTGCGGGATCAGCGGCCACATCTTGTCGAGATCCGCGCCCAGCAGCTCGGATTCCATCGTTCGCCGCCGCGCTTCCATCCAGTTGACGTTGCCGCGCACGGTGTTGATCTCGCCGTTGTGCGCGGTGAAGCGGAACGGATGGGCGAGCCGCCAGCTCGGGAAGGTGTTGGTGCTGAACCGCTGGTGGACGAGGCCGAGCGCACTGACGCAGGCGGGATCGCGCAGATCGTCGTAGAAGCTGCCCACCTGCGTCGCCAGCAGCAGGCCCTTGTAGACGATCGTGCGGCTCGAGAAGCTGGGGATGTAGGTCTCGGTGAGCCCCGGCAGGCCGTGCTTCTCGGCGAGCTTGCCCAAGGGATTGAGCGTCTGCTTGCGAATTACCACCAGCTTGCGCTCAAAGGCGTCGTGGTCGGGGGTGCCGGAACCGCGCGCGACGATGCACTGGCGCATCACCGGCATTGTGGCCAGCACCGCGGCGCCCAGCCCTTCGGGAGTCGTCGGCACGTCGCGCCAGCCGATCACCCGCTGGCCCTCCTTGACCACGAATTTCTCGAGCTGGGCTTCGACATAGGCACGTGCCGCCGCGTCCCGCGGCATGAAGCATTGCGCCACCGCGTAGTCGCCGGCGGGCGGCAAGTCGGCGCGCTCCGCCGCGGCCCAGGCGCGCAGCAGCGGATCGGGCAGCTGGATCAGGATGCCCGCGCCGTCGCCCAGCAAGGGATCGGCGCCGACCGCGCCCCGGTGATCGAGATTGTGAAGGATCTCCAGCGCCCGGGTGACGATGGCGTGGCTCTTCTCGCCCGCGATATGCGCGATCATGCCGACGCCGCAGGCATCGTGCTCGTTGCGGGGGTCATACAATCCCCGGCTAGCCGGAATGAGGGGCATCCCTTCAGGCGGCATGGCGGTCCTTCTGAGACCGGTCCGAAACGCGCGCGCCTCCTGGCACACCCCCTCGATCCGATTCGGCTTTCGGCGCGCGCGATGGCGAACCGGCAAACTGTCGCGAGCGCCAGACATGCCCGTTCGATTGCTGCTTGGCAATCATCGCCTGCGACAGATTATTGCCTAGATTTTCTTGGCGCGCACAAAGACGATCACGAGTCGCGCCGCTGCGCGCGCGCCAGCTTCTCGAGCGCCGCGCGCAGCTCCGCCTGATGATCCGGCATCGAGCCGCCCAGCGGAGAAGCGACTGGCGGCGCCGGCGACCCGGTCTGGCGCGCGACAAAGGCATGGACCGGGTCGGGTCCCTGCTTGCCCCCCGCGGGCCGCCCGTCGTCGTCCGCCCGGAACGCCGCCAGCGCTTCGTCGAACTGGACGAGCAGGGCCTCGAGATCCGGCGCCGGGCGCGGCGGATGGATCGGCTGAGGGGTCAGGATCATGAAGCTTTCGCCCGTCTCGACTTCGAAGGCGGGGCGGTCCGCTTCATCCCGGCCCGGGGCCGGTGCGGGACCGGTCCCGAGCCCCGCGCCGGAGGCCTCGAGCTCGAACTCCGCGCTCAGCTCCTCGCGCACCCGCAGCGGACGCCGCATCGGCGCATCGCCCGGCGGTTCGGCCAGCGCCGGCTCGGAATCGGCGAAGACCGGGCGCGGATCGCGCATCGCCCGGCGCTTGATCGCCCGGGCGAGGGCCAGCCCGAGAAGGCCGCCAACTAGCCCCGCGATGGCGCTCATCGCCAGCCTGCCCGCCCCGGTCAGCGGACGCAGGGCATCGAGGCTGGCGGCGGCGAGAAAGCGTTCCAGCAGCGTGGCGGGCAGCACTGCCGGGACCAGCCCGAACAAAGCCGCGAACCACAGCGCGACGAGCGGCGCGAAGGCCGGATGGCTGGCGATCGGGCGGCGCTGCGCCATGGACATCCTTGCTCGGCTTGCGGACCGGGCGCCGGCCGCGAATCCCGCGCCCCGACGCCTCGTGAGCCACCACCTATGGCCAAGCCGGCGGGCGGGGGCAACTGTCGCGCGCGGGTGATTCGACGGCGGCGGGGCGCGGGGCCGGATCAAACGCGCCCGATGCCGTAGCGGAAGCCGTGACGCCATTGCACCGCCCGGTCGCTTGGGCCATGAAACCGGCCGCAATCGCATGAGGAGGAGCGCCGCATGAGCCCGCAGGAATTGGCCGCCAAGGCCGGCCAGACGATCGGCAGCAGCGAGTGGTTCGAGGTCAGCCAGGAACGCATCAACCAGTTCGCCGAGGCCACCGGCGACCACCAGTTCATTCACGTCAATCCCGAGATGGCCAAGCTGACGCCGTTCGGCACGACCATTGCGCACGGCTTCCTGACGCTGTCGCTGATTCCGGTGCTGCGCCAGAAAAGCGACTGCCCGCGCCCCGACGGGGTGAAAATGGGCGTCAACTACGGCGGCAACAAGGTGCGGTTCCTGGCACCGGTGAAGTCGGGCAAGCGGGTGCGCGCGCATTTCAAGCTGCTGAGCCTCGAGGAAAAGCGCCCCGGCCAGTGGCAGGAAACGATGGAGACCACCATCGAGATCGAGGGCGAGGACAAGCCCGCGCTCATCGCCGAGTGGATCAGCCAGTTCTTCGTGTAATTACCCCTCCCCTGACGGGGCGAGGGCTTTCAAAGCCAAGGAAATCACCATGACCCGCGACGCCGTTATCGTTTCCACCGCCCGCACCGCCATCGGCCGCGCCTACAAGGGCGCCTTCAACGACACCCGGGGCGCGACGCTGGGCAGCTATGCGCTCGCGCCCGCGATCGCGCGCGCGGGCATCGAGCCGGGCGAGGTGGACGACGTGCTGTGGGGCGCGGCGCTCCAGCAGGGGGCACAGGCGGGCAATCTCGCCCGCCAGGTCGCGCTGCGCGCCGGCTGCCCGGTCACCACCAGCGGCATGACGATCGACCGCCAGTGCTCGAGCGGGCTGATGAGCATCGCCACCGCCGCCAAGCAGATCGTGATCGACCGCATGGATGTGGTCGCGGCCGGCGGGCAGGAATCGATCAGCCTGGTCCAGACCAAGGACATGCGCGTCCAACCCGATCCGGCGCTGCTCGCGATGCACGGCGCGATCTACATGCCCATGCTCCAGACCGCCGAAACGGTCGCGCAGCGCTATGGCATCACTCGCGAGGCACAGGACGAATACGCGCTCCAGAGCCAGCAGCGCACCGCCGCGGCGCAGGCCGCGGGCAAGTTCGACGCCGAGATCGTGCCGGTGACTGTCACCATGAAGGTCCAGGACAAGGCCACCGGCGAGATATCCGACCGCGAGGTCACCATCGCGAAGGACGAGGGCAACCGTCCCGAGACCACGCTCGAGGGCCTGTCTTCGCTCAACGCGGTGATGGGCGGCGAGACCACCATCACCGCGGGCAACGCCAGCCAGCTTTCGGACGGTTCGTCCGCCAGCGTGCTGATGGAAGCAAGCCTGGCCGAGAAGCGCGGCCTCCAGCCGCTTGGCCGCTATATCGGCATGGCGGTGGCGGGGACCGAGCCCGACGAGATGGGCATCGGCCCGGTGTTCGCGATCCCCAAGCTGCTGGCGCGATTCGGCCTCAAGGTCGACGACATCGGCATCTGGGAGCTGAACGAGGCCTTCGCGGTCCAGGTCATCTACTGCCGCGACCGGCTCGGCATTCCGAACGAACTCCTCAATGTCAACGGCGGCTCGATCTCGATCGGCCACCCTTACGGCATGACCGGTGCGCGCTGCACCGGGCATGTGCTGCTCGAAGGCAGGCGCAGGGGCGCCAAATACGGCGTCGTCACCATGTGCGTGGGCGGGGGCATGGGCGCCGCGGGGCTGTTCGAAATCTACTGACCGGCGCCGTCACCTGCGCTCGTAGGTCGCGGTAAGCACCGCGGCGCCCAGGACATGGCCCTCAGCCTCGTCGATGAAGGCGCCGCGCCCGCTTCCCGGCGCCAGCTCCAGCGGCGCGTCGAGCGCGAACAGCTGAAACACATAGTCGTGCGGGCCGTGGCCGGTCGGGGGATCGGGCGCGAGCCATTCGTTCTTGAGGAAGGAGTTCTGGCCCAGCACGGGCGGCTCCTCGCCTTCGAACAGCTTGCCCGCACGCGGCTCCATCCCCCAGCCGAGCCAGTGGACGAAAGGCTCGGGCCCGGGCGCGTCCGGATCCTCGACGATCAGCGCGAGCGCCCTGGTGCCCGGCGGCGGCGCGCTCCATTCGAGCGGCGGTGCGCAGGCGTCCTCCTCATCGGCAGTGAACATCGGGTCGAGCGCCTCGCCATCGACGAAGGCTGCGCTCTGGAGGCGGAAGCCGCTGGCATGAAGCGCCGCTTCGGCGCCGAGCCGGGCGACCGCGAGTTTGCCATGCCCCGCGCGGGCGTTGCGCAGCGCCTTGCCGAGCCAGGCGGGGACGTGTTCGAGCATTGCTGGACTCCGTGACATTCGGTTTCGCGGCGTGGAGCGCATGCGCGGCGCGGGGTCAAGCCGCCCGTTTGTGACACTTGCATTAACCATGATGCCGGCTATTCAGGGATCCGGGCGCTATGATGACCACGACACGCACGGAGTGCGCGATGGCTGAAGACCTCAAGAAAATTCCCCAGGTGGACCTGCTGCCGGTGCGGCAGCGGATCGCGTGGATGGCGGTCATCTGGCTTCTCAGCGTGGGCGCGATGGCGCTGCTCAGCCTCGCGGTTCACGTCTTTCTCAGCTGAGCCTTGCTGCTCAAACCCTGCTTTCCATCAACGCCGCGTAGATCAGCGTCTTGAGTTGCCGCCGCACCGGATAGGCGCTGCTCGGGTAAAGCTGGGTCATGAACACCATCGTCACCCCTTCCACCGGATCGACGAAGAAGAAGGTCGAATAGGCGCCGCCCCAGTAGAATTCGCCATTGCTCGCGGGCATCAGCGTGCGCGCCGGATCGACCACCATCGCAAAGCCGAGCCCGAAGCCCGAGCCGGCGCTGGTGCTTTCCGAGAACAGGCTGCGGCTGACGCTCGCGAGGTCGGCGCCGCCGGGGAGAAAATTGCTGGTCATCAGGTCGAGCGTCTTGGGCGCGATGATCCGCTGCCCGCCCAGCATACCGCGGTTCAGCAGCATGGCGGCGAAGCGGTGATAATCGGCGATTGTGCCGACGAGGCCCCCGCCGCCGCTGTGGAACTTGGCCGGGCCGGCGAGCTTGCTGCTCGCCGCCCGGTCCGCGAGCCTGGGAGGCTTTCCCGGCTGATAGGCATAGGAATCGGCGAGCCGGTCGCGCTGCTCCTCCGCTATCTCGAAGGCGGTGTCGCCCATGCCCAGCGGGCCGAAGATATGCTGCGCGAAATACTCGCCCAGCCGCATGCCCGAGAGGCGCTCGACGGCAATCCCCAAAACATCGGTCGCGACCGAGTAATTCCAGCTTGTCCCCGGCTCGAACTCGAGCGGAAATCCGGCGAGGTGGGCGAGATATTCGTCGCTGGTGTGATGCTCGCGGGCGAAATCGAGCTCGACCTCGCGATAGGCCGCATCCACGCTGGTGCGGTTCTGCAAGCCGTAGGTGAGCCCCGACTGATGCGTCAGCAGATCGACGAAGCGCAGCGGGCGCGTGGGCGTGGCGGGCGCGAAGGGCACCGCGCCGCCGCCGCCGGCATAGACGCCGAGCTTCGCCAGCTCGGGCAGCACCCGGCCGATGGGATCGTCGAGCGCGACCTTCCCCTGCTCGACGAGCTGCATGAAGGCCACCGAGGTGACCGGCTTGGTCATGCTCGCGATGCGGACCAGCGCGTCGGGGCGAATGGCGGTTCCTTCGGTGCGCAGCGTCCCCATTTGCCCGAAATGCACCGGCTGGCCGTCGCGCGCGACCAGCACCTGCGCGAAGGGGAGCTTGCCGGGATCGACATAATGCTCGGCCAGAAAGCGGTCGATCCGCGCCAGCCGATCGGGATCGAAGCCTGCCGAGCGCGCATCCCCGAGCGCCATGTCCGAGCCGCGCGCCATCAATAGCCCGCCAGCGCGGCGAAGCGTTCGCGCAGGAAGCCAGTCGAGCCCCATTGCGCTTCGAGGACGCGGGCGCGCTTCAGATAGAAGCCGATGTCGTATTCGTCGGTCATGCCGATTCCGCCGTGGAGCTGGATGCCCTCGTTGGAAACCTTGTGGAGCACGCGGTTCGCCTCGGCCTTGGCGATCGCGGCGGCCCTGGCGACGCCGAAGCCCGAATCCAGCGCCTGCAGGCCACCCTCCACCGCCGAGCGCATCATCGCCAGATCTCCGAACAGGTCCGCCATGCGGTGCTGGAGCGCCTGGAAGCTCGCCAGCACCTGGTTGAACTGGACGCGCTGCTTGAGATAATCGAGCGTCACGTCGAAGACCTGCTGCGCCATGCCGAGCATTTCCGCCGCGGCCAGGATGCGGGCGCGGTCGAGCACGTCGGCGAGCAGGCTATCGCCGCCACCGGCCAGCTTGTCAGCCGGAGCATCGCGGAATGTGACCTCGGCGTGGCTGCGCCGATCGACCAGGCTGCGGCGCGAGAGGGCGACGCCCGCGCCCTTCTCGACGAGGTAGAGCCCATCGGTTGCCGCGACCACGAACAGCGCGGCGCCGTGGGCCTCGGGCACGAAGGATTTGGTGCCCGCCAGCTTGCCGTCCGCAACGCGCGCCGCGATTTTCGCCGGATCGTGGCGCGGGCCCTCGTCGATCGCGAGCGTGGCGATGAGCTCCCCGCTCGCGATCGGCGGCAGCCATTGGGCCTGCTGCGCTTCGCTGCCGCCGAGCATGATGGCCGAGGCAGCGAGAGTGCTTGCGACCAGCGGGCTCGCGGTCAGGGTCTTGCCGAGCTCTTCGACCACCAGCCCCATCGACAGCCAGCCGAAGTCCGCTCCGCCGTGCGCCTCGGGGATCACCACCCCGGTCCAGCCCATGGCCGCCATCGCCTGCCAGGCCGCGCGGTCGAAGCCTTCTTCGTTTCCGCTGTCGCGCAACTTGCGGAAGGCCGCGACGGGGCTTTCGTTCGCCGCCCAGTCGCGCGCCATGTCGCGCAGCATTTCCTGTTCTTCGCTGAGGACTGCCATCTCAATTCTCCGCCCGGCCCTGCCGGGATTTCCCAAGGTCCGCGTAGTCTGGCCGTGCTACTGGTGGTCCAGCATGCCAAGCACGCGCTTGGCGATGATGTTGTTCTGGATTTCGGTGCTGCCGCCGTAGATCGTGGTCGCCTTGCCGAACAGCCAGCCGCGCACTGCCTCGAGCTCGGGCCCGGTGAACCCGTCGCCTTCCCAGCCCAGCGCCTGGAGCCCGCCGATCTCGATCAGCAGCTCGCTGCGTTCCTGCCCCAGCCTGGTGCCGAGCTTCTTGAGCACCGAGCTGATCTCCGAGACTCCGCCCGCGGCCTTGCTTTCCTCCATCGCGCGGCGCGCGGTGAGGAGGAACGCGCCCCAGCGAATCTCGAAATCGGCGATCCGGTCGCGCAGCACCTTGTTGGCGAGCGCGCCGTTCGCATCCACCTCGCAAACCTTCCTGGCGATGTCCGAAAGGCTCGCGCCCATCAGCCGCGCCAGGCTGCCGCCGCCGGAAAGGTTGGTGCGCTCGTGCTGGAGCAGGCGCTTGCCGATGGTCCAGCCCTGCCCCTCCTCGCCCACCAGGTTCGCCTTGGGCACCTTCACATTGGTGAAGAAGGTCTCGCAGAACGGGCTCGCGCCGCTGATCATGCGGATCGGGCGGACCTCCACTCCGGGCGAGTCCATGTCGATCAGCAGGAAGCTGATGCCCTTGTGCTTGTCGCTGCGGTCGGTGCGGACGATGGCGAAGCACTTGTCCGCCCATTGCCCGCCGCTGGTCCAGGTCTTCTGGCCGTTGACGAGGTAATGGTCGCCCTTGTCCTCGGCCATGGTCTGGAGATTGGCCAGATCGCTGCCGGCGTTGGGTTCCGAATAGCCCTGGCACCAGCGGATCTCGCCGCGGCAGATTGGCGGGAGATGCTCCGCCTTCTGCGCCTCGCTGCCGTATTCGAGCAGCGTGGGGCCGAACATCATCACTCCCATCCCGCCGATCGGATTGAAGGCGCCGGCCCTGGCCATCTCCTCCTCGAGAATCCGGGCCTGCTTGCGGGTCAGCCCGCCGCCGCCGTATTCCTTGGGCCAGGTCGGCGTGCCCCAGCCGCGGCTGCCCATCGCTTCGCGCCAGGCCTTCTGCGCGGGGCTCTCCCGGGTCGGGCCTTCGACCGCGGCGAGCATATTGGACTTGCCCTTGAGCTCGGGCGGGAAATGCGCCGCGAGGAACGCCCTGACTTCGGCGCGAAACGCCTCCTCGGCGTCGCTTCGCTCGGCGATCTGCGTGGCCATTGCTCTCTCCCGGTTGCGATTCGCAATCCATACACGCATGGAACCGCTTGGAAAGCAGGTCCGGCAGGGTCGGGCGCAGGTCGATCCCCGCCGCCCTCTCCCCGGCGAGACGGCGCGGCCGGCCCTTGGCCGCAGGGAGCAAGCATCATGCAGCACACGGTGGAGGGGGCGCTGATCGGAGCAGTGGAGGCGGGGGGAACCAAGTTCATCCTGGCGATGGCCCGCGCCGACGGCACCATCCTCGAAAGGGCGCGGATCGCGACGCGCGGGCCGGGTGAAACCTTCGCCGAGATGGCGGGCTGGTTCGAAGCCGCGGGCGCGCGTCACGGGCGGATCGGCGCCTTCGGGATCGGCAGCTTCGGCCCGCTCGGGACCGACCCGGCACGCGCCGATTACACGACCTTCGCCACCACTCCCAAGCCCGGCTGGCGCGGCACGAGCTACCGCGATGCGCTGGCGCGGTTCGCGGCGCCGATCGCGCTCGACACCGATGTCAACGCCGCCGCACTCGGCGAATGGCTCGCGGGCGCCGGGCGCGGCTGCGGTTCGCTCGCCTATACCACCATCGGCACCGGCATCGGCACCGGAGTGCTCAAGGACGGGACACCGCTCGCCGGCTTTTCGCATTACGAGAGCGGACATCTGCTGGTTCGCCGTGACCCGGCGCGCGATCCCTTCGCCGGGATCTGCCCGTTCCACGGCGACTGCCTCGAAGGGCTCGCCAGCGGCTCGGCGATCGCAGCGCGCTGGGGCCGCGACTTGTCGAGCGCCGATCCCGGCCAGGTCGCGCTCATCGCCGGCTATGCCGCGCAGCTCGCCGCCGCGCTGGTGCTCCTCCACCGCCCCGAGCGGCTGATCTTCGGGGGCGGGGTGATGAAGGCGCCCGGCCTGCTCGCCACGCTCCGCACGCGCGCGCGCGCCGCCCTGGCGGGCTATATCGACGAATGGAACGAGGACCTTGCCGCCAGGATCGTGCTGCCCGGGCTCGGCGACGACGCCGGGATCACCGGGGCGATCGAGCTTGGCCGCCGCGCCCTTTCGGGCCGCGCCCGGACGAACTAGGTTGCGCCCCTGCAACGAAGGCTGGCGCGGCCGGGCGGCATGCGATAGCCTTCGCGCATCGGGAGACGAGCGAATGGCGGATACGGATAGCGCGGTCGACGTCCTGATCGTGGGCGCGGGCATCTCGGGAATCGGGATGGCGGCGCACCTGCGCGCCAAATGCCCGGCCCGCAGCTTCGCGATCGTCGAGCGGCGCGCCGGGCTGGGCGGCACCTGGGACCTGTTTCGCTACCCCGGCATCCGCTCGGACAGCGACATGCACACGCTGGGCTTCGATTTCGAGCCCTGGCGGCACGAGAAATCCATCGCCGACGCGCCCGCGATCCTCGATTATCTCGACCGCATCGTCGACGAGCGCGGGATTCGCCCTCACATCCGCTTCGGCCACAAGGTCCTCGCCGCCGATTTCGATTCCGCCCGCGCGCGCTGGGAGGTGACGGTCGAGACCTCCGAGGGCGAGAGGAAGCGCCTCGCGGCAAGCTGGCTCTATCTCGGCTCGGGCTATTACGATTACGACGAGCCCTTCGATCCGGGCTTCGACCTGGGCGGGTTCGGCGGCCAGGTGGTTCACCCGCAGTTCTGGCCCGAGGATATGGACTACGCGGGCAAGAACGTGGTCGTGATCGGCAGCGGCGCGACCGCCGTCACCATCGTCCCCGCGATGGCCGAAAAGGCGGGGCACGTCACCATGCTCCAGCGCACGCCGACCTGGATGTTCTCCCGCCCGGCCAAGGACGCACTGGCCAATTTCCTGCGCCGCTGGCTCCCCGCGGAGCTCGCTTACCGGATCACGCGCTGGAAGAACATCAAGCTGCAGGACATCGGCTTCAAGCGCGCCCGCGAGAAGCCGGAAAAGGTCAGGCAATTCCTGCACAAGAAGATCCGCAAGATCATGGGCGAGGATTACGACCTGGCGCCCTTCACGCCGCCATATAATCCCTGGGATCAGCGGCTGTGCCTGGTCCCCGACGACGATCTGTTCGCCGCGATCAAGGCGGGCAGGGCCTCGATTGTCACCGGGCGGATCGCGGCGTTCGAGCCCGGCGGCGTCCGGCTCGAGGACGGCCGCCATCTGGCGGCCGATATCGTAGTGACCGCCACTGGCCTCAAGCTGGCGGTGGCGGGCAAGATCGCTGTCAGCGTCGATGGCGCGGCCGTCGATTTCGCCAAGCACTTCTATTACAAGGGCTGCATGTTCTCGAACGTGCCGAACCTGGCGGTGGTGTTCGGCTATCTCAACGCCAGCTGGACGCTGCGCGCGGACATCAACGCCGACTATGTCTGCCGCGTCCTCAACGCGATGGAGGCCAGCGGAGCCGCCGTCGCGGTGCCGGTGCTGCCCGCCGATCACGGGCTCGAGGAAGACGATATCTTCGATTTCTCGAGCGGCTACATCCAGCGCTCGAAGCACATCATGCCCCGGAACGCAGTCGACTATCCGTGGCGGCTCAACCAGGAATATGTCGTCGACCGCAAGCGGATGCAGAGCGACCCGATCGCCGACGGCATCCTCGCGCTGCGCCCCGCCGGCGCGGCGGCGCGCCCGGAGGAATCGCTGCTCGAGGCGGCGGAGTGAGCGCGGCAGCGGCCGCATGACCGCTCGCATCTACACCGCCGGGCTCGTCGTGATCGGCGACGAGATCCTCTCGGGCCGAACCCACGACCGGAACATCGCCCAGGTCGCGAGCTGGCTCCAGGTCCAGGGCATCCGCCTCGCCGAGGTGCGGATCGTGCCCGACGTCGCGGCCAGGATCGTCGCCGCGGTGAAGGCGCTGGGGGCCGAGACCGATTACCTCTTCACTACCGGCGGCATCGGTCCCACGCATGACGACATCACTGTCGATGCCGTGGCCGAGGCGCTCGGCGTGCCGGTGGTGATCCATCCCGAGGCGCGCGCGATCCTCGAACGCTACTATGCCGACAAGGGCGGGCTCAACGAGGGGCGCCTGAGGATGGCGCGCGTGCCCCAGGGCGCCGAGCTGATTCCCAACCGGATGTCGGGCGCGCCGGGGATTCGCATCGGCAAGCTGTTCCTGATGGCCGGAGTGCCGCACATCACCGCGGGCATGCTCGACGCGCTCACCGGTACGCTCGAGGGCGGAGCGCCGCTGATGAGCGAAACGCTCGGCGGCTTTATCCCCGAAAGCGAGGTCGCGGGCCTGCTGCGCGCGACCGAGCAGGCGCACCCCGAATGCCAGATCGGCAGCTACCCGTTCTTCAAGGAGGGGCGCGTCGGCTCCAACTTCGTCATTCGCTCGACCGAGCGCGAGGCGCTCGACGCTTGCGCCCGCGCGCTCGGCGAGGCGCTCGACGCGGCGGGTTTCACCTGGCAGCCGGGCGGCATCGCGCCGCGCTAGCTGGAGCCGGATGACATGAGGTGGCACCGAGGAGGATTGACCCGCCCATCGCGCTCCGGCAAAGGCGCGCTCCGGCGCCCGGAGCCTCGGGCGGGTATGATGTAATGGTAGCCTGTCAGCTTCCCATGCTGAACGCGCGGGTTCGATTCCCGCTACCCGCTCCACTCCGTTCCGGCCGATCGAGCGCGCTTGCCAAGCGGTGGCAGGCCCGATAAAGGCGCGCCCCTGCCCCGCCGGCCCGCCGATCTTCGGCCAGGCGCCGGCCAGCACGGGCGGGCGCGTAGCTCAGCGGTAGAGCACACCCTTCACACGGGTGGGGTCACAGGTTCAATCCCTGTCGCGCCCACCATGCCGATCGCGAGTGGCCGCTTGCCTTGCGGCAGCCTGCTCGGGCGGGCGCCTGCTGGCGATCGGCCCGCGCCGGGAGCGCGCGGGGGCGCTGCCGTCCTCAGCCCAGCTTCAGCACCAGCGCGGTGAGCGTGGCGAGCCAGCCGGGCGCGTCTTCGCCGCGCGCCGGAGCGCCCCCCGCCGCGACCGGGCATTCGAGGCAATAGGCCTGCAGGCCGCCGCCGCCGAGCAGCCGGGCGAGGTCCTGCTGGAGCCGCTGCCCGAGCGCCAGCTGCTGCGCGGCGACGAGGCCGGTGACGTCGCGGCGCGCCGCGCGCTCCCCCCTCTGTCCGTCGTCGACCAGCCAGCGGCGCAGGATGGTGTCATAAGTCGTCGTCTCAGCGCCCAGATAGACCGGGTGCCAGCCGCTTCTGGCCACGCCCGCCTTCGCCGCCGCCCAGGCAAGCGCGTCCTCGAGCCCGCCATACTGGTCGACCAGCCCGATCTGCCGCGCCGCGCCGCCGTCCCACACCCGCCCCTGCGCGATCCGGTCGACCGCGGCAGGCGTCATTCGCCGCGCCTGCGCCACCCGGCTGAGGAAATTGCGATAAGTGCTTTCGACCTGGCCCTGCACGAGCTGGTCCACCTCGGGGGTGAAGCCGCCGAGGAGGTCGGGCTGGCCCGAGAGCGGCGTGGTGCTCACGCCGTCCGAGGTGACGCCAAGCGAAGCCGCCGCGTCCTCGAAGCTCGGCAGCACGCCGAATACGCCGATCGAGCCGGTCACGGTGTCGGGCTCGGCGAAGATGCGGTCGGCGGGCGTCGCCACCCAATAGCCGCCGCTCGCCGCCACATTGGCCATCGAGACCGCGACGGGGATCTTGCGCGCCTTGTGGCGCAGGATCGCGCGCCGGATCGCCTCGCTGGCGAGCACCGAGCCGCCCGGGGAATCGACGCGCACCACCAGCGCCTTGAGATCCTTGTTGGCAAGAGCATCGTCGAGCAGTTCGGCGATCCGCTCGCCCCCCGCGGTGCCCGGCCCCGCGTCGCCGTCGACGATCTCGCCGGCCACGGTCACCACCCCGATCGCCGCGCCGCCGCTCGGCGTGTCGAGCTGTTCGAGCCAGGGCGCGAGCTCGGTCGCGGTATAGCCGTTCAACCGCTCGCTCCACGCGTCCGCTCCGACCAGGCCGACCATGCGGGCATCGAACTGCGCCCGGCTGCCGAGCTTGTCGACCAGCCCGGCCCTCAGCGCCGCCTGCCCCAGATCGCCCCCGCTCGCGCGCATCCAGCCGACCGGATCGTTGGCGACGAGCGCGATATTGGCCCTGGGCCGCGCCTTGGCGACGGCGGCCTGCCATTCGGCCCACAGCGCCCCGTAGAGCCCGCGGTAATTCTCGCGCGCCTCGTCGGACATCGAATCGCGGAAGAAGGGTTCGACCGCGCTCTTGTAAGTGCCGACGCGGTAGATGTGGGCCTTGACCTTGAGCCGGTCGAGCAGGCCCTTGTAGTAGAGCCGGTCGCCGCCCGGGCCGGCGACGAGCGCGCCGCCCATCGGGTCCATCCAGATCTCGCTGGCATGCGCGGCGAGGTGGAGCCCGTCGTTGGCATAGGCGGTGGCATAGGCGAGCACCGGCTTGTTCGCCGCGCGGACGCGGTCGAGCGCAGCGCCGACGGCCTCGAGATGGACCTGCCCGCCGCCCAGGAAGCGGTCGAGATCGAGCACCACTGCCTTGATGCGGCTGTCGCTGGCGGCGGCATCGAGCGCGCGGACGAGATCGCGCGCCTGGTATTCGCCGATCGGCGCCTCGCCGGTGATCAGCGCCCGGAACGGATCGACCTTCTGCGCTTCCTCGACCACATAGCCATCGAGCGTCAGCACCAGCGCGCCGCCGCGCACCTGCGCCGGGCTCGGCCGCGCGGTCAGCACCGCGAACAGCAATCCGAAAAAGGCGAGCATGAAGATCAGGACGAGCCCGTCCTTGATCCCCACCAGCAAGCGCCAGACCCGACCTGCAAAGCTCATGCGCCATCCCGCCTTCGAAAAATGTGTCCGATTTGTTCCGACTCTAGCAGGTTCGAAAGGCTGTAGGAAAGTGGGAAAGCCCCTCCGAAAATCCTATTTCTGCCAGTTTCCGGAGATCGTTTGGAACCGAATCGGCGAATCGCAGCTGTGGCGCGATTCGCCGCTGGCGCTGGCGCGCGCCAACGGCGATTGCCATCGGCCGGGCTCGGGCGTAGGGGCCCTGATCCTAGTGACAGCGCTGCCCGACCCTTCGGCCCCCGGTCCCAGCCCGGGCCAGGCCTCATCGCGTTTCCCCGCGGGGCGGCTGGCTTTCCCCCACCGCGACCTCATCGCCATCGGGCGGCTCGAACGGCACGAAATCCTGTTCCTGCTGGCCGAGGCGCGGCAATGGGTGGAATTCAGCCGCCGCGCTTCGAAGCACGCCGAGCTCCTCGCCGGCCTCACCGTCATCAACGCCTTCTTCGAAAACTCGACCCGGACGCTGCTGAGCTTCGAGATCGCGGGCAAGCGATTGGGCGCGGACGTCGTCAACATGCACGCGGCGCAATCGAGCGTGAAGAAGGGCGAGACGCTGATCGATACCGCGATCACCTTGAACGCCATGCGCCCCGATGCGATCGTGATCCGCCACGGCTCGAGCGGGGCGACGCAGCTCATCGCCGACAAGGTCGATTGCCCGGTGCTCAATGCCGGCGACGGCAGCCACGAGCACCCCACGCAGGCGCTGCTCGACGCGCTCGCGCTGCGCGAGGCGCTGGGCGCGCGCGGCGAGGGGTGCGAGGACTTTACCGGGCGCACCGTCACGATCTGCGGCGATATTCTCCACAGCCGCGTCGCGCGCTCGAACCTGCTCTGCCTCCAGGCGCTGGGCGCCATGGTCCGGCTGTGCGCCCCGCCCGCGCTGATCCCGCCGGGGGTCGAGGCGATGGGGGCCGAGGTGTTCCACGATTTCGACGCCGCGCTCGCGGGCGCCGATGTGGTGATGATGCTGCGGCTCCAGCAGGAGCGGATGAGTGGACAGTTCATCCCCTCCCCCCGCGAGTATCACCATCTCTACGGGCTGACCAGGAAGCGGCTGGCGAAGGCCGCGCCCGATGCGCTGGTGATGCATCCCGGGCCGATGAACCGCGGGGTCGAGATCGACAGCGAGGTCGCCGATCTGATCGACCGCTCGATCATCATGCGCCAGGTCGAGATGGGAGTCGCGATCCGGATGGCGTGCCTCGACGTGCTGACCCGCACTCGCCGCGGCGTCGGGGGCTGGGCGTGAGGCAGGCGCGCCCCGTCACCATCGCGGGCGGGCGGCTGGTGCTGGCGGACGGCGTGCGCGAAGGCGCGATCCGGCTCGCCGAAGGTCGCATCGCCGCGCTGGGTGATGTCGCGCCGCAGGACGGCGATGACATCGTCCAGGCCAGGGGCAGGCTGATCGCGCCGGGCCTGATCGACTACGGCGTCTTCGCCGTCGACAAGCCGGCGTTTCATTTCGGCGGGATCACTCGCGCCGCGCTGATGCCCGACCAGCGCCCGCCGCTCGATCTGCCGAGCCGGATCGCTTACATCGCCAAGAGCGGCAAGCCCGATTTATGGGTCCACCCGCTCGCCGCCGCGACGCAGGGCCTGGCGGGCGAAGCGCTCGCCGAGCTGGCGCTGATGCGCGAGGCGGGCGCGCGCGGAGTCGCGACCGGGCGGGGCTGGATCGCCGATTCGGGCGTGATGCTCGGCCTCCTGCGCTACGCCGCGATGCTCGACCTGCCGGTGGTCGCGCATGCCGAGGATGCCGGGCTCGCCGGCGCGGCGGTCGCGACCGCGGGCGAGATGGCGACGCGGATGGGGCTCGCCGCCGCCCCCGCCGAGGCCGAGGCGCTGGCGATCGCGCGCGATCTCGCGCTCGCCGAGCTGGCCGGCGCGCGGCTCCATTTCCGCCAGGTCACGACCCGCGCCGGCATCGCGCTGGTGCGCCGGGCGAAGGCGCGCGGAAGCCGCGTGACCGCGGGCGTCACTCCGGCGCATATCCACCTTTCCGACCTGGCGATCGGCGACTTCCGCAGCTTTGCGCGGCTTTCCCCGCCTTTGCGCTGCGAGGACGACCGCCAGGCGGTGCTCGAGGCGATCGCCGACGGCACGATCGACGTGATCGCCTCGGGCCACGATCCGCGCGGGCCGGAGGACAAGCGCCTGCCTTTCGCCGATGCCGCGCCCGGCATGGCCGGGGCCGAGGTGCTGCTCGCGACCACGCTGGGCCTGGTCATCGACGGGCTGATCGATCTGCCGCGCGCCTTCGCGCTGCTTGCCGCCAATCCGGCCGGGCTGCTCGGAGTCGATGCCGGCGTGCTGCGCGAGGGCGCGGAGGCCGACATCGCGCTGATCGATCCCGAGCGCCCGTGGATCGTCGACACCGACAAGATGGCCGCCAGCGCCGGCAACACCCCCTTCGACGGCCAGCCGATGCAGGGCCGCGTCGAAGCGCTGTGGAAGGGCGGAGTGCAAATCCAATAGCCGAGCGGCGCGGCCCTGGGCGCGGCCCGGGCGCGGCGCGTGCCAGGGGGTACACCCCGCAGCAAGAAAAGCCCCTTCCCCGGCGAACCGGGAGAGGGGTCAGTTTGGCACAGTCGGAGGAGGAAGGGCCGTGCCGTCTTGTCGTGTCTCTCAGCGCGCCGCGACGCGGGGGCCCGTGGTGACCGTGCCGGGCAGCGTCCGGGACGCCGCATAGGCCAGGCAGCCGCCGCCGCCTTTCCTGACCAGCGAGCAGAACGAAGTCGCCGAGGCGCGCGCGAAGCCGCCGGCCGCAACGCGGTAATAGGTCTTGCCTCCGACATTGGCCTTGGTGACGATGCGCTCGGCGCCCTTCAGCTCGGGGTGGCGCTTCTGGAACCGGGTCCAGGCTTCGCTGGCGCCGCTCATCGAGGCAAAGCTGCCAAGCTGGACGCGGAAGGCGCCGGGCTGGCGGACGAACGCGGCCTCGAACGCCCGCGAGGGTCTGGCGGCGGCCGGGCTGACCGCGACTGGCCTGGCGGCGGCGCGGGCGGGAGCCCGCAGGGGCACCACGATCCGCGGGGCGGCGGGTGTGCTGGAGGCCACGGCCGGGGCGGCGGCGGCATCATAGCGGGCGAGAGCGGTCTCGTCAGCCGCGGGAACCGGGGCGCGGATCGAATCGGCCGCGGGAAGTTCGTCGCCCATCGCCGCGAGCGCGGCGCCAGCAGCGGGCGCCGGAGCCTGAGCCGGAGCCGGAGCCCCCGCCGGACCCTGCGCGGCCTCGCGAGTCGCCGCTTCGGCCGCCAGCTGCTCGGTGGTGGGGAAGTTCGCCAGCGCGAGATGGACCGGCTGGCCGCTGTCGGGTTTGGGAGTCACTCCGAGCAGGGCGGCGACGCGCTGGACCGCCATCTGAGGCATCGCGAGCTGCGCCCATTCGCCCAGCCGGGTATCGAGCTGGTCGGCGGTGACGTCCTGCGCGGCGATCAGCCGGGCCGAGCGCCAATCGCCCTTGAGCGCGAAAGCATAGGCCAGGTTCTGGCGCAGCTTAGGCGTATTTTCACCATACCGGAGCGCATTCGACAACGCCTCGATGCCCTGCTGCGGGCTCCCGGCGAGCGTCATCGCCAAGCCGTAATCGGCGGGCTCGAGAGTGCGCTCGTACTGCCCGAGCAGCGTCTGCGCTTCGGCATAGCGGCCCGCGGCCGACAGCGCCAGCGCATGGGTGAGGACGGTGCGGCCCGAGGTTTCGCCGAGCTGGATCGCGTCGGCAAGCGCCGTCGCGGCGGAGCCGAAGCGGCCAGCCTCGATATAGGCCGCGCCGAGCAGCGCGCGCACGGCGCCGTCGCGCGGCGCGGCGAGGACGGCGGCCTCGGCGGCGGCGACGGCCTTGTCGCCCTTGCCCTTCGCCAGCGCGGCACGGGCGACATCGGCCGACATCGCCGAAGTGGGTGCGGGCTTGCCCGCGCAGCCCGCCAGCGCACTCGAGGCGAGCGCGGTGGTGAGGACGAGCCCGAGCGTGCGGGCGCGGCTCACGGTGCTCTGGGTCTTGGTGGTCATTGTCGTCCCCCTCCTCGGGAAAGCGGAAAATCGGGCGATCAGTCGCGCAGCACCTGCGCTGCGAGGCTGTCGATCTCGGGCATTTGGGCAAGCATCGCGTCGAGCGCGTCGGTCACGATCTGCTGCGCGCTGCGCCCGCGCACGGTGCAGGCGAGGCGCAGCTTGAGATGGCGTTCCTGATCGAGCCGCAGCGTGAAGGCGGCCCGACGGCTGTCATTGGCCGCTGCCCTCGAGGATGCGGGGCGCGAGGACGCGGGCGCTTCGAGCCGGGCCTGGATGCGGTCGATGGTCGCGCGCACCGGGCTCGGCGCGGCGCGGGCCGGGGCGTTGTCGGCGCCCGGGTTCATGCGGACCACGCGCGCGCTGGCCGGCTGGCCGTCATCGCCCATGTCGTTCCAGCCGAGGTCTTCGAGATTGGCGGCGGCCGCCTTGCCGTCGGTGACTCCGGCGGTGTTCTGCGGCCGCATCGCGGGCTTGGCGCCACCCTTGCGGGCGAGCAGTGCGGGCGAGAGGGAGGCGAAGCCTGGTTCGCTCATGGCCGTGGACCCGACCCTTCCCGCGCTTACTGCGCGACCCGGCGGCCGAAGCCGGCCGCGGGACGATAGGCGCCCGGCACCGCCGCCTGGGTGTTCGGTGCGGCGAAGACGGTGCGGCGGAAGTTCTTCTCCAGCCGGTCGGAAATGTATTTCCACAGCGCCGTCACCTCGGCGGCGCTGCGGCCTTCGGGATCGACCTCCATCACCGTGCGGCCGTCGATCATCGAGGCGGCAAAATCGGTGCGGTGGTGAAGCGTGATCGGCGCCACGGTGCCGTGCTGGCTGAGCGCGACCGCGGCTTCACTGGTGATCTTGGCCTTGGGCGTCGCGGCGTTGACCACGAACACCAGCGGCTTGCCGGCGCGCTCGCACAGATCGACCGTGGCACCCACGGCGCGCAGATCGTGCGGGCTGGGGCGGGTGGGAACCACAATCAGCTCGGCGACCGAGATCACCGACTGGATCGCCATGGTGATCGCGGGCGGAGTGTCGAGCACGGCGAGCTTGAAGCCCTGCTGGCGCAACGCCTGAAGATCGCTGGCGAGCCGGGCGACCGTGGTCTGCGCGAAGGCGGGAAATTCGGCCTCGCGCTCGTTCCACCAGTCGGCGAGCGAGCCCTGCGGGTCGATGTCGATCAACACCACCGGGCCCGCGCCCGCGCGCTGGGCCTGGACGGCCAGATGTCCGGACAGGGTTGTCTTGCCCGATCCGCCTTTTTGCGAAGCCAACGCGAGTACTCGCACGCCTGGTCCCCCTGAGATACGACCTGATTTGCACATCATTCCGCCCGCTGCGGGGCGTCTGGCATCGGGCTTCGCAGACCTCGCCTAATTTTAGGTTAATGGGGGGCGCGCCGCGCGGGGCGTTTCGGCGCCCGGGGATTGGCCGGGCGCGCCGCTTTCGCGCCGCGTGGGCGGGCTCTAGGCGAAAGGCGTGAAGATGGACCCAGGCTCGCAAGCGCTCGCCCCGCCCGCCCGGATCGCCTCGCTCGACCTGGTGCGCGGCGTGGCGGTGCTCGGCATTCTCGCGGCCAATATCGTCGGCCTGGGCCAGCCGATGGTCGCTTACGGCTGGCCCGGCGGCTTCCTCGCCCCGCCCGGTCCCTTTGCCGACGAGCTGTGGGGCGCGCAGCTGGTGCTGGTCGACGGCAAGTTCCGCGGGCTGTTCACGCTGCTGTTCGGGGCCGGGCTGGTGCTGTTCCACGAGCGCGCGGATGAGGCCGGGCACGGGTCCTTGCTCCTGGCGCGGCGGCTCGCCTGGCTGGCGGCGTTCGGCTTGCTCCACTGGGCGCTGCTGTGGCGCGGCGACATCCTGCTGAGCTACGCCATCGCGGGGCTCGTGGCGCTGCCCTTCCTCGGCTGGCCGGCGGGCAAGCAGGCCGCGCTCGGCCTTGCCGGCTATCTGGTGGGCGCGGCGGTGCTTCTGGCGGTTGCCGCGACAGTCGCAGCCATCGACCCCGGATCGCTGCGCGAGGCGCGCGCCGAGGATCTTGCCGACGGCGCGCGCGAGGCGGCGTTGATGGCGGGCGGCAATCACATGGCCGTGATCGCGCACACCTTGCGCCAGCATCCCGGCGATCTGGCGGCGAGCGCGCTGTGGGCGCTGTTCGAAACGCTGCCGCTGATCCTCGTCGGCATGGGCCTGGTCCGGATGGGACTGTTCGACGGCGGCATGAACCCGCGCCGCCAGCTCGGCTGGGGCGCGGCGGCGTGGCTGGCCGGGACGGCGGTCACGGCCGCCATCGCCGCCCGGGCGATGGCGGGAGGGATCGGTTATGCCGACAGCCTGATCGCGCCCGCCCTCGCCGCCTTTCCCGTCCTTGCCGCGACGCTGGGGCTGCTGGCGCTGCTGGCGCTGTGGGGACAGCGCGCCGACGGCTGGCTGGCGCGGCGGCTGGGCGATGCCGGGCGCTGCGCCTTCACCAATTACCTCGGCGCCTCGGCGTTGGCGCTGGCGGTGTTTTCGGGATGGGGGCTGGGCCTGTTCGGCAAGCTGGGCCGGGTCGAGCTCTACGGCGTCATGCTGGTGTTCTGGGCGGTCATGCTCGCCTGGCCCGGCTGGTGGCTCGCGCGTTTCCGCCATGGCCCGCTGGAATGGTTGTGGCGCTGCCTGACCTACGGCCGGCGAATGCCGTTCAAGCGCTAACGCGGGCCGCGCGCGGCCAGCCGGGTCTCGCGGAAGAACCACCCCAGCCCCACGATCAGCAGCACCATCGTCAGCACCCAGGCGACCACGATCACCGTCCCCAGGCGAGTCTCCACATAGGCCGAGACGAACAGCAGCGCGATGACCAGGCAGATCGTCGCCGCTGCGGCGGTCGAGAACATCACCGCCCATTGCACTGCCCGGCGCCGCCGCAGCAGCCAGGGGCGTTCGGGATCGGCCGGATCGTGGCGCCCGTCGGCGATGCGATCGTCGAGACGGTCGATGCGATTGGCGATCCACACCATCCGCGTCATCATCACATTCATCACCGCGCCGATGCCGCTGAGCAGAAAGGCCGGCGCCAGGCTCAGCGAGACGATCTGCTGCACCTTGGGCGTGCTGCCGGTGCGCGAGAGGATTTCGTGGATCACGTCGGGCGCGGCGGTCCCGGCACCGGAGAGGGCGAGCAGGTCGATCATCGTTTCTGGTCCGCGAAGGGATTTTTCGAGGTCTTGAGCGTGACGCGCACCGGCACCGCCTCGAATCCCAGCGACTTGCGGATGCCGTTGACGAGATAGCGTTCGTAGCTCTTGGGCAGCGCGTCGAGCCGGGTGCCGAAGATCACGAACCGCGGCGGGCGGGTCCCGGCCTGGGTGATGTAGCGCAGCTTGATCCGCCTGCCCCCGGGCGCGGGCGGCGGATTGGCCTCCATCGCATCGTCGAACCAGCGGTTGAGCGCCGCGGTGCCGACGCGCCTGGACCACGCCTCGCGCAGCTCGAAAGCCGCGCCGATCATCGTGTCCAGCCCCTTGCCGGTGCGCGCGCTCACCGCCAGCACGGGAAGCCCGCGGACCTGGCTCAGGCCGTCCTCGAGCGCACCCTTGATGCCGTTGAACAGGCCGCTCGCGCTCTCGGCCCCCGCTGTTCCGGCAACGTCCCATTTGTTGATCGCGATCATCAGCGCGCGGCCTTCCTCGAGCACCATGCTGGCGATCTTGAGATCCTGGTGCTCGAGCCCCCGCATGGCGTCGAGAAGCAGCACCACCACTTCGGCGAAATCGACCGCGCGGCGCGCGTCGGCAACGCTCATCCGCTCGAGCTTGTCGGTCACATTGGCCTTCTTGCGCATCCCCGCGGTGTCGATCAGCCGCACCTCGCGCGTCTCGCCGCTCTTGGGATCGCGCCAGTGCCAATCGACCGCGATCGAATCGCGGGTGATCCCGGCCTCTGGTCCGGTCAGGAGCCGGTTTTCGCCCAGCAGCCGGTTGATGAGCGTCGATTTCCCGGCATTGGGACGCCCGACGATGGCAAGCTTGAGCGGCCCGAGCGGAGCGTCCTCGTCGTCCGCCTCGTGAAGCGCCTCGGCAGCCTCCTCGGCGGCCTCGGCCTTGGCGCCGATGATCGGCCACAGCGCGTCGAACAGATCGGCGACGCCCTCGCCGTGCTCGGCCGAAAGCGCCACCGGCTCACCGAACCCCAGCGCGAAGCTTTCGTAGATGCCCGCGTCGCCGGCGCGGCCTTCGGCCTTGTTGGCGACGAGCACCACGGGCACGTTCTGTCCGCGCAGCCAGCGCGCGATCTCCGAATCGAGCGGCGTGAGCCCGGCGCGCGAATCGAACACGAACAGCGCCGCGTCGGCGCCTTCCAGGCTGATCTCGGTCTGCGCGCGCATTCGGCCGGGCAGGGTCTCGGCGTCCTCGTCCTCCCACCCCGCGGTATCGACCGCGGTGAATTCGAGCCCGGCGACGACGGCGTCGCCCATCCGCCGGTCGCGGGTCACGCCGGGCTGGTCGTCGACCAGCGCCAGCTTCTTGCCGATCAGCCGGTTGAACAGCGTCGACTTTCCGACATTGGGCCGGCCGATGATGATGACGACCGGCTTCATCTCAAAACCGGCTCAATCTTTCTTGGCGACTGGCGCGTCGTCGCCGAGGTCCTGGAACCAGGCTTCCACCGGCCCGGTCAGCTTGAGCGTCAGCGGCTGGCCGGTGCGGTCCATCGTCTTGCCCGCCTGGACGCGCACCCAGCCCTGTGAAATCGAATACTCCTCGACATCGGTGCGCTCGCGTCCCTTGAACCGGATGCCCACGCCGCGGCGCAGATGCGCCTCCTGAAAATGCGGGCTTTTCGGATTGACGGAGAGGTGGTCGGGCGGAACGTCGGCTGCGGCGCTCGCGGAGGGCGTGTCGGTCATGCCGCGCGCCCTAGTCGCTCGCGGCCGTTCGGGTCAATCGGGCGGCGGGGTCTCGATGGGACCGGTGTCGGGCTGATCGAAGTCTGGCGATGGGGGATCGAAGCCGGGCGGCGCCTGCTGCGGTGCCTCGGCCGGAGAGCCGGGCTGCACCTCGTCGGGGGCGCTGTCCGGATTATCGATGTCGGGTTGCGGTTGCGTGGCCATTGCGCGGTCCTTTCAGGCAATCAATCTCCGGCGCCGCCGCGCGTTCCCCCCGCTTGCCCTTTTGCCGATGTCCGCGTAGAGGCCCCCGGCCATCGCGCCGGGCCTCTCGAACGAGAGCGGCCCGGCGCGGCTGTCGTTTTGGCAGGCGGGCGTGGCGGAATTGGTAGACGCGCTGGTTTTAGGTACCAGTATCGCAAGATGTGGGGGTTCGAGTCCCTCCGCCCGCACCAGTCCGAACGCCGCCCTGCGAAATGCGACGGAAACGCCATCACTTCCGGTTCGAGAGTTCATCCTTACCATGCAGATCAAAGAGACCACCAACCAGGGCCTGAAGCGCGGCTACACGCTGACCATTCCGGCCACGGACATCGACGCGCGCATCGCCGACGAGCTCAAGAAGATCGCGCCGACGGTTCGCATGCCGGGGTTCCGGCCGGGCAAGGTGCCGGCGAACCTGCTGCGCAAGATGCATGGCGAGCAGCTCCACGCGCAGGCGGTCCAGGAAACAATCCGCGAGGCGGTCGATTCGCTGATCAAGGACAAGGCGCTGCGCCCCGCGATGCAGCCCAGGATCGGGCTCGGTGAAGGCTATGCCGCGGGCAAGGACGCCGAGCTGACGGTCGATCTGGAAGTGCTGCCCGAGGTCGAGGCGCCGAGCATCGAGGGCATCGCGATCGAGCGCCTCACCGTGCCCGTCACCGACGCCGAGGTGGACGAGGCGCTGGAGCGGATCGCGGGCCAGAACAAGAGCTATGCCGAAGCCGCGAAGGGCCGGAAGGCGCAAACCGGCGATCAGCTGATCATCGATTTCGTCGGCCGCGCGGACGGGGTGGAATTCGCAGGCGGCAGGGCCGAAGGCGCGGCGCTGGTGCTCGGCTCGGGCATGTTCATTCCCGGCTTCGAAGAGCAGCTCGCCGGAGTCAAGGCGGGCGACACCAGGACCATAACGGTCACCTTTCCCAAGGATTACCAGGCCAAGGACCTCGCCGGAAAGGAGGCCGAATTCGACGTCACCGTGCAGGCGGTCAAGACCGAGACCGACAGCAAGGTGGACGAGGATTTCGCCAGGAACCTTGGTTTCGACGGGCTCGACAAGCTGCGCGCGCTGGTGCGAGGCCAGCTCGAGCAGGAGCTGAACGGGCTTACCCGCACGCAGATGAAGCGCGCCCTGCTCGACCGGCTTGCCGCAGGTCACGATTTCGAAGTCCCCGAGCAGATGGTCGAGGCCGAGTTCGAGCAGATCTGGGCGCAGCTCGAGCAGGAAGCCGAGCGCAGCGACGATCCCGAAGCCTCGCGCAAGGAGATCGAGGCCGAGAAGGACGATTACCGCCGCATCGCCGTGCGCCGCGTGCGCCTCGGCCTGCTGCTGTCCGAGATCGGCCAGGCGAACAACATCCAGGTCTCGGGCCAGGAAATGAATATGCTGGTCCAGCAGGCGGCGCAGCAGTACCGCGCCGAGGACCGCGAGCGTTTTGTCCAGTTCGTCCAGAGCGAGCCGATGGCCGCCGCTCAGCTGCGCGCGCCGCTCTACGAGGACAAGGTGGTCGATTTCCTGTTCGACAAGGCCGCCATCACGACGCGCGAGGTGACTCGCGCCGAGCTCGAGGCGGCGATCGAGGCGGACGACGATACTGAAGCGAAACCGGCGAAGAAGCCGAGCGCCAAGAAGGCTCCGGCCAAGAAGACTCCGGCCAAGAAGCCTGCGACCGAGAAGGCCGAAAAGGCCCCTGCGAAGAAGGCAGCTTCGGCGAAGGGTGAAGAGATGGAAGCTCCCGCCAAAGCGGCGCCACCGGCGAAGAAGCCCCCCTCCGCCAAGGCCAACAAGCCTGCCGCTGCGAAGAAGCCCGCAGCAAAGAAGGGCTGATTCTCCTCATCCTTGCCCGGGCCCGGGCCGGGATGACGGCAATTCGAGATCGCTGTGCTATTCGGCAGGCGCCCAGGGCCTGAAGGTGGGCTCGCGCAGCACCGCGCTGCGCGCGCGCTCGTAGGCGGCGCCGGCCTTGAGCAGTTCGGCGTCGGACCATTTGGCGCCCAGGAAGCTGAGGCCGACCGGCAGCCCTTCGACCGCGCCCATCGGCACGGTCAGGTGCGGATAGCCGGCGACGGCGGCGAGCCCGCCCGCGCCGATTCCGCCCGGATAATTGTCGCCATTGAGCAGATCGGTCGCCCAGGCGGGGCCGGTGGTCGGGGCGACCAGGAACGCGAGCCTGTGATCCGCCAGCAGCTTGTCGATCCCGCCCGCGCGCGCCGCTGCCAGATTGGCCTCGCGCGCCTTGACATAGGCGGCCTCGTCGGTGGCGCTCAGCGCGTCGAGGAACAGATCCTGCCCGAACCAGCGCAGCTCCCGCGAAGCATTGATCTCGTTGAAAGCGACCACCTGAGCCAGGCTGCGCGGAACGCCCGGGCCGGGGAGCGCGGAGAGGTAGCGATCCATATCGCGGCGCAGCTCGAACAGCAGCACGGGGAGCGAACGCTGCCAGAACCCCTCGGGATACTGGTAGTCGACTTCGACCAAAACCGCTCCGGCGCGCCGCAGATCGGCCAGCGCGACCTCGAACACCGCGGTGACCTTGGGATCCTTGCCCGCCTGACGGCGCAGCACGCCGATCCGCGCCCCCTGAAGCGAGGCGTTGGCGAGGTCCGCCGCGAAATCGGTGACTCGCGCGTCGGCCTCGGCAGTGGCGGGGTCGGCCCGATCGCTGCCCGCGATCGCCCATAACAGCCAGGCCGCATCGGCGACGCTTCGTGCCAGCGGCCCCGCGGTATCCTGGGTGGAGCTGATCGGGACCACATGCGTCCGGCTGACCATGCCCACGGTGGGCTTGAAACCGACCACGCCGTTAACGCTTGCGGGGCAAGTGATCGAACCGTTGGTCTCGGTGCCGATCGCGGCCCACGCCAGTCCCGCCGCGACCGCCGCGGCGCTGCCCGAGGACGAGCCGCAGGCGTTGCGGTCGGTGGCATGGGGATTGCGGGTGAGCCCGCCCACCGCGCTCCACCCGCTGGTCGAATCATTGTCGCGGATATTGGCCCATTCGCTGAGGTTGGTCTTGCCCAGCACCACGCCGCCCGCGGCGCGCAACCGCGCGATCAGCGGGGCATCGCGGCCGGTGGCGTTCCCCGCCAGCGCCAGGCTGCCCGCGGTGGTGGGCCATTCGCGCGTTTCGATGTTGTCCTTCACCAGCACCGTGCGCCCGACCAGCGGCAGCTTGGCCGCGGCATCGGCGGCGGCGGCGGCTTCGGCGGGCCCGGCGGTCACGATCACCGCGTTGAGGCGCGGCCCGGCATCGTCGAGCGCGGCAATCCGCTCCAGATAGGTGCGCGCGTTCTCGCCCGGAGAAACCTGCGCGAAAGCCGGGTTGGCCGTCAGCGCGAGGACGGCGAGAAGGGCGGCGATGGCGAAGCGGACCCGCACGCGCGGATCATGCCCGCCTTGGCCTGCCAGGGCAAGCGCCTCAGAAGCTGCCCTTGATGCCGAGCCGGAAGATCGGCCCGATCAGCCGCGATTGACTCTCGATGAACTCCACCGGCGAGGTGTCCCGCCGCCCGCTGTAGACCGTGCGCTCGACCTTGTGCCGGGCGTTGGCGAGATTGATCACGTCGAGCCGGACGGTCATTCCCAGCACGTCCTTGTGCTCGACGAAGTAGAAGTCGAACACCGGCCCTTCGCTCTGGAAACCGATCTCGTTGAGGCGGTAGTATGGCTGGCGCGCGACATGTTCGAAGCCGGCGCCCCAGGCCCAGTTGCTGCCCGGGATGTCGTGGCGCAGGTTCACCTCGACATAGCGAGTGGTGAGATTGGCAAGCTGCCGGTTGGCGCCGGTCAGCGGGTCCTCGAGCGACGAGGACTGGAGAATGACGTTGCTGTCGATTTTGGCCCCGGTGAAGCCGAGCGGCTCGAGCTTGAAGGTGCTGGTCCATTCGAAGCCGTAGCGTTCGACTCGCGGGATATTGCCGCGGCCCTCGCCCCCGCCGGGCAAGGGGACCAGATCGACGAAGTCGGTCACTCCGCGATAGAACATGCGCAGGTTGGTGCTGCCCCATCTGCCGAGGTCCTTCTTGACCGCGAGATCGACGTTCCACGCCTGCTCGGGCACGAGCTCGAAATTGCTGCCGTTCTGGTTTCCCCTGTCGAGGAAGACGCGCCCCAGAAAGTCGCCGAAGTTGAGCTGGCCGACGGCGCGCGCGATCTTGAGCGAGATGTCGAGGCCCCTCTCCGGGGCCCAGGCGAGGCTGAGGCTGCCCTTTGGGCGCAGGAAGCTGCGGCTGATCCCCTGCGGCCCGGTCTGGCGAATCGTCGAACGCTCGCCCGCCAGCGTGGCCTGGAGCGAAAGCCTGGAGGACAGCGGCCGGCCATAGCTGATGCTGGCGTCGTAACGGTCCTCGCGCACCCCGCCGTTGCCCTGCGGGAAAGGCTCCTCGACAAACGCCCCCGTGGCGTCGAGGCCGAACAGGCTGGCCTCCTTGTCGAGGCGATTGAAGGCCGCTTCGGCGGCGATCTGCCAGTCGGCCTCGCCCCACTTCCACGAAAACTCGCCGCGGCCGATGACTTCGCCCGAATCGACCACCTGGGCATAGCGCCCGCCCGTCGGCGAGCTGCCGTCGGCGGGCGCCGTCACCACGGTTTCCATGAACCGGTTGCGCTCGAAGCGGTTGAGCCCGATCAGCTTGAGCGTCCCGCCGACGAGAGGGCGCTGATAATCGCCGCCGATCTCGTAATTATAGGCGCGGAACTCGCCGGCAAGATCGCGGTCGCGCGGGATCGCGCCCACCGGCACGCGGATTTCCGCATCGCGCGAATCTTCGTATTCGCGCCGGTAGGACGCATTGAGATTGGCGATCGCGCCGTTGGCCGCGCTATGCTTGAGCCCGGCGCTGAACTTGGGCGCGTTGTATTCCGAGCGCAGACGACCGTCGCGGGCCTCGCGCAGCGTGCCGTCGGCGTTCACTATTGCATAAGGCCCGCCGAAGCCGCCGCCCCCCGTGTCGTTGGAGAGTGCGGCGGAGTATTCGATTCTGCCGACCGTGCCTTTCACCGACACCTCGGCGTTGGTGTAGCGAGGACGGGTGAAATGCGCCCGCGCTTCGCCGCGCCAGCTATACTGGCCGGAGAAGGCGTCGGGCCTGGTGATGACATCGGCCGCCTGGCCCGAGAGGCCGGGGATCGACAGCGTCGCGCCATCGACGATGTCGATCCGCACCACGCTGGCGGCGGGGATGCGCGCGAGCTGCGAGAACAGACCGTCCGACTTGGAAGCGAGCCGCTGGCCGTTGACGAGCACGTTCTCGTTCGCCTGGCCCAGGCCGCGCGCGCCGGACTGATCGGCGCGGATCTGGAAGCCGGGCACATTGCGCAGCATGTCCAGCGCGTTCTTCGGCGCAAAGCGCGCGAAATCGGCGGCGGTGAAGCTCTGCCGGCCCTCGACCGTCGCCGGCACGGCGGCTTCGGGCGGGGGGGGATCGCCACTCGCCGGGGGCGATGCGGGCTCCTGCGCCGCGAGCGGCATCGCCGCGCCGGCGAGAAGAAGCGCCGCCAGCGCGCGCAGGGCAGCGAAATTGTCCCTCGAATTCATGCCGATGCGCTGCCGGGGCGGTTTCGCCTTGTCTCGCCCGCCTCGACTAGCGTTCGATGCTCCACGATCAACGACATTTTTAGTTGTAAACTCCCCCGCCCTTCGCGCCATGCCCCTTGAATTGCCCCCGCGACACGCGACATAGGGCGCGCAATCCAGACGAGAGGACACATCCCCCATGATCGATCTGTTCGGCGGCGAAGGTTACCGCACCCAGGGCCAGTTCGCGCGCGACCCGGTGACCGGCGCGCTGGTTCCGGTGGTGGTCGAGCAGACCAGCCGCGGCGAGCGCAGCTTCGACATCTTTTCGCGCCTGTTGCGCGAACGGATCGTGTTCGTGACCGACCAGATCGAGGACAACATGGCCTCGCTGATCGTCGCGCAACTGCTGTTCCTCGAAAGCGAGAACCCCAGCAAGCCGATCAGCATGTACATCAACTCGCCGGGCGGGGTGGTGACCGCCGGCCTCGCGATCCACGACACCATGCAATACATCAAGCCGCGCGTCTCGACCGTCTGCGTCGGCCAGGCCGCGAGCATGGGCAGCTTCCTGCTCGCCGCGGGCGAGCCCGGAATGCGGATCGCGCTCCCCAATGCGCGGATCATGGTCCATCAGCCGAGCGGCGGGGCGCGCGGCATGGCCGCCGACATCGAAATTCAGGCGCGTGAGATCCTGCGCATGCGGATGCGTCTCAATTCGCTCTATGCCAAATACACCGGCAAGACGATCGACGAGATCGAGAAGGCGATGGACCGCGATACCTTCCTCGAGGCCGACGAGGCCATGGCCTTCGGCATTGTCGACAAGGTGTTCGAGACGCGCCCCGAATCGGAAGGCGACCACGAGGCCGAAGGATCGGGCGGGGCTCCGGAGTAGCTCGTCGCCGCGATCCGGCGGAGCTCGGACCCCGATCGCCCTCTCCCCCAAGGGCACGCGCTTGCGTAACGCCTGCCCAGCCGATCCCACCTCATTCGGTTCGCCGCCCGAAGCTCGTGACTGCGTGAACGCCCGGCGGCGGACGGGGGACCACGCGCACCCGTCTCGCTGCCCGGCAGGGGCGTTCCCGTCCTTCGCACCGCATGGGCGAGCAGGGCCCAGCGCATCGTGCCGCGTGGCCATCCCGGACTCGCCCAGGCTCCACGGCGAAAGCTGATTATCTCGCCGCTCCGGTATTGCGAAACATCATGTTTGGCGCGGCAGCCCGGCTCGGAAAATTGGTTGATTCTTCAACATCGGTTTTTCGAGGAGGTGAGGTTGGAAGCGTTTATCAGCCGGAACAAGAGGCCCGGGCGGGCGGGCGGAAGCGACAAGCCGCTGCTGCTGTGCTTCTCGCACCTGCGGTGGGACTTCGTGTTCCAGCGTCCGCAGCAGATCATGACGCGCCTGGCGGACACCTATCGCATCGTGTTCTGGCAAGAGCCGCTCGCCGGCGAGGCGACCGAACTCCAGCGCCGCATTCTCGAGCACGGGGAAGTGGAGATCGTCACTCCGGTCATCATGGCGGGGGAGGCCGAGGATGACGCGCTGCGAAGCCTCCTCGATGCCCTGCTGGCGGAAACGGGCGCGCCTCAAGTCTGCTGGTATTATACCCCGATGATGCTGGCGTTTTCGGCGCATCTGAGCCCGGCCTGCACCGTGTACGACTGCATGGACGAGCTGGCGAACTTCCGCTTCGCGCCTGCCGACCTGGTATCGCGCGAGCAGCAGCTTCTCGAGGCGGCCGATCTGGTTTTCACCGGGGGCTACAGCCTGTTCGATGCAAAGCGCGAGCGCCATTCGCGGGTGTTCCCCTTCCCTTCCAGCGTGGACAAGGCGCATTTCGGCTCGGCGCGGAACGGCGGGGCACGGGAAGCGCGCGAGCGGCCGCTGTTCGGCTTCTTCGGCGTGATCGACGAGCGCATGGACCTGGCCCTGATCGACGCGGTGTGCGCGGCGCGGCCCGACTGGGATTTCGAGTTGGTGGGGCCGGTGGTCAAGATCGACCCCGCCACGCTGCCGCACCGCGCCAACCTGCGGTTTCCGGGAAGCTGCGACTATGGCGGCCTGCCCGCGATGATCGCGCGGTGGGACGTCGCTCTGATGCCCTTCGCGCTCAACGAAGCGACCGAGTTCATCAGCCCGACCAAGACGCCCGAATACCTCGCAGCGGGCAAACCGGTCGTCTCGACTCCGGTTCGCGACGTGGTTCGGACATACGGCGAGCTGGAGGCGGTGAGGATTGCGGATGGCGCGGAAGCCTTTGCCCGCGAATGCGCGATCGCGCTCGCGCTGTCGCAAGGAACGGATCGCGACTGGCTGGCCCGGAGCGATGCGCTGCTGGAGGACCAGAGCTGGGACAACACCGTTCGCGCGATGGCCGACAAGATCGAGAATGTGCTCGACGCGCCGCGTCGCCGCCCAGCCAAGGCGGTGATCGAAACCGGCCGCTACGACTGGCTGGTGGTCGGCGCGGGTTTCGCCGGAGCCGTCATGGCCGAGCGCCTCGCCAGCGATGCGGGCAAGAAAGTGCTCGTCATCGACCGCCGCCCGCACATCGCGGGCAACGCCTACGACCGACCCGACGCCGCCGGCATTCTGATCCACGAGTATGGACCGCACATCTTCCACACCCATTCGCAGGACGTGTTCGAGTATCTGTCGCGCTTCACCGCGTGGCGCCCTTACGAGCATCGCGTGCTGGCCCAGGTGGGGGACAGGCGCGTGCCGATCCCGATCAACCGGACCACGCTGAACGCGCTCTATGGCCTGTCGCTGGAAAGCGAGGACGACGCCGAGCGGTTCTATGCCCAGGCGGCCGAGCCGCTCGAGGATATCCGCACGTCGGAGGATGTCGTGGTGGCGCAGGTCGGGCGCGACCTTTATGAAGCCTTTTTCCGCGGCTACACGCGCAAGCAGTGGGGGCTCGATCCCAGCGAGCTCGACAAGTCCGTCACCGCGCGCGTCCCCGCCCGGACCAATACCGACGACCGGTATTTCACCGATCGCTTTCAGGCCATGCCGGCGCGCGGCTATACCGCGATGTTCGAGCGGATACTGGCGCATCCCGACATCACGGTCCTGCTCGGCACCGATCTGGCGGAGGTGGACCGCGACGCTTTCCAAGGCGTGGTCTTCACCGGCCCGATCGACGAGTTCTACGGCTACCGGTTCGGAGCGCTGCCCTATCGATCGTTGCGGTTCGACCATCGCACGCTCGATCGGCCGCGATATCAGGAGGTTGCTACGGTCAATTATCCGGGCGAGAACGTGCCCTGGACGCGGGTCACCGAATACAAGCATCTGACCGGGCAGGAAGCGAGCCGGACCAGCATCACCTTCGAATATTCCGCCGCCAGCGGCGATCCCTTCTATCCCATCCCCAGGCCGGAGAACCAGGAGCTTTACAAGCGGTATCAAGCGCTCGCACTGGCGGAGTCCCGAGTGATCTTCGTGGGACGCCTGGCGACTTACCGGTATTACAACATGGACCAGGTGGTCGGGCAGGCGCTGGCGACCTACCGCCGGCTCAAACCCACCCTCCCGCCTGCCGCGACAGCTGCAGGCGCGCCCGAGGCGAATCTCCCGGCGATGGCGAAATAGGGCTGGTCGATCTCCGGCCAGGCGGCACCCGGCCCATTCATGTTTGAGAAGGGCTTTCGTCCTACAGCCGTTGAAAAAGCGGGGGTAAGGCTCTACCTCCCAAAACCGCCCGATCACCGGGCCGGGACGTAGCGGGAATGACCAAGTTGAGCGGTACCGATAGCAAGTCGACGCTGTATTGCAGCTTCTGCGGCAAATCGCAGCACGAGGTGCGCAAGCTGATCGCCGGGCCCACGGTGTTCATCTGCGACGAATGCGTCGAGCTGTGCAACGATATCATCCGCGAGGAGACCAAGGCCGGAATTGCCGGCAAGAAGGACGGCGACGTCCCCACCCCGTCGGAAATCTTCGGCCAGCTCAACGATTATGTGATTGGTCAGGACCGCGCCAAGCGTGTGCTCTCGGTAGCGGTGCACAACCACTACAAGCGCCTGAAGCACAGCGGCAAGTCGGGCGATGTCGAGCTCGCAAAGTCGAACATCCTGCTGGTCGGCCCCACCGGCAGCGGCAAGACGCTGCTGGCGCAGACGCTGGCCCGCACCTTCGACGTGCCCTTCACCATGGCGGATGCGACCACGCTGACCGAGGCCGGCTATGTCGGCGAGGATGTCGAGAACATCATTCTGAAGCTGCTCCAGTCGAGCGACTACAATGTCGAGAAGGCGCAGCACGGCATCGTCTACATCGACGAGATCGACAAGATCACCCGCAAGGCGGAAAATCCCTCGATCACCCGCGACGTCTCGGGCGAGGGCGTGCAGCAGGCGCTGCTCAAGCTGATGGAGGGCACGACCGCCTCGGTGCCTCCGCAAGGCGGGCGCAAGCATCCGCAGCAGGAATTTCTCCAGGTCGACACCACCAACATCCTGTTCATCTGCGGCGGCGCCTTCGCGGGCCTCGAGAAGATCATCGCCGACCGCCTGCAGAAGCGTTCGATCGGCTTCGGCGCGCATGTCGCCGATCCCGACAAGCGCCGCGTCGGCGAGCTGCTGGTGAAGTGCGAGCCGGAGGACTTGCTCAAGTTCGGGCTGATCCCCGAATTCGTCGGCCGTCTGCCGGTGATCGCCACGCTGCGCGATCTCGATGTGGCGGCGCTTGTCACCATTCTGACCGAGCCCAAGAACGCGCTGATCAAGCAGTATCAGAAGCTCTTCGAGCTCGAGGATGTGGCCCTCACCTTCACGCCCGATGCGCTGCATATGGTCGCCGAGAAGGCGCTTGCCCGCAAGACCGGCGCGCGCGGGCTGCGCTCGATCGTCGAAGGGATCCTGCTCGACACCATGTTCGACCTCCCCGACATGGACGGCGTCAGCGAGATTGTCGTCGACAAGGATGTGGTCGAGGGCCGCAAGGACCCCGTGCAGGTGATGGACGGCAAGAAGGACAAGAAGGAAGCCGCGGCCTGACCGCTCCGCCCGACCATACTCGTCTTGCCCCGCCTTTGCCCGAATGCGCTGGCGAGCGAGTTTGCAGGCGAATTCGCTTGGCAACAGATCGCCTCGGGTCCCGAGCAAGGTTGCGCGCTTCGCTTGGGGCTACGAAGGCTCCGCCACCCTCAGCGCGCTCGCCCAAGCCGTCGTCCGGTCCATGCGCATCGTCAGGCAAATGCGCGGATCGCCGCGCCCATTGCGCTCATTGGTATACGCAGGCGTCGAGGGCGTCGCGCCGAACCACGCCGATCCGCGCGGCGATGCGGTTGCCGTGGCGGCGCAGCCAGCCGCGCGGATTGCTGACCGAGCGCGCCTTGGGCAGCGGCAGCGCGGCGGCCATGCGGGCAGCCTCGCTCGGGCTCAGCCGCGCCGCGGAACGGCCGAAATAGCGCTGCGCCCCGGCCTCGGCGCCATAGGTTCCGATCCCGGTTTCGGCCACGTTGAGATAGACCTCCATGATCCGCCGCTTGCCCCACAGCTTCTCGACGAGGAAGGTGAACCAGGCTTCGAGCCCTTTGCGGAAATAGCCTCCACCCTGCCACAGGAAGACGTTCTTGGCGGTCTGCTGGCTGATCGTCGAACCGCCACGGATGCGTCCCCCCTCAAGATTGCGGCGCATCGCCGTCTCGATCGCCTCGCGGTCGAAGCCGTCGTGCGCACAGAACTTGCCGTCCTCCGCCGCGATCGCCGCGCGCACCAGATTGCGGTCGATCGAGTCGAGCGGCCTCCAGTCCCTGGTGAAACCGTGGGGGTCCATCAGCATCGTCGCGGTGACGGGCACGGGCACGAAGCGGAACACCAGCACCAGCAGCAGGCTGAGCGCCACGAAGCCCAGCGCCAGCTTGACGGAGAACCGGAGGATGAGCGACATCTCCCCCGGATAAGCAGTCCGCCCCGGCGGCGCAATCGGCCCAAAATCATCTTTCCCTGGCGCCGCCGAGGCAATATGGATCGGTCGTGCGATGGGGGATCGCCTGGCTTGGGGGGCTGGTTGCCGCATTGGCGGCTGCGCCCGCGCATGCCCAGAACCGCAGCTTCTGCGCAGAAAAGCCGGGAATGGGCTCACCGGCCTGCACCCTGGGCGGGGGTCAAGCCATGGTGGAGGTCACCGTCGCCGGCCTCGACCATACGAACACCCGGCAGTTCCGGCTCGATGTCGACACCTTCGCCGATACGCTGCTCCGCCTCGGCCTCGACGACCGGACCGAAGTTCAGTTGGGCCTCACGGGTTACATCCGCGCGGTGCGAAGCGATCGCCGGTCCGGCGTCAGCGAAACGGCGAGCGGGATCGGCGACAGCTACGTCGCGGTTCGGCGTAGCCTCTCGGCGGCAACTGCAATCGAGGCCTATATCTTGCTCCCGACCGGCCAGAGTGCGGTGAGCGCGGGCACCTGGGGAGCCGGCGTTGTCCTGCCGATCAGCCTCCCCTCCCCGGCTGCCTTCCAGCTTGCGCTGACGCCCGAATTCAACGCCGTTCCCGGCGCCGACGGGAGAAGCCGTCATTTCGTGTACGGCGCGGTGCTGGGTGCCTCCACCGAGCTGGCGCCGGGTTGGGCCGGGGCGCTGGAAGTCTCCGCGATCCAGAACGACGAGCCCTTCAACCGCTATTTCGGGTCGAAGTTGGCGGCAACGCTGACCTGGCGGGCCACCGAACGGCTACAGCTCAACACCGAGTTCGACCTCGTCATCGCCGGCCCCCGGCCGCGCACCATCGCCTTGTTCGGCTTCGCGCTGCGGCTCTGAGGCGCTAGATCGTCGGGACGGGTTCGCTCTCGCCCTTCCAGCCCCAGAACAGGCGGCACGGCAGGATATTGAGTGCTTCGAAGCCGCTGTCGATCTGCCGGAAATGTCGCGCCATGTAGTCGCGGGCGCGGGCCGAGAACTGGTAGACAAGGAACGCGCCGCCCGGCTTCAGCACGCGGTACGTCGCCGCCACGATCGCCGGGCCGACACCCGCGGGGAGCGTCGAGAAAGGAAGGCCGGACAGCACGTAATCGGCATGCTCGAAACCGTGCGCGCGGATAACCTCCTCCACCTCCTCGGCCGAGCCCAGCACGGCGTGGAAGCGACTGTCGCCGATGGTGTGCTTTAGATAGTCGATGTAGAGCGGATTGGTGTCGATCACGATCAGCGTGCCGTCGCGCCGCAGCCGGTCAAGCACCGGGCGGCAGAACGTGCCGACGCCGGGTCCGTATTCGACGAACAGGTCGCACGCCTGCCAGTCGACCGGCGCCAGCATCTTCTCGACCGTGAACCGTGAGGACGGGATGATCGAGCCGACCATGCGCGGCTCGTCCATGAACCCGCGGAAGAACACCCCCCATTGCCCCAGCAGACGGTTCAGCCTCTCTCCGAGCGGGGTGCGGCGAAGAGCGGCGGCGGAGTGATCGGTCGGCAAGTGCGGAACCCTGACGGCGCCCATCGGGCTGCTGAGTGCGCCTCGATACAGGCTGGGACCGGCATTGCAAGCGCTCGCGCTCGCGCCTAGCGCGAGCGCGATGGCAGACCTGGAACCGCCTCCGGCGCCCATGGTGCCCCAGCAGCGCGCGACGATCTCGCCGGCGCGGATGACGCTGCTGTTCATGGTCATGCTGACCACGGCGGCGGGCAACACCGCGATGCAATCGGTGATGCCTTCGATCGGGACCAAGCTGGGCGTCGCCGATGTCTGGATCAGTCTCGCCTATACCTGGTCGGCGTTGTTGTGGGTGATCTGCGCGCCGCTGTGGGCCAAGCGATCCGACCGGCGCGGCCGCAAGGCAATGATGGCGCTCGGCCTGATCGGGTTCAGCCTTTCCTTCGGACTGTGCGGCGCGGTGGTCGTGGCCGGGCTGGAGGGGCTGATCGGGGCCGGGCTGACGCTGGGCTTGTTCGCGGCCGGGCGCAGTCTATACGGCGGGTTCGGCTCGGCGGCGCCCCCGGCGGTGCAGGCCTATGTCGCGAGCCGGACCCCCCGAGCGGATCGCACCAGGGCGCTTGCGCTCCTGGCTTCCAGCTTCGGGCTCGGGACCGTGATCGGCCCCGCGATCGCCCCGCTCCTTATCTTCCCCAACGCCTCCGGGCTCGCCGGGCCGTTCTTCGTCTTCGCGCTGTTCGGCCTCCTCGTGCTGGCGGCGCTGCGGCTGCGGCTTCCCGACGACGATCCGACCTTCGCCGCGCGGGGGCAGGTCACGGCGGCGCCCTTCAGCGCCAGCGCGGGCGGAAATCCCGGCGCGCGCGGCTCGGAAATCGACGAGGATCCTGGTCCGATCCCCGATCTCCACTGGCGCGACCGGCGGCTGCGGCCCTGGCTTATTGCCGGGCTGGTGGGCGGGCATGCCCAGGCCGCGCTGCTGGGCCTGGCGGGGTTCTTCGTGCTCGACCGCCTGGGGCTGCGGGGCGATCCCGGCGCCGGGGCGGGGCCGGTCGGGACCGTGCTGATGGCGGGCGCGCTCGCGACGCTGGTGGCGCAATGGGGGCTGATTCCGCATCTCAATCTCGGCCCCCGGACCTCGGTGCTGGCCGGCATGGCGCTGGCGCTGGCGGGCACCGCCTGCTTCGCCTTCGCCTACGATCTCCACACCATTGCCCTGGGCTTCGCGCTCGCCTCGATGGGCTTCGGGCTCTATCGGCCGGGGTTCACCGCCGGCGCGAGCCTGGCGGTAACCCGGGCCGAGCAGGGCCAGGTCGGCGGTATCGTCGCCTCGCTGAATGGCGCGGCCTACATCTTCGCGCCCGCGCTCGGCGTGTGGCTTTACAATCACCACGAGGGTATCGGCTTTGCCGCCATCGCCGGGCTGTGCGCCGGGCTGCTCGGCTGGGGCTGGCGGGCGCTCGACAGCGACTCTGCGCTCGAGAGCACCCGACCCGCACCTTAAAGAATTTCCAGGACCCGTTCCTGCGGCCGGCACAGCCGTACGCCCTTCGCCGTCTCCACCAGCGGGCGCTCGATCAGCCGCGGGTCGGCGGCCATCGCATCGAGCACCTCATCCGCGCTCGCGCCTGGCAAACCGCGCGCCTCGGCATCGGTGCCGCGCAGGCGCAGCCCGGCATTGGGCGCAATCCCGGCATCGCGGTAGAGCTGCGCCAGCTTGGCGCGGCCCGGCGGGTGCTTCAGATATTCGACCACCTCGACGTCGCACCCGCGCTCCTCGAGCAACGCGCGGGTCTTGCGCGAGGTGCCGCACGCCGGATTGTGCCAGATCGTCGCTTTCATCCTCCGGTCTCCTCATTGCCAAGCGCCGGGACGGCGCGCGCCGCATCCTCTGCGCCGATGCCGGTGGGCGGGGCAGCGCCGATGGTCTCCTCGCGCCGCATCACGCGGCCGGCGCGCTCGATCGCGCGGACCAGCCGGGGATAGACCCCGCAGCGGCACAGATTGGGGATCGCGGCCTTGATCTCGTCGACGCCCGGCGCACGATTGCGCGCCAGCAGCGCCGCCGCGGCGATCGCGATTCCCGGCGTGCAGAAGCCGCACTGGATCGCCTGCTCGGCCACCAGCGCCTGCTGCACCGGGTGCGAGCGGTCGCGGCTCAGGCCCTCGATCGTGGTGATCGCGCGCCCCTCCGCTTCGCCGATGGTGACGAGGCAGCTCCTGAGCGCGGCGCCGTCGATCAGCACCATGCAGGCTCCGCAGTCGCCCACGCCGCAGCCGTATTTGGTGCCTGTCAGATTGGCGGCGTCGCGCAGCGCCCAGAGCAATGGCGTCGCGGGGTCGAGCAGGAACTCGACGGGCCGCTCGTTCACGGTCATTCGGGGCATTCAAGCGGCCTTTGCGCGCGTCGGTGATGGGCTGGGCAGGCGCCTGAAAGCCCTATCGCTGCCAACTGGGGTCGATCTTGGTGACCTTGCGCTTCCAGGCCTCGAAATCGAACAGCCCCGCCCCTCCCTGGGTCTGCATGACGGATAGGTCGCGCTGATGGACCTCGATCACCTCGCGACTCACGGTCACGGGAGCGCCCATGGCCAGCGTGGCGACCTGGATCTCGCAGGCGCGCTGGAGGCTCCACATGGTGATGAACATTTCCGGGATCGTGCGGCCCATCACCACCGGGCCGTGGTTCCTGAGCATCAGCACCCGCCTGTTGCCGAGGTTGCGGACCAGGCGCTCGCCTTCCTCGGGCCGCACCGTCACGCCCTCGAAATCGTGATAGCCGATCTGGTCCTGGAAGCTGCAGGCGTAGAAATTGGTCGGCAACAGCCCGCCCTCATGACTGCACACCGCCATGGTCGCGGTGGTATGGACATGGCAGATCGCCGCCGCGCGCTCGCCCAGCGTCTTGTGGAAATAGGCGTGCTGCGTGAATCCGGCCTTGTTCACCATATAGGGCGAGGCGCCGACATTGTTGCCCTCGACGTCGATCTTGACCAGGTTGGAGGCCGTCACCTCGTCATAGAGCAGCCCGAAGGGATTGATGAGGAAGGTGTCCGTCTCCCCCGGCACCGACACCGAGATGTGGTTGTAGATGCTTTCCCCCCAGCCGAGATGGTCGAAGATCCGGTAGCACGCCGCCAGATCGAGCCTGGCCTGCCATTCGGCATCGCTGCATTCGTAATTGAGGTTCGCGGGCTTCGCCTGGCTCGCCATGTCTGCTCTCCTGCCGGTCGGGCGAGTTATCGCATGGCCCGGCCCCGCCAGGCAAGCGCGCAGCCGTATCCTGCCAATTTCATACGATTTGGTAACCATCCTCGGGCATAGCTTCGCCTGGTAGAACATGGGGCGCTTGCGCAGATGGACGAACTGCTGGCGGATTTCGTCGCCGAAACACGCGAAATGATGGAAGCGGTGGGCGGCGAGCTCGTGGCGTGGGAGGCGGAGCCGTCCGACGTCGCGCGCCTGGATTCGATCTTCCGCTTCGTCCACACGGTGAAGGGCAACTGTGGCTTCTTCGACTTCCCGCGCCTCGAACGGTTGAGCCACGCCGCCGAGGACGCGCTCGCCGAATGCCGCGCGGGCCGCCGCGAACCCGACCGCGCGCTGGTCTCGGCGGTGCTGGCGATCATCGACCGCATCGGCGAGATGACGACGGCCATCGAAGCCGGCGAGGAATTTCCCGGAGGCGGCGAAGAGTCGCTCATCGCCGCGCTGAGCGTGGGCGCGGCCGACGAAGCGATGGAGCCGCTCGCGCCCGGCCCCGCCGCCCCCGTGGCCGCGGAGGATTTCGAGGAAGGGCAGCCCGGAAAGCCCGGGCGCGCCGCGCTTCAGCGCACCATCCGCCTGCCCGTCAGCCTCCTCGACGAGGTGATGAAGGGCGTCTCGGACATGGTGCTGGCCCGCAACGATCTTGCCCGGCGGCTCCGCGAGGCGGGGGAACAGCCGAGCATCGACGGTCCGTTCGAGCGCCTGAGCACCATTCTCGCCGATGTCCGCACCGCGATCACGCGGATGCGGATGCAGCGGCTCGAAGTCCTGTTCGGCTCGCTGCCGCGGCTGGTCCGCGATCTCGCCGCCGAGCTCGGCAAGCAGGTCATGGTCGATTTCGAGGGCGGCGATGTCGAGCTCGACCGCGAGATGATCGAGATGGTGCGCGATCCGCTGACCCACATTATCCGCAATGCCATCGACCACGGTGTCGAATCGCCCGCCGAACGCCTCCGCGCCGGCAAGCGCGAGATCGGCCTGCTGCGGTTCGCCGCGCGCCAGTCGGGCAATCGCATCAGCCTGGTCATCACCGACGACGGACGCGGAGTCGCGGCCGATCGGCTTGCCGCAAAGGCGGTCGCCGCGGGGTTGTATAGCGAGGCGCAGATCGCGCGCATGAGCGATCACCAGAAGCTGCTGCTGATGTTCGAGCCAGGTCTTTCCACCGCCGATGCCGTCAGCTCGGTCTCGGGCCGGGGCGTCGGGATGGACGTGGTGCGCTCCAACATCGAGAAGGTCGGCGGCTCGATCGACGTCACCAGCAAGCCTGGCGAGGGCACCTCGTTCCATCTCCAGCTTCCGCTCACGCTGTCGATCATCGCCGCGCTGACGGTCGAGGTCGGGGGCCAGCTTTACGCCATTCCGCGCAGCTACATCGAGGAGGTGGCCTTTGCCAATGTGCAGGGAATCGAGTTCGCCCGTGTGGGCGAGCGCCAGCTGATCACCTTCCGCGACCGGCGCGTGCCGTGCGTCGCGCTGTCCGATGTGTTCGGCCAGGCCGATCCGCGCGCGATCGAGTGGGGGACCAAGACATTGGTCCTGCTGCGCCTGGCGAGCGACGAAGTCTTCGCGCTCGGCGTCGACCGGGTTCACGATCACGAGGACGTGGTGGTGAAGCCGATCGCGCCCGCGATCATGGAGACCAGGCTCTACGGCGGCACCACGCTGCTCGACGACGGGCGTCCGATCATGCTGCTCGACGTGCCCAGCATCGCCGCGCAGCGCGGACTCAACAGCGAGGTAAAGAACCGCGCCAATCGCCTCGACAGCGCCGGGAATTCGGACGCCGCCAGGACCACGATCCCGGTGATGCTGTTCCTTGGCCTCGACGGGCGCAAGCGGGCGATTCGGCTGGAGACCGTGCGCCGTATCGACACGATCCAGCGCGAGGCGATCGACATCGAGGGCGCCCGCGCCCAGGCCGTCGTGAGCGGCTCGATCTTCGCGCTCGCCGGCCACGAGCTTGGCCCCCTGCCCGAGGGCAGGTGCCGCCTGCTGCGCCTGTCCGACGGCGAGAGCGAGCTGGCCTATATCGTCGGCGAGGTGGTCGATGCGAGCGCGATCACCGAAGACCTGGTCCCCATCCCCGACGATCCCGCGATCGAAGGCGTCACTCTCATCGAGGGGGAGCTGGTTCCGCTGCTCGACGGCCATCGCCTGTTCGCGCGCAGCCCGATCCCGCAGCGCGGCGCGGCCCCGGTCTGCCGCGTGCCCGAGGGCAGCGAGTGGGCGCGGACCATACTCGAGCCGCTGATTCGAGCAGCCGGCTATGCCCTCACGAGCGACGCCGGGGTCGAAGCCGATGTCGCGATCGTGCTGGCCGACGAAGCCGAGGACATCAGCGGGCCCGCGCGGGCGACCATCCGCCTGAGCGCCCAACCTTCGACCGAGGGCGACACCATTTACCGCTACGACCGCGAGGCGCTGCTTGGCGCGCTGCGGCAAGCCACGCGCCGGAGAGCGGGATGACTCAATTGCTGCTCATGTGCCTGATCGCCGGCCGCCGCGCCGCCATTCCCACCTCGCGCGTCCTCTCGGTGATCGAGATCGAGGCCGTCACACCGATTCCGCTCACGCCCGATTTCATCGTCGGGCTCACCGCGCTGCGAAGCCAGGCCTTGACCGTGATCGATTGCCGGGTCTCGCTCGGCTTCGAACCCAGCGCAGGCGTCATCGGCAGCCGCGCCGCCGTGATCGAGCACGAAGGGCATCGCTATGCGCTGCTCGTCGACGAGGCTTTCGACGTGGCCGAGGCGCTCTCGGAGCCCGAGCCGGTGCCGGGGGGCTTCGGGGCGGGCTGGCGCCAGGCCGCCACCGGGATGATCGAGACCGACAGCGGGCCCGCCCTGCTGGTCGATGTCGAACAGCTTATCCTGGGACCCTGTCAGGCCGCGGCGGCCTGAGCGAAAACCCTTAAGCCAATAGTTACCGCTGACTGGTAGACCGGCAGCCAAGCAAGACCAAAAAAAGGGCGCGAAGGAACATGAAGACCTGTCTCATCGTCGACGATTCGCGGGTCATCCGCAAGGTGTCGCGGCACATCCTCGAAACGCTCGGCTTCAACGTCGAGGAGGCGGAGAACGGCCAGCAGGGCCTGGAGCAGTGCGAAATCGCCATGCCCGATGTGATCCTGCTCGATTGGAACATGCCGGTCATGACCGGAATCGAGTTCATCACCAAGCTGCGCAAGCGCGAAGGCGGCGACAAGCCCAAGGTCGTGTTCTGCACCACCGAGAACGATGTCGCGCACATTCGCGAAGCCATCAGCGCCGGGGCCGACGAATATGTGATGAAGCCGTTCGACCACGAAACGCTCCAGATCAAGCTCCAGCTCGTCGGCATGGCCTGAAAGCCGTTTCGCGATGGCCGCCGTGCTTCGAACCGACCGGGTCCAGCCCGGCCAGGGGGTGACATCCTTGCGCAAGCCCGAGCCGGGCTGCGTCCGCGTCATGGTGATCGACGATTCGCTGACCGTGCGCACGGTGTTCTCGCGCATGATCGACCGCGAATCCGATCTGGCGGTGATTGCGCAGGCCGCGACTGCCGAGCAGGGCCTGATGATCCTGCGCTCGACCGCGGTCGACGTGATCCTCCTCGATCTCGAAATGCCCGGCATCGGCGGGCTCGAAGCCTTGCCGCAGATCCTTGAGACCGCCGCCAGCGCCCAGGTTCTCGTCGTCTCCTCGCTCACCGCCGACGGGGCCGAGGCGACGATGTCCGCGCTCCAGATGGGGGCGGCGGACACCATGCTGAAGCCACGCCCCGGCGGCTTCAACGAAGATTATCGCAGCAATCTGCTCGGCAAGATTCGCGCTCTGGGCGGCAAGACCTCGGTTTCGGCCGCCGACCCTGCACCCCCGCTTGCGGCCCCGGCTCGCCAAACCGCCCCGAAGCGCCCCAAGGTGGTCGCGATCGGGGCCTCGACCGGAGGCATTCACGCTCTGAACCTGTTCCTCCGCCGCTTGCCAGCGAGCTTCGATCTGCCGATCCTGATCACGCAGCATCTGCCCGAAAGCTTCATTCCGGTGTTCGCGCGTCAGATGGAATCGGCCGCGAGTCGCGAATCGGTTCTCGCCGCCGAAGGTGTCGCTATTCTGCCCGGCCGGATCGTCATCGCGTCCGGCAGCGGTCACATGATCGTCCGCCGCAGCGCCAGCGCAATCGTGACCGGCCTCGCGCACCACCTGGCCAAGAGCGGCTGCCGGCCCTCCGTCGACCCGATGTTCGAGACGCTCGCCGAAGTTTACGACGGTCACGTCGCCGGGGTGCTGCTGTCGGGCATGGGCCGCGACGGCACCGAGGGGGCCGAACGCATCGCCGCGGCTGGCGGGGGCATCTATGCCCAGGACGAGGCGACCTGCGCCGTATGGGGCATGCCGCGCGCGGTGGCCGAGCGCGGGCTTGCCTGCGCCGTCTGCCCGCCGGAGGAGCTCGCCGACAGGGTGGTCGCCGCGGCCGGAGGCGCCGCATCATGGCGCTGAACGATGCGTCCCACCGCATCATCGCCGATCTCCTCGCCAGCCGGACCGGTCAGGAACTTTCGGAATCGCGGTTGTGGCGTGTGCCTTCGGCGCTTTCGCCGATTTTCCGCGAACGCGGGATCAGCAATGTCGATCAGCTCGTCTGCCTGCTCGACAATCCCGGCGAGCACAAGCTGGCCAACGAGGTGGTCGAGGCGCTGCTCAACAACGAGACCTATTTCTTCCGCGATCACGCCTATTTCGCGACGCTGGCGCATCAGGTCCTGCCCGAGCTGGTCCGCGAGCGCGCGGCCAGCCGCCGCCTCTCGATCTGGTCGGCCGGGTGCTCGACCGGACAGGAAGTGCTGTCGCTGGCGATGATGTTCGCCGAGCAGCCGGCCCGGTGGTCAGGCTGGCACATCGATATCCTCGGCACGGATATTTCGAGCAAGGCAATCGCCTCCGCGCGCGCCGGGCTCTACACCCAGTTTGAAATCCAGCGCGGCATCAGCGTGGCCCAGATGCTGAATTTTTTCTCGGAGACCAGCGGCGGTTGGCAAGCGAGCAACAAGATCCGCGGCCTGACGCGGTTCCAGCAGCACAATGTGCTCGATCCCGTCCCGGCGCCCGGGCGCTTCGACCTCATCCTGTGTCGGAACGTGCTGCTCTATTTCGACATCGCGACTCGCCAGCGCGTGTTCGAGCGGATGTCGGGCGCCCTCGCCCCCGACGGCTGGCTGATGCTCGGCGCGGGCGAGACCGTGGTCGGGCAGACCGAGCGCTTCGAGCCCGCGGCCTGCGGCTCGGCGCTGTACCGCCGCAGCGATCCGGCCGCCGGCACCGTGCCGCGCCCGCTCGCCGTGGGCTATTGACCCGCGCCACCAGCAACATGAGCGCAAGGTAAACCGCCGCTTTACCCTTCCTTAGCCTGTGCAAAGCTATCGCGCAGGAAAAGGTCGCGCGCATCTCGGGCGCGTCAAGGGGGTTGCGTGGCATTAGCGGATCATGCCGGAGGCGGTTCGGCCCGAATGATGGTTCTCGGGCCGGCGGCGATCCTCTCGACGATCTTCGTCCTGACGACGGGGGCGAGCCTCTATGTCGCGGACCTCAACGGCGCGGCCCCCTACGCGATTGCCGCCGGGGCGATCTTCTTCGCCGCCGCGATCGTTCTGCTCGTGCGCTCCGGGCTGCGCCATGTGTCGCGCCTCGAGCGGCTCGGCCTGACCGATTCGCTTACCGGCCTGCCCAACCGCCACGCCCTGCGCCACGATTTCAATCGCCTCGCCAGGAGCGAGGACGAACTGGCGGTCGCATTGATCGATCTCGACGGCTTCATGCTGGTCAACGAGCATTACGGGCACAGCATCGGCGACCGCGCGATCCGCGAATCTGGCGCGATCTTCTTCACCATCTGCGGCGAGGAAGCGGCGGTCTACCGCCTCGGCGGAGACGAATTCGCGATTCTCAAATCGGGCCCGCTGGCGGCCACCCTGCTCGAGGGGCTGTGCCGCAGGATCGTCGAGCGCATGATGCGCCCGGTCAAGGTCGATGACCGCCGGCTTACGCTTGGCGCCAGCATAGGCCTGGCGCGGCGCGCGGTGGGCGAGGAGATCGGCTCGTCCGAACTGCTGCGCCGCAGCGATGTGGCGATGTATTCCTCAAAGCGCGGCGGCAAATCCCGCTGCACCTGGTACAGCCCGGAATTCGACCGCAGCCGCGAGGCGATCCGCGACCTCGACGACGAGCTGCGCCAGGCGCTCGCCAACGACGAGTTCCAGCTTCACTACCAGCCGCTGGTCGATTGCACGACGCGGCAAGTGGTGGCGGTCGAATCACTGATCCGGTGGGAACGGCCCGACGGCAAGCGAATCGGCCCCAATGTCTTCATCCCCGTCGCCGAGGAATCGGGCTTGATCAATCCGCTCGGCCTGTGGGTGCTGCGCCGCGCGTGCACCGATGCGCGGGCGTGGGCCACCATCAAGCTGTCGGTCAACATCTCCGCGGCGCAGCTGCGCAATCCCGAATTTCCCATCCAGCTTGGCCATATTCTCGAGGAGACAGGATTCGAGCCCGAGCGGCTCGAACTCGAGGTAACCGAGACTTGCCTGGTGCTCGATCCGGTCGTCGCGGAGCGTAGCCTGTCGGTCATCCGCGGTTTCGGCGTCAATGTCGTGCTCGACGATTTCGGCACCGGCTATGCCAGTTTCGGTTTCCTCCGTCAGTTCCGCTTCGAGAAGCTCAAGCTCGACCGCAGCCTGGTGGTGCAGGCAGGCGAGGACGACGGCAGCCGGGCGATGATGCTCTCCTCGATCACCGTCGCGCGCGCGATGAAGATGGACGTCACCGCCGAGGGCGTCGAGACCGAAGAGCAGGCCGAAATGGTCCGCGCCGCCGGCTGCGATCAGATCCAGGGCTGGCTCTATTTCAAGGCCATGCCGGCCGGCGAAATCGCCCAGCACCTCGGCCGGCCGGCCATCGCCGTCACGGGCGCCAAGAAATCCCCCGCCAAGCCTTCCCAGGCGGCATAGCCGCCCGAATTGCAGCGATAGAGATCCTATGACCCCCACCGCATCCAGCCTGGCCGAAGACACTCTGTCTATCGCCGAATCCACCGCCGGACCCAGCTGGCGATCGCGGCTGAAAGCCATGTCGATCGCGCGCAAGCTCGCGGCCATATCCCTCGCCAACACCGGGGCGGTGCTGATCATCCTGACCGCCGTCGCGATAGGGGGTGGCTACGCGCTCGAGATGCGCGCCAACCGCATGGCCACGTCCGAAGCCACGGTCTCGGCAGCACAGCTCACCCGCGCAATCGAGATGGCGCGGCTCGAAAGCCAGCGCTACGCCGTGACCGGAGCCGGGACGGACCTGAACACCGCGCGGACTGCGCTGGTCGAAGGGTCGCAGCACATCGCCGACCTCCGGAAGGCGGCTCAGGCGATCGCCCCCGCGCTGGTCCCGCAGATCGAATATATGGCCGCGGCGTACGAAGGGTACGACAAGGAGCTGCTGGCGCTGCAGCGCGCGCACGGCGCGAACAGCAGCTACCACGCGCAAGTGATGGCCAACGCGATCTATCTGTCGGGCGCGAGCTTCGTGAAGGATGCAGAAGCCATCAACCGCGAATTGCGCGCGCGCGGGAAAGCGATGGACGAGGAGTCCGCGCGCGGCATCATCGGTCTGTTTGTCGCCTTTGCCGTATTCGCCGCCCTCGGCATCGCGCTTATCGTCGCCAGCTCGCGCTATCTGGCCCGCGACATTTCCGGCACGCTGGTCAAGCTGACCGCCACGGCCCGGCGCATCGGCAAGGGCGAATTTTCCGATGCCATCCCCGGAATCGAGCGAAGCGATGAAATCGGCGCGCTGGCCCAGGCGCTCGACCTTGCCCGCAACGGCGGCCGCCAGATCGAGCAGCTTGCCGCCGAGCGCGAAAGTCTTCGCCGCGAGCGGGACGGCGAGTTGAACCGGCTCGCCGAGCATTTCGAGCGCACTGTCGGCGAGGTTGTGGGCGGGGTTGCGGCGGCCTCGAGCCAGTTGCAGTCGACCGCGAGCGCGATGGCGGCGGCGGCCGAGCAGGCCTCGGCGCAGTCGGGCATGGTCTCGCAGTCGATGGACCGTGCGTCTTCGGGCGTCACCGCCGCGGCCGCCGCCTCCGACGAGTTCGCGATGTCGATCGGCGAGATCAGCCGTCAGGCGACCAGCTCGGCCGAGCTCGCGCGCCGCGCCACCGACGCCGCGACTCACGCCGACGCCACCATCTCCGCGCTCGCCGCGAGCGCCGACCAGGTGGGCCAGATCGTCGAGCTGATCAGCTCGATCGCCCAGCGTACCAATCTGCTTGCCTTGAACGCCTCGATCGAGGCGGCGCGCGGCGGGGAAGCGGGCCGCGGCTTCGCGGTGGTCGCGTCCGAGGTCAAGGAGCTCGCCACCCAGACCAGCCGCGCCACCGAGGAAATCGCCGACCAGATCCGCGCGATGCAGGAATCAACCGGGGCCAGCGTCACCGCGCTCCGCTCGATCGGCGAGCAGATCAAGAGCCTCGAGACCACCGCGATCTCGATCGCCAGCGCGGTCGACCAGCAATCGGTCGCCGGGCAGGACCTGGCGCGCTCGATCGATCTCGCCGCGCGCAGCTCGGACGAGGTCGCGAGCAACATCGTCCAGGTCCGCGAAGCCTCCAGCTCCACCGGCGCCGCCGCCATCSCGCTCGCGGTCGACTGCAACTGGCTCGAGGCCGCCGCAACCCCGCCCACAACCTCGCCGATCGAGGCCTCGAAGCTGCCCGCCAGCGCCAGCAAGTCGCGCTTGCGGTGCTCGGAGGCTTCCTTGCGGGAGGCGAACAGCTCGTCGAGCTTGTGACCCGATTTCACGAACACTTCCAGCGACCGCGCCAGCGCGCCCAGCTCATCGGTCCGTTCGGTATGCAGAACCGTGATATCGCGCGCGCCACTGGCGAGCCGGGCCATGTTGCCGGCAATCTCGTTGAAGGGGGCGACGACATGCCCGAGAATAAAGTTCAGGCTAAGCAGCCCCGAGGCAAGGAACACGACGGTCAGAGCGATGATGGCAACCCGCAGGCCCGGCACATTGTCGGGCGCGGCGAAACCGATCAACGCCAGCGCTGCGATCAGCGCCACTCCGCCAAGCGAGAACAAGGAGGCGATCTTTGCCTTGTCGGCAATGCTGTGCTGCATGAACCAGGCCGAAATCCCGGTGCCGCGAAACGCCGTTTCTCCCAGCTTTACCTGGACGGCCGCGATTTCGGCTTGGGCGTCCGCCTCCATCGCCGGGGAATGCTGCATCATCGACAATCTTCCTGGATCGAGCTGAGAGCGATCACAATGAACGGTGCCGGTTAAGATCGGTTTAAGCGCTTCGAACGTGCGCCAGGAAGTCGTTGACCTGGCGGCGCAGGGTCTTGGCCTGGCCTTCGAGCTCGGTGGCGCTGGTGAGGACCTGGCTGGCGGCGGCGCCGGTGGAGCTGGAGGCTTCGCGGACCTGGACGATGTTGCTCGCGACCTCGTCCGAGCTGCGCGCGGCGAGATCGATCGAGCGCGCCAGGTCCTGCCCGGCGACCGATTGCTGGTCGACCGCGCTGGCGATCGAGATCGCGGTGGTCTCGAGGCTCTTGATCTGCTCGCCGATCGAGCGGAGCGCGGTGACGCTGGCCCCGGTTGATTCCTGCATCGCGCGGATCTGGTCGGCGATCTCCTCGGTGGCGCGGCTGGTCTGGGTGGCGAGCTCCTTGACCTCGGACGCGACCACCGCGAAGCCGCGGCCCGCTTCCCCGCCGCGCGCCGCCTCGATCGAGGCGTTCAAGGCAAGCAGATTGGTACGCTGGGCGATCGAGCTGATCAGCTCGACGATCTGGCCGACCTGGTCGGCGCTCGCGGCGAGCGCGGAGATGGTGGCGTCGGCGTGAGTCGCGGCGTCGGTGGCGCGGCGCGCGAGCTCGGCCGAGCTGGTCGCCTGACGGCTGATCTCGCCGATCGACATCGCGAACTCGTCGGAGGCGGCGGCCGCGGCGGTGACGCCCGAAGACGCCCGGTCCATCGACTGCGAGACCATGCCCGACTGCGCCGAGGCCTGCTCGGCCGCCGCCGCCATCGCGCTCGCGGTCGACTGCAACTGGCTCGAGGCCGCCGCAACCCCGCCCACAACCTCGCCGATCGAGGCCTCGAAGCTGCCCGCCAGCGCCAGCAAGTCGCGCTTGCGGTGCTCGGAGGCTTCCTTGCGGGAGGCGAACAGCTCGTCGAGCTTGTGACCCGATTTCACGAACACTTCCAGCGACCGCGCCAGCGCGCCCAGCTCATCGGTCCGTTCGGTATGCAGAACCGTGATATCGCGCGCGCC